>Ga0318553_10000083_pt1 | contig 24232 bp, 22 predicted proteins | sample GRESIP082b2f21_FD_203686 | JGI IMG/M metagenome (GOLD analysis project Ga0318553, IMG submission 203686) | Tropical soil microbial communities from Luquillo Experimental Forest, Puerto Rico - GRE.SIPMG.082b2f21 | ecosystem: Environmental > Terrestrial > Soil > Tropical forest > Bulk soil...
TACGAGCCGGTGACCGCACCGGCCGTCATCCTCCAGTCCCCGCTGGGCACCGATCACCCGGGTGAATCGCTGCGCCGGATGGTGATCCGCAGCCACAACTCCGACATCGGCCAGGACCCCTCCCCAGCGGGGAACGAGGCCACACGGCACATCGCACCGCCGCGCACCTCGGTCGCCATGGCCGAGGCGCTGGGCATGCTGGACGGCCCGGGCGGTCGCCCGCAGGCCGCGCTCTATCCCGTGCTGGTGGCCAAGGACGCCGGGCAGCTTCCGCTCGACCAAACCTCGACGCCACCGGTGCCCATCGAGCCGGCCAGCGACTTCACCCTGCCCTACCTGCCCGACCCGCTGGCCCGCGGCGCGGCGTTCCGCGACCTGCCGGGAACCGGATCACCGACCCGCACCGTACTGCGGGGCACCAATCTGGTGACCACCACCCTGCCCGGCATCGAGCCGCGGCCAGGATCGGCCACGCTGATCGGCTACCGGGGAACCTGGCCAGATATTGGGCCGTTCCGGCTCGTGCTCGCCGAGGGCACCGGGCCCCCGGAGTGGCACCCGACGAGCCACCTGCTGCGCGTGTACCTGCCCAAGTCGGGCGTTGCCACCACGCCACTGTCCAGCTTCCTCCACCCCGGCGACCTGAAGCTCATGGGCGTGTGGGAGTGGCTGCGTGAAGCGGTCGAACCCGGGCCCAACCTCGCCAGCCACGACGTCGATGCCCAGGCCACCCTGGACGCGCTGGTCGGGTTGATCACTGAGCTCTCGATCGAGGGCGGCCTGTGGCAGCTCACTCCGGCACGGGACATCACCCTGGTACACGCCGTGCAGCAGCCGCTGGGCCAGCCGGTCGTCACGGCGCTGGCCGCAGGGCGCCTCGACGGCGCCACGTCGGCCTACCTCACCGGAAGCATCCAGATCCATGGCTCCTCCACGGACAAGGTGACCCTGCAGGCCGACTGGACAGACCCCGTGGACGACCCTGCGCAGCCCGCTCCCGGCACAGCAAACGGTCACGCGGTCGCGACAGAGCTGTCCATCGACGACCCGGACGGCGGCCCAGTCCTCGTCGGCAACACGATCGTCGGCGACTACGACGCCACCTCCGGCACCCTGGTGCTCGGTGCCGGGAGCCCGGCGAACTCGCCGGTGCACGAACTGCACGACACCAGGCACCACACGATCTCCTACACGCCGGTGTCCGCCTCCCGGTTCCGCGACTATTTCCCGCCGACCGTCCCCGGCGGCACGTCACGCACCGGTGTCGGGATGTCCGCGGAGGTGCCTGCATCGCGGCGGCCCGACCCGCCGATCTTGCGCTATGTGCTGCCCGCGTTCGGATGGCAGCGCGACGAGCGGACCAACCTGCGCACCAGCCTCCGGCAGGGCGGCCTGCGGGTGCTGTTGGACCGGCCATGGCACTCATCCGGCGCCGGGGAACTGCTCGGGGTGGTGACGTGGCCGGGCGCCCTGCCGCCAGACCGCCAGGACCACCTCTCCCACTATGTCAGCCGGGCCGGTGCCGACCCCGTGTACGCGTCATCGCAGACCGTCAGCACCGTCATCGACTCATCGAGCTTCGGGCTGTCCACCGCCCAGGAGTTCGGCGTCTCGCTGCCGGAACTGCCGGGAGACACCGTGGATGTGGCCGGTCACGCTGTGCACTTCGACGCCGCGCGCGGGCTGTGGACGGCCGACCTCACGGTGAACGTCGACGCCATGTTCCACTCGGCCGGCGCGGCATACCACCCGTGGGTGCGGCTCGCGCTCGCTCGCTACCAGCCAGACGCCATCGCGGGGGCGAAGCTGTCCCGGGTGGTGCTCGCAGACTTCGCAGCGCTGCCCATGGACCGCGGTCTCCTGCTCACCTACGACCCCTACCTGCCCGACGTGATCAGCGTGACGGTTTCCGGGCACTCCTACGTCGCGACGGCGTCCGAGGCGGGAACCGCCATCCCGGGCGGTAGCACGGTCGAAGTCTCGGTGGCGGAACGGGTCGCGGGGGTCACCGACGAGGTGCTCGGCTGGCAGCCTGCCGCGGTCGCGATTACCGAAGACACCGATGTGACGGCGGATGAGGTGCTCTGGCATGGCCAGGTGACCTTGCCCGCGGGCCATCAGCATGGACAGTACCGGGTCGTGGTCAGCGAGTACGAGTGGCTGCTCACTGACCCGGCGCTGTCAATCCTCGAAGCTCCGGCGGTCCCGGCCAGCGGCCCAGCACGCACCGGGGCCGACGCTCCGGGCCCGACACCCACGCCCGAGGCAGCCCGGCCCGCAACCACCCAGCCAGTCAAGTTCCCCGGCCCTCAGCCCGCCAAGCGGCTTGTGTACACAGACACGATGGTCGTTTGACGCGGAGCCACCACGGTCTCCATCCGGCCTTCACGCCGTCCGCGCCGGGCATGCACATGCGCCAGTTTCGATGACAGGGCTCGAATGGAACTGGCACCAAGCAGCCAAGCTCAGCGGAAAGGAAGCCTCATGGCAAAGACACAGATCATCGCCGAGCCCGGGGTCCCGCAAGTCGTGATCAGCAGAGAGTTCCAGGCACCGCGCGATCTCCTCTTCCGCGCCTACACCGATCCCGACCTGCTCAGGCAGTGGCTGGGACCGCGCCGGACGATCATGACCATCGATCGCTTCGATCTCCGTCACGGCGGTATGTGGCGGTTCGTCCACTCCGACGCCGACGGCAGGGATTACAGCTTCCATGGCGTGTTCCACGGCGAGCCTTCCCCGGACGGCATCGTCTGGACCTTCGAACCCGAGGACCACCCGGGCCACGTGAGCCTGGAGACCGTCACGTTCGGCGAGCGCGCAGACAAGACCGTGCTGCACTGGAACACGGTCTACCAGTCGGCCGGGGACCGGGACGCAGCGCTCGCCTCCGACCTGGAGGAAGGCATCAGCGGATCGATGGAGCGCCTGGATGAGCTTCTCGCCCGGCTCGTTCCGGTGAACCGATGACGTCCGGCGAGCAACAACCCGGCGCAGCGCAGCATCGGGCCAAACTGCTTCGAGACGACCGCGCTGAGCATTAACAACGGCGGGACGATCTCAAGCGGTCCGTGATCCCGGCCATCAGATCCTAGGAGGGTAAACGGCTGTGGGCCCCGGCGATGCCGGGGCCCACAGCTGCCTGGCGAAGAACCAGCCGGAACAACAACCGGCCCTTTCGCCGTTGCGAGAGACCAGGCGCAGGCGGCGGGACGGCGGTACAGCGGGCAGGCGTCAGGGCCGCGCGGCGGCAGCACGCGCGGCGAGCACGGGGATCGCGGCGATCTTGGCGGCGGTCAGGTTGTTCCAGTACAGGCCGGTCGGGCGCCGCGCGGGCTCGCACTGGATGACTTCGTCCGGCGTGACGATCAGGTCGACGCTGAAGTCCTGCTCGGTCTCGGGGATGGGCCCCTCGATCACCTGGAGCGAGTGAACGGTCGTCACGATCACCGTGCTGGGGCCGATCCGCCCGGCCTCCTGGAGCAGGGCGACCGCGATGTCGGTATAACCTGCGCCCTTCCCCAGCCGGCTGCCCCGCCGGTTCACCGCGACGCTGCCGCAGACAACCATGTCGATCCGGCGCATGTCCGCGACGCCGACCTTGCGGGCATGGTGGGCGGCGTGTTCCCGCGATGCGGCGTCCGTCGGCGCGGCGGCGGGCTCTTCGGGGTCGACGACGAAGAACGGCAGCTCGGCGGCCAGGCGCGGGACCGCCACATAGAGCAGCTTGCCATCTCGGACGGCCCGGTCCCGGACGGGCTGCTGAGCACGGTCCGGGACGGCTTTGACGACCTTAGCGGCCTGCCACTCGGGCAGCTCCGCGAGCCGGTCCGCGGCCGCCGCGGCGCCTGTGAAGGCCGGGACATAGCCGTGAACGCCACGCTCGACGACCCGTTCGGCCACCAGCAGGTCCCACACCTGGGTGCGGATTGCCTGCTTGGCCTGGTCGATTCCCGTGCTCACTGCCAATACTCTAAGCCGCCGGTGCGCCAGCTGTGGCGCTTACAGGTCGTCGAAGTCCAGGTCAGGGCCGCCGGAGCCGCTGTCGCCGCCGGGGCCGCCGTCGCCGCCGGGGCCGCTGTCGCCGGAGCCGTCGGCGTCTTCCGCCTGGGGGTAGAGCAGGTGATGGACCGCCAGGTAAACCTGCTCGGGATAGGGGACGTAGTCGATGACGGCCCTGGCCTGCCCCTCCACATCGACCGTGAACGACCCGTAGCCCAGGATCCGGCCGCCGGTGGACCTGGTCACGCCCAGGTTCTGCAGCGCCTGCAGCCGAAGCACGGTGACCCTACGGCTCAGGATCCCGGAGATGAGGATCAGCCGCATGTTGGTGATGACAACGTACTGGACGGTCCAGGCCAGGCAATCCACGATGGCCCGCACGACCAGGAATCCCGCGAGCACCCAGACGACGAACGGCGCCCAATTGACCCCTGCCGCGATCCCGTTCACGGCCACCGCGGCCAGCAGCCCGCCTACCGCCGCCGTGACCGCCGGCAGAAGCCTGGCGGGGTGCTGCCGCAGCGTGATGACCTGGTGTTCGTACATCAGCAGGTACCTGGCGGAAGGCGGCGGGCTGCCGGGGCCGGGTGTGATGAGCCTCATCGGGCATGCCCGGTCAGGAGTCCGGCGCAGGCCGGGGTGCTGGTGGCCGATTTCAGGTGCGCCGGGAACACCGGAACGAGCGGTTGCGCAGGCCGTGCGCTCATGATCTGGCAGATCTGCCGCGAGGCGACCTGGGCCGGCCGGTAGTAGGAAATCGTCCTGGTGCCCTCGCTGAGCACCACCAGCCACGTGCCGGTGTCCGATACGACGTACCCGATGAGCCGCTGCCCCGAGGTGAGGGTGATCACCTCCGCGGGCTGCCAGGGTTGCTTGAGCACCTCGGTGTAGAACTCATGGTTCAGCGGAAAGGGCACCAGGCTCATCACGAACGGGATGAGCAGGATGCAGGCGACGGCGCCGACCGTCCTGGCGACGACGGCAAAGCCCAGAGCCAGTTCCAGCACCAGCAGGATGGCGAAGGCCGCCGCCAGCACGATCATGACGAGGAGGATCAGCAGGCTGCGGTGGGTCGCCGAATACCAGTCATGGTTGGGCAGGTGCACCGCCACCGGCCTGGCAAGCACCAGCGGCGACATGAATGCGGCCGCCAGCAGCATGAGGATGCCCGCAATGACGCGGCCGAAGAAAAGCAGCAGCAGGCCAAGGTACGGCGTGAAAATGGGCACCAGCGGGATGATGGTGCCGAGCAGCGTATCTACATAGCCGCCGGAAGAGGCTATCGCGGAAGCGGTGGCCAGATTGTAGTCGGCGACTATCAGCACCCTGATGACCGAAAATAGGAGCAGCCCGATGGGCACCGCAATAAGCGCGATCCTCGCGGGCCAGCTCAGCCTGCCGCGAGCGCCATAGACACCGCGGTAAGGCCGCCAAGCACGGCCAAGCGGTTGGCCGGCGTCCACCGGTGCAGCGCCGACTTGTCCCCCCGTCATGGCCGTGATCATACGGCGGCCAATGTGTTATTGGCCAGCATGTCGTTCTTGGCGCGTCGTTCCCAGCGCGGATTTATCGCCGAAGGCCCGCGCATGACCCACCGGGGGCCAGCCGCCGAGGGCTATTTCGGCTTCCGGGTCATTTCCGCAAGAAGCACCGGCCGGGCCGGAGTTATGGCCGGGCACCGCCCAGGTGATCCAGCAGCAGGGCCTCGGCGAGGCAGGCCCGCTCGAACACAGCCAGGTCCAGGCTCTCGTTGGCGGCGTGCGCCTGGGTGCCGGGATCCTCGACGCCGGTGATGAGGATCTCGGCGGCCGGGAATGCGGCCGCGTAGGCGGTGACGAACGCAATGGAGCCGCCGACGCCGATGTCCACCGCGGGCCGCCCCCACGCAGCGGCCAGGGCCGCGTGCGCGGCCCGGTACGCCCGTCCCCCCGCACGGGCGGAAAACGGCGCGACGGCGCCGCCGGCTGCCACGGTTACCCGGGCGCCCCACGGCGCTCGCGCGGTGAGGTGCGTGACGAGGGCTTCCCGGGCCCTGGTTACATCGTCACCGGGAGCGACCCGCAGGCTCACCTTGGCACGGGCGGCCGGGATGAGCGTGTTCGGGGCCGCCCCGGTCGCGGGGGCGTCGACCCCGATGACGGCGATCGCGGGGCGGGCCCAGAGCCGTTCGGTGAGGCTGCCGGTGCCGATCAGATGCACCCCGTCGAGCAGCCCCGCGTCGGCGCGCAACCGCTCCTCGGTCAGGTCGAGCGGGTCGGCGCTGCCGCGGGTCAGGCCGGCCACCGCGACGTCGCCGCGGTCGTCGTGCAGGGTCGCCAGCAGCCGGCACAGCGCGGTGAGCGCATCGGGGACCGGGCCGCCGTACGCGCCGCTGTGCACCCCGTGGTGCAGCGTGCGGACCTCGACGGTGACGTTGGCCCCGCCGCGCAGCGAGGTGGTCAGCGCCGGGACGCCGGCCGCCCAGTTGACCGAGTCGGCGAGCACCAGCACGCTGGCCCGCAGCCGGCCGGCATAGGCGGCAAGGAACCGCGGCAGCGCGGGAGAGCCGATCTCCTCCTCGCCCTCGACGAGCACGGTGACCCCCACCGGGGGCCGGCCGCCGTGCGCCCGCAGCGCCGCCAGGTGCACCGCGATGCCGGCCTTGTCGTCGGCGGCCCCCCGGCCGTAGAGCCGGCCGTCACGCTCCGCCGGCTCGAACGGGTCACCGTCCCAGGCGGCGGCGTCGCCGGGGGGCTGCACGTCGTGGTGCGCGTACAGCAGGACCGTGGGGGCGCCGGGCGGCCCGGGGAGGTGCCCGAGCACGGCGGGCGCACCGCCCCCGGCGGTGATCATCTCGGCCTCGGGCAGCCCGGCGGCGCGCAGCAGCGCCGCTACCTCCCGGGCGCTGGCCGCCAGGTGCGGCGCCGCCGCCGGGTCGGCCGACACCGACGGGATCGCGACCAGCCGCTCCAGGTCGGCGCGCACCGACGGCAGCACCTGCCGGACCGCCGCGGCGAGCCCGCCCGCCGCGGCACCCGGCCCGCCCGCTGCCTGCTGCGAGGTCATAACCAGCGACGCTACCCCGCGGTGCCGCTCAGCCCGCGTACAGGTGCAGGTCCGCGGCGAACCGCTCGGTCATCTCCAAGGTCTTGGCCAGTTCCGGGTGGCGGACGACCACCATCCCGTCGGAGATGGTGACGGCCCGCCAGTCCCGCCGCGGCGCGCCGACGGGCAGCAGGTCGATCGCCACCACGTGCTCGCCGAACTCTGCCATGAGGTGGTCAAGGCCGGCGTACCCAGTGATCCGGCCGGCGCCCGCAGCGCGCTTGAAAACGATGCCTGCGTTGTAGCGCCGCTCGACGGGCTGGGAGATCCGCCCGTGCGTGATGGCCTCCGCCCATCCGGAGAACAGGTCGGCGTCGGTCGCGTAGTTCATCGCATCGACCATCCGGCCGCCGGGCGGCCGGGCGCCGATCTCGCCGAAGACCGCCTCGCCGTCGGCCTTGCGGTACCACTCCATGTGGGTGAACCCGTCGCGGAACCCGAGCGTCTTCACAGCGGCGGCGCCGAGCGCCCGGCCGCCCTGCAGGTCCGGCGCGTCCAGGTCGCGCAGCGACACGATGACCGGGCTCATCCACTCGTGCAGCTTGGTGAGCAGCGGCCGCGGGCGGTACCAGCAGATGTTCTCGAACAGCACCCGGCCGCCAGCGCAGATGGTGTCGTAGGTGAACTCCTCGCCGTCGATGAATTCCTCGACGATGACCTGCGGCACGTGCCGGACCATCGGCAGGATGGCGTCGAGGTCGGCGGGCGAGTCGGCCCGGTAGGTGTCCGCCGCGCCGGCGCCGGCGATCGGCTTGACGATCAGCGGGTAACCGAGGCGATCCGCGATCGCCCACACGCCCGCGACCGTGTCCGTGCTCTGGTGTCCCGGCGTGCGGAGCCCCGCCTGGTCCAGTACCTCCTTCATCAGTTCCTTGTCCCGGAACGGCAGCGTCTGCCGCATGGTCAGCCCGGGCAGGCCGAGTTCCTCGCGCAGCCGCGCGGCCAGCATCATGTACGGCTCCCACAGGCACTCCACCCGGTCGAGCGGCACCTGCCGGGCCAGGTCCCGCACGGCCGCGCTGATCTCGTCCCCCGCGGCCAGCGAGCCGACCTGCACGTAGTGCGCCAGCGCCGCACGTGCCGGGCCCGGCACGGCCTGCGGCGGCTGGTCGCCTACGCCGATGACGGTTGCCCCGGCGGCGGCGAGGCCGCGGGCGAAGAGGGCCATCTCTGCCGGGTATCCGGGGGAGATCATCACGACGTTCATGGCTGTCCCAGCTCGACGCGCACGGTGGTGACCAGCCGCCGCAGCGCGTCGGTGACGACGGCGGTGTCGGGGTTCCGCACGATCACGAACCCGTCGCCCTCGTAACTGGCCGAGGACACCTGGCCGGCCTGCGGCAGGCGGGACTCGACGACCAGGGCACGGACCTCCGGCGGCAGCTCGCCGAGGCCATGCACCCCCCGGACATGGCCTGATCCCTGGCCGCGCAGGAACACGGTGCCAACCGACCAGGCCCGCTCTGCCCGGGTGAAGGTGCCGTGCACCATGAGCCGCGCCCACTCGAGATAGAGGTCGAAGTCGTGGGCGTAGCACAGCATCGAGCTGATCTGTGCGCCCGGCGGCCGCACCGCGACCTCGGACACGGCGACCGTGCCGTCGGGGCGCCGGAACCATTCCATGTGGGTCAGCCCGGTCCGCAGCCCGAGCGCGCGCAGCGCCGTCGGCGCGATCGCCCGGATGTCGTCGTAATCCGGGCCGCCGATGTCCCTGGGCATCAGCACCGCCCACTGGATCCACGGGTTCCGCAGCACCTCCAGCGGCGTGGGCAGGTAGCAGGAGACCGAGTCCCAGATGACCTGCCCCTCCGTCATCACGCTGTCGTAGGAGCCCTCGTCACCGGTGAGGAACTCCTCCAGCAGCGCGGGACTGCCCGGCCCCGGGGGGGCGGCGTCCAGCCAGACCTTCAGGTCGCCGGCGTCGTCGAGCCGGAACGTGCTCTTCGCCCCGGCCCCGGCGGGCGGCTTGACGACCAGCGGGTAACCGACCTCGTCGGCAAAGCCGGCCGCCGCGGCCGCGGACTCGGCCAGCCGGTACCGGGCGCACGGCACGCCCGCGGCCCGCAGCACCGACTTCATCTGCGCCTTGTCCCGGAAATTGCGCGCGGTCGCCGCGTCCATCCCGGGGATGCCGAACTGCTCGCGCACCTGCGCGAGGGGTACCTGGAGGTGCTCGAACACCCCGATGAGCCGCTGCACCGGGCCGACGTGCTCGCTCACCGCCGCGACCCCCCGGGCGATCTGCCCGGCGTCGAGGGGGTCGTCGATCCGCCAGTGCGCGGCCAGGGCCCCGCGCAGCGGATCCGGCAGCCGCTCGGCCGGCTCGCAGGTGATCAGCGCTAGCTCGACGCCGGGCACCCGGGCGGTGGCCCCGACGAACCGCATGGTCGCGTCCCCCAGGTAGGGCGCGGCGAAAGCGACAATCGTCATGCCAGCGGAGTACCCCGCCGCACCGCCACCAGTCAAGTGCGCGCGCCCCAGGCCCATGGGGCCATCGAGGGGTGCTCGGCGGGTTCCGGGGGGCCGCTCCCCCGGGCTAGCAGGGCCAAGGCCCCCGCGACGAAGTCGCAGGGGCCGCAGGCCATCGGGGGGTTCCGGGGGGTCGCTCCCCCGGGCTAGCACTAGCATTCCTGGCATGAACGTGGTCTTCGTCGAGCCGTTCTTCCCGAACAACCAGCGGCAGTTCGCCCGCGCGCTGGCCGAGGCGGGCGCGACCGTGATCGGCATCGGCGAGTATCCCGCCGACGCGCTGGACGGCGAGCTGAAGGGCTGGCTGCACCATTACGAGCAGGTCCGGTCCGTCACCGACGTCGCGGCCATGACAGCGGCGGTCCGGTGGGTGCAGGACAGGCTGTGGGTGGACCGGCTGGAGGCCACGATCGAGGCGCACACCATGCCGACCGCCCAGGTCAGGGAGGCCTGCACGATCCCGGGAACCTCGGTCAGGACGGCATGGCTGTGCCGGGACAAGCCGTCGATGAAGCAGGCGCTCCGGGAAGCGGGGGTGCCGACGGCCGCCTCGGCCGGAGCGAGCAGTGCCGCCGAGGTGATCGCGTTCGCCGAGCAGGTCGGCTACCCGCTGATCCTGAAGCCGCGCAGCGGCGCCGGTGCCCTGGACACGATGCGGGCCGATGACGCCGCCAGCCTGCAACAGGCCCTGGGCGTCTTCGGCGGCCAGGGCGTTGAGTCCATCGCCGTGGAGGAGTTCGTGGAGGGCCACGAGGGCTTCTACGACACCATTACGATCAACGGCCAGGTCGCCGTCGACTTCGTCTCCCACTACTACCCGAACGTGCTGGAGGCGATGCGGACCCGGTGGATCTCACCGCAGTTCATCTCCACCAACCAGGTCGACACCGCGCCGGAGTACGAGCAGCTGCGGGACATGGGCCGGCGGGTTATCGCCGCCCTCGGGATCGGTACGTCGGCGACGCACATGGAGTGGTTCTTCGGCCCGAAGGGGCTGAAGTTCTCCGAGATCGGTTGCCGCCCGCCGGGCGTGGGCGCCTGGGACCTGTACTCGGCGGGCAACGACATGGACATCTACCGGGCGTGGGCGAACGCGATCATCCGCGATGAGACCGCCGCCGCGCCATCCCGGCGCTACGCCAGCGGGATGGTGGCGCTGCGGCCGGAACGGGACGGCAACATCACCGGCTACTCGGGGGCCGAGGAGCTGCAGCAGCGGTTCGGCGAGTGGCTGATCGACGCGCACCTGCCCCCGCCGGGCACCCCGACCCAGCCGGTGGCGGCCGGCTACATGGCCAACGCATACGTGCGGATGCGTCATCCGGACTACGACACGCTGCGCGGCATGCTCGACACGGTGGGCCGCACGCTGCACGTCTACGCCTCGTGAGAGTGACCCTGCTGGGCCCGCAGCGCAGGCCCACCCTGGACACGGTCGCCGCGTCGCTGTACCCCGAGGGCCCGATCGCCACGATCACCGCCGGGTGGCAGGAGCGCGAGAGCGACGATGCCGAGATGAGCAAGCTGCTCGGCTCCCGGGATGTCAACCTCGGCCTGTACCGCCGGTGGCTGGACGTGACCGAGCGGGATCCGCTGTTCGCCGCGGGCGAGCGCAGGCTGGCCGAACTACTCGACGAGGTCGCCGAAACCTACCTGCTCCGCCTCGATCATGCGCTCCAGGCGGTCTACGCGGTGCAGCGCCGCGGCGGTAACGACCGGCTCCGGGCCGACGTCCTGGCCGAGGCCATCGGCGCGGTACAGGAACTCGACGGTGCGCACCTGCGCCGGGTCAGTGCGATCCGTGGCGAGTTCTATGCGGAACTGCCGCCGCACGACCGCCCGGTGATCGCCGAGCACCGCGCCGAGGTCGCGGCCCTGCTCGGCGGCGCCGCCGCCGTGGTGGTGGCCGGCGGGCACGTGGGCGTGCTGGCCGACGTACTGCACCTGTTCAACGTCGCCGCGTCGCTGGGCTCCCCGGTGATCGCGTGGTCCGCCGGGGCGATGGCGCTGGCCGAGCGGATCGTCTTGTTCCACGACCGCTCCGCGCACGGGCCCGGCCACCCGGAGATGTACGGCAGCGGCCTGTCGGTGCTGCGCGGCGTGGTACCGCTGCCGCATGCCCGCGCCCGGCTGCTGCTAGACGACGCGCCGCGGATGGCCGTCTTCGCCCGCAGGTTCGCCCCGGCCCGCTGCGTCCTGCTGGAGAACGGGACCCGGATCGGCACCGACACCGATGGCGGCTGGCCGCCGGGCATCCGGGTGCTCGGGCCGGACGGGCACGTGACCACCGGGGAGGCAGCCTGACCACCGTCGGCGGCCCTCCCGCCATCCGCCGCAAGCTCGCGATCAACAGGCTCAGGGAGCGCAGGCCGCTTGATCCGGCCGTCGTGAGCCGGTTCCTCGCTCGGCACGAGGTGCCCATTGTCGAGGGCGCCCGGTGCACGTTCCTGTACCTGGGCGAGGCCAGCGCGGTGCACCTCGTGCACCGGATATTCGGGCTGCCCGAGCGCATCCCGCTGCGCCGGCTGCATGGCACCGACCTCTGGTACCTGGTGCTGGAGCTGCCCGACGGCTCCCGGGTCGAGTATCAGCTCGAGATCTCCCGCGACGGCCGCAGCGAGCGCATCAACGACCCGCTGAACCCCCGCCTTGCGCACAGCCCGCTGGGCAGCTCCTCGGTCTGCTATGCCCGGGGCTATGAGGTGCCCGAGTGGACCCGGCCCGACCCGGACTCACGCCCGGGGTCCCTGGTCGACCTCACCGTGCCCAGCCGTGCGCTGCGCCGCGCGTGCCAGGTGACCCTGTACCTGCCGGCCCGTTTCCGGCGGATCGCCCGTTACCCGCTGCTGATCGTCCACGATGGCGGCGACTACCTGAAGTACGCGGCGGCCCAGACGGTGCTGGACAACCTCATCCACCGGCTGGATGTGGCGGAGGCCATCGTCGCGTTCGTGTACCCGGGCGACCGGCTGACCGAGTACGCCAACTCGGCGGCACACGCCCGCTACCTGACGGCGGAACTGGTGCCGCGGCTGGAGGCGGGGTTTCCGCTCGCCAGCGGCCCGGCTGCCCGGTGCCTGATGGGCGCGAGTTTCGGCGCCGTCGCGGCGCTGTCCGCCGCGTACCGGTACCCGGGCGCCTACGGTTCACTGCTTCTGCAGTCCGGCTCATTCGTCTTCACCGATATCGGTAACGACCACGGTGGCGGACCGGCCTTCGAGCCGGTGGTGCGGTTCGTCAACCGGTACCGTGCCGCCCCCCGGCGGGTCGCCGACCGGGTCTTCGTAAGCTGCGGCATGTACGAGCCGCTGATCATCAGGAACCGCTCGATGGTTCCCACGTTCGAGGCGGCCGGCATGGCCGTGCGTTATGTCGAGGCGAGGGACGGGCACAGTTGGGAAAACTGGCGCGATCGGCTCCGGGAAGGGCTGTCATGGATATTCCCCGGCCCGCAGAAGTTCTTCTACGAGTGACCGCGTGAAGGCGACGCAGCGGTGGCTCTCCGACCGCCTCCAGCAGGAGATCACCCTTGCCCGGTGGGGCACCTTCGGACGGCCGGTGCTGGTGTTCCCCTCGGCCGGCGGCGACGCTGAGGAGATCGAGCGGTTCGGCCTGATCGACGCGTGCGGGCCGCTGCTCGCCGAGGGCCGGGTCAAGCTGTACTCGGTGGACAGCGTGGCCGGCCGGGCGATGATTGCGAAAGCCAGCCCGGCCGGGCACCGCCTCTGGCAGCTCAACCAGTTCCACGAATGCGTCCGGTGGGAGGTGGTGCCGGCGATCCACGCGGACCTCGGCGGCCAGGCCATGGACGTGATCACCACTGGCGCCTCGATCGGCGCGTTCAACGCGATGGCCGCTCTGTGCCGCTACCCCGACGTCTTCGCCGCGGCCATCGGCATGAGCGGCACCTACCGGATCGAGCGCTTCTATGACGGAGCCTGGACCCAGGACCTGTTCTTCTCCGCGCCGTTGCAATTCCTGCCCGGCCTGGAGGGCCCGCACCTGGATCGGCTGCGGCAGCGGTTCGCCGTCCTCGCCTCCGGTGCCGGCGACTGGGAGGACCCCGGCGAGTCGTGGCGGATGGCGGAGGCGCTGGGGGCCAAGGGAATCCCCAACCGGGTGGACAACTGGGGCCCGGAGTTCAGGCATGACTGGCCCACCTGGCACCGGATGCTCCCGCAGTATCTGCGCGAGTTGACCTGACCGCCGGTCCGGGGCAACGACAGGCGGGGCCGCCCCGGCGAGCTTGATCGACGCATTGCCCGGCGCACGCACAACAGGTGGCAGGATCCGATAGATGACACCGTCAGAGCCGCCGGATCCGGTGGAGCAGGACCGCTCAGCGGCGGGCACCCCGCCGCCGGAGCCGCCGTACGCGGACGGCAGGCCGGGCGCTGCCGGCCGGTTCCGGCCACGGATGCGCCGCGCCGTGGACCCCTGGCAGCTGTGGATCCGCCGGGCCGAGGCGATCGCCGCCACCCGTGCCGAGCACATGCCCATGCCCGCATGGATGCGCACGACACCGGGTGAGCGGCGCTGGCCGGTGACGCTGACCGTGATCGTGGCCATCACCCTGCAGCTCCTGCTTCCGCCGCACCTGACCGGGCCATTGCCCCGCTGGGTGCTGCCGGCCCTGGAGGGGGCGCTGCTGATCGGCCTGAGCATCGCCAACCCGGTCCGGATCGAACGACGCGGCAAGCCGGTCCGCGCAGCGAGCATCGTGCTGATCCTGCTGATCACGCTCGCGAACGCGGCCTCCGCTGTGCTGCTCATCCACACGATCGTGCGCGGCACTAATCCGCCCACCCCGGCCGCGCCGCTGCTGGCCAGCGGGGCCTCGATCTGGGCCACCAACGTCATCGCGTTCGCGCTGTGGTACTGGGAGTTCGACCGGGGCGGCCCGGTCAACCGGTCCCTCGGCACCACACAGCACCCGGACCTGCTGTTCCCTCAGATGGCGACGCCCGAGCTGGCGCCCCCGGACTGGGAGCCGCAGTTCGTGGACTACCTCTACATGTCGTTCACCAACGCGACCGCGTTCAGCCCGACCGACGTGATGCCGCTGGCCCGGTGGGCGAAGCTCACCATGCTGGTCCAGTCCGGGGTGTCGCTGGCCGTCGGCGCGCTGGTGATCGCCCGCGCGGTGAACATCCTCCCCTGATTTGGGACAACACGGTAGGCCGCTTCTACCACGTGCTCTCCGGTGACAGCTGCCCCAACTACGGCCAGCCCGACGCGGCCAAGCAGGCCAACTTCAACCAGTTCGCCCAGGCGGTGCTGGCGCAGCGCTTACGCCGCCGTGCCGGCCTAGCGCGCGGGCCGCGGGCTGCCCTGTTAGCCCCGGCGGCCGCGTTCCTCCGTCACGCGGGCTTGGCCCTGCTGGCCCGGGAGACGACCCCCGGCACCCCCGCTGGCCAGCGGCCGCGTTCCTCCGTCACGCGGCCTTGGCCACGGTCAGCTTGGGGCCGCGCTCGGTCCAGAAGCAGAGCAGCCCGGCGATGCCCGCGGCCGCGGGGATCGGTTCCGGGTAACTCCACACGATGTCCTGGTGAACCTGGCCGTCGACCTCGGCCGACCAGTACGCGGCCTCGCCCTTGTAGGGGCACGTGCTCGTGGTGCTGGTGGGCCGCAGTAGGTCGGTGCGGACATCCTCGGCGGGCAGGTAATAGCGGTCTGGCAGGCCGGTCTCCTCGAGCCGCACGGCCCGGTCGGAAGAGGCCAGTTTCTCACCGCCGAGGAAGACCTCGACGTGCTGGTCGGTGGGGGTGATCGTGATCCGGTGCCCAGAAGCCATATCTGTGGCAACCGCGCCGGGGGCAGGTTGATTCCGGCTCAGGCGACGACACGGGCCGCGGAGGAGCCGTCGGGCAGGCGGCGCACCTCCAGCCGCTCCGGCACGCGTTCCTTCAGGTCGGCTACGTGGCTGACGATGCCGATCAACCGGCCCCGGTCGCGCAGGTCATCGATGACGCCCATCACCTGGTCCAGGGTCCCCGAGTCAAGCGAGCCGAACCCCTCGTCGATGAACAGGGTGTCCAGGTCCACTCCCCCGGCCTCGGCCCGGACGACGTCCGCCAGGCCCAGGGCCAGCGCGAGAGAGGTGTAGAACGTCTCGCCGCCGGACAGCGAGGCGGGGCTGCGCTCCTCACCGGTGTGCCGGTCGATCACGGCCAGGGTCAGCCCGGAGCGCTCCCGCCTGGTCTTGCCCTCGTCGGTGCGCCGCAGCTCATACCGCCCCGAGGACATCGCCGACAGCCGCACGTTGGCCGCGGCGACCACCCGGCCGAACCAGTGCCGCAGCACATAGGTGGTCAGCGCTACCCGGCGGTGGCCCTCGGTCCCGCTGGCCAGCGCGGCGAGGTGGATCACCGCCTCGGTCTGTTCCGCGACCCGGTCGTAGTCGTCCTCCACGGCCTGGAGGTCGCCGCGGCGCTGGGCGAACCGCTCGGCCCTGCGGGCCGCGCCCTGGCTGGCCTCCCGCGCTTCCCGCTCGGCCGCTGCGGCGCGGGCCACCGCGGCGGCGCACTCTTCCGCGCGGGCTGCGGCCTGTTCCGCGCGCCCGGGGTCGAGGCCGGCCAGGTCAGGCGCATCCACGGCGGCGGTCAGCCGGGCCAGCCTCTCCTCCCAGGACCGGACCTCGGCGGCGAGCGCGCCCTGTTCCTGGCTGGTGAGCACGGCCGACGCGGCGTCGTCCGGCGTGCCGAAGCCCCGCGCCCGGGATTCGTTGTCCACCCGGGCCCGGGCCGCCTGCTGCGCGGCGAGGCAGGCGGCCAGCCGGTCGAGCGCCGTGGCCAGGGCGCGGTCGCCGGCCGCGCGATCGCGCAGGGCCGCCTGCCGCGCCGCCACCGACGCATGCCCCTGCGCGGCATCCTGCAGCCGTGCGTGCAGCGCAGCCAGGTCGGCAGCGGTGCTGCCCGCCTGGGCCCGGGCCGCTGCTGCCGTCTCGGCAGCTTCGCGCAGTTCCGCGCTCACGTGATCCAGTTCGGCCCGCATGTCGGCTAGTTCTCGCTCCAGGCTGGCGGAGTCCTCAGCGGCCGCCTCGGCCTGGGCGACCTGCTCTGCCAGGGCGTCCGCCTCGGCTGTCAGGCTGGTGACGCCGTGTCCCTCCGCGAGCGCCGCGCACCCAGCGGCCTCGACGGCAAGGGCCGTGTGCTCGCTTTCGGCCTCGGCCCGCTGCGCGTCTGCGGCCTCGCGGCGCCGCCTGGCTTCCTCGACCTGTTCGGCGGAGACCGTCCTGCCGCAGGCCAGGGCCGGCTCCGGGTGTGCGGGTGAGCCGCACACCCGGCACGGCCTGCCCTCGGCCAGTCCCGCGGCCAGTTCCGCCGCAATGCCGGCCAGCCGGGTGTCCAGCAGGTGCTGGTGCTCATCCACGAGCCGGTGATGGGCCTCGATAGCGGCCAGCCGTGCCGCATCCAGCTCGGCAAGCCGGGGCTCCAGTTCGGCAAGCCGTGCCGCGGCGGCCACGCGCCTGTGCACCGCATCGAGACGCTGGGCCGCGGCGCCCAGCCCGGCCGCGGTGGTGCTCGCCTCCGCGAGCCGCGTTTCCAGCGTGGTGATGCGATCCGGGAGATCCTGCCGGGCTCGGTCGAGGGCGGCGACCCGCTCCTCGGCCGCGGCAGCGCCGCGTTCCAGTCGGCCCAGCTCGGCCTCCCGCCCGGGCAGGGCCTGCTCGTCGTCCGCGTCGTGCTGCAGCGCGGCGGCGTCGGCCTCGGCCGCCTCGGCCCGGGCTGCTGCGCCGGGGCCGCCCCGGCCCGCGAGGGCGTCGTCGTCAGGCTCTGGCAGCAGGTCAGCCAGTTCGCCGGAAGCTGCCTGGGTTTCCGCGACGGCCTCGGCGAGCAGTTCCAGCAGTGGCCGCACCGGCTCGGCGTGCCTGGCCCTGGCCAGCCGGGCCGCCCGCCGGTCATGGTCGGGCCGGGTGCCCTGGTGCGCCTCCTGTTCCGCCAGAGCCGTGGCGAGCCTGGTCATCCGGCCGGCCTGCCGCCTGGCCTCGGAATCCTCGGCCTGTGCTGCGCACAGCGCGCCGACGGCGGTGTCAAGTACCGCAGCGGTGCCGGCAATGGCTCCCGCCAGGCTCTCGCCGAGTTCCTTCAGGCAGGTGTGCCGGTCGGCGCGGGAGGCGGCGAGCAGCTCCGTGCGCTCCGCGGCGTCGAGGCCGGCCGCCTCGGCCGCCGCGGACACCGCATCCGCGATCGATCGGTCGGCCCGCTCCCTGGTCCGGGTCGCCTCGGTACGGCGCTCGCACAGCTCGGCGGTGGTCCTGTCGTAGAGGCTGGTGCCGAAGAGCCTGGTGAGCAGCGCGCGCCTGACGTCGTCGCTGCTGTGCAGGAACCGGGCGAACTCGCCCTGCGGCAGCAGCATGACCTGGGTGAACTGTGCGCGGGTGAGGCCGACGAGTTCCGCGATCAGCTCGCCCGCCTCGGCCTTGTTCGCGGACACGCTGGCCCAGGCCGCGCCGTCGCGGCGCTGCAGGTGGACCCGGCTGGCCTCGGTGGTGAACCCGTCGCCGCGCTTCTTCGGCCGCCGGTACTCCGGGCTGCGGGTCACCTGGTACCGGACGCCGCGCAGCGACCACTGCAGCTCCACCTCGGTCCGTGCGTCCGGCGCGGCGAAGTGCGAGCGGAGCCTGTCGTCGGCCGAGTCCGCACCGGCCAGGCCGCCGTACAGGGCGAACGTGACCGCGTCGAGGATCGTGCTCTTGCCGGCCCCGGTCGGGCCCTCCAGCAGGAACAGCCCGCCGTGGGCCAGCCGGTCGAAGTCGACCACCTGCTCGGCGGCGTAGGGGCCGAACGCCGCCAGGCGCAGCCGGTGCAGCCGCATCAGGCATCACCCGCCCCGACGGTGGCGGGCAGGCCGGCCCGGACCTCGCGGCCGGGGCCGCCGTCGGCGCGCCGGGCGGCCTCCACCGCCTTCCGCAGCACCGCACGCTGGGCCGCGTCCGGCGGGGCGCCCGCCACGTACTCCACGAACGACTCGCAGATCTCCACCGGGTCCGCCGCCTTGGCCAGCCGGGCCAGGTCTGCGTCCGCCCCGGTCAGCCCGCCCTCGGGGGCGAAGTCGAGCGCGATCGTGTGCGGCCACTTCTCGCGCAGCCGTTCCATCGGCGCCGCCGGCCGCTCCCGGTCGGTCAGCACCACCTTGACCCAGGCGCCGGCGAGGTTCGCCAGGTCCGTGTCCGCCCGGGCCAGCAGGTCGCCGAGCCGGCCGTGCACCTCACGCAGCGGCCGCGGCACCGGCGTGGCCAGCAGCCGGGTTGTCACCTGCCCGGCGCCGTCGATGTCGGCGAGCGTGACCGACTTGGCGTGGTGCCGCTCGCCGAAGGAGAAGGCCAGCGGCGAACCGCAGTACCGGGCCGTGGTGGCGCTGCCGGGCACCGGGACCCGCTGCTGGCCGTGCAGGTGCCCAAGCGCCAGGTAGCTGCACCCGGCCAGGACCGCGGCCGGTGCGTCACCGATACCGCCGACCCTGATGTCCCGCTCGGACTCGGACGGCCGCGCGCCGGTGACGAATGCGTGGGCGAGCACGACGGTGCGCGACAGGCCGCGGGTGCTGGCGTCGGCGCGGATCCGTGCCGACGCCGCGGCGAGCACGGAGGCATGGCAGCGGTCCGCGCCCAGTTCGTCCATCACCGCGTCGGGCAACAGGTACGGGACGCCGTAGATGCCGACCTCGCCGTGGTCGTCGGCGAGCACGACCGGGCGGTCGATGTCGGCGACCCTGGTGCGCAGGTGAATCCCGGCCGCCTCGCTCAGCGCGGACCCGAACCCGAGGCGCACGGAGGAGTCGTGGTTCCCACTGGTGAGGATCACGTGGATGCCTGCCCGGGCGAACGCGGCGAGCGTCTTGTCGAGCAGCTCCACCGCCTCCAGCGGCGGCACGGCCCTGTCATAGACGTCCCCGGCCACCAATACGGCGCCGGCCTGGCATTCGACGGCCTGGCCCAGCAGCCAGCCGAGGAACGCGGCCTGGTATTCCAGCAGGCTCTGCCCGTGCAGGGTGCGCCCCAGATGCCAGTCGGACGTGTGGATCAGCCGCATCGTGGCCCCGTTCGCCGTGACCGCCTGGACCGGCCCGTGCCTGCCGGCCGGCCGGACGCTGCTCATGATGGCGCAGCGGTACGACATCCCGGGCACGACAGGCCGGTGGCACGGGCCGGTCGTCCGGCAAAGAAATCAGCGTGACCGCGCGGGAGAGCCCCGCTCAGGGCGCGACCAGCACCTTCCCCAGCGGGCCCGCCTCGGCCGCCTCGTGGGCGGCGACGACATCGGACAGGCCGAAGCGGTGCGCCGGCAGCTCGGTCAGCGCCCCGGCGGTGAGCGCGGCGTTGATGTCCTCCGCCGCCCGGCGAAGCGCCGGGCGGGGCACCCCGTACAGCAGGATGAAGCGGAGCACCACGTTCGCCGTCATGCAGGCGCGGACCGGCAGCACCGGGTCGGACGGCCCCGCCGCGTAGCTGACGATCGTCGAGCCGGATTTGGTCACCGCGAGGTCGAGGGCCAGGTTCGCGCCCAGCGCGACCTCCACCACCCGGTCGGGCCGGCCTGCCGCCGCGCGGATCTGGTCCGCGGCGTCGGCGTCCCGGTAGTTGACCACGTGCGCGGCACCCGCCTTGCTGGCCAGTTCCGCCTTCTCCGGGCCGCTGGCGGTGGCGATCACCCGGGCACCGGACCACACGGCAAGCTCGATCGCGAAGTGGCCGACAGCGCCCGCGCCGCCGGCGACGAGCACGGTCTTCCCGGCCACCGGGCCGTCGGCGAACAGGCACCAGTGCGCGGTCATGGCGGGCACCCCCAGGCTCGCGCCGAGTTCGGGGGACACACCGTCGGGCAGCGGGACTGCCTGGTCCTCCGGCACCACGGTCCACTCCGCGGCGGTCCCCCAGCGCCGCCCGGCCGCGGCGAGCCACAGCCAGACCCGCTGGCCCACCCGGGCCGGGCTGACATCCTCCCCTACCGCCTCGATCACCCCGGTGCCGTCGTGGTGCGGGATCTGGAAGCCGTCGATGGGCCGGGGCGTCGCGCCGCTGCGGCTCTTCAAGTCGGTGGGGTTGATTCCGGAGAGTGCCACCTTGACCAGGACCTCCCCTGGCCCGGGGGCCGGGCGCTCCACGTCTTTGACCTCCAGGACCTCCGCTGCCGGGCCATGGCGGTCGTAGCTGGCGGCTCTCACGGTGTGGCCTCCCTTAAGGTCGCTGCGGCAGCCCGGGGGCCGATCCCCGGAGCCTCCCGGGCACTCCACACCGATCCTAGAGATGCGGGGGGCGGCCGCGGGAATCCCGCGGCCGCCCGCCATCCGGGTGCCCGGTGCGTCAGTGCTGGAGCACGGCCTCGATCTCGAGGTTGATGGTGATCTTGTCGCTCACCACCGCGCCGCCGGTCTCCATGACCGCGGCGAAGTTGACGCCGAAGTCGCGCCGGTTGATCTCGCCGGTCGCGCTGAAGCCCGCCCGGGTGCCGCCGTAGGCGTCCGGGCCGAAGCCGTTCAGCTCCAGCCTCAGCGGTACGTCCTTGGTCACGCCCTTAAGCGTGAGCTTGCCGTCGAGAATGTGGTCGTCGCCGTGCCGGCGCACGCCGGTGGACCGGTAGGTCATCGTCGGGTAGGTCTCGACCTCGAAGAAGTCGGCCGACCGGATGTGCGCGTCGCGCTGCTCGTTGCCCGTGTCGATCGAGGACATGTCGATCTCGGCGGCCACCGAGGAGTCGAGCGGGCCCGCACCGGTCACGATCTCGCCGGAGAAGGTGCGGAACCTGCCGCGCACCTTGGCCACCACCATGTGGCGGGCGGTGAAGCCCACTTCGGTGTGGACCGGGTCGATAGACCAGGTGCCGGCGACGTATCCGGGGATCCCGGTCAGGGTGCCGGTGTCAGTGGCGGTCATGACGTCCTCCTGCTCCCAGTATGGTTGAGTGCTCAATGATTGAACGCTCTACAGCTATCACGTTCTGTGTAACATTGTCAAGCGCTCAACTATTTCCCGTGTACACTGGTCTCATGCGGGAACCACGCTGGCTCACATCGCAGGAGCAGGACGCCTGGCGCTCGTTCCTGGTCGGCTGCCGGGCGCTGTTCACCGCAGTCGACGCCCAGCTCCAGCGGGACGCCGGGATGCCGCTGGCCTACTACGAGATCCTGGGGCAGCTGTCCGAGGCGCCCGGCCGGGCGCTGCGGATGAGCCAGCTCGCCGAGGCGGCCTCGGCGAGCAAGAGCCGCGCCTCGCACGCGGTGGCCCGGCTTGAGGAGCGCGGCTGGGTCAAGCGGGTGGACTGCCCCACCGATCGGCGGGGCCAGGTGGCCATGCTGACCGACGAGGGCTTTGCCGTGCTGGCCGCCGCCGCTCCCGGGCATGTCGAGCAGGTGCGCACCTCACTCTTCGACGGGCTCACCGCCGAGCAGGTGGCGCAGCTCCAGACGATCGGCCAGGTGATGGTCGCCGCGTGCGGCGGCCGCCCGGTTCCGGCGTTCCCGCCCGGCTGCCCGGGCTCCGAGGATCCCGCCGAACTGGAGCGCGAGGGGGCACTGGCGGACTGACCGCCAGGCCCAGCGTTAGGCCACGGAGAGCCGCTCCCCCCGGGCTAACCCGGCTCTGAGCCACCGGGGGTTCCAAGCGGGGTCGCTCCTCCGGGCCAGCAGAGCTAGCGGCGGGGCGGGGGCAGCGTCGTCATCAGGTCCGCGATGGCGGCCGGGCCTGGCCCCGGCTCGTGGCGCAGGCCGTCGAGCGCGCCGGCCCGGTCCTCGGCGTCCCGGTTCTGGCTCAGTTTCTCCTTGGCCTCCACCGTCGCGATCGCCAGTTCGACCCCGACGATCGCGCGCAGCTGGCCGTCGATGAAGTCGCGGGGCGCGTCGCTGACCTCCCAGGGTGAGGGCCGCCCGGCCTCGTGCCGCGCGGTCAGCCGGCCGACCAACGCGCGCAGCCATTCGGCGTCCCGGTGGATGGTGAGCCGCCCGGTGAAGTGCACGCTGACATAGTTCCAGGTCGGCACCACCTTGCCGTGCCGGGCCGTCCTGGGGTACCAGGACGGCGACACGTAGGCCTGCGGCCCGCGCACGATGCCCAGCGCCACGCTGTCCGGCCCAACGGACCGCCACTGCGGGTTCGCCAGCGCCAGGTGGCCGAGCAGCCGCCCGTCCCCCCCGTCCGCGGGCCGGTCCCAGATGACCGGGATCAGGCTGGCGATGGGCTTGGTCCCGTCGAACGTGACCAGGTCGGCTGAGCCGACGGCGTCGACGAACGCCTCGACCGCCGCCCGGTCCCGTGCGGCGAAATGCTTCGGCAGGTACACAAGTGTGAGCTTATGAACCACCGGCAGGCAACGGAACGCCCGCCACGCATGCCGGGCCCGTGGCGGGGGCGTTTTGACCTGCCCCCGGTCATCTTCTAGCGTGGCGGACAATGAGCACCGCGGAATTGGCAGCACGAGCGGAGGCCGAGGACTACGCGGCCTGGTTCCGGGCGCTGGCCGACGGCACCCGGGTCAAGATCGTGTCATTGCTCGCGCGGCACGGGCGGCCCATGAAGGTGGCCGAGATCGTCGCGGCCGTGCAGGTCGGGCAGTCCACCGTGTCGCAGCACCTGAAGGTGCTCGCCGCGGTGCGGTTCGTGCTCGCCGAGCGCCGCGGCACCGCACGGTACTACCGCATCAACGCCGCCTGCGTGAACAGCTTCCCGACCGCGGCCGCCCTGGTGGGCGGGCTCGCTGCGCCGCTCCCGGCGCGCCCGGAGCAGGTGTCCCTGCCCCCGCTGCCCCCGTTCCCCGGGCCGATCGAGCTGGCGATCCGGCCGATGTGCGCCGCCGACGCCGAGGCGGTGCTGGCCGTGTACCAGGCCGGCCTGGACGCGGGCGACGCCAGCTTCGAGACCGACGCCCCGTCCTGGCCGGCCTTCGACGCGGGCAGGCTGCCCGGCCACCGCCACGTCGCGACCGACGAGGAGACCGGCGAACTGCTCGGCTGGGTCGCCGCGAGCCCGGTGTCCAGCCGCACCGCCTACGCGGGGGTGGTCGAGCACTCGGTGTACGTGGCGCCCGAGGCGCGCGGCCGGGGTGTCGGCGCCGTGTTGCTCGGGGCGCTCATCGACTCCACCGAGGCGGCCGGGATCTGGACCATCCAGTCCGCCATTTTCCCGGAGAACACCGCCAGCCTGCGCCTGCACGGGCGCCATGGCTTCCGGGTGGTGGGCATCCGCGAACGGATCGGGTGCCACCACGGCCGATGGCGCGACGTGGTCCTGGTTGAACGGCGCAGCGCCCGCGCGGGCAGCTAAGCGCGGCGGCGTCACAGCCCCGCGAGGGCCTGCTCGAAGTCCGCCCACAGGTCATCGGGGTGCTCCGGCCCGACCGACACGCGGATGCTCCCCTCATCGATGCCCGCCGCGCGCAGGCTTGCCGCGTCCATCTGGCGCTGGCACAGTGCCGTTCCATCCGCAGCGCCAGCGTCTTAAGCCCGCGCAGCGTCAGCCACGCGGCAAATGGGTCGGCGGCCGCGTCGTCGAAGGCGAACGCCGAGGTCTGGTAGATCGGGGCGCTGACCGGGCGGGATCCGTTCAGCTCGACGGCTGGGGCGTGGATCGCCCGGGTCTCCAGGTGCATCGTCATGACACAGACTCTGCCCCCATCGCGCCGGACGCTAAAGCGGGTGGGGCCGGCAGCTGGCAGGGGCTACGCCTTGGCGGGTGGCTCGGGCG
>Ga0318553_10000085_pt1 | contig 24051 bp, 21 predicted proteins | sample GRESIP082b2f21_FD_203686 | JGI IMG/M metagenome (GOLD analysis project Ga0318553, IMG submission 203686) | Tropical soil microbial communities from Luquillo Experimental Forest, Puerto Rico - GRE.SIPMG.082b2f21 | ecosystem: Environmental > Terrestrial > Soil > Tropical forest > Bulk soil...
GATGCCGGCCCGCGTCTTCGCAGCCCTGCTGACTTCGGACTCGGGCCGGCTTACCGCGGCCGACCTGGCGGCCAGGCTGCAAGCCAGCCCGGCCGCGGTGTCGGGCGCGGTACGCTACCTGATCCAGATCGCCATGGTCCGCCGGGAAACAGAACCCGGCTCACGCCGCCATTACTACCGGACGCCCGACAATGTCTGGGGCGAAGTCATCGGAATCCGCGATCAGCTCATGGCCCGGTGGACGTCGGTGCTGCGGGACGGGGTCGACGTCCTCGGCGCGGACACGCCGGCCGGGGCGCGGGTCGCCGAGTCGGCACGGTTTTTCGAGTTCGTCAGCTCCGAACTGCCGCTCGTCGTGGCCAAATGGCGGGAAAGCCGGGCGGCCCGCGACGGAGGCCGGGTCGGGGACGGCTGACACCGTCTCCCGGCCGGCGCGGCCCGGCAGTTTCCAGGCCGCGGATTGTCCAGGCATGACGCAGCGTTGGTAAGACTTGTAGTGAGCAACGGCTGAGGAGGCGGCGAACGTGGCGCGTGACCCGGGAGACCTGTACCAGGTGAGCCCCGACGCGCCCGAGCTCGATGACGTCGTGATGCTCTACTACCTCGACGGGTTCATCGACGCGGGCGGGGCCGGCCGTCTGCTCACCACGCACCTGCTGGGCGCGCTGCCGCACAACGAGATCGCCAGGTTCGACGTGGACTCCCTGCTCGACTACCGGTCCCGGCGGCCGGTGATGACCTTCGCCAAGGATCACTGGGAGCACTACGACGAGCCGGAGATCGCGATCTCGCTGATGCACGACGCGGCCGGGACCCCGTTCCTGCTGCTGAACGGCCCCGAGCCGGACCACGACTGGAACTCGTTCACCACCGCGGTGCTCGACCTCGCCGCGGCGCTGCGGGTCCGGCTGGCGGTCGGATTCCACGGCATCCCGATGGGCGTCCCGCACACCAGGCCGCTCGGCGTCACCGCGCACGCCACGCGCACCGAGCTCGTCGAGGGCTACCGGCCGCTGGTCGACCGGCTGCAGGTTCCCGGCAGCGTGGCCGCGCTGATCGAGCTGCGGATGGGCGAGACCGACCGCGCGGCGATGGGGTTCGCGGTGCACGTGCCGCACTATCTCGCGCAGGCCGCGTACCCGGCGGCCGCGGTCACCCTGCTCGAGTCCGTGCAGCGGGTGACCGGCCTGCTGCTGCCCGGGGATGCGCTGCGCGAGGCGGCGCACCGGACCGACCTGGAGATAGCCCGGCAGGTCGAGGGGTCGGAGGAGGTCACGGAGGTCGTCCAGGCCCTGGAGCAGCAGTACGACGCCTTCGCCGCGGGCGACGGGGAGCCGGCCGACGAGCCGGAGAACATGCCGACCGCCGAGGAGCTCGGCGCGCAGTTCGAGCGCTTCCTCGCCGAGCAGCAGGGCCGCAGCGACCCCCCCGACGCCTGAACCCCTCTAGCTCACCTCGTTGAGCTTGCCGGTCGCGACGTCGAACACGAAGCCGCGCACCGCGTCGGTGTGCGGGACGAACGGGCTCGTCTTGATCCGGGCTATCGACTGGCGGACGTCGGTGTCCAGGTCTCTGAAGGCCTCGGCCGCCCACGGCGGCTTGACGCCGCAGTCGGCCTGGATGCTCGCCTTGAAGTCGTCGTCGGTGAAGGTGAGCATGCCGCAGTCGGTGTGGTGGATCAGGATGATCTCGCGGGTACCGAGCAGCCGCTGGCTGATGGCCAGGGAGCGGATCTCGTCATCGGTGACCACGCCGCCCGCGTTGCGGATCACGTGCGCCTCGCCCTCGGCCAGCCCCAGGATCGCGTAGACGTTCAGGCGGGCGTCCATGCAGGCGATAACGGCCAGGGCGCGGGCGGGCGGCATGGGCAGCGGCCCGCTGAAGGTCTCGGCGTACCGCTGGTTGTTGGCCAGCAGCTCATCGGTGACGGACATGGCTCGGGTTTCCTTCCCCTGGTCGTGGCGGGTTGCGGTGGAGGGCCTTGAGCACGGAAGCGGGCCACACGGCCCGCCGACTTCCCGTTAATTTACTTAATTTAGATCGGCATAATCAACTTTTGGCCGTTGCCGAACCTTGAGACTCCCGTGAGCAAAAGGGGATACTCGCCAGCGAATGAGCTTTCCGCCGGCACCGCGGTGCCGGGTGAAACGAACCATTGGGGGGCGGCACCGCGGGCCGGTTGAGGCCTCGGCTCCCCGGGGATGGGCGGGCCGATGAACCGACCGGCTGTGCGGGAACTCCTGGCTCCCGGCACCCAGGTGGCGCCGGGTGAGGTCCTGGTCCCCACCGAGGTGGGGGATCCGGTCCGGGGCGCGGTGCCCTGCCCGGCCGCCCCGCTGGTGGGCGGGAGCCTGCTGCGCCGGGGCAAGCGGGTCAGCTACGCGCCGGTCGGGCCCTGCGTCGACCCGTCCGACGACGAGGGCGGCGCGGCGGTCTTCGTCGCGACTGCCTGCAGCGGGACGTCACGACGGCCGCCGTGGCCGCAGCGGCCAGCCCGGTGGACCGTGTCGCGGTGGCGGCGGCCCGGGCGGCGGTGGAGGAATGGTCCGCGGTCTTCGGGACCCGCAGGCTGCTGGCCGCGGCGAGCCCGTGGTGCGACGGCGCGACACAGGCGCTCGACGCGGTGCGCCAGGCCGTGGCCGACCGCGGCGCGGTGTACGTGTGCGGAGAGCTGGCGGGTGACGCGGAAGCGGTCGCGGAGCTGGCGGAGCAAGGCGCGGTCATCGTCGGGTCGCTGGGCCAGGTCCCGGACGGAGCCACCGTGGTCTTCCCGGCCCACGGCGTCGGCCCGGAGGCGCACGCCGAGGCGGAGGCCCGCGGGCTGGAGGTCATCGACGCGACCTGCCCGCTGGTCGCGCGGGTGCACGCCGAGGCCAGGAAATTCGCCGGCCGCGGCGATGATCTGGTGCTGATCGGCCAGCCCGGCCACGCGGCCGTGGCCGGGATCGTCGGCCAGGCACCGGCCAAGACCACGGTCGTCTCGATCTCCACCCCGGCGAGCACGTCCGCGCTGCGGGTGGCCGACCCGAGGCAGGTCTCCTACCTGCTGCAGCCCGGCATCCCGGTGGAGGACTTCGCGCCGGTGACCGCCGCGCTGCGGTCGCGGTTCCCCGCGGTGCACGGCCCGCACCCGGACGGGTTCTGCTACGCCGCATCCGACCGGGCCGAGACCATCCACGTCATCGCCTCGGCGTCCGACGTGATGCTGGTGCTCGGCGCGGCCGACGCGCCGGACAGCAAGCAGATCTCCGGGCTGGCCCGCGCCTGCGGGGCCAGGACGCACGTCATCGGCGAGCCGGGCGACATCGCCCCGGCCATGCTGAGCGGGAGCAGTGCCATCGGCCTGGCGGAGTCGACGTCGGGCCGCCCGGCGCTGGCCGGGCAGGTGACCCGGGCCCTGTCCGGGCTCGGCCCGATGAGCGTGACCAGCCGCCGCGTCAGCACCGACATCGTGGGGGTAGCGTCTACCGGGCAGTCCGCACCAGACTGACGGAGGCAGCCATGCTCTTCCCCACCTCGCTTGTGGGCAGCTACCCGCAGCCCGACTGGCTGATCGACCGGGAACGGCTGGCCGGCCGGTTCCCGCCGCGGGTGCGGGCCCGCGAGCTGTGGCGGGTGGATCCCGCCTACCTGGAGCAGGCGCAGCAGGATGCCACCCTGCTCGCGATCAGGGCCCAGGAGGACGCGGGCCTGGACATCATCACCGACGGCGAGATCCGCCGCGAGAGCTACTCCAACCGGTTCGCCACCGCGCTGGACGGGGTCGACATCGACAACCCCGGCACCGCCCTGGACCGCAGCGGGCATCCGAACCCGGTGCCCCGGGTCGTCGGCCCGATCCGCCGGCGCCATCCGGTGCAGGTCGACGACCTGGCGTTCCTGCGCGCGCACACCGGCCGGACCGTCAAGGTGACCGTGCCCGGCCCGTTCACGATGGCGCAGCAGGCGCAGAACGACTACTACCCGGACCGGGAGGCGGCGGCGTTCGGCTACGCCGAGGCCGTTAACGAGGAGGTCAAGGACCTGTTCGCGGCCGGGGCCGACATCGTGCAGCTCGACGAGCCGTACCTGCAGGCCCGCCCGCAGGAGGCGCGCAAGTACGGGGTGCCGGTGGTGAACCGGGCGCTGGAGGGCGTGACCGGGACCACGGCGGTGCACCTGTGCTTCGGGTACGCGGCGATCATCCACGACCGCCCGGAGGGCTACTCGTTCCTGCCTGAGCTGGCCGCGACCACGGCCGACCAGGTGTCGATCGAGACCGCGCAGTCGGGGCTGGACTGCTCGGTGCTGGCCGCCCTGGACGGCAAGACGATCATCCTGGGCGTGCTCGACCTGGACGATCACGCGGTGGAGACGCCCGGCCAGGTGGCCGAGCGGGTCTCCCGGGCTCTGCCCTACGTCCCGGCCGAGCGCATCGTGCTCGCCCCCGACTGCGGGATGAAGTACCTGCCCCGGGCCTCCGCCGCGGGCAAGCTGGCGGCGATGACCGAGGCGGCCGCCGTGCTCCGCGCCGAGCTCGGCTATTAGGCTCCGCCCATGACCGATCTCGCAGATTTCGCGGCACTGGTGCCCGGTGATCACGGGCTGTGCGTGGTATCCACGCTGCGCTCCGCGGGCACGATCCAGTCGTCCGTGGTGAACGCGGGGGTGCTCGCGCACCCGGTGACCGGCGCCTCGGTCGTGGCCTTCACCACCCGGGGCGGGACCGCCAAGCTGGTCAACCTGCGGGCCAGGCCCCTGGCCACCGTCGTGGTCCGGGCCGGGTGGCAGTGGGCCGCCGCCGAGGGGCCGGTCGAGATCGCGGGCCCGGACGACCCGCTGCCCGGCTTCCCCCCGGAGGCCCTGGCCGGCCTGCTGCGGCATGTCTTCGCCGCCGCGGGCGGGACCCACGACGACTGGCCCACCTACGACCGGGTCATGGCCGAGGAGCGCCGGGCCGCGGTCCTGGTCACCCCGGAGCGCGTGTACTCCAGCGCGCCGGGCTGAGGCGTCAGCTGGGCCGGTAGGCGCGCACGAACGCGGCCACGCCGCCGGTAACCACCCGGTCGATCTCCGCGTCGCTGATCGGAACCACGCCGAACAGCGTCCTCGCGTTGATCTGGTTGAACGTCAGCGCGAGCAGGTGATCGGCCGCCTCGGCCGGGTCGGCGACCGCCAGCCGGCCGTCCGCGGCCAGCCGGGCCAGGTGGCCGGCCACGGTGCCGTGCATGGTCTGCGGTCCTGTCTCGGCCTTGATCAGCGCGGGAAAATACGGTGCCTCGGCCAGAATCAGCCGGACCAGCGCGATCCGCTCCGGTGCCGTGGTCAGGGTGAACGCCACCTCGCGGGCGAACGCGGTGAGATCCTGCCGCACGTCGGTGACCTCGCCGAGGTGCCTGTCGGCGATGGCGCGGAAGGCCGTCATCATCGCGGCGTAGGTGTCCCGCAGCACCGACAGGAACAGGTTCTCCTTGTCGCCGTACCGGTTGTAGATCGTGCGCTTCGACACCCCGGCCTCGGCCGCGATCGCATCGACGCTGGTGCGCTCGTAGCCGTCGCGTAGGAACAGCCGCAGCGCGGCTGCCGCGATCGCCTCGCCCTTCGCCCCGGCGGCCCCGACGGCCCGGCGCGACCCAGTGTGCTCCGCTAGGCCGCTCGACATCGGCACCTCCTCCTGCCGCCATATCTGCACTCACCAGTTTACCTAAGTGCACTGTACGGTGTAGTTTACAAATCATGAACGCGACGCCCGCCGTCACCCGGGGCACCGCCCGGCGCCGCGCCCCGGACCGGCTCGACCCCGGCCTGGTCAAGCTCATCGTGGTCCTGCTGGCCGGGGCGATCCCCGCGCTGCTGGACACCTCGATCGTCAACGTGGCCGTTGACACGATCGCCCGCGGCCTGCACGCCACGGTGCCGCAGATCCAGTGGGTGATCACCGGCTACCTGCCCTCGTTCGCCATGGTCATCCCGCTGAGCGGCTGGGCGCTGTCCCGGTTCGGCGGCCGGGCGGCCTGGATGTTCTCGCTCGGCCTGTTCCTGGCGGGCTCGGCCGCCTCCGGAGCGGCGTGGAACGTGGGCAGCCTGATCGCCTTCCGGGTGGTGCAGGGCGCCGGCGGCGGCCTCATGATCCCCCTGCTCACCACGCTGCTGGTGCAGGCGGCCGGCGGCCGGCAGATGGGACGGCTGATGAGCGCGGTCAGCCTGCCCATCGTCGTCGTCCCGATCTTCGGGCCGGTCCTGGCCGGCCTGATCATCAGCAACGCCAGCTGGCGCTGGATCTTCTACGTGAACGTGCCGGTCTGCCTGGCCGGGCTGGCGCTCGCGTGGCGCGGACTGCCGTCCGCGCGACCGCCGGGCAGCCGGCCGCGGATCGACCTGACCGGCCTGCTGCTGCTGCCGCCCGCGCTCGTCGCGCTCCTGTACGGCGTGGCCCAGGTGAGCGGCGAGGGCGGCTTCGGTCACCCCCGCGTGATCGTCCCGCTGAGCGCGGGCGCGGCGCTGCTGGCGGCTTACGCGGTGCACGCGCTGCGGACGTCCGGGGTACCCCTGGTCGACCTGCGGCTGTTCCGGTCCCGCGAGTTCACCGGGGCCGGCACCCTGCTGTTCCTGGCCGGGCTGTCGATCTACGGGGGAATGCTGCTGCTTCCGCTGTACTACCAGCAGGCCCGCGGCGCGAGCGCGCTGGCGGCCGGGCTGGCGATGGTCCCGCAGGGCGTCGGCAGCCTGCTGCCGCGCACGCTGGCCGGCCGGCTGACCGACAAGATCGGCCCCCGGCTGGTCGTGGTGACCGGGATCGTGCTGGCCGCCGCGGGCACGGTCCTGTTCGCGCTGGCCGGCCCGCGCGCCGGCGACGCCGTGCTGATCGCCGCGCTGGTCGTCAGGGGCGCCGGGCTCGGCACCGCCACCATCGCGGTGATGGCCGGCGCGTTCAGCGGGCTGCGCCCCGGCCAGGTGCCGCACGCCAGCAGCGTGACCAGGATCCTGCAGTACCTGGGCGGCTCGTTCGGCGCCGCGGTGCTGGTAGCCGTCATCCTCGACGGCCAGCTCGCCGCCCACGCCGCGGCGGGCCCGGCCGGCCTGGCCGACGCGTTCGGCCACACGTTCTGGTGGTGCACCGGCTTCACCGCGCTCGCCCTGCTGCCCGCCCTCCTGATGTCCGGCCGCGCCAGCGGGCCGGAAGGACACGCAAGAACGTCATCGCTAGATCCGGGCGCTGCCAAGGGGGACGAGCACGCGCCATCTGGGATGTCTACCTGACGAACGTGCCCCGCGCACCGATCGTGTAGACCAGCCCCTCTTCGGCCAGGATCTCTATCGCCCGCCGCACGGTACCGCGTGATACGCCGTGCTGTTGCTGTAGGTAGCTTTCGCTGGGCAGCTTGTCGGTGATCTTTCCCGAGCTGATCTGTGCGCGCAAGATCGTCGCTAGCTGCTGGTACAGCGGCGTGGGGTCGCGCTGATCAACCGTCATCCGGCAAGGGTAGAGAACGGGCAGGTCAGGCTACCCTTTGGGTACCAGCTACTCGTTCTAGTTGTCTAACCTGTACAACCGGTATAGTACTGATCTGGCCGACTGGCCCGTCTGGGAAGCCACGGCGACGGCCGCCGCGCCGGGCCAGTCGGCCTGTGGAGGCAGCCATGCCAGGAAAGATCACCCGTGTTGCCGTGACCTACACCGTGGACACCCCCGACGGGCCACGGCCCACCTTCCACGGCCTCGCTCAGATGCGCCAGCACATCCGGCCCGAGCGGCTCAGCGAGCTCCTCGACGACTTAACCATCATCTGCGAGGACCTGCTGGCGGCCCGTGAGCCCGGCTGCGGCCACGAGCAGCCGTCCGCGCGGCCGCGGAGGGCCCGGTGACCAGCGAGGAAGCACTTTACCCGTTCTTTAATCTCCGGTCGGCAACACCGGGCTTGGGTGCGGCGTCTGTAGGCCAAGAGGTCCAGGTGCCCAGCGAGGGGAGACGAGCCGGTGGAACGAACATCGTGGAGACGCGGGAGGCTGCGCGGCGCGGCCGTGGTCCTGGCCGGCCTGGCGCTAGCGGCGCCGATCATGACCGTGCCAGCGCAGGCTGCGGTCCAGTCGCCGGCTCAGGGCCCGACGGTGCAGCTGATCGTGGCGCAGAAGACGATCAGCCTGCAGCGCTTCGGCAGCCTGGTGTTCTTCGACCCCGGCGTCTGGGTGGCCTCGCTCGGCTCGGCCCTCCAGTTCGACGTGCAGCGGGTCACCTATTCGCGGCCGGTCACCATCACCCAGGTCATCCACCGGCCCGGCGGGGGCACGAGGACCGTCGCGCTGCCGCGCTCCGTGCTGGACGGCTTCAACGGCCTGCGCAACTTCCTCGGCCTGACCGTGCGGAACTCCCACGGCCAGGTGGTAAAGCGCGCGCGGATCGGGTTCTGCCCCGACACGTTCGACCCGGAACGGGCGAGCCCGAACAGCCCCGCCAAGTCGGCGTACCCGCAGCAGTGCGCCGCGTTCGACCCGTTCCAGAAGGCCACCGTGTGGGGGGTCACCAAGGGCTGGGCCGTCGACCCGTTCGAGAACTTCGGGCGGCCCTACAGGCTGGCCCTGGGCACCTACCACGTCACCGTGGTCATCAACCATCCGTACCTGCGGCTGCTGGGAATCAGTCCGCGGCACGCCACGGCGTCGGTCACCGTGAAGGTGGTGCGCCCGACGAGCCCGTTCGGGACCCGCCGCGCGCCGGCCGCGCCCTTGCCGTCACTGCCGAGGAACGTGCCGCAGCTGGCCAGCGCGCCCGCCGCCGCGCTGCCGGACCTGGTGCCCTTGCCATCGTGGGGGATCTCAACCAGTCACATGGGCCGGCTGGACCTGCTGAACTTCGGGGCCACCGTGTGGATCGGGGGCACCTCCCCGCTCGACGTCGAGGGCTTCCGCTCCAACGGCTCACCGGTCATGAAGGCCTATCAGTATTTCTGGCGGAACGGCCACGTCATCGGCAGAATGCGGGCCGGGACCATGGGATTCGATTCCGCCAAGGGCCACAACCACTGGCATTTCGAGCAGTTCGCCGAGTACCGCCTGCTGACGTCCGCGAAGGGCCTGGCGGTACGCAGCCACAAGGTCGGGTTCTGCATCGCGCCCTCCGACGGCGTCGACCTGCTGCTCCCCCATGCGGTCTGGCAGCCCAACTCGATCGGATTCTTCGGGCAGTGCGGTTCGCCCACCGCGCTGTGGGTGCAGGAGTACCTGCCGGTCGGCTGGGGTGACACCTATTTCCAGAGCGTGGCCGGCCAGTCGTTCAATATCACCAGCCTCCCCAACGGCACGTACTACATCGAGGTGATCGCCAACCCGCTGAGGGTGCTGCACGAGAGCAACGTGAACAACGACGTCTCGCTGCGCAGGGTGATCCTCGGCGGCACGCCGGGCCATCGCACGGTGCGCGTGCCCGCCTGGCACGGCATCGACCCGGAGGCCAGCCCGGCTCCAGGGCCGGTTCCGACGCCGACGCCGACGCCCACTCCCACCGGATAGCAGCGCCGCCCCGTCCGGCATGCCCTGTGGCCGGCCACAACGGCTCAGGGCGTGCTGGACAGGCGCAGCACAAGCCCCTGGCGATGGCGTTTGTGCCTTAGTCACAAGTAGGCAGCCCGTCCGGCGCGGTAGGCTGCGGTTTCATGGCGGACAGGTGGCCGGAGCCTCGTCAGCCCTCGGTGGTGCTGGACCACCGCGCGGTCCAGCACGAGAACGCGCTGCTACGCGAGCTGGTCACGGTGTACCAGCACCTGACCGGCCTGACGCTGCAGGACGCCGACGTGTCGACGGTGGCGCGGCTGCTCGCCGAGCGGACCATGGCCACGGTGGCGGTGGTGAGCCGCTCGCTCGAGGTGCTGGCCGCCGTGTCCGCGGATCCCGGCGGCAACGACGTGGCCGACTACGTCCGCGCCTACCTGGCCAGCCCCCGGCTGGCCGCGGTGCTGCACAGCACCGCGCAGACCCGCCGGTCGCTGCGGCTGCCGGACGTCGGCGGCGCCGCGGGCGTGATCGTGGCGCCGATCCTGGTCGGCGACGACGTGCCGGCCTACCTGATGACGTTCGGCGGCGGCCATCAGCGGGGAAACCAGGGCGGGTGGCAGGAGGACGGCGGGGACATGAGCCTGCTGGTCACCGAGCACGCCGCGACCATCTGCGGGGTGATCCTCGGCCGGGAACGGGTCGTGGCCGCGGCGGCCCGGCAGGTACGGGACGATCTGGTCGAGGGGCTGCTGCTCGGCGGCGGGCGCGACAACGGCGACGTGGGCCGGTGGGCCCGGCACCTGGGCTATGACCCGGCCCGCGAGCACCGCGTCCTGGCCGTGGCCTTCGACGCCTCGGCCTCGGCGCGGCCGGGGGCCGCGGCGGCGCGCGACCGGGTGGCCGCCGCCATCGACCACTTCTTCACCACCCGGATGCCGGGGGCCATCACGTCGATCCGGGAAGACGAGGTGGTGATCGTGGTTCCCGAGCCCGCGGAGCCCGGCCGCCTGAGCTCGGGGTGCCTGGCCCGGATGCGGGACCTGTTCCCGGAGACGGTGATCACGATAGGCATCGGCGGCGCCTGCCGCGACCCGGCGGACATCGCGCGGTCCTACGGCCAGGCGCGCCGCACGATCGACGCCGTGGTGCGCCTGGGACGCCGGGGCCAGGTGGTGGCGTTCGAGGATCTCGGCATCCACCGGCTGCTGCTCCAGGTCCCCGACCTGGCCGAGCTGAGGTCGTTCGCCCGCGAGATCCTGGGCAAGCTGGGCGGGCAGGAACGCCAGCGCGGCGCCGAGCTGCTGACCACGCTGGCCTGCTACTTCCGGGAGAACAGCAGCCCGCAACGGACGGCGCGGAGCCTGCACGTGCACCCCAACACGGTCGCCTACCGGATCCGGCGGATCCAGGAGATCACCGGCCTGCAGCTGGACAACTACCGCGACCGGCTCATGGCCCAGGTCGCGCTCGAGATCATCGACGCGCTGGGCGCCGGGCTGGACGTGCTGCCGGCCGGTGCCGCGGACCCCGGCCGACGCGCGGGCGCCCCCGCCGACGGCCGCCGAGATGCCCGGGGAGGTGAGGCGGCGCCCGGCCCGGGCGGCCACGCCCGCCCGCGGCGCCGCGGACCATGACCGATCTGGTGACCGCGCTCGGCCAGCAGGTGCTGATCTGCGACGGCGCGATGGGCACGATGCTGCACGCCGCGGGCAACTCGCTGGACCGTGCGCTGCCCGAGCTCAACCTGTCCAACTCCGGCCTGGTCAGCACGATCCACGAGAGCTACCTCAGCGCGGGCGCCGACATGATCCTGACCAACACGTTCGGGGCCAACCGGCTCCGGCTGGCCGATCAGGGCTTCGGCGACCTGGTGCGGGACATCAACCTGGCCGGCGCGCAGATCGCCGCGCGGGCACGGGAGGGAGCCGGGCGGCCGGTGTTCGTGGCCGGCTCGGTCTCCCCCGCGGTCACCGCCAGCCAGCGGCGCCGGGTCGGGCCGGCGCAGCGCGCCGAGGCGATCCGCGAGCAGGTCGAGTGCCTGGCCGAGGGCGGGGTGGACGCGGTCATCCTGGAGACCTTCGGCTACCTGGACGAGCTGGCCGAAGCGGTCCGGGTGGCCGCCGAGGTGACCAGCCTGCCGATCATCGCCCAGGCCACGTTCGCGAGCGACGGCCGGACGCTGGGCGGGGAGAGCCCGCGCGAGGTGGCCAGCGTGCTGAGCGGCCTGCCGATCGTGATGCTCGGCACCAACTGCACGCTCGGCCCGCAGGGCGCGCTCGCGGTCGTCGAGGCGCTGGTGCCGCACACCGCCCTCCCGGTCAGCGCGCAGCCGAACGCGGGCCTGCCCCGCCGGGTGGCCGGGCGCCGGTTCGAGTACAACGTGGACGGCGCGTACTTCGCCCGTTACGCCCGCCGCCTGGTCGAGGCCGGGGCCTCGCTCGTGGGTGGCTGCTGCGGCACCACCCCGGCCCAGATCCAGGCGGCCGCGGCCGAGATCTCCGGCATGTCCCCGGTCCGCCGCCAGCGGCCCCCGGCCGCGCCCAGGATCCCGGTGCCGCCGGTGACGCAGGACCCGGGCGGCAGCCTGAGCGAGCGCCTGGCCGCGGGCGAGTTCGTGGTCGCGGCCGGCATCGCCCCGCCGGTCGGGGGGACGGCCGACGAGGCCGCCGGCCAGGCCGCGATGCTGCGCGAGCGCGGCATCGGCACGTTCTTCGTCGCCCCCCGGCAGAGCCCCCGGGCCCAGCTCAGCTCGATCGACCTGGCCTTCCAGCTGGAGCAGCAGCGGTCGGACATCGAGACCATCGCCACGGTCACCACCTGGGACAAAACGATCATGGCGCTGCAGGCCGACCTGCTGGGGGCCAACGCGCTCGGCATCAGGAACATCGTCTGCGAGACCGGGAACCCGCCGCTGCTCGGCGATTACCCCAACGTGGACGGCATCTGGGACGTCGACTCGGTCGGGCTCGTCGAGCTGATCGCCGGCCTGAACCAGGGCACCGACTGCAACGGGCTGCCGCTGGCCACCAAGACCTCGTTCCACGCGGGCGCCCGGTTCAACCCGAGCGCGGCCGACCTCGAGGCCGAGATCGCCCGCACGGCCAGCAAGATCCAGGCCGGGGCCAGGTTCCTGATCAGCCGGCCGGTGTATGAGCTGACCCAGCTGCGCCTCATGATGGCCGCGCTGTCCGAGGAGGGCATCCCGGTCCTGCTGTCGATCGTGCCGCTGCGCAGCTTCGAGGAGGCCGACTACCTGTCGCACGAGGTGCCGGACATCAGCATCCCGCAGCAGACGCTCACCGCCATGGAGCGGGCCGGCCCGCGCGCGGCCCAGACCGGGATCGAGCTGGCCGCCGACCTGTTCGCCGAGGCACGCCCGCTGGTCCAGGGCGTGGTGCTGACGTTCCCCGGCTGGGATCCCGCCGCGCTGGACCACCTGGTCGGCACGTCGGCCTGACCGTTATGGAGAGTTGTCCTGGCGGCACAACGAGCCGGGAGGGACGTTGTGGAAGCGGATGTTGATCCGGTGACCCCGGCGCTCCGATGCTGAAGCCAATGGACAGCAGGACCGGAGGCGGCGGCCTGCGGGCGGCGGGGGGGCGACCCGCCGCCGCGGCCGCACCGCCCGCCAGCCCGGCCACGTCGCCGCGGCCGGTGTCTCCCCGCGCGCCCGCGCGCTCGATGTACCTGCTGCATCACCTGCTGGAGCCGAACGCTGGCTACCGGCGGCTGGCCGCCTGGCTGGAGGCCAGGCCGCGGCTGCGCCGCCTGTTCACCGCGGCCGAGAAGGGCGTGAAGCAGGAGATCTTCGGCTGCCGGATGTGCGGCCAGTGCACGCTGCCGTCCACCGGCTACGCCTGCCCGATGACCTGCCCCAAGCAGCTCAGGAACGGGCCCTGCGGCGGGGTCGGCGCCGACGGCTGCTGCGAGGTGTACCCGGAGATGCGGTGCGTGTGGGTGGAGGCGGTCGAGCGGGCCGAGAGCCAGGGCCGGCCCGGCGACCTGCTGCGGCTGCAGCTTCCGATTGATCACCGGCTCTGGGGGCAGAGCTCATGGATCCGGTACTGGCAGGGCCGGGACGAGGACCTGTGGACCGATCCGACGAGAAGCGGAATGGAGCCATGACCAGCGAAATGCCGGATGCGAGGGCCGGCCTGCCGGCCCGGGCAGCCGGCCAGGGGGCCCCCTGGGCTACCAGCTCCCGCCCGGGCACCTTCCGCGCGGCCCTGGAGAGCGGGGCGTTCACCGTGACCGCGGAGATCGGCCCGCCGCGGGGCGCGGACGCCGGCGCGATCGCGCGCAAGGTGGCGCCGCTGCGCGACTGGGTCGCGGCGGTCAACATCACCGACAACCAGGGCGCCTCCGTCCGGCTGGCCAACTGGGCGGGGAGCCTGGCCGCGCTGGCCGCCGGGGTCGAGCCGATCATGCAGCTCACCTGCCGGGACCGCAACCGGATCGCGCTGCAGTCCGACCTGCTGGGCGCGTCCGCCCTGGGGATACCGAACATCCTGGTGATGACCGGCGATCATCCGCGGTTCGGCGACCACGCCGACGCCAAGCCGGTGTTCGACCTGGACAGCGTGCAGCTGCTGTGGACCGCGCGGACCATGCGCGACGAGGGGAAACTGCTGTCCGGTCGCAAGCTCAACCCCCCGCCGAGCTGGTTCCTCGGCGCGGTCGAGAACCCGTCGGCCCCGCCCGCGGACTTCCGCGCGGCCCGGCTGGGCAAGAAGGTCACGGCCGGCGCGCAGTTCGTGCAGACCCAGTACGTATTCGACGCCGCCGCGTTCGCGGGGTGGATGGCGCAGGTCCGCGACCTGGGGCTGCATGAGCGCTGCCACATCCTGGCCGGCGTGGGGCCGATCGCCTCACTGCGCGCGCTGGCCCACCTCGAGCAGGGCGTGCCGGGCGTGCAGGTGCCCGCCCAGGTTGCCCGCAGGCTGCGCGGCGTTCCGCCGGACCGGGTCGCCGACGAGGGCATCGCGATCTGCGCCGAGACGATCAGTGAGCTCGCGCAGGTCCCCGGCCTGGCCGGAGTGCACGTCATGGCCGTGGGCGCCGAGCACCGCATCCCGGCCATCCTGCGGCAGGCCGGCCTCGCCCCCATGCTGGCCACGGGAAGGGCCGGCCATGCGGGTTGACGTGCGCCCGGTGAGCAGGCTCCGCGGCACGGACCCGGTGGACGTGACGGCGGCCCTCGGGCCGGTTATCGAGGCGCTGTGCGCCAGTGACGTCGACCTGTCCCGGCTGACCGTGGTGTGCGACTGGATCCAGTACCGGTCCAGCTTCCGCGAGGTCGCCGACTACCGCCCCGTCCTCGGGCCGGGCCGCGCCGCGGCCGCCCCGGACGCCGGCGACGATCAGGATCCCGAACGCGACGCCAGCCCGGAGACCGCCCTCGAGATGGCCATCGACCTGCGCCGCGCCGGCGAGGCGGACCTCCGGGCGGTCGTGGGTGCCCTGCTGGACGAGCACGCGCACCCGAAGGGCTCCGCCCGGGTGCCGCTGGAACCCTGGGGGCCCGGCAGCCGCAGCCGCATCTGGCGGTTCAACGCGCTGTACTGGCAGGCGCTGTCCCTGTGGGAGCAGGCGACGGGCCGCGACTACGAGCAGGCGCTGCCCGGGGGGGAGAGCGACGCCCGCAACACCGCGGCCGTCCGCGAGCTGATCCTGGAGATCTTCAAGACCTGGGACGACCTGGACGCCAGGAGCGCGCTGCCCCCCGAGCTCTACGTGATGGAACTCGGGGTGGGCAACGGCCTCCAGGCCCGGACCTGGCTGGACGAGTTCGTGACGCTGTCCCGGGCGCACAGCCGCGACTACTACCGCCGGCTGCACTACATCATGGGCGACTACTCGCCGCACGTGCTCGGCCGGGCCCTCAAGGCCGTGGCCCACCACGGCGATCACGTCAGCGCGCTCGTCGTCGACGCCACCCATCCCGCGGTCAGCCTCGGCTTCCTGCGCGGCAAGGCCTTCCTCGTCTACATCTCCAACGTCTACGACAACCTGCCCTGCGACGAGGTGGCCCGCATCGGGGGGCGCACCTACCAGGTCGAGACCAGGGCCTACCTGCAGGCCGCCGAGGCCGGGCGGATCGCGCAGCAGTTCTCCGCGTCGCCGGCGCAGGTCCCCGAGCTGGTCGACAAGCTGCTCCGGCTCGGCCCCGAGCTGCTGTGCGAGGCGCTGCCGCAGCACTTCCGGGACGCCGCGCAGGCCGTGGCGTTCTGGCGGGAGGCCTGGGCCGCGCTGCGGCTCCAGGAACGGTACCGGCCGCTCGAGGGCCTGGACCTGTACCAGGTCACCCCCGACCTGACCGGGGAGCTGCTGAGCTCCCAGCTGGAGTCGCACGGCGACATCCGGGTCCACGTGAACAACGGGGCGCTGAGCAGCTTCGCGCAGACCCTCCCGCTGCTGCACCCGTTCGGCCGGCTCCAGTGCCACGACCTGTTCCTCGACGACGTCCGCCGCTACCAGACCGGGTTCTTCGGCCCGGGCAAGTACGACGGGTCGGTGGTGAACTGGGTCAACGGCCCGCTGCTGCGGCACATCGGCGGCCGGGCCGGGTTCGACGTCCGGATCTTGCCGTTCGCGGCCCGGCCGTCCTCGAACGTCAAGACGCTGACGGCGGCGGTGCGCGAGTAATGGAGCGAGCAGAAGGCACGATCCTCCTACCAACCACGGTGATCGGGTCGTACTCCGTGCCCGAGTGGCTCGGGCAGCTGAGGAACGACTACTACCGGCACCGGATCAGCCGGCGCTACCTCGACGAGATCCACGAGATGGCGATCAAGGCCGCGGTCATGGACCAGCAGCAGGCCGGCATCGATATCGTCTCCGACGGGGAGCTGCGCCGCGACAACGACGTCGACTACCTGCTGGCCCGGATCCCCGGCGTGGACATCCCCCGGCCCGACAAGGCCGACTACTTCGACTACTACGACGTCACGGTCCGCCAGCCGCTGCCCGCCCCGGGCCGGGCCAATCTGGGGCTGGCCGAGGACTTCCGGTTCGTCAGGCAGCTGACCGGCCGGCCGGTGAAGCTGTCCATCACCGGGCCCTACTCGCTGGCCCACCGGATCCGCACGGTGCCGGACGGTGCTTACGCCGACCGCGCCGACCTGGTGCGCGCGCTGGCCCGCGTGCTGGCCGCGGAGGCCGCGGAGCTCGCCCGGGCCGGCGCGCGGGTGCTGCAGATCGACGAGCCGTTCCTGGCCGGCTACCCCGAGGACGTGGAGCTGGCCATCGAGGCGGTCAACATCGTGACCGAGGCCGCCGACGTCAGCTGGACGCTGCACGTCTGTTACGGCAACCGGTACGCCCGGCCGCTGTGGGAGGGGCACTACGATTTCTTGTTCCCGGCGGTCAAGGAGGCCAACGTCGGGCAGCTGGCGCTGGAGTTCGCGAGAACCGGCGACGAGGACCTGGGCCTGCTCGAGCAGCACCACTGGGACCGCGGCCTGGGGCTCGGCGTGATCGACGTGAAGACCGAGCAGGTGGAGTCCCCGGACCTGGTCGCGGCGCGGATCCGGCGGGCCCTGCGCTTCGTGGCCCCGGAGAAGCTCGTGATCAATCCCGACTGCGGCCTGCGCCACCTGCTGCCCGACATCGCCCGCGCTAAGCTCGCCGCCATGGTGGCCGGCGCGGCCCTGGTTCGTGCCGAGCTCGGCACGACAACCCCGAACTCCGATGCCGCCCGACCGCAGGGGGTAACCACGTGAGCCAGCGCGACCAGGACGGATTCCATTTCACTTCCGAGTCGGTGACCGAGGGGCACCCCGACAAGATCGCCGACCAGATCTCCGACACCATCCTGGACGCGGCGCTGCGGGAGTACCCGGCCTCGCGGGTCGCGGTCGAGACGCTGGTCACGACCGGCCTGGTGGTCATCGCGGGCGAGATCACCACCGAGGCGCGTATCGACTTCGCCGACCTGGCCCGGGCCACGATCTGCGACATCGGCTACGACTCCGGCGAGCTCGGCTACGACGGCAACGCCGTGGGCGTGATGACCGCGCTGGACCGGCAGTCCCCCGACATCGCCCAGGGGGTCGACCGCTCGCACGAGACCCGCGGCGCTGATGCGGCGGCGGACCGCTACGACGAGATCGGCGCCGGGGACCAGGGCATGATGTTCGGCTACGCGACCAACGAGACGCCCGAGCTGATGCCCGCGCCGATCGCGCTGGCGCACCGGCTGGCCCGGCGGCTGGCCGAGACGCGCAAGTCGGGGGTGCTGCCCTACCTGCGGCCGGACGGCAAGACGCAGGTGACCGTCCGCTACGACGGCGACGGCAAGCCCGTCGCGGTCGAGAAGGTGCTGATCTCCGCCCAGCACGCCGACGGCGCGGAGGACAAGCTCCCCGACGCCCTGTGGACCGAGGTCGTCACCGAGGTCCTGCCGGCCGACCTGTACGACCCGGCCGAGCTGCGCCGCAGCTTCTACGTCAACCCGACCGGGCGCTTCGTGGTGGGCGGCCCGTGCGGCGACACCGGGCTGACCGGCAGGAAGATCATCGTGGACACCTACGGCGGGTCGGCCCGGCACGGCGGCGGCGCGCTGTCCGGCAAGGACCCGTCCAAGGTCGACCGGTCCGCGGCCTACGGCGCGCGGTACGTGGCCAAGAACATCGTGGCCGCAGGGCTGGCGGACCGCGCCGAGCTCCAGGTGGCCTACGCGATCGGGATGGCCCGGCCGCTGTCCCTGCACGTGGACACGTTCGGCACTGAGCGGATCCCGCGGCCGGTCATCCTGGAGCTGGTCCGGCAGAACTTCGACTTGCGCCCGGCCGCGCTGCGCGACGACCTCGACCTGCTCCGCCCGATCTACCGGCCCACCGCCGCCTACGGCCACTTCGGCCGCGACGAGCCGGGTTTCACCTGGGAACGCACCGACAAGGCCGGCCGCCTCCGCGAGCAGGCCGGCCTCGCCGGCCCGCCCGCGGCCGGAAACGCAGTACCGTAATCCGCCGGTTTCCGGCACCCTGGACGAGTGACGACTCAGCCGGAGGCCGACGACCTCAGGGGCCTGGCGCGCGGCGTGCACGAGCTGTTCGAGCTGGCGTCGAAGCTGCTCGCCGCCGAGGCACCCGCCAATGAGCTGGTCCAGCGCGTGACCGGCCACCTCGGCTGCGACCTGACCGAGGTCGTGCCGGTCACTGAGCGGTTCCCGATCTGGGACCACGTGAACGTGCAGCAGGGCGTCAACGCGTACCTCGCGGCTCACGGCAGCAACGGCACCTGGTTCGGCGCCCGGGGCGGCGGCCATTACCCGGACGAAGGGCTGCTGTCACTGGTCACGACGTCGATGCAGTTCTCGATGATCCAGTTCGGCGCCGCCAGTTTCGGGACCGCTCCCGTCGGGCCGGAGGAGAACACCGAGGTCGTGACGCTCGGCCTGATCGCGACGACCGCACCCGACGGCACACCGGTCATCGTCGGACTGCACGCGGTACAACAGTACGGCCCGCCGCACTGCAGCCTGGAGATACTCGCGACCGATCCCGCGCCAGGCAGCGCCACCCGCGACGAGATCGGACGGCTGATCCGCGAGCACAACGTGTTCCGCGGCCAGGTGCTCAGCTTCAGCGTCAGCGAACACCACGGCAACGAGCTGGTCTCGTTCCTGCCCCGGCCGGCCGTGGCCGCCGAGGATGTCGTCCTGCCCGACGGCGTGCTGGAGACTGTCGAGCAGCACATCGCGGGCATCGGCGCCTGGTCGCGCGAACTGCTGGAGGCGGGCCAGCACCTCAAGCGCGGCCTGCTGCTGCACGGGCCGCCGGGCACGGGCAAGACGCACACCGTGCGTTACCTGACCGGGCGGCTCGCCGATACCACGGTCATCCTGCTCACCGGGCTGTCCATCCGGTTCATCGACCAGGCCGCGGCCCTGGCCCGCCGCCTGCAGCCCTCCATGGTCGTGCTGGAAGACGTCGATCTCGTCGGCATGGACCGGGACTTCTCCGAGGACAGTAACCCGCTGCTGTTCTCCCTGCTCGAAGCCATGGACGGGGTGGGCGCGGACGCCAACGTGACGTTCGTGCTGACCACCAACCGGGCCGACATCCTGGAGATAGCGCTGGCCGACCGCCCCGGCCGGGTCGATCTCGCGGTCGAGATCCCCCGCCCCGACGCCGCCTGCCGCGAGCGGCTGCTCCGGCTGTACGCGCGAGACCTGGCCCTGGAGGCGGACACCGGGGAGGTGGCGGCGGCCACCGACGGCATCACCGCCTCCTTCATCAAGGAACTGATCAGGCGAACGGTGCTGGTATCGCTGCGGGCCGGCGAGCGCCCGCCCGTGCTGCGCGGCGAGTACTTCACCACGGTGCTCGGCGAGATGAACGGCGAGCACCACGCGCTGACCCGTTCCCTGCTCGGCTCGGACGAGGGTGATCTTGACCGGAGCCTCAGGGTGAGCCGGGCCCGACCAGCCCGGTTTGATAGGCCAGGACCACAGCCTGCACCCGGTCCCTGAGCTGCAGCTTGGCCAGGATGCGCCCCACGTGCGTCTTGACCGTGGCCTCGCTGAGCGTGAGCTGCGTGGCGAGTTCGGCGTTGCTCAGCCCGCCGGCCAGCAGCCGCAGCACTTCGAGCTCTCGTGGCGTGAGCGCGGACAGGTCGGCGTGCACCGGCGGGCCGCAAGACGCCTCCGGCGCGAACCGCTCCACCAGCCGCCGGGTGATCGACGGCGCGAGCAGCGCGTCACCGGACCGCACCAGCCGGACCGCGGTGACCAGGTATTCCGGCGAGACGTGCTTGAGCAGGAACCCGCTGGCCCCGGCGGTCAGCGCGGCGTAAACGTACTGGTCAAGGTCGAACGTGGTCAGGATGATGATCCGGCACTGGCTGCCCGGCCGCGAAGCCAGGATGCGCCGCGTGGCCTCCAGGCCGTCCATCTCCGGCATGCGTATGTCCATCAGCACGACGTCGGGGCGGTGCCTGAGCACGGCGCTGACGGCCTCGGTGCCGTCGGCCGCCTCGGCGACCACGGGGATGCCGGCCTCGTTGAGGATCATCCGGAATCCGGTGCGGACCAGCGCCTGGTCGTCGGCGATGACCACGCGCGGCGGTTCGGGCGTGGCCCCGGGAGCCGCTGGGTCTGGCTCGGTCACGGTCGTGCGGGGACCGGCGCCAGGGCACGGTCACGGGCCGGGCCGGCGTCGGCGCCGTCAGCAGGCTGAGGATCGAGCGGGAGCCGGGCGGTGACGCGCCAGCCGCCGGCCGGGCGTGGCCCCGCATCGAACTCGCCGCCGTACAGGGACACGCGCTCGCGCAGGCCCAGCAGCCCGCGTCCCCCGCCCGCCTGCGCCGTGACCGCCGGGCCGTCGTCGGTGACGTCGATGATCAGCTCATCCGGGCGGTAATCCAGCCGGACCGCGGTCCGGGCCTGGCCCGCGTACTTCATCACGTTCGTGAGCGCCTCCTGGACGACGCGGTAACAGGCCAGGTCCAGGCCGGGTGGCAGCGGTCGCGGCCGGCCGCTGATCGTCAGGTCCACCGGCAGGCCGGCCGCGGCCACGCGGTCGATGAGCGGCTGGAGCCGGTCCAGGCCCGGCTGGGGCCGCAGCGGCCCGGCGCCCGGCGGCTGCATGCCGTCGACCGGGGACAGCAGCCCGAGCAGGTGCTGCAGCTCGATCATGGCCGTGCGGCCGCTCGCCTCCACGGCCAGCAGCGCGGCCGTGGCCTCGCCGGGCGACGCCGCGAGCACCCGCCGGGCCGCCCCCGCCTGCACCACCATCACGCTGACGTTGTGCGTGACCACGTCGTGCAGTTCCCCGGCGATGCGCGCCCGCTCGGCGGCCAGCGCCCGCGCGGTCGCCGCCTCGTGCTCGGCCTGCGTTTGCCGCAGCCGGGCCTGCGAGTCCCCGACCCGGCGCCGCCATACCAGCACCGCGTTACCCACCAGTGCCACGGGAACCAGGATGAACAGGGCGGTGAGCCGGCCGGGCACCGGCAGGGTGGTGTCCGAGAAGATCGCCGTGATGATGAGTCCGGCCAGCGGCACGCTGATCAGCGCCGCGCCCCGGTACCGGCTGTACACGACCGCGGAGTACGCAGCCAGCAGGACGGCGATGAACATCACGATATTGAAGTACGAACCGGCGAGGAAGATGCCGACGAACACCACCCAGAACGCGGTGAGCGGGCGGATCCGGCGCAGCGCCAGCGGCACCGTGATGACCACCGCCGAGAAGAGCCCGGCCGGGGAGGCCTGGCCGATCGCGATCATTGAGGCTACGAGCGTGGCGGCGGCCAGTCCCGCGTCCACGGCCACAGAGCGCCGGGAAGGGGCGGTCCTTGGCTCGGTCGACCGCGCGAACGCGAGGGCCTGTCGCAGCCAGACACGCACCCGCGGGCTCATCTGCCTGCCCAGCCCACTCTGACTGTTCACCGTCCCATTGTCGCCCCGGCGGCACGGATCGGCCATCGGCCGTGAGCGGTAGCCGGCTGCGCATAAAGGATGACGCGCGCCCGGCGTCCGCCCCAGGCGGTAGCCAAGTTGCGCATCTCGGCCGACGCGGGCGCCGGGCCCGGATGCCTACCGTTCCCGGCATGGACGCACTGATCAGCTTGGACGATGTGACGAAGCGTTACGACAACGGCGCCCGGCCCGCCCTGGACGGCGTCCGGCTCGAGGTCGCCACGGGCGAGTCGGTGGCGGTCATGGGGCCGTCGGGCAGTGGCAAGTCGACGCTGCTCAATCTCGTGGCCGGCCTGGACCGGCCGACGAGCGGCACGGTCACCGTGGCCGGGCAGCGGATCGACCGCCTCAGCGAGACGGGGGTGGCGCGGCTGCGGCGGCGGCGGATCGGCATGATCTTCCAGTTCTTCAACCTGCTCGACGACCTGACGGTCGCCGACAACGTGCTGCTGCCCGCCCAGCTGGCCGGGCTGCCCCGGGCGGACGCCCGGGCCCGGGCCGATGAGCTGCTGGCCGCGCTGCGGATCGCCCAGCACGCCGGCGCCTACCCGGCCCGGCTGTCCGGCGGCGAGCGGCAGCGGGTGGCGATCGCGCGGGCGCTGGTCAACCGGCCGGCCCTGCTGCTGGCCGACGAGCCGACCGGCGCCCTGGACACGGCCACCGGCGAGCAGATCGGCGACGTGCTGCTCGACCTCAACCGCGCGGGCCAGACCCTGCTGCTGGTCACCCACAACCCGGGCCTGGCCGCCCGGTACGCGGCTCGTACGGTGCAGATCGTCGACGGCAGGATCGCCAGCGACGTGGTGAACACCGCGGGGGGAATCGGGCCATCGGGGTCGGGGGTGTCCCCCGGGGGCACGGTGTCCCCCCGGACGATAGGAGTCCGGCGGTGAGGCGCTGGCGGGCCGGCGCCGTAGCCCGGGCGGCACGCGGCGGGTTGGCCCGGCGCCGGGTGCAGACCCTGGTGATCGGCCTGGTGGTGCTGATCTCCACCGCTACCTGCGTGCTGGCCCTCGGCCTGGTCGTGGATTCCAACTCGCCGTTCGACGCCGCGTTCGCCGCCCAGCGCGGCGCGCACCTGGTCGCCACCGTCGACTCGGGCCAGGCCACGGCCGCGCAGCTGCAAGCCACCCGCAGGCTGCCCGGGGTGACGGCGTCGTCCGGGCCGTTCCCCGAGGTGACGATCACCCCACTCGTGCCCGGGCCGCCGGGATCCGGGGGACAGTTCACCGCACCGCCGATCACGCTGGTCGGCCGGGCCACGCCCGGCGGGCCGCTGGATGACCTCACCCTGGAACAGGGGCACTGGCCGCAACGGCCCGATGAGGTCGTGCTCTCCCGCGACGCCCAGATCGGTTTCCCGCTCGGCTCGCGGATCGGGGTGAGCGGCAGGCCCCGATCGTCCGGCCTCGTCGTCGTCGGCATCGCCAGCTCGATCGACCAGTCGGCCGACGGCTGGGTGCTGCCCAGCGAGATCGCTGCGCTGCGCGCGCCGGGGACGCCGACTACGGCGCAGATGCTGTACCGGTTCAGCTCGGCGGGCTCCGCGGCCGCCGTCAGCGCCGACGCCGCGACCCTGGGCCGCGCGCTGCCGCCCGGCGCGCTGATCGCGACGCAGTCGTACCTGGCGATCAAGCTCCAGCAGGACTCGGGGATCGCGCCGATCGTGCCGTTCGTGGTGGCCTTCGGCATCATCGGTCTGGTGCTGTCGGCGCTGATCGTGGTCAACGTGGTCGGCGGCGCGGTCGCGGCCGGCTACCGGCGCATCGGTGTCCTGAAGAGCATCGGGTTCACCCCGGGCCAGGTCGTGGCGACGTACGCGGGGCAGGTCATGCTGCCGGCCCTGATCGGCTGCCTGGCCGGGGTCGTCCTCGGCAACGTCCTGGCGGTGCCGCTGCTCGCCCAGACGGCCAGCGTCTACCGGGTCGGCACCCTGGCGGTGCCGGGCTGGGTGGACGCGGCCGTGGCCGTGGCCATCTGCTGCCTCGCCGGGCTGGCCGCCGTGGCGCCGGCGGTGCGAGCCGGGCGGCTCAGCGCGACGGCGGCGATCGCCACCGGGCGCGCTCCGATGGCGGGCCGCGGGTACCTGGCGCACCGCCTGCTCGGTCGGCTGCGGCTGCCCCGGCCGGTCACGATCGGCCTGGCTGCGCCGTTCGCCCGGC
>Ga0318553_10000090_pt1 | contig 23612 bp, 23 predicted proteins | sample GRESIP082b2f21_FD_203686 | JGI IMG/M metagenome (GOLD analysis project Ga0318553, IMG submission 203686) | Tropical soil microbial communities from Luquillo Experimental Forest, Puerto Rico - GRE.SIPMG.082b2f21 | ecosystem: Environmental > Terrestrial > Soil > Tropical forest > Bulk soil...
TGCTCGCCGCGGGCAAGCTCGAAGCGCAGGGGCGGCTCGGCCGCGAGATCCGGCGCATCGATGCCAGCTTCACCGAGCGGCTCGGACAGTATTCGGGGTTGCAGCGGCGGCTCGCCGACCTCCTGGTGAAGCTCGAAGGCGACTACGAGGCCTGCGCGATCACGCCGCCGGACGTGCCGGGCTGGTCGAACGCCGTGCAGGCGATTGCGCAGATCCCCACGCCCGGTGACGCGAACGTGCAGAAGGTGCTCGAGAGCATCCGCGAGTCGTCCGAGGACGCGGAGGAGCGCGCGCTGCGCCAGCACCGCGACGACACCTCGCGCCGGCACAAGCTGCTCGCCGGCATGGCGTCGTGCTGGAAGGACGTGCGCGACCTCTCCGCGCGCATGGGCGACTCCGTGGCGAAGGCCATGGAGACCACGCAGCGCATCCACGGCTACGTGGAGGAGTACGAGAAGGTCGCGAAACGAGAGGAAGGCGCGGCGCGCGCCCTCACCTACTCCGCGACCAAGCTGTTCCTGGTCTCCGCGCTGGTGCTCGGCGTCGCGCTCGGCGGCGCGTTCGTGAACTTCCAGCTGATCGCGCTGCCGATGTCCGAGCTCGTGCCCGCGGGCGCGCGCATCGGCGGGATGCCGGTGGCGATGATCTCGGCGCTGGTGATCGTGCTGATGGAGACCGCGCTCGGGATCTTCGCGATGGACATGCTCGGCATCACCGACCTGTTTCCCAAGCTGCAGGGCGTGCCCGTGTCGCGCCGCCGGATGCTGCTCGCGCTGTCGCTGGCGGGGCTCTTCTTCCTGGCGGGCGTCGAGAGCTCGCTCGCGGTGCTGCGCGAGTCGATCGCCGAGGCGGACTCGGCGCTGAAGCTCTCGCTCGGCAGCGGCGACGCTGCGGTCGCGCAGGCCTCGAGCTCGCAGATCCCGGTGATCGGGCAGGCGGTGCTCGGGTTCGTGCTGCCCTGGATCCTGGCGATGGTCGCGATCCCGCTCGAGCTGCTGCTCGACAGCGGCCGCCACGTCGTCTCGGCGCTGGTCGTGCTCGTGCTGCAGGCGGTGGCGCTGCTCTCGCGCGCCGGCTCGCACTCGGCCGCCAAGCTCTCGGCGATGCTGGTGTCGCTCTACGAGATCTACATCAGCATCCCGCTGCGCATCGAGCGCGCCGTCCGCGAGCACGGACACGCGCCGGCGGTGCCCGAGCGCCCGCACCACCACAAGGCGTCGCTGTCGTGAAGCGGCTCCTTCTCGCCTGTGCGCTCCTGGCCGGCTGCTCCGATGCGAGCAGCTACTCGCAGGCCGTCGCTGTGCTGATCGACGTCTCGGGCACCTACGCCGACCAGACGCCCGAGGTCGCGCGGATCGTGAAGCGGGAGATACTGCCGACGCTCTTGCCGGGCGACACGATCGCGATCGTGCGCATCGACAGCGAGAGCTACCGCAAGGCCAACGTCGAGTCGCTGGTCACGCTCGACAACCGCCCGTCGCACGCGAACGCGCAGAAGCTCGCGCTGGCCAAGACGCTCGACGCCTTCGCCGCGCGCGGCGACCGCTCGCAGTACACCGACATCCCGGGCGCGATGATGCTCGCCGCCGAGTACCTGCACGAGGCCAGCGCCAAGAGCCGCGCGATCGTGCTGTTCAGCGACATGCAGTCCGAGCTCCCGCCCGGCACCAAGCGCCACTTCGGCGAGCACGAGTTCGACGGCATCCACGTGGTCGCGCTGAACGTGAAGCAGCTCGAACGCGACAACGCCAATCCCGACGTACTGCGCAGCCGCCTCGCCAGCTGGCAGGAGGAAGTCACCCACGCCGGCGCCGGCGGCTGGAACACCTTCCTCGACGCCGCGAAGCTCGGCCCGTTCCTCGGCGAGATCCGCTAGCGCGTCGCCGAACTTCTCGGCGAGATACTCCGCCTCCCGGCCGCTACAATGCCGCTCCCATGGAGACCGAGAAGATCCCGCTGAAGACCGAGGCCGGCCAGACCATCGAGGCGGTGGTGCTCAACAAGCACGCCGACCGCATCGACGTCGTGATCGCCGAGAGCGTGCGCTGCTCGCTCACGCCGACCCGGAACGGGCTCGCCTACGTGGGCGTCATCCGCGGCCGCGAGGTCACCTACGAGCGCAGCCGCGCCCAGGTCGAGGCCGAGCTCGCCAAGCGCGATCCGCACCGCCGGCCGACGTTTCGGAGATGAGTCAGTCAGTCGGCCGAAGCCCAGTCCAGCACCCTCAGGGCGCGCAACGTGTTCCAGCGGTTCGGCGCGCCGATCGCACCGACGAATTCCTCGTGCAGCGTCCTTGGGTAGCGCAGATCGAGTAGCCAGCGGCCGTCGGGCTGGCGTCGCTCGCGCACGGCCGTGACCGCCTCGGCTACGCGCGCGTCCGGTTTCACGCCGGCCTCACGCAGGTAGTCGAGCGCGCGCAGCACGTCGTAGTGCCAGAGGGGTGGGAACACCGGCTGCGTCCAGGCGGGATCGATGATCTCGCCGGTCGACAGCTTGCGCAGCAGCCGGCGCTCGAGCATGTACTCGTGCGCGCGCCTCCGCGCTTCCGTGACCTGCGGCGCGGCGCCGAACGCCTGCTCGAATGCGAGCAGCCCTTCGAGCACGCAGATCGTGGTGTGGAACGACCCGCGCACCGAGCCGCGCTTCGCTTCGCAGTTCCATCCACCGTCTTCGAGCTGCTCGCCCAGCAGTCGCTCGACGAGCCGATCGCTGCGCTCCCCGAAGTACGCGCCGAGCGCCACCACGCGGCCGTTGATGCAGGGCTCGGTCTCCCCCTCGAAGAAAGGGGAGTTGCCGTGCCAGGGTCCCCAGGTGACTCGCGTGCGCACGCGATCGATCGCGGCGCGCAGCGCTGTGGCCCTCGGCTCGACGCCCAGGTCGCGCAGGAACACGAGCGAGTACATGTTCGACCACCAGAACGGTGTGGCTTTGCCGTCACCCCACTGGCCATCTTCGCGCTGCAGCTCGATCAGCCGGGCGCCCCATCCTTCCGTCGCGACCCGCGCCCGCTCCGCGGCAACCGCCTCCGCAGAAGAGTCCGTCAGGTCGCGCAACACTTGCCAGCGGATCGCTGGATCGGAGTCGAGGAGCCAGTCGAGCATCACTCCACCTGCACCTGGACCGGAGGCCCGAGTTCGCCGACGGTTCCCGGCGCGATCACCAGGTAGCGGCGCACCGCCGGTGCATCGCTGCGGACCACCTGCCGGATCGGACCGGTCGCGTCGACGATCGCCCCGCCGGCGGGGTTCGTCGTGAACGCAGAGAGCGGCTCGAGCTTGCCAGCGCCCCCCGGTGCATCCGAGAGCGCGACCACGTAGGGATGCTTCGGCTCGAGGCCCGTCACGGCGAGCTGCAGCACCTGAATCAACCCCTGGTCGAACAGCGCCACGCTGGTCGGCGCCTGCGTCCCCGCCGCCGGCGGATGACCAGGAGGTGCGAGTGACAGATGGGTCGCCTGGCCGGCGACGCCCAGCGGCTGCAGACCATTCGTCCCAGCTCCAGCGGGCACCGCGTCCGGCACGTAGCAGAGCGCCTGCGGCGCCTGTCCGATGGGCACACTCGCGATCACCTGGTTCGTGGCGGTGTCGATCGCGACGAGCTGGTCGTCGTTCTCGAGGCCGACGTACATACGCGTGCCGTCGCCCGACGGCCAGAGCCCGTGCGGGAGCTTGCCGACCGCGATGTCGGCGACCTTCGCGAAGTCCGAAGTCCGGAACACCTGCACCCGATTCAGGCCGCCGACCGTGACGTACGCGAGCACACCCTGGGCCGTGCGCGCGAAGTTCACGTGGTTCGTGAGCGGCCCGGTGTCGAAGGTCTTCAGCACCGGGAAAGGCGGCTTCGCGGCGAACACCTCGACCTTCCCGACGTCCTTCAGTGTGAGCCAGACCTGCTCGCCGTCGGGCGTGGCCGCGATGTTGGGACAGAACGGGCTCGCCTGCTCGACCTTCCCGACGATCCGATGGTCGGCCACCGACACCACGACGGTTTCCGGCGTGAACGAGGAACACACGTAGCCGTACTTCCCGTCGGGCGAGAAGATCTGCATGCCAGGGCCGTTCGGAACGTCGATGCGCAGCTTCGGCTCGAACGTCGCCGCATCGAGCACGGCGACGTGACTCTCGCCCCGCACGGTCACCCACACTTCCTTCCCGTCGGGCGTGTAGAAGGCCTCGTGCGGCGAACGGCCGACGTAGGTGGTGTGCTTCACGGCGTTGGTCGCGGTGTCGATGAACGTGACCGAGTTCGAGCCGATCGACACGACCGCGAGCGTGCGGTGGTCGGGCGAGAACCCGAGGCCGTGCACCAGCACCTGGCCGCGGTACAGCGGGCTCAGGTTCGCGGGATGCGGATCGCCGAGCCGGATCACGCCCAGAAGCTTTTCGTCCGCGGGATCGGTGACGGAGACCGTGTTCGAGAACTGCTCGGCGGCATAGACGCGGTCGCGGTGACTCACCGGAGGGCCGGCCGGCGCCTCTGCCACCGCGGCGCGCAGCGCAGCGATCTCCTGCCCCTGCTCCACGACGATGCCCTGCGCGATGCGCCGGAGCCGCTCGTTGCGGCCGTGGCGCAGCTCGGCCTCCGCCATCTCGATCGCGCCCGCGTGGTGCGACACCATGAGCGCCGCGAAATCGCGGTCGGCATCTCCCGACGCCTCGCTCGTCATGCTCACCATCATCCGGTCCATCGCGGCGCGGCTCTCGCGCGCGAACTGGCTGTCTCCGCTGGCGCGGCACCACGCCGCCGTGCCCCAGCCGTTCGCGCCCAGCGCGACGGCGCCCGCCGCGAGCACCGACGCGCCCACGACGAAGCCTTTCAGCGGGGTTCTCGTCAGATTCCCTCCCCCATCCATTGATCCGCATCCTGCCGACCCAGGTCGCGCATCACCTCCGCGACCGGGCTCGGCGCCTGCACCTTCGGCCGCGCGCCAGGAGCGAGGCCGGCGTACAGGTTCGCGGGAACCGCTTCGTCCATGCGCTTCGGATACGAGAGCGTGAGCCGACCCATGAGCTCGATGAACGACTCCACGGTCTGGCTGCCGCCGAGCCGCGGGTTGAAGCGCAGCTCCTCGCCCACCGACGTCTGCGTGCGGCCGCGGTAGTCGTGGGCGGGGAAGAGCGCTGTCGTCTCGGGCAAACTGAGGATGCGTGCGCGCACCGAGTGGAAGAGCGTGCGCGGGTCGCCTTCTTGGAAGTCCGTGCGGCCGCAGCCGCGGATCAGCAGCGCGTCGCCCGTGAAGGCCATGCCCTCGGTCACGAACGTCATGCAGCCGCTGGTGTGGCCCGGCGTCGCGCGCGCCTCGATGCGGTGCATGCCGAAGGAGACCCAGTCGCCGTCGTTGAGCAGCACGTCGGCGTTGTGCACGCCGCTGCGCCGGCTCACGGCGACGCGTGCACCGAGCCCATCGCGCAGCCGCCCCGCGGCGGTCACGTGATCGGCGTGCACGTGCGTCTCGAGCGCGTAGACGAGCTTCAGCTCGAGGTCGCGCAGGAGCGCCACGTCTCGCTCGAGCTGCTCTGCCACGGAGTCGATCAGCACCGCCTCGCGCGTCATCTCGTCGCCGAGCAGGTAGGTGTAGCTGGAGCTCTCCGGGTCGAAGAGCTGGCGGAAGATCACGGCAATCCCTCCTTGTTCGCGTCCTCGAGCCATTTTGGCACGGGCAGGCCCTTCGAGCGCAGGAACTCCGGGTTCCACAGCTTCGACTGGTAGCGCGAGCCGGAGTCGGCGAGCACGGTCACGATCGTCTTGCCGGGCCCCAGGTCGCGCGCGAGGCGGATGGCGCCGGCGACGTTGATGCCCGAGGATCCGCCGAGGCACAGGCCTTCCTCGCCGAGCAGATCGAACAGCACCGGCAGCGCCTCTTCGTCGGGCACGTGGTACGCCTCGTCGACCGCGAGCCCTTCCAGATTGCCTGTGATGCGGCCCTGCCCGATGCCCTCGGTGATCGAGCTGCCCGCACTTTCGAGCACGCCGCGCTTGAACCAGCTGAACATCGCCGCGCCTGACGGGTCGGCCGCGGCGATCACCACGCGCTTGCGCCGCTCGCGCAGGAACGCGCCAGTTCCCGCAAGGGTGCCGCCCGTGCCGATCGCGCACACGAATGCGTCGACCGTGCCGTCGGTCTGGCGCCAGATCTCGGGACCCGTGCCGCGGTAGTGCGCGTCCTTGTTCGCGAGGTTGTCCCACTGGTTGGCATACACCGCGCCGTTCGGCTCGCTTGCCTCGAGCTCGCGCGCCAGGCGCTCCGCCACCTTCACGTAGTTGTTCGGGTCGCGGTACGGCACCGCCGGGACCTCGTGCAGCGTCGCGCCACACAGACGCAGCGCGTCCTTCTTCTCGCGGCTCTGCGTCTCGGGAATCACGATCAGCGTGCGATAGCCGCTCGCATTCGCGACCAGCGCGAGGCCGATGCCGGTGTTCCCCGCCGTGCCCTCCACGATGAGCCCGCCGGGGCGGAGCAGCCCGCGCCGCTCCGCGTCGCGTACGATGAAGAGCGCCGCGCGGTCCTTGACCGAGCCGCCCGGGTTCTGGAACTCGGCCTTGCCCATGATGGTGCAGCCCGTCAGCTCCGACGCCTTGCGCAGCCGGATGAGCGGCGTGTTCCCGATCGCTTCGACGAGACCGTTGCAGACTTCCACGGCGTCAGTGGACCATAGGGCCCGGGATGCAGGCTAGAAGATAGGAGGTGGGGAATGAACGCGCGCGTCTTCGTCATGGCTCTCGCAGCGGCTTCGCTGCTCGCGATCCCCGGCCCGGGGCGGGCCGAGGACTCGCTCGCCGCGCAGATCGTCGACGCGATGAACAAGGTCTACGGCGCGCACCCGGGCTTCCGCGCGAACCACGCGAAGGGGATCGTCGTCGAGGGGAGCTTCGCGCCCGCGGCCGAGGCGGCGAAGTGGACGGTGTCTCCGATCTTCGCGAGCGGGAAGATCCCCGTCACCATCCGCTTCTCCGACGCGGGCGGCCTCCCGACCGTTCCGGACGCGTCGCCGGTGGCCAATCCACACGGCATGGCGATCAAGTTCCAGCTTCCGGGCGGATCGGTCTCCGACATGGTGACGAACTCGCTCAAGACCTTTCCGGTGGCGACCGGCGAGGAGTTCCGCGACCTGAACCTCGCGATCGCCGCGAGCCCGCCGGGCGCGCCGAAGCCGACCGCGCTCGACACCTTCGTCGCGAGTCACCCGAGCGTGCCGAAGGCACTGGGAGCGATCGCCACGCCAGCGAGCTTCGCAGAAGAGGAGTACCGCGGCATCGACGCGTTCATCTTCACCGACGCCGCCGGGAAGCAGCAGGCCGTCCGCTACGTCGTCTCGCCCGAGAAGGTCCTGCACCTCACGCCGGACGATGCCGCGAAGCGACCGCCCGACTTCCTGGTGGACGAGCTCCGCGCGCGGCTCGCGAAGGCTCCGGTGACCTTCCAGCTGAAGGCGCAGCTCGCCGCAGCCGGCGATCCGACCAAGGATGCGACGCAGGCCTGGCCCGACGACCGTCCGGTGGCGCAGCTCGGCGTGTTGACGATCACGAAGGTGGTCCCCGACAGCGCGGTCGCCGAGAAGCAGCTGCTGTTCCTGCCCACCGCCGTCACCGACGGGATCGCTCCGTCCGACGATCCGCTGATCACCTTGCGCAGCGAGGCCTACGTGCTGTCGTTCACGCGGCGCAGCGCGGTTGCACACTAGCCCTGCAGGAGACGCTCGAATACGCCGAGCAGCCAGCTGCGAAACTTCTCGAGTGAGTCGGCGTCGCCCTTCAGCCCGGCGCTGCGCAGCATCGCCTCGCCGAAGAGCGGGTTCGCAGCCTGGAGCAGGTGGAAGAGTGCCACGATGAACTGCAGCTCGGTCCGCGGGAGCTCCGTGTCGCGCTCGAGCACATCGACGAGCGCCGAGAGCATGCCGGAGCCCCGACCCTGGGTGCCGGAGAGCCGGAGCCACGTCGCCAGCTGCGCATAGCCGCGCCGGTCGTAGCAGTCCTCGAACAGCTCGTTGAGCGAAGCGAGATCGCGCGACCCCTCGCTCCAGGTGAGCACCGCCGTCTCGACCTGGTCGCGCACTTCGCGCCCGGCGTGGCGCAGCAATGCTTCGAGCAGTCCCTTGCGGCTCCCGAAGTGGTGGTGCACGGCGGCGTCGGTGAGTCCGACGTCGCGCGCCACGACCTGCACGCGGACTGCCGCCTGGCCCCCCTCGCGAAAGCGCTTCTCCGCCGCCTCCAGGATCATCCGTCGCGCGTCTTCCGCGGACCGCCGAACTCGCTGCGCCATCGTTGACAACGTTACCTCGACCGATCTAACTTAGAGTAGTCAAGGTAACGGAGTGGACGCCATGAAGCTGCTCGAGGAGACGGAGCACCATCGCCTGCGGCTCGAAGCGGCCGGGCTCCCCTACCACCCGCTCGCCCGCGCCGAGAGCCACCACATCGTCCTGGATGGGATGCGCTTCCACTACGTGGACTGGGGGGAGCGCACGGGGCGCCCGATCGTGCTCCTGCACGGTGGCGGTCAGACCTGCCGCACCTGGGACATCGTCTGCCACGAGCTCGCGCAGGTGGGCTTCCGCGGCATCGCCCTCGACCTGCGCGGTCACGGTGACTCGGAGTGGTCCTACGAGTCGGACTACCGGATCGAGTCGCACGCGAGCGACGTGGCGGCGCTGATCGAGGCGCTCGATCTCCGACGCGTGGTGGTCGTGGGCATGTCGCTCGGCGGCATCACCGGCCTCCACTACGCGCTGGGCAACCCGGACCGCGTCGCTGCCTTCGTCGCGGTCGACATCGGCCCCTGGGTCCACGCCGAGGGCGGCGCTCCGATCCGCCAGTTCATGCAGGAGGTCGCCAGCCTCGACGAGCTCGAGCAGTTCGTCGACGCTGCCGTGCGGTTCAATCCGCGCCGCGACCCTCGGCTGCTGCGCCGAAGCCTCCGGAACAACCTGCGCACCTGCCCCGACGGCCGGCTGATGTGGAAGACGGACCTGCGGCGGTTCGGCGCGAGGACCGGCGGAGCGACGGACGCGCTCGCCGGACTGCAGCGAGGGATCGGAGATCTCCGCTGCCCCACGCTGATCGTGCGCGGCGCCGATTCCCCGATCCTGCACGAAGAGCACGCCCGGCGCTTCGCGGAAGCGATCCCGAACGGCCGTTGGATCGCAGTCGAGGGCGCAGGCCACAACGTCCAGGGTGACCAGCCGGCTGCTCTAGTGAGAGCGTTGCGAGACTTTCTCGACGCAACTCGTCTATGATGGGCGTGTGAGTCGCTGTCTGCTTGTCGTCCTCGCTCTGCTCGCACTCTCTGCGCCCGCGCTCGCTCGCGCGGACGCGATCTACCGCTACCAGGGCGAACCGTTCGAGATCGTGGCGGGGCGGTACACGACGAGCGACTCGCTCTCGGGCACGATCGCCTTCCAGACGGTGCTCGCCGCGAACCTGACGAACGCGCCAATCATTTCTCGGGGGCTGGAGCTTCTCAGACCAGCTCAAGGTGCTCGACCACACGAACTCCGTCGCCGACGCGCCGAGCGTGAGCACGGACGCCCAGGGCCGGATCGTCGCCTGGAGCTTCGACTTCTACAACCTCGCTGGCGAGGCGTTGGGCACCTTCAACCACGGGCCCGACGATCAGAGCGACCAGGCCACGGACTTCGGCGCCGGCAACAGCCTGGCGAGCAACGTGAATGCGCCCGGGACGTGGATGCTCGTCCCCGAGCCCGGCTCGAGCACGCTCGCCCTGCTCGGTCTGCTGGCCGGAGCACCACGACTGGTTCGCAAATGGTTCGAGACCGGTAAGGTTCGCTCCCCCTCCCCTGCCTAGGTTCCCGCTCGTAGCGAGGCAACCCCTCGCGCGAAGGAGAACCAAGGTGGCTGCGGCGGCGATTCTGCCGGTCCTGCTGTTCTGGCTGAAGCAGCGGCTGCCCGTCGCCCTGAACGTCCGCCAGGCACTCCTTCGCATGCTCGCCCCAATTGCGAAAGGAGGAAGCCATGCCGGTTCTCACCAAGGGCCGTCTTCGGATCGACACCTGCGACCAGGGCAGCGGTCCGACGGTCGTACTGATCCACAGCTCGGTGAGCGGCAACCGGCAGTGGCGCGCGCTCAGCGCGGCGCTGTCGGACCGCTACCGGGTGCTGTCGCCCAACCTGTTCGGCTACGGCGAGACCACGCCGTGGCCGAACACGACGCCGCAGCCGCTCTACGCGCCGGCGATGCTCGTCGCGACCCTGTGCGAAGAGCTGGCCGGGCCGATCCACCTGGTGGGTCACTCCTTCGGGGGCGCGGTCGCACTGAAGGCCGCCGAGCTCCTGGGCGAGCGCGTCCGGACGCTCGCATTGCTCGAGCCGAACCCCTTCCACTTGCTCGTACAGGCCGGTCGCACGCGCGCGCTGCGCGAGGCGCTCGCCCTGCGCGACCACGTGAAATGCTTCGGCGCGCTCGGAGACTGGCACAGAGCCGCGCAGCGCTTCGCCGACTACTGGCTGGGCGATCGCGCCTGGGCGGCCATGCCGGAGAAGCGGCGCGCGGCGTTCGCCGCGTCGCTTCCGCCGAACGTCCACGAGTGGGATGCGCTCATGAATGAAGTGACTCCCGTCGAGGCCTGGCGCGATCTCTGTGCCGAGACGCTGCTCGTCTGCGATCCGCACACACGGCTCCCCACGCGCGAGATCGCGGACATCCTCGTGCGCGCCTGCCCGCACTGGACGCTGCAGACCTTGTGCAGCGCCGGTCACATGGCGCCGCTCACCCGACCCGAGCTGGTGAATCCATTGGTCTGCGAATTCATCGACAAGCACCTGGAGGACCCATGACCCCGACACATCTCTCTGTCGTCTCGATGCCGCTGGAGACGCGGCGCGAGGCCGTCCTTCACCTGGCGACGACCGCCGACCGCTTGGGCTACGACTCGATCTATCTGCCCGAGACCTGGTCGTGGGACGTCACGGTCGCGCTCGCCGAGCTGGCGTCGCGCACGCGCAGCATCCGGCTCGGCTCCGCGGTGCTGGGCATCTGGGGACGGAGCGCCGCCACGCTCGCGATGGCCGCATCCACGCTCCACGCCGTCTCAGAGGGCCGCTTCACGCTCGGTCTCGGAGTCAGCACGGGGCAGCTCGCCGAGGGCTTCCACGACGTCCCGTTCGACGCACCCGTCGCGCGGCTGCGCCGGGTGGTGACTCAGGTGCGCGCGCTCCTGCGGGGGGACCGGGTCCCCCTCCACGCGGCCCCGCAGGCGCGCCCGCTGCGCCTCGACCTGCCGGCCAGGCCGGAGCTGTCGATCTACGTCGCGGGCTCCGCGGAGAAGACGGTGCGGCTGTGCGGCGAGCTGGCCGACGGCTGGCTGCCGTTCCTGTTCGCGCGCGATCGGCTCTCCGATGGAGTGGCATGGCTGGAGGAAGGCATGGCTCGCAGAGAGCTTCCCGCCCCGCGGCCCCGCGTGTGTCCGGTCGTTCCAGCGGTCGTCAGCCACGACTCCGAGGAAGCGCGGCAAGGCGCTGCGTGGTTCGTCGCCTTCTACTTGACGCGGATGGGCCCGTTCTACGCCGCGGCGCTCCGGCGCCAGGGCTTCGCGCGCGAGGTGGAAGCCGTCCTCGCCGCCAACACGTCGCGCGGTCCTGCCGTCGTTCCGCGCGAAGCCGACGCGCTGCTCGAGCAGCTGACGGTTTTCGGAACGCCAGAGGAAGCGCGAGCGCGCCTGGCGACGTGGCGGGCACCCGGGGTCGACCCGATCGTGATGCTGTGCCCGAACCTCGACGCCGAGCAGGTCCGCTTCGAGCTCGAGTCACTGGTGGGTGTCCGGGAGACGCAATCCCTGCGGGTCGCGTGAGCGCCGACGCAGCCACCAGAGCAGGCCGGCGAGGAGCGAGGCTCCGCCGAAGGCCAGACCTCCCCCGGCTGCGCCGCTCGAGAGCGTGGCCGCGAGGAGGGGCAGCCCGCAGCACACGCCGAGCGCTGCACCGACGCCGAGCCCCCCGAGCCCTCCGAGCCGCTGCCAGCGGGTGGCGGCTCGCTTCGCCCGGATCTCGAGCCGGAGCCGTCCCGGTCGCGCGCTCGGCACGCGTTGGAAGACGAGGTCGGAGCAGCACTCGCCCTCCAGCCCGGCCCAGCGATCGAGCGTCGCCGCGAGGCCGGGCGCGTCTTCGAGCTCCCAGACAACGTCCGTCCCGTGCTTCTCCTCCAGGCGGAGGTGCGGGAGCACCTCGCTGCGCACCCAGGCGATCCGCCGGGCGAGGTCTTCGGGAGACAAGCCGCAGGTCTTCTTCGTTTCGAGCAGGTGGAGTGTGTCCATGCCCGGAGAAGCTACGGGTTGAAGCGCGCTTCAAGTCAAGGGCAGCGGCCATTCGTGCGCAGCGCGCGCGAGCAGTCCTCCAGCGTGGGGCACGCGCAGCGCGCGCGAGCAGTCCTCCAGCGTGGGGCACGCGCAGCGCTCGAGCGTTCGCAGCAGCCGCTCGGCGCGCGCCAGCCCGGCGAGCCGCTCGCGCACCTCCTCGCGCTTCTGCGCCGCGAGCTTGCTCCAGCGCTTGCCGGGCGGTGAGCGGCGGCCGAGCCCCGCGAGCAGCCCGCGGATCTCGGCGAGGCGGAAGCCCGCGGCCTTCGCCACGCCGATCAGCGCCAGGCGGTCGAGGATCTCCTCGGCGTACACGCGCCGCCCGCCGCTGCGCGCGGCCCGCGGGATGAGACCCGCGCGCTCGTAGTAGCGCAGTGCGGACGCGGCCAGACCCGCGCGCCTGGAGACTTCACCGATCGGAATCAAGCGCGCGCGTTCTCCACGAGCGTGACGATCTGCACGAACTCGAGGCTGGGGCGGACGCCGTAGAGCCCCGTGACGCGCTCCAGGAGCGCGTCGGAGAAGAAGGCCTTGGCCGCGTCTTCCGACTCCCAGACGTAGAAGTTCACGGCCTCGCGCTTTCCGGCGTTGACCGTGAATGCCTTGGAGCGCAGTCCGGGCAGCCCCTCGAACCTCGCGCGTGCCGCTGCCGCGATCTTCCGTACGGCTTGCTCGTCGAAGTCGTCGCCGTAGCGGAACGTGATGAATACGCCGGTCAGTCCCGTCTCCTTCCGTACCCCCGTCGAGAATATAGCCACCTCAATCCTTCCCAGGGTCGTGAAGACGGCTCCCGCTCACGCCACGGCGCCGTCACGTCGAGCGGGGATCATCCGCCGCACACCAGGAAGGAGTCCTCTCGATGCGCAATGCGCGTGCTCGTCGCTGCGCCGCCTCGGCGGTCGTGTCCGCTCTGCTCGGCCTGCCGCTCGTCGCTGGAGCCGACTGCAATCTCGGGAACGGCATCACGCACGTCATTCACATCACCTTCGACAACGTGCACTTCTTCCGCGACAACCCGAACGTCCCGTCGGACCTCGAGCAGATGCCGAATCTGCTCAACTTCCTGGAGCAGAACGGGACGGTGCTGTCGAACATGCACACCGGGCTGATCGCGCACACGGCAGAGGACAGCATCGCGATCTACACCGGTCTGTACGGCGATCGCCACGGAATGCCCTTGAGCAACAGCTACAAGAGCTACCACCCCGACGGCACCACCGAGATCGACGGGTCGTTCGTGTACTGGACCTCGCCCGTCTACAACTCGGTGGCGCAGACCGCGAGCGCGTTCGATCTCTCGCCGTCGATGGTCTACTCCCCCATCGTGCCGGCGGCGAACAACGCGCCGAACACGATCACGCCCGCTCCCTGGGTCCCGTTCACGCGCGCCGGCTGCTCGGTCGGCGACTTCTCGACCGCCAACATGGTGCTCGAGAACGTCGGGCTCGACATTCCGACCGTGTTCGGCGCGAACTCGCCCGAGGCGATGCAGCTCGCCGCCGACCCGGACCGCTTCAAGGACCCCGAGACCGCCGACTACGTCGGCGTGGCCGTCCACTGCGCGCAAGGTGACGCGGTCTGCGCGAACGCCATGGCGCAGAAGTTCGGGCAGACCGGCCCCAGCCCGAGCGCGTCCGCGGACCTGCTCGTCGACGAGCCCGGTGGCTACAACGGCTTCCAGGGGCTGTTCGGTCACCGCTACGTGGCGCCCCAGCTCGGCGCCGGTACGCCGAACGTGTCACACAACGGCTATGCAGTGACCAACGCCGCAGGGAACCTGGTTGCACTCGACGGTCACGAGATCCGCAACTCCTTCGCGAACCAGCCCGGCTTCCCCGGCTTCAGCCCGCTCGCGAACGAGACACTGGCCTACCTGGCCGACATGCAGGAAGCCGGGATTCCCGTCACGTACGGCTACATCTCCGACCTGCACGAGCGGAAGCCCGGCACGTCGGGCTGCACGACGGCGGGCGCAGGTTCGGGCTTCGCGCTCGGCCCGGGCGACGCGTGCTACGTCGCCAACGCCAAGGCGTACGACCAGGCCTTCGGCACGTTCTTCCAGCGACTCGCCGCGGCCGGCATCACGCCCGCCAACACGCTGTTCATCATCAACGCGGAAGAGAACGACCACTTCGCCGGCGGGGCGCCGGGCCGTGCCCCCGCCAGCGCACCGACCCCCGCGAACTGCGACGGGGTCAGCGTGCCGTGCAACTATGCGGCCGGACAGATCGGCGAGCTCAGCGCGAACCTGCCCGGCCTGCTCGCCACCCAGTTCAACGACACCACGCCGTTCGACGTCGAGCCGCAGGGCGCTGCGGTCTACGTGCGCGGTCAGCCCGGACCCACCGATCCCGCGGTCCGTCAGCTCGAGCGCGACACGGCTCACATCACCGCCGACAATCCGTACAGCGGCACCACCGCCGAGAACATCGTCAACTACCAGGCGGGCGCGCTCGAGCAGCAGATCCTCCATCTCGAGACCGCCGACCCGCTGCGCACGCCCACGTTCACGGTGTTCCCGAAGGGGGACTATTTCTTCGGCCAGGGCCCGCAGAACTGCAGCGCGCCGTGCGTGAGCATCTTCTCGCGCTTCGCCTGGGACCACGGCTACTACTCCCCCGACATCGACATCACGTGGACGGGCATCGTCGGCCCGAACGTCGCGGCGCGCGGGGTCGACGGTCCCGACCCGATGCACGGCCCCGCGGTCCTCGATCCCGGCGGAAACGGCACCGTGCCGGCCTTCAGCAACACCGGCACCTGGGCCGACGAGACCGACATCCGCCCGACCATGCTCTCGCTCGTCGGGCTCGAGGACGACTACCAGACCGACGGGCGCGTCATCACCCAGGTCCTCAGCAGCGTTCCGCGCGCCTTGCGCGGCACGGAGAACCTGGGCGCCTGCTACAAGCAGCTGAACGGCGGCGTGGGTGAGTTCGCCACGAACACGCTGCTCGCCGAGTCAGCCGCGCTCGCGAGCGGCACTTCGTCGGACGACTCGAAGTACGCCAACACCGAGAAGCTGCTCTCGACCCTCTCCAAGCTGCGCGATCCGCTGGCGCAGCAGATCAAGACCACGCTGTCGAAGGCGGCCTTCGATCAGGTCGCGCCAGGCCCGGTCGCGCCGATCCAGCTCCTGGCCTGCCGCCTGGTGGTTCTGGGCTCCAAGACCATCGCGCCGCACTGAGCCGACGCCGCTTCAGAAGCGCAGATCGAGCGCGACCGAGCTCAGCAACGAGCTCTGGCCGCCGGTGACCTTCGCGCCGGCCCCGAGCCGGACGCGTGCGCCCGGAGCGAGCTCCTGGCACAGGCCGAACTGCGCCTGGTCGTCGCGCCGCAGCAGCGACCCGGCAGGCGGGCGCACCGTCACGAGGTCGAGGCTCGCGCTCGTCTTCGGGCGCAGCTGCAGGCGCGTGCCGACCGCGGTGCGGTACGAGAGGGCGAGCTCGCGCCCTTCGGTGCGGAGCTCGGTCTCGGCGTGCACGTCGCCCCAGAAGAGCTTCTTCTGGGCCGCGACCTTCACTCCAGGGTGTGCACCGCGCGAGCCGGGCGCAGTGGGCAACGCGAGCCCGGCCGAGAGCGCAACCGTCGGAAAGAGCGCCGTCTCCTGCACCAGCGCGCGGCTCGCCGCGACCTGCGTGTCGCCGACGACTGGACGATCGCCGAGGGTCGCGGGCATGCGCAGCGTGAGTCGCGTGTCGAGCGGCAGGCTCGCGCCGACGCTGCCCACGCCCGAGAGTGCCGTGCTCCCGGGAGCGGGAGCGGTGGGGTCGAAACGCAGGTCCATGCGGCTGCCGGCCAGGTCGAGCGTGCTCGCGAGGTCGGCGGCCGACGGATCGGCGGCGGCGAGCCGCGCCACCGCGAGCACGAGCACGCCAACCATCCGCCCGAGCTGCGCCATCCATCCCGCGTTCGGCGCTCGGACGACTCGACTTGAGGGGCGAGCTCACACTCTTCTCAGGGCGCGACGGCGGCCACCACCTCGGAGGCAGGCGCCTCGAGCGCGTCGAGGCTCCTCTCGAGGCCGTGGATGCGGGTCACGGCCTCGAGTGCGCGCGCGCGGGCGTCCGTGGGCTGCAGCGAGGTGCGCGCGAGCTGGTACATGCGCATGGCGCCGCGGTAGTCCCGCCGCGACTCGTCGCGCGCGCCGAGTGCCCAGGCGGCCTTGGCGAGCTCGGCCTCGGTGCGCAGGCCCGCGAGCAGCTCCGGCTCCTCGATCAGGCCGATCAGCGCGGCGGCGAGCCGCTCGTCCGCCGTCGCGCGGTGCGCGCTGAAGTAGACGACGAGCCCCTGCCGGTGCGAGTACTGCGGGTGCTCCTCGCGCGCGTAGGCGGCGGCGCGCAGGAGCCACGTCGCCGATCCCCCCTGCTGGTCCGGATCGTCGACGAGCGACCAGAGCAGCTCGTCGGCGCCGCGCTCGTAGAAGACGGGCGCGGTCGCGGCCAGCTGGCTGCGCGGGATCCTGGGCTGGAGCCAGCGAAGCGCCTCGGCCGGCCCGCGCGTGGCCTTCACCGTCTCGTAGGACTCGACCGAGACGGTGAGATCGCGGCGCGCGTTCTGCATCAGCTCGCCGAGCTGGAGCGCCAGCGCGGGCGCCGTCTCGGGATCGCCCGTCTCGCGGAACATGGTGATCACGTCCACGAGGAGGCGGTCGCCGATCCCCGCCGACAGCATCTCGCGGAACGCAGCCTGGATCTCGTCGGGCGGCTTGGCGCGGAAGGTGCGGGTGAAGGCGCGGCAGAAGTCGTAACACCATTCCGTGTCGGACGCGGACAGGGACGAGGCCGCGATCAGCCGCGCCGCCTCGGCGTTGCGCGCGGCTTCCCAGAGCACGGCGGCGAGCTCCGCCGTCGCCTCGCCCGAGTGCGGATCCCCCGTCGAGGCCTCGCGTGCGACCTGCTCGGCGCGCGCCAGATCGCCGAGCGCGACCAGGGTGCGCGCGGCCTCGCTCGACACGCGCATGCCGGCGAGACGCGGCTCGAGCAGCTCCCACGCGGCCGTCGGGTTGTTCTCTTCAAGGTACAGCCGCGCGATGGTCGCCGCGGCCGAATCGGACGCAGCGTCCTCGGTCTCGTGTGCATTCAAGATCGGGAGCAGCACCTCGCGCGCAGCCTTCCGGTCGCGCAGCGTCTGTTCCAGGTAGCTGGCGAACTGCAGCCGCAGCGGCTCGCAGCCGGGGTTCGCGGCGAGCAGGCGTTCGTAGCCACGGCGCACCCGCTGCGGCTCGAGCGGCTTCTGCCGTTCGAGCCGCTCGAGCGCGGCCATGCGCTCCTCCAGCCGGTATCCGTCCTGCTCGGCCAGCGACCAGAGCGCGAGCCAGTCGCCGCGGAAGCCTGCGAGCCGCGCCACCAGCAACGGTCGCTCGCGCCGATCGACGTCGAGCGTCGCCGCGTACAGATGCTCCTCGAGATCGGGGTCGAGATAGACCTCGTGCGCGAGGTCACCGGCAACCGCGCGGTCGGCCGGGCGTGAGTCGAGGACGAGCGCGAGCGCGTCGGCGACGTCGGCGCGCCGCGGATCGTCCGCGGGCAGAGCCTCGAGCGCCCGCCGCGCGAGCACGACTCGCTGCTCGGTTCCGAGGCCCGAGGGCGCAGCGACCGCCTTGGCCAGCCGGTCCGCGTCCGCGCCTGCAACCAATTCCGTCCAGTCGCGCAGCTCGGAGCTCGAAACGCTCCGTGCGAGCGCGAGCGCGGCCTCGCGGTCGTGCTTCGCGTCGGCGAGAAACACGAGCTTCCGGTACACCGCCGACAGGCACGCCGTTCGGTACGACTCCTGGTAGAGCGCTGCGTCGGCGAACGGGCCGTGCATGTCGTGCGCGCCCTCCGCGATCTTGCCGGCCAGCGCATCGCAATGCCCGAGCGCGGCCTGCGGCGGCTCGCTCTTCGGCGGCACGATTCCGAAACGGGCGAGCAACACCGTGGCGTAGAGCTCGGGGACGAAGTCGGCGAGCGCTACCGAGCGCTCGTCGAGCGCCGTGCGCACGATCGACGTGCGCAGCGCCTGCTCGGGCGGCAGCATGCGGTACCAGCCGATCCAGTCGGCGTCGGAGCGCGCCCACGTCACCCTCGCCCCGTAGTAGAACTGCACGTCTCCCGACTTGCTCCACTCGGCCACGCGTTCGAGCGCCCCGAACTCGCGGCGCACGTACGACGCCAGCGGCTCGCCGCGCGGAAGTCGATCGGCGAGCGCGACGGCGTGCTCCACGTAGCCCAGTGCGTAGGACAGCAGCACCTCCGCCCGCACCGTCCGGTCGGGCGCGATCTGCCGCGCCAGTGCGAGGCTCGCGAGGGCGCGCGCCGCCAGCCGATCGCCGGCCGGGAAGTCGCGGGGGAGGAGGAGACACAGCTGTGCGAGCGCCTCCGTCGCGCCGAGCAGGTCGCCCACGTTCGCCTTGCGCTCCACCCAGAACGCATCGACCCGGGCGAGCAGCTCGAAGTCCGCCTCCTCGTCGAAGCGATTCAACAGCGCGAGCAGCTCGGGCCGGATCGCCGGATCCTGCGCGAGCGGCAACGCGGCGGCCCGGCCGCGCTCGTTCGCTGCGTACGCGTCGAGCAACGCGAGCAGCGCGCTGAAGCGCGGGAACGGCGACAGCACGCCCAGCTGCTCGCCCTCGAAGCTGACCTTCCAGCTTCCGCCGTCGTAGCGGACCTGCGCCTCCGTGTCGGCTCGGCCGCGCAGCAGACGGTGGATCTCGCCGATGGACGCGATCGCGCGCCGGTCCGGCGGCAGGCGCAGCCGCGCGTCGATGCGCGCGAGTCGCTCCGCCGCGGACATGCCGAGCGGCAAGTCAGGTGCAGCTGCGGCAGGCGCCGGCGGAGCCGAGCGCCACGGCAGCCAGTCGGGGAAGTACTTCGCGACTCCCCACAGCCCGCTGCCGAGGGCCGCCACCACGAGCCCCAATCGGGCCGTTCGCCGAAACATTGCGTCCTGGATCGAGAGTCCGCCGCAGCCGATGGATGAGCACCGTCACACTCCGAGTTGCCTGTGAGCTGCGCGTCGGGCGTGCGATGATGGCGCCATGGCGGAGATCGACGTCCAGCTGCTCCACGACGCGGCCAAACGCTGCCAGGTGCCCGGCGCGGCGCTCGCGGTGCTGCACGGCGAGGCGGTGTTCGAGGCCGCGACCGGCGTGGTCAACATGCAGAGCGGTGTCGAGACCACGACGGACTCCGTGTTCGAGATCGGCTCGATCACCAAGCTGTGGACGACCACGCTGCTGATGCAGCTCGTCGACGAGGGCCGGGTCGAGCTCGACGCGCCGGTGCGGCGCTATCTGCCCGAGTTCGCGCTCGCCGATCTCGCCGCCGCCGAAGCGATCACCGTCCGCATGCTGCTCACGCACACGAGCGGCATCGACGGCGACTTCTTCCAGAGCACGGGCCGCGGTGACGACGCGGTCGAACGCTACGTGCTCGCTTGCTCCGCGTTGCCGCAGCTCCATCCGCCGGGCGCGGGCTGGTCGTACTGCAACGCGGGCTTCGTGCTCGCGGGCCGCATCGTCGAGAAGCTGCGGGGCTGCACCTGGGACGAAGCGCTGCGCCGCCACCTGCTCGCACCGCTCGGCACCGAGGGCATGGGCACGCTCCCCGAGCAGGCGCTGCGCTTCCGCGCCGCGGTCGGCCATTTCCTGCACCCGAAGACCGGAGTGGTCGCCCCCGCGCCCCCCTGGCCCGATCCGCGCGCGAGCGGCCCTGCGGGAGCGACGCCGTTCGCGTTCGCGCGCGACCTCTGCCGGTTCGCGCGCATGCACCTGGACGGCGGCGTCGCAGCCGACGGAACGCGCGTGCTGGCCGAGGCGTCGGTGCGCGCGATGCAGGCGATGCAAGTCCCGCTGCCGCACGCACGGAGGATGGTCGACGCGTGGGGCCTGGGCTGGATGCTCTTCGACTGGAGCGGCCAGCGCGTGATCGGCCACGACGGCGGAACGGCAGGCCAGTACGCGTTCCTGCGCGCAGTGCCCGAGCGGCGCGTCGCCGTCGCGCTGCTCACCAACGGTGGCGACGCGCCCGGGCTGTACCGCGAGGTCTTCGCGCACGTGCTCGGCACGCTGTGCGGAATCGCGCTGCCCCCGCCGCTCGAGGCGAACCCGCACGTCGCCGTGGACCTGGGGCGCTTCGTCGGCCACTACGAGCGCCTCGCCGCGAGCCTGGACATCGCGCTCGAGGACGGCCGGCTCGTGGCGCGCCAGCACTGGACGCGCCCGCCGTTCCACGTCCCCGATCCGCCGCCGCTCCCGCTCGAGCTCGTCGACGAGCGCACGCTGCTGGTGCGGATGCCGCCGACCGGGGCGCCGATTCCGGTGAGCTGCCTCGAGCCCGATGCCGCGGGGCGTTTCCGGTACGTGCTGGCGGGCGCCCGGCTGCACCGACGCGTGGAGTGACCGGCTCAGGCCCGTTGGATGAGCGCGGCCGGGCGTGGCCAGGTGTAGCGGCAGCTGCGGACGACGGCGCCGCCGTGTGTTTCCATGGTGGACACTTCCGCGCTCGAGCCGCCAAGGCGCTCGTAGAAGCGCCTTGCCGACGCGTTCATCTCGAGAACCAGCAGATACACGCCATGGTTCGGGCACTGCGGGACGAGCCAAGCCGCCGCCCGGCTCATCAGCGCAGAGCCGATACCGCCGCGCTTGAAGGCGCGGGCGACGTGGAGGTTGTCGATGAAGGAGCCCCATTGCGGATCGTGCGCAGCGTAGACGCAGACGAACCCCGCCAAGCTCGTGCCCTCGACGGCGACCAGGACGAGCTGATTGCAGACGTGAGCGTCGAGTCTCTCGCGCCAGACAGCGCGGCGTTCGCCGAGCAAGTCGCCGTCGAGGAACGTGTCGAGGTACGCACCCCGATAGTTCTCTCGCCAGCTCTGCGCATGGAGGCCGGCAATGGCCTCGGCATCCGACGGCACGGCGGGCCGAAGCGTGATCATCTGCGGAGTGTAAGTCCCCACCCAACTGCGCCGCCCGGTTGGGTGTTCCGGCTCTCGCCACTTTCCTTGTGGAAACAGCCACTTACGGTGTTGTATGATGCGCCGGCCCGCCGCACCGCGGCATTGCTTACGAGGATCCATCCATGCGTCGCCTGCTCCTGCCCGTGCTGTTCCTGACCTCGGCTCTCTTCCCGTCCGCCCGCGCGAGCGCGCTGTCCATCAGCGCCGAGCCCGGACCGGGCTGCTTCTCGCTCGACCCGACGAAGTGCATCGGCGGCAACTACTCGCTGACCGTCGCGTCGATGGGCGGCAGCACGTTCCAGGCGACCTACACCATGGACCTGACGAGCGGTCTCGAGATCCCGGCGACCTCGATCGAGCAGATCGATTTCAAGGTGGCGAACGGCTACCAGGATCCGCTCTCGGTCGTCCTCGCACCCGACGCCACCGGAAACTGGGGCATCAACGCCGGCCCGCTCAGCGGCACCGGCTGCAAGGGCACCAACGGCAGCTTCATCTGCCTCGACGCCGTGACCGCGCTCGCGGTCGCGCCCACGACCTACACCTGGAAGGTCCAGTTCGACTCGACCGGCGGCCTCTTGCCGGAGAGTGACTGGCACATCGGCGCGCGCTTCGACTCGCCCAACCATCCCGACGGCTGGGTCTTGTCGGCGGGCGGCGCGACCGCTCCGATTCCCGAGGCGCGCAGCTCGCTCACGTACGCCGCAGGAGCGCTCCTCGTCAGCCTCGCGCTGCTGCGCCGCGCCCAGCTCGCCGCATAGTCAACGCGACCCCACCGAGCCCAAGGAGCAGCGTCGGCGACGGTTCCGGCACCGGAACGTTCGCCACGCCGTCCGACACCACGATGCCGTACAGCCCGGCGTTCGCGAACGCCGGGTCGATGTGGATGAACGGATCCGCGGAGGCCGAGGCCGCGCCGGCGACCGGAAAGCCGCTCGCCGCCTGCACCGTCAAGTGGATCGTCCCCACTTGGCCCGAAGGGATCGTGAGCGAGAGCGTCCCGGCGAAGCTCGACGCGCTGCACTGCGAGGGATCGCGAAGGACGAGCCGAACGAGAGGAGGATCCCCGCCGATGCGAACGAGTTGCCCGCTGCTGAGCTCGCGAGCTCCGTGTCGACCTGCACCGGCACCGCGTCGCCGGCGCTCCCGCCGACCACCATGAAGGCGTACTCGACGGAGCCGATGGTGTCGAAGCCGGGCTTGGCATCGATGTGCGCCGACAAGGTCACCCGAGGCGAGAGCCCGAGCGCCACACTCTCCGCGCCGGCGACCTCGCAGCCCATCGCGCCCGACACCGTCGAGCCGTCGCTGAGCTGGCACGAAGCCAGCGTCTGCGGCGCCGGCAGCGTGCCCGCGCCGGCCGGGAGGGCCACCGCGAGCGAGACCGCGGCCAGGACGACGACGACCCGCAGACCCATCGCCGAGTAGTTTCCCACGGGCCGCCGCATAATGGTGGGAGAGGAGATCACCATGGCCGGGCTCGAGACCACCGAGGAGATGTTCGACCTGCGCATGTCCGAGGCCGCGCGGCCGCTGCTCGCGCGGGTGAAAGAGTTCGTGCAGAAGGAGGTCGAGCCGATCACCTTCGAGTTCTTCCGGCTCGGCGCCAACCGCGCGGAGCGCTGGTCGTGGGCGCCGGGACAGCTCGAGCTGCTCGACTCGGTGAAGGAGAAGGCCAAGCAGCAGGGGCTGTGGAACTTCTTCCTGCCCGACGCCGAGACCGGCGAGGGGCTCATGAACCTGGACTACGCATACATCGCGGCCGAGCTCGGCAAGAACCCGCTCGCCTCCGAGTGTCTCAACTGCTCCGCGCCCGACACGGGCAACATGGAGGTGCTCGAGCGCGTCGGCACGCCCGAGCAGAAGCGGCGCTGGCTCGAGCCGCTCTTGCGCGGCGAGATCCGCTCCGCCTACGCGATGACCGAGCCCGACCTCGCGTCGTCCGACGCGAAGAACATCTCCTGCCGCGCCGTGCTCGAGGGCAACCAGTGGGTGATCAACGGCGAGAAGTACTACATCTCCGGCGCCGGCGACCCCCGTTGCAAGATCATGATCGTGATGGTGCAGACCGACCCCGACGCGCCGCCGCACCTGCGCCAGTCGCAGATCCTGGTGCCGACCGACGCGCCGGGCTTCGAGGTGCTGGGCCCGATGCACGTGTTCGGGAAGGACGACGCGCCGCACGGCCACATGCACATCCGCTTCAGCGACTGCCGCGTGCCGAAGGAGAACATCCTGCTCGGCGAAGGCCGCGGCTTCGAGATCTCGCAGGTGCGGCTCGGCCCGGGCCGCATCCACCACTGCATGCGCTCGATCGGCGCCGCCGAACGCGCGATCGAGCTGATGGCCAAGCGCGGCCTCACCCGCGAG
>Ga0318553_10000107_pt1 | contig 21998 bp, 19 predicted proteins | sample GRESIP082b2f21_FD_203686 | JGI IMG/M metagenome (GOLD analysis project Ga0318553, IMG submission 203686) | Tropical soil microbial communities from Luquillo Experimental Forest, Puerto Rico - GRE.SIPMG.082b2f21 | ecosystem: Environmental > Terrestrial > Soil > Tropical forest > Bulk soil...
CCGGGGCCTCCACCGCGGGGCGGTTGATGATCGCCCCCGCCGGGCGGCCCCCCCGCGCGCGCCGGTCGCCCCGGCGGTGGCGAACAACAACCGCCCCGAGGTGCTGGCCCAGGTGAGCCAGGGGCTGGGGGTGCCGATGAAGGGCCTGAGCGTGCGCGATCTCACCGAGGAGCAACTGCTTGCCAAACGCGGCTGGTGACCCGCGCGGCGGCCCGGCGCGCCGCGTGCGCGTCGGGATCCTCAGCCTGCAGGGCGACTTCGAGCGCCACGGGCGCTCGATCGAGACCCTGGGGGTCGAGCCGGTGCGGGTGACGATGCCCGCCGACCTCGAGGGGATCGCGGCGCTGGTGCTGCCGGGCGGCGAGTCCACCACCATGCTGCGGCTGCTGGCCTCGACCGGGCTGCGCGAGCCGCTCGAGTCGTTCGCGCGCTCGCGCCCGGTGCTCGGCACCTGCGCGGGCCTGATCCTGCTTGGCAGCGGCGCCGAAGGGCTGCCGGGGCCGACGCTCGGCGTGCTCGATGTCACGGTCGAGCGCAACGCCTACGGCCGCCAGATCGACTCGTTCGCGGCCGAGATCGACGCCCCGGCGGTGGGCGGCACGTTCCACGGCGTGTTCATCCGCGCGCCGCGCATCCGCCGCGTCGGCGCCGCGGTCGAGGTGATCGCGCGCCGCGGCGAGGAGCCGGTCGGGGTGCGGCAGGGCCGCGTGGTGGGGCTGTGCTTCCATCCCGAGCTGACCGGCGACCTCAGGCTCCACCGCTGGTTCCTCGCCGAGGTCGCGGGCCTCGAGCTGCCGGCCGGCCCGGTCACCGGGAGCCGCGGCGCGGTGGCCGGGGAGTCGCGGTGAGCGCGGCGAGCGCCGCGGGGGCCGACACGCGGACGCCGCGCGTCGCGCTCCACGAGCTGCTGGCGCGCCACAACCGCTTCCTGCTCACCACCCACGTCAACCCCGACGGCGACGGGCTGGGGAGCGAGGTCGCGCTCGCGCTGTGGCTCAAGGGCCGCGGCAAGCAGGTGCGCGTCCTCAACGACTCGGTGGTGCCGACCGCGTTCGTTTTCCTGACCCGTGACCAGCCGATCGAGGTGTGGGAGCCGGAGCTCGCCGAGCAGCGCTTCGCCGAGGCCGAGGTGCTGATCGTGCTCGACACCAGCAACCGGCAGCGCATCGGGCGGCTGAGCCCGCTGCTCGACCGCCACGCCATTCCGGTCGCGGTGATCGACCATCATGTCTCGCACGCCCACGGGTTCGGGCGCGTCAACGTCGTCGAGCCCGAGGCCTCGGCGACCGGCGAGATCCTCTACGACCTGATCCGCGAGGCCGGCGGCACGCTCACCCCGGCCATCGCCGAGGCGCTCTACGTCGCGCTGATGACCGACACCGGATCGTTCCGGTTCTCGAACACCGACAGCCACGCCCACCGCATGGCGGGTGAGCTGCTGGGGCTGGGGCTCGACCCGCAGCGGCTGTACGCCCAGGTGCACGCGCACTCCACGGCGGCGCGGATGCGCTTCTTCGGCGAGGTGCTGGCGCGGCTCGAGATGCACGACCAGGGCCGACTGGTGGTGCTGGAGGCGAGCCCCGAGCAGTTCCAGCGCCACGGCCTCGAGGGCTCCGACACCGAAGGGCTGGTCGACATGCCGCGCAACATCGCCGGCGTCGACGCGGTGGCGCTGTTCTCCGAGGTCGAGCCCGGCAAGGTCAAGGTGAGCCTGCGCTCGACCGGGCGCGTGGCGATCGACGAGATCGCGACCGGCCTGGGCGGCGGCGGGCACCCGCACGCCGCCGGGGTGCTGATGCGCGGCACCCGCGCCGAGGCGCGCGCCCGCGTCCTGCCCGAGCTGACGCGCGTGATCGACGCCACGCCCGCGGTGGGGGCGGCCCCCGCGGCGCGGGAGGCGAGGGCCGTGAGCCGGCGCCCGTGAGCGCGCTGCCGGCCCGCGAGGCGGTGTCCGCGGTGGCCACCCTCAGCGCCCGCGAGCTCACCCATCGCTACAGCCCGCGGCGCGGGCTCGACCCGGTGAGCTTCGACCTCGCCGGCCCCGGGGTGACGGCGGTCACCGGGCCCAACGGTTCGGGGAAGAGCACGCTGCTGCGCATCGTGGCCGGGCTGCTGCGCCCGAGCGGCGGCTCGTGCGTGCTGGCGTGCGAGGGCCGCGAGCTGCCGGCGCGCGCGCGCCGCCCCGCGATCGGGCTCGCCGCCCCCGATCTGTCGTTCTACGAGGAGTTCACGGTGGGCGAGAACCTGAGCTTCGCGGCCGAGGCGCGCGGGCTCGACGATCCGCGCGGCCGGGTGCGTGAGAGCCTCGAGCGCGTCGGGCTCCTGGCGCGGGCGGCCGACCGCGCCGATGCGCTGTCCTCGGGGATGCGCCAGCGCCTGCGGCTCGCCTTCGCGCTGCTCCACCAGCCGCCGGTGCTGCTGCTCGACGAGCCCGGCAGCCATCTCGACGACGACGGCCGCGTCATGGTGGCGCGGCTGGTGGGGGAGCACGCCGAGCGCGGCCTGGTCCTCATCGCCACCAACGAAGAACGGGAGAAGACGCTTGCCGGCCACGCGATCCAGCTCCGCGGGCGCGGTGTGGGCGATCCTGCGTAAGGAGTGCCGCAGCGAGTGGCGCACCCGCTACGGCCTCAACTCCGCGCTGCTGTTCGCGGTCACCACCCTGACCTCGATCAGCTTCGTGGTCGGGAAGATCGCCGATCGCACCGACATCCTGGCCGCGCTGCTGTGGATCGTGCTGGTGTTCGCGGCGCTGGCCTCGCTGGCCCACACCTTCGTGCGCGAGGTCGAGGGCCATACCATGACCATGCTGCGGCTGGTCGCCTCGCCGACCGCGATCGCGCTCGGCAAGCTGGGCTTCAACCTGCTGTTCCTCGGCGTGCTCGAGGCGGTGACGGTGCCGCTCTTCCTGGTGCTGGTGGGGGGGCCGCCGCTACACTGGGACCGCTTCCTCGCGGTGCTGGGGCTGGGGAGCGTGGCGCTGGCCGCGGCCGCGACCCTGGTGGGGGCGGTGATCGCCCAGACCCGCGGGCGCGGGGCGCTGTTCGCGGCGGTCTCGCTGCCCATCCTGCTGCCGGTGCTGGCGGGGGCGGTGAGCGGGACGCGCGGCCAGTGGAACGGCGCGCCGATCGGCGCCGAGCTGCGCCTGCTGGGGGCCTACGCCGCGGCGCTGCTGGGGGCGAGCCTGATCCTGTACGATCACCTGTGGGAGGAGTAGCTTGATCTGGAAAGTGTTCCTGTTCGCATGGATCGCCGCGGGAATGCTGGCCGGCTTCCTGTGGGCGCCGGTGGTCCCGGTGCTGGGAGCCACGACACGGGTGTTCTACTTTCATTTCCCGGCCGCTCTGGTGACCACGCTGGCATTCGGCTGGTCGATGGTCCACAGCGCGCTCTATCTGGCGCGCCGGGACCTCACCCACGACGACCATGCCGCCGGGGCCGCCGACCTCGGGCTGCTGTTCTGCGTGGTCGCCACCATCAGCGGCTCGATGTGGGCCAGGGCGATGTGGGGCGCCTACTGGAACTGGGACCCGCGCGAGACCTCGGTGTTCTTCCTGCTGCTGATCTACGCCGCCTACCTCGCCCTGCGGGCCGCGATCGACGGCGAGACGCGACGCGCGCGTCTGGCCGCGATCTACTCGTGCGTCGCGTTCGTCACCGTGCCGTTCCTGATCTTCGTGGTGCCGCGCATTTACTTCTCGCTCCATCCCGACCCGCTGTTCGGGCGACGCGGCAAGCCCGACATCGATCCGCGTATCATGCTGGTCGCCGCCTGGATGTTCGCGGGATTCACGGCGCTGTTCTTCTGGCTGCTGTCCCTGCGCGTCCGCCTCGGACGGGTCGAGCGCTGCGCGCTGAAAGGAATGGCATGAACGCGAACCTGACCGTGCTGGGCGTGTCCCTGCTGGTATGGGGCTTGCTATTCATCTACGTGTGGCGCCTCGAGCGCCGCGTCAAGGAGCTGGAGAGGAAATGAACGTCAAATGGGTGCTGGCGCTGGCCCTGGTCGCGGTGGGGGCCTACTACGGCGTCACCAGCTTCAAGAAGTCGGTGACCCCGTACATCTCGTTCGCGGAGGCACGCCAGTCGACGGGACTGGTCCAGGTCAACGGCGTGCTGGCGGACAAGAACTACGTGCTCAAGAAGGACGAGCAGTATCTCGAGTTCAAGCTGCGCGACTCGCGCGGCGAGGTCATGCCGGTGGCCTACCGCGGCGTGATCCCCGGCAACTTCGACCAGGCGACCTCGATCGTCGCCCTGGGCCGCTACCAGGGTGACCACTTCGAGGCCGAGCAGCTGCTGGTCAAGTGCCCGTCCAAGTACCAGGCCGAGGCCCAGAAGAAGGCCAGCACATCGTGAACCTCGGGCAGGCCTTCACCTGGGTCGCGTTCTTCGCCTCGCTGGCGGCGGGCCTCGCGTTCCTGGCCGCGGCGGGGGGCCGCAGCGCGGCCGAACGGCCGGCGCGCATCGCCTTCCGCGTCCAGTGGCTGGCCTACGTCGCGGCGGCGGGATTCCTCTGGTACATCCTGTTCACCCACCAGTTCCGCTACCAGTACGTGGCCTCCTACTCCTCCTCCGCGATGCCGCACCACTACATCTACGCGGCGTTCTGGGGCGGGCAGGAGGGCACCTTCATGCTGTGGGCGCTCATCACCTGCACGCTCGGCCTGCTGCTCATGCGCCTCCGGCATCCGCTCACCTGGGCCTCGATGTTCTTCCTCAACCTGCCGCTGGTCATGCTGGGGCTGGTCACCGTGATGCGCGGGCCGTTCCTCGTCTACCCGGCGGGAATGGCGCCGCCCGACGGCCAGGGCTTGAACCCGCTGCTCCAGGACCCGTGGATGACCATCCACCCGCCGGTGCTGTTCACCGGCTTCTCCTCGCTGGTGGTGCCGTTCGCGATCGCGCTCGCGGGCCTGGTCAAGCGCGACTACGACGGCTGGATCCGTCTGGTACTGCCGTGGTGCATCTTCTCGACCGGGATGCTCGCCACCGGCTTCATCATGGGCGGGGTGTGGGCCTACAAGGTGCTGGGCTGGGGCGGCTACTGGGGCTGGGACCCGGTCGAGAACGGCTCGTTCATCCCCTGGCTCTCGAACGCGGCGCTGCTCCACGGGCTCCTGATCCAGCGGGTCACCGGGAGCCTGCGGCGCACCAACTTCTTCCTCGCCATCACCTCGTACGTGCTGGTGCTCTACGCCTCGTTCCTGACCCGCAGCGGCGTGCTGGCCGACTTCTCGGTTCACTCGTTCGCGAATCTCGGGCTCACCGGCTTCCTGCTCTCGTTCCTGTTCGTGGCCGCGGTCTCGGGCTACGGGCTCCTGATCGCACGGCTCAAGGACATCCCGAAGCCCGCCCAGCCGCTCGGGAACTTCTCGCGCGAGTCGATGATGTGGCTGGGCCAGATCGTGTTCATGCTGATGTGCGCGCTGACCGCGGTGGGCATGAGCGCGCCGCTCATCACCCGGCTGTTCGGGCCGGCCTCCAACGTCCAGACCGCCTACTACAACCTGGTCAACGCCCCGCTCGCGATCGCAATGGGGCTGCTCCTGGGGCTGGCGCCGCTGATGCGCTGGCGCCAGCACGAGCCCGCGGCGCTGGTGCGCGCCGCCGCGCCGTCGGTGGTGATCGCCACCGTGGTGACGCTGGGCGCGGTGGTCGGCGGGGTGTGCGAGTGGATCCCGGCGCTGGTGGTGTTCGGCGCCGCCTTCGCGCTGGCCGCCAACACCGTGGTGACGGTGCGCGGATTCAGGGCGGGCTGGAAGCACGGGGTCGCGTATCTCGGCCACATGGGGGTCTCGGTGCTGCTGATTGGCATCGTCGCGTCGTCGCACTACGGCAACGCGGTGCAGGTCCAGCTGCCGCGCGGCCAGCAGCGCGTCGCGCTCGGCTACCGCATGACCTACGAGGGGATCCGCAAGCAGGGGGACGGCAAGGACCGGGTGATGATCGCGGTCGACGCCCCGGAGCGGAAGTTCGAGGCGGTGCCGGCGCTCTACTGGAGCGCCTACAACCAGGGCTACATGAAGAAGCCGCACATCGAGCGCTTCCTGACCCATGACATCTACATCTCGCCGCTCGAGATGGTGGGCGAGGACGACAATCAGGGCGCGGTGTGGTTGGCAAAGAACGAGACCAGGCAGATCGGGCAGGTCAAGTACACGTTCGTCGGCTTCGACATCCAGGGCATGGGCACGCCGCAGATGAGCATCGCCGCCCAGCTCCGGGTCGAGATCGGCGGGCGCACCGTGCACGCGCGACCCAAGGTCGAGATGGCGAGCGCCGATCCCAACACCGGCAAGGTGGCGCTGATCCTGCCCGGCACCGTGGCCAAGTCGAATCAGGACGTGCTGGCGGTCGAGGTCAGCACCAAGCCGCTCATCAACCTGGTGTGGATCGGGGCGATCATCATGCTGTCGAGCGTGTTCCTGAGCGCGATCCGGCGGCTGATGGATCTGCGCGCCGCCCGCTGATCCAGTCCACCCCAGGGAGCCCTCCCGCCCGGAGCACCCGGATGAACGACCAGGACCTCGTCGAACGCCTGGTGGCGCACCGTACGCTGGGGCGCGCGCCGCGCGAGCAGCTGGAGTGGCTGGCCGCTCACGGCACCCTGGCGCGAGTGCCGGTGGGGGAGGTGCTGGCGAACACGGCGGGGGAGATCCGGTCGCTCTATGTCGTGCTCTCCGGGCACCTGGCGGTGCGCGTGGACCGCGGCGGAGGCCCGCGCAAGGTCATGGAATGGTGGGGGGGCGACGTGAGCGGCCTGCTGCCGTACTCACGCATTCAGAGCGCGGTCGGACGCGTGAGCGTGGAAGAGCCGTCCGAGGTCCTGGTCGTGGACCGCGATCACTTCCGGGAAATGACGGCCCGCTGCCATGAGCTGACCGCGATCCTGGTCCACGTCATGCTCGACCGTGCCCGCCACTTCACCTCGAGCGACCTCCACGACGAGACGCTGCGCTCGCTGGGGCGGCTCTCGGCCGGTCTCGCGCACGAGCTGAACAACCCCGCGTCGGCGGTGGCGCGCAGCGCCCGGGAGCTGGCCGCGCGCATGTTCGAGATGGAGGCGGCGGCGCTGGCGCTCGGCGCGGTGCGGCTCTCGGCGGAGCAGTTCGAAGCGATTGGCCGCGCGCGGGCGCAGGCCGACGATCCCGCCGCCCGCGCCGCCCTGTCGCCGCTGGAACGGGCCGACCGCGAGGAGGCGATTGCGACCTGGGCCGCCCGCCACCGGCTGCGCGGGGAGGTGGTGGACGGGCTGGCGGCGACCGCCCTCACGGCCGAGAGCCTGGACCATCTCGCCGCGGTGCTGGGCGAGGACGCGCTGGTGTTCGCGCTCCACTCGATCGCGGCCGGGCAGCAGACGCGCCAGCTGGCCAAGGAGATCGAGATCGCGGCGGGGCGCATCCACTCGCTGGTGGCCGCGATCAAGGGTTTCTCGCACATGGACCGCGCCAACCTGTCGAGACCGGTGGCGATCGGCCAGGGCCTCTCGGATACGCTCGCGGTGCTGGGCGGGAAGGCGCGCGGGAAGTCGCTGGACGTCACGGTCCGGATCGAGGACGGACTGCCCGAGGTCCAGGGCTTCGGCGGCGAGCTCAACCAGGTGTGGGCGAACCTGATCGACAACGCGATCGACGCCGCGCCGGAATCGGGGCGGGTCGAGGTGACCGCGACCCGCCAGCGTGACGCGGTGGTGGTGAGCGTCGTGGACAACGGGCCGGGCGTGCCCGCCGAGCTGGGGGAGCGGATCTTCGAGCCGTTCTTCACCACCAAGGAGATGGGTCAGGGCACGGGGCTCGGCCTCGACATCGCGCGGCGCCTGGTGCGCCAGCACGACGGGCAGATCGAGGTCGATTCGCGGCCGGGCCGCACCGAGTTCCGCGTCACCCTGCCGGGGGCGAGAGAGGCGAGCGGTGGCTAAGCCGGTCCTGCTCGCGGTGGACGACGATCGGGAGGTGCTGGGCGCCGTCGAGCGCGACCTGAGGCGTCGCTACGCCGACCGCTACCGAATTCTCACCGCGACATCGGGGGCGGAAGCGCTGGAGGCGATCCGCCAGTTGCGCAAGCGGGCCGGCTCGGTCGCCCTGTTCCTCGTCGACCAGCGCATGCCGCAGATGACCGGCACGATGCTCCTGTGCTCGGCGCGCAAGCTCTATCCGGAAGCGATGCGCGTCCTGCTCACCGCCTACGCCGACACCGAGGCCGCGATCGCCGCGATCAACGAGTGCGGGCTCCACCACTACCTGATGAAACCCTGGGATCCGCCGGAGCAGCGGCTCTACCCGGTGCTCGACGATCTGCTGGCGGAGTGGGCGGCGCGCGTGCGCCCGGCGTTCGAGGGCATCCGCGTCGTGGGGTCGCGCTGGTCGCCGCAGAGTTACGCGGCCCGCGAGTTCCTGGCGCGCAACCAGGTGCCCTACCAGTGGATCGACATGGAACAGGACGCCGCCAGCCGCGAGCTGGTGGTGTCGATCGCCGGCGAATCCCCGCGCCTGCCCGTGGTCCTGTTCCCGGATGGCAGCAGCCTGATCGCTCCGGACCAGGCGGAGCTGGCCGGGAAGGCCGGCCTTCACACCTCGGCGGCGCGGCCCTTCTACGACGTGGTGATCATCGGCGGAGGGCCGGCGGGGCTCGCGAACGCCGTCTACGCGGCGTCCGAGGGGCTCCACGCGCTGCTGATCGAGCAGCACGCGCCGGGCGGGCAGGCCGGGACCAGCTCGATGATCGAGAACTACCTCGGCTTCCCGGGCGGAGTGACCGGCGCCGACCTCGCGCAGCGGGCGGCGGCCCAGGCCCGCCGCTTCGGGGCCGAGATGCTGGTCGGGCGGTCGGTCACGGGGCTGAGGCGCGAGGATCCCTACCGGATCGTGAGCCTCGGCGACGGGAAGGAGGTCTCGAGCCACGCCCTGGTGCTCGCCACCGGGATGGCGGTGCGGGAGCTCGACATTCCCGGCGTCGCGCCGTTGATCGGCGCCGGGGTCTACTATGGCGCGGCAATGTCGGAGGCCGCCCTCTACCGCGGTCAGGACGTCGCGATCGTTGGAGGCGCCAACTCCGCGGGCCAGGGGGCGCTCTTCTTCTCGCGCTACGCGCGCAGCGTGACGCTCGTGGTCCGCAAGCCCTCCTTGAGCCCGGCGATGTCGCGCTACCTCGTGGACCGCATCGAGGCGACCGAGAACATCCGGGTCCTCACCCACTCGGAGCTGATCGAGGCGCGCGGGGACGGTCACCTCGAGCGGCTCGCGCTGCGCGACGCGGCCGGCGGGGGGACGCGGTGGCTCGATGTGGCGGCACTGTTCGTCTTCATCGGCGTGGCGCCGCGCACCGAGGCTTTCGCCGGATTCGTGGAGCTGGACGAGAAGGGATTCATCGTCACCGGCCCGGACCTGTCACGCCGGAAGGTGGCCTGGCCGCTGGAGCGCGATCCGCTGATGTTCGAGACCAGCGTCCCCGGCGTGTTCTCCGCGGGCGACGTACGGTCCGGGGCCAACCGCCGCATCGCGGCGGCGGTGGGCGAGGGTTCGGCGACCATCTACTCGGTGCACCGCTACCTGCAAACGGTGTGACCGCTGCAGGTTCGCCGGGTCAGTGGGCGCTGCGGCAGAGGCAACGAGCGCGCCGGGCCATCTTTTTTACGCTTGCTAGCTGCACAGATGTGCAGTAGCTTGGGCGAGTGGGACAACCCCGGAACCGGCGAGGCGCACGGCGATGTTCGAATCACTCAGCGATCCGGTCGACGTGCTCACCTCGTTCGTGGACGGGCAGATGCAGCCACTGAGGTTCCGCTGGAAGGGGCGGGTGATCCGGGTGCGGAAGGTCTCGGGCCAATGGGTGCGCCGCGAGGGCCAGACCCTGCTGCGCTACTTCGCGGTCGAGGGTGGGCACTCCGACACCTACGAGCTGTGCTACGACCCGCGCGGCCCGCGCTGGGTGCTGAGCCGGGCGTGGAGCGGCGCCTCGTGAAGCGCTGGAGCGGAGCGATCGCGTGATCCTGCTCGTCGACATGGACGCCTTCTTCGCCTCGGTCGAGCAGGCCCACCACCCCCACCTGCGCGGGGTGCCGGTGATCGTGTGCGGCGATCCGTCGCGCCGCGGGGTGGTGACCGCGGCGTCGTACGAGGCGCGCCAGTTCGGGGTGAGCGCCGGCATGCCGCTCGCCGAGGCGCGCCGGCTGTGCCCGCACGCCCGCTACGTCGAGGGGAACCCCGACAAGTACGTGGCGCTATCGCTCCAGCTCCTCGACCTCTACACCACCTACACCCCCGACGTGGAGCCGTTCAGCGTCGACGAGGCGTTCGTGGGGCTGGGACGCAGGTGCACGCTCGATCAGGCGTCCGGAGTGGCGCGCGAGATCCAGGCTCAGATCGACCGCCGCTTCGGGCTCGGGGCTTCGATCGGCGTGGGGCCCAACAAGCTGATCGCCAAGATGGCGGCGGGGCTCCAGAAGCCGCGCGGGCTCACCGCGCTCGACGAGGAAGGTTTTCGCGCGGCGTTCTGGCCGCGCGACATCCAGGAGATGTGGGGCGTGGGACCCAAGCTCGCCATGCGCATGCGGTCGCTCGGGTGTAAGACCGTCGGCGATCTGGCCCACGCCCCCGAACCGTTGCTCAAGACCGCCTTCGGCATCATCGGGCCGCAGCTGCGCGAGGCGGCGTGGGGACGCGACGACACGCCGCTTCAGCCTTATCATCGGGGCGTGGACGCGAAATCGATGGGGCACGAGGTGACGCTATCCGAGGATTGTGCCGAGCCGGCGTACCTCGAAGGCACGCTGCTCAGGCTCACCGACCAGGTCGCGCGCCGGCTGCGGGGCGAGGGCTACCTCGGCCGCACGGTGGCGATCAAGCTCCGCAACCGGCGCTTCGAGACCACGATCCGCCAGCGCGCGCTGCCCGAGCACACCGCCGACTGCGCCACCATCCTGGCGGTCGCGCGCACGTTGCTCGACCAGCACTGGCATGGCGAGCCGCTGCGGCTCATCGGGCTCACGGTCTCGGCGCTCGAGCATCGCAGGGGGGGTGAGCAATCCGAGCTGTTCGCCGCGGGGGCGAAAGCGCGAAAGCTCGAGCAGGCGCTCGATCAGGTGCGCGACCGTCTGGGCGAGGCGAGCGTGGTGCCGCTGGGATCGCTCACCCATCGCCGCTCGCTCGGCCACGTGCCGTTCGGCGCCCCGGCGCTGCGCGTGCGCGCGCGTCCCGCCCCGACCCCGGGGGCGCCACCCGCTCCGCACTAGACCATGCCCGACGCCCCCCGGGTTCCGCACCGCATCGTCATCGGCACCTCGGGCTACTCGTTCGCCGACTGGGTGGGACCGTTCTATCCGCCCGGCACCCGCTCCGGGGACTTCATCACCTACTACGCGCGCCACTTCGAAGCGGTCGAGGTCAACTCGACCTACTACCGCATCCCCAACCCGCGCGTGATCGAGCTGATGGAGAAGAAGACCCCTCCGGGCTTTCGCTTCGTGGTCAAGCTCAACCAGGCGATGACCCACGAGAGCTCGCGGGACCCCGCACTCTACCGCGAGTTCCTGGACGCGCTCGAGCCGCTCAAGTCCGCCGGTAAGTACGACGGCCTGCTGGCCCAGTTCCCGTGGGCGTTCCGCCGCACCGCCGCCTCGCTCGCCCATCTCGAGACCCTGCGCGCGCTGCTGCCCGGCGAGCCGCTGTTCGTCGAGTTCCGCCACGACTCGTGGAACGTGCCGGAGACCGCCTCCTGGCTCCGGGAGCGGGCGCTCGGCTTCTGCGCGGTCGACGAGCCTAGGCTCGAGGGGCTGATGCCGCCGGTGACGATGGTGACCGCGCCCGACGCCTACGTGCGCTTCCACGGCCGCAACGCCCGCAACTGGTGGCGCGGCGACCGCGCCGAGCGTGGCGCGCGCGCCGCGGTCGCGGTGCCGGAGCCGGTCCCGCCGATGTCGGCGCCACCCGCGCAGGGCGCCCTGTTCGAGCCCGCCGGCGCGGCGCCCGCACCGCGCCCCAGCACCGATCGCTACGACTACAATTACAGCGAGCGCGAGCTCAGGGAGTGGCTGGGGAAGATCCAGGAGCTGGCCCAGCAGGCGCGGCGCACCTATCTCTTCTTCAACAACTGCCACGCCGGCCAGGCGGCGCGCAACGCCAAGCTCATGCAGGAGCTATTGCGCCAGCAGAAGCTCCCCGCCTAGGATCCGGCGGGGCGCTTCGCGGTCAGGCGCCCCCGGCCACTCCGTCACCGCGGGACCAACCGTGGGGGAGGCGTCATGCGCGCCACGGCTCACGTTCTCCTGATGCTCGGGCTCCTGAGCGGCGGAACGAGCCGCGCGGCGCCCGCGGCGCCGGCGGCCGCCGATTCGATCCCGCACCTCGCCGACCGCGACCGGATCCGCCTCGCCGAGGTGTTTCGACTCGCGGATGCCGTGCAGGACCAGGTGTGGCCGCAATGGAGCAGCGCACCGTTCGCGGTCCTGCTGGTGACGCCGGGGATCGAGTTCCTGGTGCGGCATCCGGCTCCCGACAGAGACTTCACGGCCGGCCCCTTCGATTCGCTGCTCGGCTCGCGCGTCTACTGGCGACGTCGCGTGTTCCCGGTAACTTTTCAGGCCACCTTCCCCGCGGTGGGAGGGGTTTCGACCATCGTGATCGGACAGCCGGAGAGCTCGCAGCCGCCCCAGACCTCGACGCGCTGGGTCCTCACCGTCATGCACGAGCACTTCCATCAGTGGCAGGAGAGCCGGCCCGGCTATTATGCCGCGGTCGACAGCCTGCGTCTCGCGCGCGGCGACACGACCGGCATGTGGATGCTCGATTTCCCCTTCCCATATGCCGACTCGACGATCGCCAGGGGCTTCGAGGCGCTGTGCCGGCGCAGCGCCCGTGCGCTGCGCGCCCGCGGCACCGCGGCCTTCGCCGGCGCCTACGATTCGTGCGACGCCGCGCGACGGAGCTTCTGGAGCCACGTGTCGGGCGACGATGCGCGCTACATGGCGTTCCAGCTCTGGAAGGAAGGGGTGGCCCGCTACACCGAGTACGACGTGGCGCGCACCGCGGCGACCCGCTACCCGCCGAGCGTTTCGTACCGCGGGCTCGCGGATTACACCTCCTTCGCCGTCGAGGCGGAGAACGCGCTCGGCCGGATCCTCGACGAGTTGTCGAGGCTCAGCCTGCCGAAGTGGCAGCGAACCGCGGTCTACCCTGCCGGCGCCGCCGAGGCCCTGCTGCTCGACGAGCGGCAGCCCGGTTGGAAGGTGGCCTACACCCGCGAGCGCTTCTCGATCGAGCGTCTGTTTCCCCGCGACGGCCGCTAGCGCAGGCTCGCAATCTTCGAATGACCGACACGGCGTCATGGTAGAGTGGCGCACGCGAAAGACCTCCGTCCGTGGAGAAATGACCCTGAACCAGCGCCTTCTACCACGCGGAGGTGGCTGGGCGCTCACCACTTCCCCTACGGGGGCCGCGCATGAAACGCGTCACCGGCATCGGCGGCATCTTCTTCAAGGCGCGCAACCACGCCGCGTTGTCAACGTGGTACCGGGATCGTCTCGGCATCCCGGTCGAGGAGTGGGGCGGCGCCACCTTTCACTGGCGCGACGAGGCGGACCCCAGGCGCCGTGGCACCACCGTCTGGAGTCCTTTCAAAGCCGACACGAAACACTTCGCGCCCTCGGAGCGCGAGTTCATGGTCAACTTCCGCGTCGACGACGTGCGGACGCTGCTGGCGCAACTGAAAGCCGAGGGCTGCACGGTCGTGGGCGACGTCCAGGAAAGCGAGTACGGCGTCTTCGGCTGGGTGATGGACCCCGAAGGCAACAAGATCGAACTCTGGCAGCCGCCAGCGAGCGAGCTCGACAAGACCTGACGGCCCCGAAGCAGATCCTCCGGGGCCGTGGCGCCGGGAATCCTCCGGCCCAGCACCGGTGCGCGCCTGGCGCTGCTCGGCGGCCCGGCACGGCGTTGCTACTCGGCGTGCCCCTTGCGCGCCGCTTCGGGCGGAGCATCGGCCCCCTCCGGCGCCTGGCCGTGGCGATTGTTGCGGCGCTCGGCGGTGATCGCGGGGTGCTTCTCCTGGATGAACTCCTCGCACTCGCGCACGTCCTCGAGGCTGCCGAGGAACAGCGGGGTGCGCTGGTGGAGCGCGGTGGGCACGATGTCCATGATGCGCTGGTGCCCGTCGCTGGCCGCGCCGCCGGCCTCCTCGGCGATGAACGCGAGCGGCGCCGCCTCGTAGAGCACGCGCAGCTTGCCGCGCGGATTGCGGTGGTCGCCGGGGTAGAGATAGATGCCGCCGTAGAGGAGGTTGCGGTGGAAGTCGGCGACCAGCGAGCCGACGTAGCGCGAGCTGTAGGGGCGCCGCGTGGCGGGGTCGTCCATCTTGAGCCAGTCGACGTAGCGCTTGGGGCCGTCGCTCCAGCGGAAATAGTTGCCCTCGTTGGTGCTGTAGATGCGGCCGCGCGTCGGGGTGCGGATGTTGGGGTGCGAGAGCAGGAACTCGCCGATGTTGGGCTCGAAGGTGAAGCCGTGGACGCCCTGTCCGGTGGTGTACACCAGCATGGTGCTCGAGCCGTACATCACGTAGCCCGCGCACACCTGCCGGTAGCCGGGCTGCACGCAGTCGGCGACCCCGCCGCTGCCGCGGCGCGAAATGCGCGGCAGCACCGAGAAGATGGTGCCGATGTTCACGTTGGCGTTGATGTTCGAGGAGCCGTCGAGCGGGTCGAAGTTGATGACGTACTTGCCGACGGGCTGGCCCTCGGGCACCGGGACGATGTCCTCGTCCTCCTCGGAGGCCAGCACCGCGAGCTGGCCGGTCGAGCCCAGCACGCGATGGAGCGTCTCGTGCGCGAACTGATCGAGGCGCTGGACCTTCTCGCCGTGGACGTTCTCGCGCCCGGTGTAGCCCAGGATGTCGACCAGCCCGGCGCGGATGACCTCGGCGTTGATCATCTTGGAGGCGAGCGCGATGTCGGTGAGCAGATCGGTGAACTCGCCGCTCGCCTCGGGGTGGAGGCGCTCCTGCTGCAGGATGAACTGGGCGAGGGTGAGCGACGTCGACATGGCGATCAGTCCGAGAGCCCGCGCACGTCCTCGGGGGCGCGGGCGGCGCGCGCCGCGCCGGCGGTGGGGAAGGAGCCGGGCACGAACGGGGCGTAGCGCGCCGCCAGGTCGCGCGTGCCGCCCGCCCGCAGGCGATGGAGCAGCAGCCGGAAGCGCTCCTCGAGCGCCCGGCCGATCGCCTCACGCACCGGCGCCGGCATGCCCCATAGCTCACGCTTGAACAGGCCGGTCGCCTTCTTGCGGGTCTTGTAGAAGAACTGCTCGTCGGTGTCGCCGGCCTTGCGCTCGTCGGCGGCGGCGCTGCGCAACCGCGCGTACATCGTCTGCCGGAGCTCGGGCGGGAAGGCGGGATGATCGAACACCATACTCTGGAAATCGGTGGCGAGATGGATCTCGCACGCGCCCAGCATGGGGAAGCGGTCGAACAGCTCGACGGGCAGCGTTGAGGCGCCGTGCTGGACCGCGCCGGCGAGCTGGTAGCGCTCGCGCGCGATGCGCGACAGCGACTCGAGGGCGTCGAAGTCGACCTTGACCTGGGCGATCGAGCCGTCGGGCAGCGGCACGCCGCCGTGCGAGGTGCCGGTCTGGATCGAGATCTTGCTGATCCCCGCCGCGCCCGGCGCCTGCCCGGCCAGCGCTGCGGCGTACACCTTCATGAACGCGTGGAGCTCCTCGGGGGTCGAGTTCTTGCCGCCCACCTCGCCGATCTCGCCGCCCACCGAGACCGTGACCCCGCGCGGCTCGAAGGCGCGGATGTGGGCGGTGAGCGCGGCGCACAGCCCGCCGTTCTGGGCCTGCTGGGCTTCGTGGCCGGGCTGCGACAGATCCACCAGGGTCGAGGTGTCCACGTCGATGTTGTAGAAGCCGGCGCCGATCGCCTCGGTGCTCAGGTCGCGCACCGCCTGGAGCTCGGACTCGGGCGCCGCGGCGTACTTCTTGGCGTTGATCTGGAAGTGGTCGCCCTGCAGGAACAGGGGTCCGCGCCAGCCCTCGCGCAGCGCGGCGCACATCACGACGAACGCGTACTCGGCCGGGCGCTGGTCCGTGTAGGTGATCTCGGAGCGCGCGATCTCGCAGATCACCGCGCCGGCGTCGAGGTCCCGGCGGGCGCGGAACAGGGCGCGCGCGGTGTCGTACGCCAGGATGCGGATGTTGATCGCCGGCACCGTGAAGTTGGCCGGCACCTCGCCACGACCGCGTGCCCGGTAGAGCCCGTCGATCGAAGCGGGGTAGAGGCCGACCGAGCGGGCCTGCTCGAGCACCGTGGCGCGCGCCGCCTCGCGCGCGTCCGGCTCGCCGAACACGCCGGTCCAGGCCAGGCGGTCGATGGCCTCGCCGTTGCCGGCCGCCACCGCGGCGCCGGCGTGGCGGACTTCATCCAGGGTCTTCAGTTCCATCCGGGAGTGCGGCTCCTCTGCGGGCGCGGGCGGGACGAGGCCCCGTCCGCTCGCCCGGTGCGGTTGGGAAGCGGCCTATCGCTGTGGAACAAGAGTATATCGCGCGCCGAGGGCCGGTGGCTACGGGCGCGGAGTTCCGGCAGCGCAGCAGGCCGGCGGCGAAAGCGCATTGCGCAGAGCCTACCCGCCGACCCGGTCTCCCTCCTGGGCGACCGCCTCGCCCAGGGCGGTGGTGCGGTCCCGGGCCGGCTCGAGCTCGCGGTAGCGGGCCGGATCGAAGCTGGCGATCCCGGGCGCGGGCCGGAAGGCGAGCAGCTCGGCCAGGTCCAGGGTGCAGGCCGCTGCCATTCCCATCCCGTGTCCCGTGAAGCCCGCGCACACCGCGAGCTGGTGCGAGGCGTCGAGCCAGCCGACCAGCGGCCGGCCGTCCCGCGCGAAGCCCATGGTGCCGGCCCAGCGGTGCTCGATGGTCGCGCCCTCGGGCACCAGGTCGCGCAGCCCGCGCTCGATCGCGTCCTGGATGCGCGGGGTGAGGTCGATGTCGAGGCCCACCTCGCCGTCGAGGTCGAGATCACGCCAGCCGCCGATCACGAGCCGCCCGTCCGGGAGCTGCCGCCAGTACTGGTAGCCGAAGTTGGCGTAGCTCGGGCACGGGGCGACCGTGCGCTCGAGCGGCGCGGTCGAGAGCATCTGGCCGCGGCGCGGGGCGATGATCCCGGCCAGCGGCCGGCACAGCAGCGGCGCCCAGGCGTTGGTCGCCAGCACCAGCGCGCGCGCGCGCACCCGGCCGCCCTGGGTGCGGGCCTCCCACAGGCCCTCGCGCCAGGTGGCGCCGAGCAGCGGCGAGCGCTCGAACAGGCGCGCGCCCCGCCCCAGCGCCGCGCGGGCGAGTCCGTGGAGGAAGCGCACCGGGTGGAGCTCGCCATCCTCGGCGGTGAAGAAGGCGGTGTGGAAGCGCCGGCTCGCGGACTGCGGCGCCGCGCGTGCCGCCTCCCACTCCTCGAGCGGGAAGCCATCGGCCTTGAGCGCGGCGAGCGATTCCCGAAAGTCCCAGGCCTCCTCTTCGGAGCAGGCGAGCCTCAGGCTCCCGCGCACCCGGTAGTCGCAGTCGATCCCCAGCGTCTCGACCAGCTGGCGGATGCGCTGGTGGGAGCGGCGGCCGATCTCGAGCATGGCGCGGGCGCCGGGGCGGCCCCACAGCGCGATCATCTCGTTGTAGGGTTCGGCCGGAGCGGCCATCAGGAAGCCGGCGTTGCGCCCGCTGGCGGCGCCCGCCAGCGGCCCGGCATCGAGCAGCGCGACCCGGCAGTCCTGCTCGGCGAGCGTCCAGGCCAGCGTGATCCCGGCGATCCCGCCGCCCACGATCAGCGCCTCGACCTCGAGGTCCTCGGCGAGGGTCGGGAACTGGGCGCCGGCGTCCTTCAGCCACAGCGATTCAGGGGGCATGTCACGCGTGGGCATCACTATGATTGTGACGCTTGCGCGGCGTGCGGGCAAGCGTCGTGAGTGCCGATGACGACGTTTGACAGCCCCCCGGATGAGGGGCTTGAATCGACATGGGGTTCCATTCCGCATCGACTCCGGGAGCGGGGGAGACACGATGGAGAGCGCTGCGACCACGGTCTGCCGCCTCAACGTCAACGGGGACACGCGCGAGTGCGCGGTGACGCCGTTCACCACCCTGCTCGAGGCGCTGCGCTACGGACTCGGCCTCACCGGCTCGAAGCAGGGCTGCGACAAGGGCGACTGCGGCGCCTGCACCGTGGTGGTCGACGGGGCGCCGGTGCTCTCGTGCATCACCCTTGCGTTAGCGTGCCAGAGGCGGGCGATCGTGACCGTCGAGGGCCTGGCCCGCGGCGCCACGCCGCATCCGCTCCAGGACGCGCTCGATCTCAGCGGCGGCGCCCAGTGCGGCTTCTGCACCCCCGGGATCCTGATGAGCGCCTGGGCCCTGCTGGAGCGGAACCCCAGGCCCTCACGGGCCGAGATCGCCCAGGCGCTATCCGGGAACCTGTGCCGCTGCACCGGTTACACCAAGATCTTCGAGGCGGTCGAGATGGCGGCGGCGCGCCTGAACGAGGCGGCTCGATGAAGCGCGGAGCCCCCGAGGTCCCCGAAGGCCGTGACATGCCCTCGGAGCGGCGCCTTGAGCCGCCCCGCTGGCCGGGCGGGCGCGCCGCGCCCCCCAATGGCGCCTTCAGCGTGATCGGGAAGCGCAATCGCAAGGTCGAGGGGCTGGCCAAGGTCACCGGGCGCGCGCTGTACGCCGACGACATCACGCTGCCGCGCATGCTCCACGGCAAGCTCCTGCGCAGCATCCATGCCCACGCCCGCATCCGTTCGATCGACGCCAGCGCGGCGCTGGCGCTTCCCGGGGTGCATGCGGTCATCACCGGAAAGGACCTGCCCGAGTACTACGGCATCATCCCTTGGACCCAGGACGAGCAGGCGCTGTGCGAGGAGAAGGCGCGTTACGTCGGCGATGCGATTGCCGCGGTCGCGGCCGACAGCGAGCTGATCGCCGAGGAGGCCCTCGCGCTCATCAAGGTCGACTACGAGCCCCTGCCGGCCGCGATGTCGATCGACGAGGCACTCGCGCACCCCGAGTACCGCATCAACGAGAAGGCGCGCGAGGGCAACATCTCGAAGCGGGTCGAGCTCGCCTTCGGCGACGTCGAGCGGGCGCTGGAGCAGAGCGACGCGCTGGTCGAGGCCGAGTACTGGTACGAGGGCTCGACCCACGCGCCGATCGAGCCGCACTGCGCGGTCGCCGATTTCGACGCCACCGGGCTCCTGACCCTGTACTCCAGCACCCAGGTGGGTCACTACCTCCACCGCGATCTCGCGCGCGTGCTGGGGCTCCCCACCCAGCGCATCCGCGTGATCCAGCCGGTGGTGGGCGGGGCGTTCGGCGGCAAGAGCGAGCCGTTCTCGCTCGAGTTCTGCGCCTCGAAGCTCAGCATGGAGACCGGACGCCCGGTCAAGATCCTCTATACGCGCGAGGAAGTATTCTACGCCCATCGCGGCCGCCACCCGATGCGGCTGCGCTACCGCACCGGCATCCGGCGCGACGGCACGCTCACCGGCGTCGACGCGGTGATCCACATCGACGGCGGCGCCTACTCGTCGTTCGGCCTCGTCACCACGTACTACTCGGGTCAGCTCCTCACCGCGCCCTACCAGATGGGGGCCTACCGCTTCGACTCGACGCGCGTCTTCACCAACAAGCCGTGCTGCGGTCCCAAGCGCGGCCACGGGTCGGTCCAGCCACGCTTCGCCTTCGAGTGCCAGCTCGACAAGCTGGCCGAGGCGATCGGTATGGACCCGATCGAGGTGCGGCGCCGGAACCTGATCGGGCCCGACTCGACCACGGTGAACGGGCTGCGCGTGACCTCGAACGGCTTCGCCGAGTGCCTGGAGCAGGTCGAGCGCGCCTCGGACTGGAAACGCAAGTTCCGGCACATGCCCTACGGCCGCGGTGTCGGCGTCGCGGGCAGCATGTATATCAGCGGCACCAACTACTGCATCTACCCCAACGAGATGCCGCAGGCCGGGGTCCAGCTCAAGCTCGACCGCAGCGGGCGCGCCACGGTGTTCTGCGGCGCCTCGGACATCGGCCAGGGGGTCGACTCGGTGCTGGCGTGGATCGTGTGCGAGGAGCTGGGGCTCGACCTGCGCGACGTGCGCGTGGTCGCCGCCGACACCGATCTCACCCCGGTCGACCTCGGCTCCTACTCGAGCCGCGAGACCTTCATGGTCGGGAACGCCTGCCTCGACGGGGCGCGCAAGCTGCGCCTCGAGATCGCGGCGGCGCTCGGGGCGCACTGGGGCTGCGAGCCGGGCGCGATCACGCTGGCGGGCGGCGTGGCGTGCGATTCGCGGGACCCGAAGCGCCACGCGATCAGCGTCAAGGAGGCGTTCCAGCTCGCCGAGGCGCGGATCGGCACGCTGGGCTCGGTGGGCTGGTACCAGTCGCCCAGGCTCGGCGGCGACTACCGCGGCGGCACGATCGGCGCATCGCCCACCTACTCGTTCACCGCGCACGTCGCCGAGGTCGACTGCGATCCCGAGACCGGCCGCGTCGAGGTGAAGAAGATCTGGATCGCGCACGACTGCGGCCGGGCCTTGAACCCGGTGACGGTCGAGGGCCAGATGGAAGGGAGCGCTTACATGGGCTACGCCGAGGCGCTGATGGAGGAGCAGGTGTTCAAGCCCGCGGCCCCCGGGCACGGGCCGGGGCTCCACCACGGCCCGTCGCTGCTCGACTACCGCATCCCGACCTCGCTCGACACCCCCGAGCTCGAGTCGCTGATCGTCGAGTCGGTGGATCCCGAGGGTCCCTATGGCGCCAAGGAGGCGGGCGAGGGGCCGCTCCATCCCAGCATCCCGTCGATCGCGAACGCGATCCACGATGCGCTCGGCATCCGCTGCGACCGCCTGCCGTTCAGCCCGCCCGCGGTGCTGCGCCTGCTGCGTGCCGGTGATGCGCACGCTCGCTGGGAGCGGGCGCGGAAGCGGTCGCCGGCGTCCGCCCCGGCGCCCGCGGGCGCGCCGGCGGGCGCCGCGACTCGAAAGCGGAGCGAGTGAGCCGGCCATGCTGACCCTGCCGCGCTTCGCGTTCGTCCAGCCCCAAAGCATCGATGAAGCCCTCGCGCACCTGGGCGAGCACGCGGCGCAGAGCCTGATCGTCGCCGGGGGCACCGACGCGGTGCCGAACTTGAAGCACCGGCTCCACGAGCCGCGCTTCGTAGTCCACATCGGGCGGCTGCGCGAGCTCCACCACGTCCGCCACGAGCCGGACGGGCTCCACCTCGGCGCGCTGGTGACGCTGAGTGAGCTCGCCGCCGAGCCGCGCATCGGGCGCGAGTTCCCGTCGCTGACGAAGGCGGCCGGGCTGGTCGCGGGGCCCCAGCTGCGCAACATGGGGACCCTGGGCGGGAACCTGTGCCTCGACACCCGCTGCACCTACTACAACCAGACCTACTTCTGGCGCGAGGCGCTGGGCTTCTGCCTCAAGAAGAGCGGCACGCTCTGCCACGTGGTGCCGGCGGGGAAGCGCTGCGTGGCGGCGCACTCGTCCGACGTCGCTCCGGTTCTCATCACGCTCGAAGCCGAGGTCGAGATCGCGACCCCGCCGAAGGCGCCCGGCGTCACGGGCGGGGCGCGACGGCGGATCAGCGTGGACGAGTTCTTCGTCGCCGACGGCATCCACAACAACGTGCTGGTTCCGGGCGAGATCGTGACCGGGGTGTTCATTCCCGCGCGCTCGCGCGGGCTCGCCGCCGGCTACCAGAAGCTGCGCCCGCGCGCCGCGATCGACTTCCCGATGCTCTCGGTGGCGTTCGCGGCACGGCTCGCCGGCGGGCGCGCCGAGGCCGCGCGCCTGGTGGTGAGCGCGATCGCGGCCCGCCCGCGCGTCATCACCGGCGTCGATGCGATCGTGGCGGGCAAGGCGCTCGACGACCCGGTTGCCGACGCCCTGGCCGAAACCGCGCACAAGCAGTGCCACCCGCTCATCAACGTGGCGTATGATGCCGATTACCGGCGTGAGATGGTGCCGGTCTACGTG
>Ga0318553_10000113_pt1 | contig 21525 bp, 21 predicted proteins | sample GRESIP082b2f21_FD_203686 | JGI IMG/M metagenome (GOLD analysis project Ga0318553, IMG submission 203686) | Tropical soil microbial communities from Luquillo Experimental Forest, Puerto Rico - GRE.SIPMG.082b2f21 | ecosystem: Environmental > Terrestrial > Soil > Tropical forest > Bulk soil...
TCCTGGACCTGATCCAGGAGGGGAACCTCGGCCTGATCCGCGCGGTGGAGAAGTTCGACTACACCAAGGGCTACAAGTTCTCCACCTACGCCACGTGGTGGATCCGGCAGGCGATCACCCGGGCCATCGCCGACCAGGCCCGCACGATCCGGATCCCGGTGCACATGGTCGAGACGATCAACAAGATGGCCCGGATCCAGCGCCAGCTCCATCAGGACCTCGGCCGCGAGGCCACCCCGGAAGAGATCGCGGCGGAGATGGGGCTGAGCCCCGACCGGGTGGCCGAGATCCAGCGGATCGCCCAGGAGCCGGTCTCCCTGCAGTCGCCGATCGGCGAGGAAGACTCCGACCTGGGGGACTTCATCGAGGACGCCGACGCGGTCGTGCCCATGGAGGCGGCGGCGTTCATCATGCTCCAGGATCAGCTGGAACAGGTCCTGGACAACCTGAGCATCCGCGAGCAGCGCATCATCCAGCTGCGGTTCGGCCTGACCGATGGCCATCCCAGGACGCTCGAAGAGGTCGGCCGGGAATTCGGCGTGACGCGTGAGCGTATCCGCCAGATCGAGTCCAAGACCCTCGCCAAGCTCCGCCACCCGAGCCGGGCGCAGATGCTGCGCGAGTACCTGGCCTGACCTCCCGCGGTCGGCTAATCGCTGGCGGCGAGGCTGTCGTCCGTCTGGTTCGCGGCGCCGGGGCCGTCCGGCGCCCCAGGGACACCGTTGGGCTGCCGCAGCCCGGGCACGTAGTTGGTGACCTTGTCCGGCAGCCCGTCCGCGACCTTCTGCCTGGTCACCTTGGCCAGGTTGACGGCCTGGGCCTGGACCGCGCCCGCCGCCTGCTGCGCCGCCGGACTGTCCGTGACGCTGCGAGCAGCCCGCTTGATCTGCTCATAGCGCTCGCGGCCCGCCCGCGCGCCAATGACGAAGCCGACGGCCACGCCGGTGAGGAAAGTGATTCGGTACCGTTGCATCTGGACCTCTCCCGAGCGACTCGTGCGATGCCGTTTTGGCTCCCGGGTGTGCTGGTTTGTCCCCCGCTAGGGGGACTTCCCGGTCATGCCCAGCCGAAACGCAGGTTAAGCGCAAGCGGCGCCCTGGTGCGGCCGGGCCCGGCTGCGCCACCCAGCCGGTACGCTACCTTGACGCTCGCGGCGCGGGGGCACCCGGGTAACCGGCTCGCTTCCGCCCAGCCGGTCTTGGTGATTTCTCGGTCACCGAAAACTCATCGTTCACAGCTCTGGGGGAGAGACTCGAACTCTCAACCCTGCGGTTAACAGCCGCACGCTCTGCCGATTGAGCTACCCCAGATCGCGCCGGATCCGAGGGTACCGCCTGGTCCCGCGGCGCGCGACTCGGGGTCCTGGCCGCGAGTTTCCCGCCGGGCGTGGCTACCCGGCGCGGTGCAGGCCCGTCAGTGACGGATCAGCGCGCTGGCGACCAGCAGCGCCACCAGCAGGAGTCCCACCACGATGAGCCCGCTGCGCAGGCGGGTCCTCCGGTAGCCGGATATCCGGCCGTGCGTCGTCTTGACGTCACCGTTCGCGAAGTAAGCGCGGTTGGCGTGCCAGCCCAGGATGCAGCCGACCACGAGAACGACTAACGCTACTAGGAAGACAACCGCTCCGCCCATGGACCGTGCCCCTCCCGGTCACCCGCTTTCCGACGATGATGCCCTAACGGAGCGGCCAGTTTCAGCAGAAATACCGGCCGGCCTGGGAATTTACCAGAAATCATGGCCCGGAGCCCGGTGCCTGGCGGGCCAGCGCGGGGGCCGGCCCGGCGATGAGCGGCCGGCTGGCAGGATTGAGGCGACCACTGAACCGACGGCAACCCCAGGGAGAGAAAGCGCATGGACGAGGCGCTGATCGCAGAGACCATCAGCTTCACCGGGCATGACGGTGACGAGATCGAGGCATACCTCGCCCGGCCGCTCGGGCAGGACTCGTTCGGCGGCGTCGTGGTCATCCACCACATGCCCGGCTATGACACGTCGACCAAGGAGATCACCAGGAAGTTCGCTGCCTACGGCTACGCCGCGCTGATGCCGAATCTCTATTTCCGCGACGCGCCCGGAGCCAGCCCGGACGACGCCGCCGCCACCGCGCGGGCCAAGGGCGGCGTGCCGGACGAACGCCTGGTCGGCGACGTGGCCGGGGCCGCCGCTCACCTGCGGGCCCTGGACGGCAGCAACGGGAAGGTGGGCGTCATCGGGTACTGCTCGGGCGGCCGGCAGGCATTCCTGGCCGCGTGCAGCATGCAACTCGAAGCAGCCGTCGACTGCTACGGCGCCTTCGTGGTCGGGAATCCCCCGGAGGGCATGCCGCTGAAGGTCGGCCCGATCGCGCACCTGGCGCCCAGCCTGTCCTGCCCTCTGCTCGGCCTGTTCGGGGCCGAGGACAAGTATCCGTCCCCCGAGCAGGTGGACGAGCTGGACAAGATCCTCACCGAGGCGGGCAAGGAGCACGAGTTCCACAGCTACGAGGGCGCCGGGCACGCGTTCTTCTCCGTGAACCGGCCTGCCTACCGGGTGGAGGCCGCTAACGACGGCTGGCAGAAGATCTGGGACTTCTACGGCCGCTTGCTGGCCGGCTGAGGAGGCTGACATGTGCACGTACCTGACCGAGAAGATCGCCGTAGCGGGCAGCGGCAAGGGCGCCGCGGGCTGGTTCACGCTCACCGACGCGACCGTGTACCTCGATCATCCGCAGCACGCCCCGGCCGAGCACACCCTGAACATCGACTTCCTCAACCCGGCGAACGGGCCGTCCGCGCGAGTGGCGGTGGAGCTGACCGCGGAGTCGGCGCGGGCGCTGGCCCGGGCGATCGAGGCCACGCTGGAGTCGGCGCCCCCCGGGCTGGCCTGACCAGACCGCAGGGGTCACGGCGCCTGCCAGCAGGCCGGGAGTCCGGCTGCGCCGCCGGATGGCCAGAGGTCGGTTTCCGCTGGTAGCGGCCGGTCTGTCAGCGCGCGCTGCCGCTTCGGGGAGGAGATCTGGTCGCGGCGCCCTGGCCGGGAAAATTGTCGGCAGCCCGTGCCAGGATCGATCCAGGACAGGTGAGCGGAGGCGGTCGCAATGAGGTTCCGGGTAGGGCGCGAGGCGCTGGGCGAGGCCGTGGCGTGGGTGGCGCGCGCCCTGCCGTCGCGGCCGGTGGTCCCGGTGCTGTCCGGGCTGCTGCTGCAGGCGGACGACGACGGGCTGACCCTGTCCTGCTTCGATTACGAGGTCTCCGCCCGGATGCGGCTCGAGGCCGACGTCAAGGAGCCGGGTACGGCCTTGGTGCCCGGCCGCCTGCTCGCCGAGATCACCCGCAGCCTGCCCGCCCTGGACGTGGAAGTCGCCACCGATGCCGACCTGGTCGCCCTGACCTGCGGAAGTGCCGAGTTCGCCCTGGTCTCCCTGCCGGTGGCGGAATACCCGGCGCTGCCCGAGGCCCCGCCGGCCGCGGGGACGGTGGACGGGGGCGTGCTGGCCGTAGCGGCGGCCCAGGTCGTCCCGGCCGCGAGCCGGGACGACACGCTGCCCATGCTCACCGCGGTCTGCCTGGACATCGACGGCGAGACGCTGACGCTGGCGGCCACCGACCGCTACCGGATGGCGGTCCGGGACGTGCGCTGGGAACCGGCGGCCGACGGCTTCAGGGCGGCGGCCATGGTCCCGGCCCGGACGCTGGCCGATGTGGCGAGGACCATGTCGGCCGGGGTGCCGGTGACCGTGGCGTTCGGCGCGGGCGACCCGGGCACCGGGATGGCGCCCGAGGCCGCGTCCGCGCGGGACCCGCGGCCGGCCGACGGCATGGTCAGCTTCGAGGGCGGGGACCGGAGGCTGACCGCCCGGCTGATCGCCGGCGAGTTCATCAGGTACCGGTCCAGGTTCCCGGCCGAGTTCGGCTCCCGGGCCACGGTGCCCGCCGGCCTGTTCACCGAGGCCGTCCGCAGGGTGTCGCTCGTCGCGGAACGCGCCAGCCCGGTGCGGCTGGCGTTCGGCCCGGGCGATGTCGTCATCGAGGCGCAGACCGACGGGCGGGCCCGCGCGGTGGAGACCGTGCCCGCCGACTTCGACGGCGACGAGCGGGTCATCTCGTTCAGCCCGCACTATCTCCTGGACGGCCTGGCCGCGGCCGCGGCGCAGGCCGCCCCGGCCCGCCAGGCTGCGCCCCGCGAGGGCGATGAGGTGCCGCCGTCCGGCCCGGACCGGATCAGGCTCGAGTTCACCAGCGCGGCCAAGCCCGCGCTGATCACCTGGGCCGGTGATGACGGGCTGGTTCCGGGGGAGTCCGCGCCCGCGTTCCGCTACCTGGTCGTCCCGCTCCGGGTCCCGGCTCGCGCGTGAGGTAACCGTGGCTCGCCGGGCCGGGAAATGGGGCGGGGACGCGGCTCAGCGACATCCGGAGTCAATACGCCAGACGCGGGCGGCCCGGCGGCCGCTGGGGGGAAGCCGGTCGGGGACGCGGCTTAGCGGCCGCCGGGCCAGGAACCACCGGAATACCGGCCGCCCCGGCCGCGCGGGTAACCGCGCCCGGCCGGGTAACTGCGCCCGTTGCGGCCCCGGGTGGCCGCGAACACGCGCCATACCAACCTGCGGACCAGGGTGAGGACGGCCAGGAAGATCGCCACCTTGCCGGGCCAGGGGAACGGCAGGTTCAGGTCGAACAGCACCAGCCAGGCGCAGAACGCCGCGATGATCACGGGGAACATGCCGAGCCGCGCCCGGTGCCCGTGCGCCCCGCAGCCGGACTGATACTCCTGCCGGGCCCGCTCCCGGCCGGCGCTGGCCACCGGCAGCGGCGCCGAGGGCGCGCCGGTGTGCGGGAGATCCCCGGTGATCAGGCGCAGCTGGCTCTGCGTGGTCGCCTGGAACACGGCGTCGAGGCGCTGGTTGAACTCCTCCAGCGTCAGCCGGCCCACCGCGTAGTGCTCGCGCAGGCTCGCGGCTGCCGCCTCGCGGTCGGCGTCCCCGATGCGAAGGTCCGGTCCTGTCGCCATATGATCCTCCGCGTCCAGCCGCCTGCCACCCTCGTCAGCAAGATATATCGCGTCGCGGCCGTGGGCAAGTCGTGATCCGGCGGCCCGGTCAGTGACGGCCCGCGGGGCCCTGGGCCACAGGCCGGGGATGAAAGGGTTCAGTTGAGGAAGTAACTGCTGCCGCCGTTTTCCGGGTTGGTGACCTCCGCCTCGACCGTCATGGTGCCCCCCCGGGCGAAGACCAGCGTGAGGGTGATCTGGGTGCCGCCCTTCATCGGCCCGGCGCCGGTGATCAGCAGGTGAGAGCCGTCGGGGGAGAGCCGCAGGAGAGTACCGGAGGGTATCCCGATATCCGGGACGGTCTTCATCACGGTGCCGCCGGGCCGGACCGGTTCCCGGAAGGTCACCCGGCCGCCGACGCTGGTCCGGGCCGAGGTCAGCCGGTCGGCCGCCCCGTTGTTCCTGATCACCAGGTAGGCCTCAGTGGAGCCGCCGGACGTCGGCACCTCGACGTACGCCGTCCCGAGCTGGATCGACGGGGCTGCGACGGCGTCCTGCGCGCAGCCGGCCAGGGCCGTGCCGCCGGCCAGCAGCACGCACGCGGCCACGGCGGCCCTGACGGCGCCCGCGCCCCGGTGGCGCCAGCGGCGATGGCGCCGCGGCCTGCGCCGCGGCGCCGGCCCGCCGGAGATGCCCGGCGGGCCCTGTCGCTCCTGCATGATCTTGACCTCGCATCAGTCCCGGCGCTGCCATCGTCTCACGGCCGGGCCGGTTCCCGGCGGCCGGCTGACCGCAGCCGGGCCCGGGGCGCGCGGCTCAGGAGTAGTCCCGGAAGGCGGGCCAGGCCTGCGCCCAGGATGACTTCAGCCCGGTCGCGAGGTAGACCTGCGTGCCCTGCTCGTCGTCGCTCACGCCCAGGCCGTTCCAGAACGTGGCGACCAGCCGGACGTGGGCGAACTCATGACGCAGGAAGGCCGGGTCCAGGTTGACCGCGATGGCGGCGGAGGCGGCCGCGGGCGGCGGCCCCCAGAGCCAGAAGTTGTTGGCCCCGCTGTAGACCTGGGGCAGGCCGAGGCCCGGCCCGTAGCGGTCGATCGCGCCCGCCTCGCCGTAGTTCCCGGTGAGGATCGTGGTGTGCCGCCGCAGCGGGCCCGGCAGCGCGTCGTACTCCCGCGCGACCAGCGCCACCTGCTTCGGCCAGGCGATCTCCTCGCCGAGATCGTAGTTGATCTTCTGCAGCGGCACCGTGTGCAGCGCCCGCGCGGGCAGCAGCGGGATCGCCACCGGCGCGCCGATCGCGCCGCACGCCACGATCACCGCGCCGGTCACGACCGCGGGCCTGATCCCGAAGGCCAGCGGCTTGCGGGCCGCCAGCCGGCGTTCCAGCGGGACGCAGCCCGCGGCGAGCAGGAACGTGTACGCCCCGCCCGGGTAGTACGCCTTGCCGCCCAGGACGAACTGCGCCGCGATCACGATGACACAGGCCATCGCCACCGGCCGGAAGCGGCGTGCCGCCTCGCTGCGCAACGACCACACCGCGCCGGTGACCCAGACCAGGGTCAGCAGCGGGCCGGTGAAGAAGACCTGCGCGAGCCAGTAGGTGGCACGGTTGTGCCCGGCCGCGGTCTGCAGCGCCCGGAACACGTCCAGGCTGGGCCAGCCGTGGGCCGCCTGCCAGATGACATCGGGCGCGGCCAGCGCGGCGGCGATCACGCAGCCGAGCAGCAGGTAGCGGCTGCGCAGCAGGCGGCGGGCGTCGGTGGCCAGGAAGCCCGCGGCGAGCCCGGCCGCCAGGAAGGCGATGTTCCACTTCGCCTCGCTGGCCACCCCGACGCAGGTCCCGATCGCGAGCCACCACCGCGGGTCCTGGCTGGCCAGCAGCCGCATGACCAGCAGCAGCGTCACGCCCCAGAACACGAAGTCCGGCGTGGTCGTGGTCAGCTCGTGCATGGCCCCGAGGTACTCGGCGCAGGTCGCGGCGGCGAGCGCGGCCAGGAGCTGGCCGGCCCGGCCCGCGCCGAGCAGGCGGCTCATCGCGGCGGTGAGGACGACGAGCGCTGCGAGGCTGAGCGCGGGCAGCACCCGCAGCCCGACCACCGTGTTGCCGGCCGCCAGGGCGGAGATGCGCGCCAGCAGCGGGGTAAGCGGCGGCTGATCGACATAGCCGAAGGCCAGGTGCTGCCCGGCCGCGAGGAAGTAGAGCTCGTCGCGTACGTAGCCGTAGCGCGCGCTGACCGCCATCTCGACCGCGAACGCGGCCGCGGCGATCAGGGCGATCCCGAGCCAGGGCGTGCGCTGCCGGGGTGCTGTCGCGGACGGCGTGGCTGATGCTGGTGCTGCTGACGGGCGCCTGGCCCAGCTGGTCATGTTCATGGCAGCATCGTGGCGATCCGGGGCCGGGCGACACATCGAGCGCCGGGGCGATTTCCGTGGCTCCGCTTCCAGCCGGAGAACGGGCCGCGGCGGCGCGGGTGGCTCAGCCTGCGGTCTGAGCCGCCGTATCCCCCACGCGGCTGATCCCCCGCCACAGGGTCAGGCCATACGATCAGGGCGTGATGAGGCTGGCCGCGCCGGCGGCGGGACTGCCGCAGAGGCTGGTGGCCCGGGTGTCGGCGCTTCCGCCGCGCCGTCAGGAATGGATCCAGGACGGCGCGCTCGGCGTCGCGCTCGCCGCCGTCAACGTCTTCTCCCTGCTGCCGTACCGGTCCCAGCTGCATCCGCTGTGGCTAGCCCTCACGCTGGTTGTGCTCCAGGCCGTTCCGCTGGCCTGGCGCCGGTCCTGGCCCGTTCCGGTGATGATCCTCATCGGCGGCGCCCGGGTCGCCTACGACCAGATCGGGTTCGGGTTCGCGCCGTTTCCGCTCGGGCCCGCGATCGCGTTCTACACCGTCATCGACCGCAGCCACCCGGTCTGGCGCTGGATCACCTGCGTGCTCACAGCGGTGGGGATATCGGTCTCGCTGGCCTCGCCCGGCCACAGCGAGCCGTATGAGGCGATCTTCCAGGCCCTGATCTTCCTGACCGCCTGGGTGGCGGGCACGGTGAGCCGGGCCAAGCGGGCCAGCCTGGAGGCGGCGCAGAGCCGGGCCGACCGCGCCGAGGCCGAGCTCGACCGCCAGGCGGCGCGGGCCGCGGAGCACGAGCGCACCCGGATCGCCCGCGAGCTGCACGACGTCGTCGCGCACCATGTCAGCCTGATGGCGGTGCAGGCGGAGGCGGCGACCTCGGTGCTCCCGGACCGGCCGGAGCAGGCCCGGCGGTCGGTCGAGATCATCGGGGACACAGCCCGGCAGACGCTGACCGAGCTGCGCAGGCTGCTCGGCGTGCTGCGCAGCCCTTCCGAGCGCCCGGAAACGGCGCCGTCGGCGTCGCTCGGAGAGCTCGCCGAGGTGCTCGACCAGGTACGGGACGCCGGGCTGGCCGTCGATCTCGAGGTCGTGGGCACGCCGGGCCCGCTCGCGCCCAGCGTGGACCTGACCGCGTACCGCATCGTCCAGGAGGCCCTGACCAACGCGATCCGGCACGCCCAGGCCAGCCGGGCCGCCGTCACCCTGTGCTACGAGCCGGGGTTCATCACCGTCGGCGTCACCGATTCCGGGCCGCCCCGGGGTGTCACTGATTCCGCCGGGCCGGATGCGGTGACACCGCGGGACGGGAACGGGGGCGCTGTGGCCGGCCCGGGATCCCCGCCGCGGGGTTCCCTGCTCGCGGGCTCGGGGCTCGGCCTGGCCGGGATCGCCGAGCGGGTTGCCTCATGCGGCGGCAATCTCACGGTGGGCCCGACCCCGGCCGGCGGCTTCGCGGTCACCGCGCGGCTGCCCGCGCTATGACCGCTCCCGGGCCGCCCGTCCCGATCCGGGTGCTGGTGGTGGACGACCAGGAACTGGTGCGCTCGGGGTTCTGCGTCATCCTCGACGCGGCCGACGGCATCACCGTCGTCGGCGAGGCGGGCAACGGCGAGGCCGCCGTGTCCGCGGTGGCGGCCCAGCATCCCGACGTGGTGCTCATGGACATCCGGATGCCCGGAATGGACGGCCTGGAGGCCACCCGGCTGATCACCCGGGACCCCTCGGCCGCGCCCAAGGTCGTCATGCTCACGACCTTCGACCTCGACGACTACGTCTACGAGGCGCTGCGCGCCGGAGCCAGTGGCTTCCTGCTCAAGGACTCGCCGCGGCATGACCTCATCGCCGCGATCCGCGCCGCCGCGGCGGGCGATGCGCTGCTGGCCCCGTCCGTCACCCGCCGCCTGATCGAGGCGTTCGCGCGGCGGCCGCCGGAGACCACGCCGTCGCCGTCGCGGCTCGCCTCGCTGACCGCGCGGGAGCGGGACGTGCTCCTGCTGCTGGCCAGGGGGCGCAGCAACTCCGAGATCGCGCTGACCCTGTTTGTCAGCGAGGCCACCGTCAAGACCCACGTCGGCAACGTGCTGGCCAAGCTGGGGCTGCGCGACCGGGTGCAGGCCGTGATCCTCGCGTACGAGACCGGCCTGGTCGTGCCCGGCGACCAGTCCGGGTGAGCGGCCGCGGCGGCAGGCTCAGCCGCGTGCCACCGCGGTGCCGAGCAGCCCGAGCGGCGGCGAGCCGAGCTCCATCATCGCCGAGTGGAACCTGCGCAGCGAGAAGCCCGCGCCCCACTCCTTCCTGGCCTGCTCGCGCAGGTCCATGATCTCGAGCTTGCCCCAGGTGTAGCGGCCGTAGGTCGGGTCGAAGGTCGCCCGGCGGGCCTCGGAGGCCGCGGCGGCCCCGGCCAGGTGCGTGTCCGCCTCGAACCGGCGGGTGCCCTCGGCCACGGTCATCCCGGCCGTGTGCACGCCGATCGCGCAGGCCAGCCGGGTGACCCGGACCAGCGCCTCGAGCCAGACGCCGATCGCGAACCGCGGGTCGTCGGCGCAGAAGCCCTCTTCGACGCACAGTTCCTCGGCGTAGTGCGCCCAGCCCTCCACAAAGGCCGCGGAGTGCAAGGTGCGGCGGACCGGCGTGGGCGCCCGGCGCAGGGCCCGGCCGTGGGAGAAGTGCCCGGGCGCGACCTCGTGCACGGTGATGCCGGGCAGCGTGGTCGCGCTGAACACCTCGAGCCATTCCTCGATCTCATGGTCGGGCCAGGATTTCTCCGGCGGCGTGATGTGGTACCAGGACGGCGCATCCGGCTCGCCCGGCGCCGCCGGGGACATCATCGCCATGGCCCAGCGCCGCGACTCGGGGGCCAGGCCCACCCGGCACTCGCCGTCCTGGTAGGGCACGAGGTCGCGGTCCCGGGTGAACGCGATGGCCCGCTGCGTCCAGTCCCGCGCCGCCGCGATAACGCCGTCGGCGTCCGGGTGGTCGCGGACGAGTTCCCGGGCCAGCTCCAGCGGCGGCCGGCCTTGGTCCACCTGCGCGCAGCTCTCGGCGAGCCGGGCGGTGAGCCGGTCCCGCTCGGCGTCGGCCCGCTCGGCCAGGCGGCCCAGGTCGGCCTGCGTGGCCTCGGCGCTGTTCATGAGCGCGGTCAGCGCCGCCGAGCCCAGCGCGGCGTCCGGGTCACCTCCGGCGGCCGCCCGGTCGATGTGCGCCACCAGCCGCGCGTGCGCGGTGAGCGCGGCCTTGCGGACGCGGTCGTCGGTGCCCGCCGGGATGCCCGCGGGCAGCCCGCGGATCCCGTCGACGAGGGCGGCGGCGACCGGCGCGCTCAGCTGATCGAGGGTCTCGACGGCGGCCGTGATGGCCTCCGGCCAGGCGGCGAGGTGCCGGGCCCGGGCCTCGTCCCGCTCACGCTGCGGAGCGTAGTCCCGGTCGTAGCAGGCCAGGTCGAGGCCGGCCAGGTGCACGAGGGGGTTGCGGCGGTGCATTTCCAGGTCGCCGAGCCAGACCCGGGCGGCGCGTTCGGCCGCGGCCAGGTGCCCCTCGTCGTGCGGGTCGTCGAGCGGCGGGCCGCTGGCCGAGGCCTCCGCCATCCGAGCCAGGCCCGCCCGGACCCCGCCGGCGGACAGGTCCTGGATCATGCCGTCGTACTCGTGCCGCCCGCTGTACTCGCGCATCTCGGCGACATCGAGGTCGCAGACGCTGCGCAGCCGGGGAAACAGGTCATCCATGACCGGAAACGCTACCGGCTGGCTACGTCCCGGCCGAGCCCGGCTGGACGGTCTGCACGGACAGGATCTGCTTCGGCTTCGAGCAGGCCTGGGCGGTGAAGCGGACGTAGGCTGGCGCGGTCTGGTTGGGCGGGTAGATCTTCAGCCAGTGCGCGGTGACCAGGCCGCAGCCGGTCGGAGGGTAGTTCTCCGCGTCGACTACCTGCAGCTGGGCGTGGACGGTCTGGCCGGGCGGCACCGTGACCAGTTGCTTGGCCGTGGTGGGGTTCCTGGTCGCGGCGATGCCGATCTGGCGGCCGCCCGGCGCGGTCACGAACGAGACGCCCGGGTAGCCGTACAGCGTGCACGACGTGCCGGAAGCGTTGGTGAACTGAATCGGGTAGTAGCTGCTGCCGGCGGCCCCGTTGCCCTGGCCCCTCGGCACCGCGACCTTCAGCGCCGACGTCACGCACGGCGCGGGCCCAGCCTGGGACGGCGTGGCCGTGAGGGAATTCACCGGGCTGGCGGTTCCGGGTGACAGCGTCGGCGTGCCGGTGACGGCGGGCGACGAGCCGGGCGAGGCTGCCGGGCTGGACGAGGTCCCGCAGGCCGTGGCCAGGGCCGCGGAGCAGGCGAGAACGGCCGCGGCGGCCAGTCCCCGCACCGCGCTGGCGGATGATGTCATCGTCGGTGTCCCTCCCGCGGTGGCGCCGATGGCCACGCAGTTATGACGCCTATCCGGGCACGACGGTTGCGATCGGGCGGGCCGGGCGCATATCACATAAGGGACACAGACCGTCGGACTGGCAGGAGGCCCCGGGGTGCCCGGCACTTCTTCGTTCACGACCAGGCCACAGCTAGCCGGCACGTTCGGCATGGTGGCATCGACGCACTGGCTGGCCTCGGCCGCGGGCATGGCAGTGCTGGAGAAGGGCGGCAACGCATTCGACGCCGCGGTGGCGACCGGCCTCGTGTTGCAGGTGGTGGAGCCGCACCTGAACGGGCCGGGCGGCGAGGTCCCGGTGATCGGGTTCGACGCCGCGGACGGCGAGGTCTTCGTCCTCGACGGGCAGGGCGTTGCGCCCGCCGCCGCGACCCTGAAGGGCTACGCCGCGCTGGGGCTGGACCTGGTACCCGGCACCGGGCTGCTCGCGGCCGTCGTTCCCGGCGCCTTTGGGGCCTGGATGCTGCTGCTCGCCCGGCACGGCCGGATGCGGCTGCGGGACGTGATGCAGTACGCGATCGGCTACGCCGACGGCGGGTATCCGATGCTGGCCTCGGCCAGCGCCGGGGTGGCCGCCGTGGCCGGCACCTTCCGCGCGCACTGGCCCAGCTCGGCCGAGGTCTACCTGCGCGGCGGCGCTGGTCCGGCCCCGGGCGAGCGGTTCACCAACCCGGACCTGGCCGCCGCCTACCGCAGGATCCTGCACGAGGCCGAGGCCGCCTCGTCCGACCGCGAGGCGCAGATCGAGGCCGCCCGGGCGGCGTTCTACGAGGGGTTCGTGGCCGAAGCCATCGTCCGGTTCATCGAGCACAACGAGGTGATGGACGTCACCGGGCAGTGCCACCGGGGCCTGCTGACCGGGGCGGACCTGGCCGGCTGGCGGGCGTCTTTTGAAGCCCCGGCCACGCTCGACTACCACGGCCTGACCGTATGCAAGACCGGGCCGTGGGGGCAGGGCCCGGTCTTCCTGCAGCAACTGGCCCTGCTCGAGGGCTTCGACCTGACCGCGATGGGGCCGGGCAGCGCCGATTTCATCCACACGGTCACCGAGTGCGCCAAGCTGGCCTTCGCCGACCGCGAGGCCTGGTACGGGGACCCGCGCCAGAGCGACGTGCCCCTGGCCCAGCTGCTGTCGCCCGAGTACGCGGCGCAGCGGCGGGAACTCGTCGGCCAGGTGGCGTCGGCGGACCTGGTCCCCGGCTCGCCCGGGGGCGCCGAGCCAAGGCTGCCCGGATACGCGCTGGCGGCGTTCGGCGGCCGCGCTGACGGCTCGACGGCGTATTCCGCGGATGGCGGGCATCGCGGCCATGGCGTCGGGGAGCCGACCGTGGCCGTCTCCGCGCCAGAGCTGGGGCCCGGGGATACCTGCCACCTGGACGTGGCTGACTCGTTCGGCAACCTGGTGACGGCCACGCCGAGCGGCGGCTGGCTGCAGAGCTCGCCGGTCATTCCCGGGCTCGGGTTCTGCCTGGGCACGCGCGGGCAGATGTTCACCCTCACCCCGGGCCTGGCCAGCAGCCTGGCGCCGGGACGGCGGCCGCGGACCACCTTGTCGCCCAGCCTGGCGCTGCGCGACGGCGAGCCCTACCTGGCGTTCGGCACGCCCGGAGGCGACCAGCAGGATCAGTGGACGCTCGGGTTCTTCCTCAACCACGTGCTGTTCGGCCTGAACCTGCAGCAGGCGATCGACGCGCCCGCCTTCCACACCGACCACTTCCCGTCGTCCTTCTACCCGCGCGGGTCCGTGCCGCGCTCGCTGGCCGCCGAGGACAGGGTCGGTGAGCCGGTGCTCGCCGATCTGCGCCGCCGCGGGCACGACGTGACCGTTATGCCGCCGTGGTCGCTCGGCCGGATCAGCGCGATCGCGAGGGACCGCGGGTTCCTGTACGCCGGCGCGAACCCGCGTGGCATGCAGGGCTACGCCGTGGGCCGCTAGCCGCGGAACCGGTCACGGCTGCTGCAGGGCCAGGCCGCCGACGGCGACCGCGGCCACCGCCGCGAGGATCGCCATCAGGTCGGCGGCGGAACCGGTCACGGCGGGAAGCATGGCCGCGCCCACCGCGACCACCAGCAGCCCGAGCCCGGCGGCGAGCAGCGGGACCTGCGGGCGCAGCACGGCCAGCCGGGCCCGGGACTCGGCCAGGTGCACGGCGAGCAGGTAGGCCAGCAGGGCCGCGCCCAGCAGGCCGGTGTGCCACGGCCGGGAACGGTGCAGCGCCTCAAGCACGAGCGCGGCGATGACCAGCCCCTCGGCCCACGGTGTCCCGCGCACGTGGGCGGCTGCGACCCGCCCGGCGCGCAGGACCGGATTCAGGTAGACCAGCGGTTCGCCGGGAACGGCGCCGAGCGCGAGCCGGACGACGCTCAGGGCCGCGCACACGACCGCGACGGCCAGGAACACCCCGCCGGTGCCGGACAGCGGGCTGGCCGACCAGGCCACGCAGGCCGCGGCCAGCAGCCCCGCGGCGGCGGCGGCCCGGGCCTGCGGTCCGATCGTCACCGGCGGCTCACCATGACTCTCCTGGTGTAGGGGGCCAGCGGCTCGTCCAGGCTTTGCTCGCCGTCCCAGTGCACGAGCGGGATGCCGAGCTCGCGCAGCGAGAACCTGATCGCCTGCTGCTCCATCCGCCAGATCCGGCGGGCGAGCGCGCTGAGGCTGTCCCTGCGGTCCGATGGCTCGGCGTTCAGCACGTCGATGATCAGGACGCTGAAGCCCCGCTCCCTCAGGTCTCTGAGCGTCTCGACCAGCCCGCGGTCGAGCAGCGGGCTGAACACCAGGATCAGCGAGCCGGGCGGCAGGCCCGCCCGCGGCAGCCGCGTGATCCCCGCCTCCCGGGAGCGCACGTCGGCCAGCCCGGGATTGGCCAGCATCAAGTCCATGATCCGGTAGTAGTGGCGCGCGCCCAAGCCTGGGGCGAGCCAGCGCACGCTGTGCTCGTAGATGACCAGGCCGACCCGGTCCCGGACGGCCAGGTACGCGCGGGCCGCGGCGGCCGAGCCGCGCACGGCGAAATCGGCCGGGGTAGAACCGGGCTCGCCGACGTCGGAGCTGGTGTCGGCGAGCACCACCACGTTCTGGGTGCGCTCGGCCGCGAACGTGTTCAGCTGCAGCCGCCCGCGCCGGGTGGTGGCCGGCCAGTTGACCCGGCGCTGCCGGTCACCGGGAACGAACTCGCGCACGCCGGTGAACTCCACTCCGTCCCCGGGCGACCGGGACGCGTGCTCGCCCAGGCGGCTGGGCAGCCGGCTGAGCACCACCCTGGTCCGCTGCGCCGCGGGCCGCGGGTAGCAGTCGACCGTGGGCAGGTCGACTGTGGCGTGACCCTCGGTGAGCCGCCACCGGTCCCGGAGCGTGATCTCCAGCACGCCGAGGCTCCGCCGCCCCCAGCGGTCCACCCGGAACGGCAGGCGCGACTCGCCGCCGGAGGGCGGGCCCGGTTCCGGGACCACCGCGTAGCGCGGGTGCATCATCAGGCCTACCGAATGATCCCCGTAACCGGTCACCGTCACCGCGAGGTCGGCGCGCTCGCCCTCGGACAGCCTGGTCGCGCTGGTGCGCACGCTGACGCCGACCTGACCGGGCCGCTCGGGGCGCCGGGCCGCGAGCAGCAGCACCGCAGGGGCGGCGACCCCGGCGAACTCCGGGCGCCGGGTGATGAGCGCGATGATCAGGCCGGCCAGCGCGAGCGCGATGAGCCGCCGGGCATGGGCCGACGCCGACCACCGCGGCCGGACCTGGCGCGCCGGGCCTGGCCCGGCCGCCTGATGTTCCCGCTGCGCGGCCACGAGCCGTCAGGCCCCGGCCCGGGCCGCGGGGTCGGTCCGCGGCGTGGGCACGGTCGTCAGCAGCCGGGCCACCACGTCGTCCGAGCTCACCTGGCGTACCCAGAGTTCGGGACGCAGCGTGATCCGGTGGGCCAGCGCCGCGACCGCGATGCTCTTGATATCGTCCGGGATCACGTAGTCGCGCTGGCGCACCACGGCCTGGGCCCGGCCCAGCTGGACCAGCGCCAGCGCGCCGCGCGGGCTGGCGCCCACCTGGATCTGGGCGTGCTCCCGGGTCGCCCGGATGATCGCGACCACGTACTCGAGCAGGTCGGGCGAGACTTCCACCTGCTCCAGCGACCGGCGCATGGCGGTCAGCTCGGCCGCGTCCGTGATCTGGCCGAGCTCGGCCTGCTCCGTGGCCCGGTCCAGCCGTCGCTGCAGCATCAGCACCTCGTCGGCGGCCTTCAGGTAGCCGAGCCGCAGCCGCATCAGGAACCGGTCGAGCTGAGCCTCGGGCAGCTCGTAGGTGCCCTCGTACTCGATCGGGTTGTCGGTGGCGAGCACGACGAACGGCTGCGGGAGCGGCCGGGTTTCGCCGTCCATGCTCACCTGCCCCTCGCCCATGGCCTCGAGCAGGGCCGCCTGGGTTTTGGGCGGCGTGCGGTTGATCTCGTCGGCCAGCAGGAGCTGGGTGAAGACCGGTCCGGGGCGGAACACCATCTGCCCGGTCCGCTGGTCGTACAGCGGTGCCCCGACCACGTCCGAGGGGAGCAGGTCGGGGGTGAACTGGATCCGCGCGAAGTCCAGGCCGAGCGTGCGGGCGAACGAGCGGGCGATCAGGGTCTTGCCGAGCCCGGGCAGGTCCTCGAGGAGGATGTGGCCGCCGGCCAGAATGCCGTTCATCACCAGCTCGAGCGCCCGGCGGTTCCCGACGACCGCGCGCTCGATCTCGTCCAGCACGGCGGCGCACCGCTCGGCGGTCTGGCCAGGGGTGCGGGTGAGGTCGCTCACAGCTGCTCCAGTCGGTCGATGAGCCGGGCCAGAGTCCGGGGCGGGATGCCCGGCTGCTTCCCCGCCTGGGCCGGCGGGCGCGCCGGGTCCACCCAGTACCACAGGGCGTCGTCGCGGGGGCGCGGGCACAGCAGCCGCCGCGCGGCGTCCGGGTCGTCCTGCAGGCTGATGCCGTGGCGCTCGGCGAGCCGGGCGGCCAGCAGGTGCTGCAGGGTGCCGCGCAGCACCGCGTCGTACGCGGCCAGGGACTGCGTGCCATCGACCAGCCCGGCCCGCTTGCGCCAGTAGCCGGTGAACGTGACCGGGACCGCCTCGGCGTCGGTCTGGCGGACGTCACCGGGTGGGGTGCCCAGCGGCGTGATCGCACGCATCACGACGAGCGCGACCACCGTCGCCCCGATTACCACCGCTGCGGCGCCCGGCAGCCCGGCGGCCACGTATCCGGTGGCCGCCGCGACCGCGACCAGTACGGCCGCGATGCAGATCTCGGGGGCCGCCGCCCGCCAGCCGTCGCTGGTCGGCTCCGCCTGGCTGGTCATCCCGGCCCCACCGAGTGCTTGGCCTGGGCCAGGCTCCCGGCCAGCTCATTCAGGGCCTGCTGCGCGTCATCGCGCCGGGCTGGCAGCATCGGGTGGCTGGAGAACCGCGCCTCGTAGAACAATGCCGTCAGCCGGGTCGCGGCATCCGTCCGGATCAAGCCCCGGTCGGCCGCCCTGAGGAACAGCTCATAGGGGGTGTCCGCGGCGGCCCGGGCCGTCCCGGCCCGGGCCAGGGCCTGTTCCATGGCCGCGTAGCACGCGATGATCGCGGCCCGGGCGTCGTCGAGCAGGCGCAGCGCGCTCTGGCCGGACTCGATGGCCTCGCGGAGCTGGCCTTCATCGTCCTCGGTGGAGGGCTCGACGGCCGCGCTGGCCGCGCTCCGGCGCCAGCCGGTCCAGGTCCCGCGGTACGCCGCGATGAACCGCGCGAGCAAGTAGATCACGACCGCGGCCACCAGCACCAGAAGGATGATGACCACGATACGGTCGCTGACCAGGTGGCTGCGGGGGACGCGGGCGGGCACGCTCTGCGACCCGGAGGCGTGCCGCGCCCGGCGCGCCGGCAGGTGCACGTGCGCGGCCACATCGAACAGGTACGCGACTGGGATCGCGACGAGCGCGGTCACCACGATGTAGGTGAGCAGCCGGCGCAGCCGCGCGGCGATGATCGCCTCCTCCGGAGCCCGCGAGCGTCGGACGAGGAGCGCGGCCAGCAGGCAAGCGAGCACAGCCTCGGCGGACGCCGCGAGCAGGAGGCCGTCGTGACGGTAGGACCCGTCGAGCGCGGGGGCGGGCACCATGCCGCGCAGCCCGACCGCGACCAGGGTGAGCAGCGCCGCGGCCAGCGCCAGGTGGCCCAGCCGCCCTCCGCGGGCCGCGCCGGCGCGCGAACGCTGCTGCGACATGGCATCCAGTCTTCCGCAACCAGGCCGGCCGCGGCGACCTGCGACACATCGGACATCTACTCGCGGCCGCGGGCGCGCTAACCCCCGCAGAGCACCTGCCATAGCTGGGGCGCGGCTGGACTAGCGCTGGGGGATGACTCAAAGATCAGACTTCCGGGTGACGACAGCGCTTGCCGCGCGCGGCACTCTGAGAGCGCAGCGTGCCCGGCCGCGGCCGGCGCCGCTGACAAATTTCATGCCGGCCCGGCCGGTGCCGGGGGCAAGACCTGATGATTGTGAGGCGCAGGCACGTGAGTGCTCAGCCATCATCGCGGCCCGAAACCCTGGCGCCGGACCCGGAACCGGGCCGCCGGGGGACTGCGGTCATCGAGACCACCGCGCTGACCAAGCGCTACCCGGGCCCGGTCACCGCGCTCGACGGGCTCACGGTGACCGTGGAGCCCGGCATCACCGGGCTGGTCGGCGCCAACGGCGCGGGCAAGTCGACGTTGATCAAGATCCTGCTCGGCCTGCTGCCGCCGACGAGCGGGCAGGCCAGGGTGCTCGGCGGCGACTGCGTGCACGAAGGCGAGCGGATCAGGGCGCTGACCGGCTACATGCCCGAGCATGACTGCCTGCCGCCGGATGTCACCGCCACCGAGTTCGTCACCCATCTAGGCCGGATGTCCGGGCTGCCGCCGACCGCGGCCAAGGAACGGGCCGCCGAGTCGCTGCGCCACGTCGGCCTGTACGAGGAGCGCTACCGCCAGATCGGCACCTACTCGACCGGCATGAAGCAGCGGGTCAAGCTGGCCCAGGCGCTGGTCGGCGACCCGCGGCTGCTGCTGCTCGACGAGCCGACCGTCGGGCTCGACCCGGCCGGCCGCACCTCGATGCTGGAGCTGATCAGCCGCATCGGCGCCGAGTTCGGCATCTCCATCGTGGTCGCCTCGCACCTGCTCGGCGAGATCGAGCGGATCTGCGACCACCTGGTGGCGATCGACGGCGGTCGGCTGCTGCGCGCCGACACCATCACCAGCATGACCCAGGTGAGCCAGGTCCTGCTGGTCGAGGTCGACGAGGGTTCGGATCGGCTGCTGGCCGAGCTCAGTCGGCGCGGCCTCGACCCCCGGCCGTACGAGCGGGCCGTGCTGGTCCGGCTCGAGGGCGACGCCACCTACGACGCCGTCCGCGACGCGGTCGCCGATCTCGGGCTGCCGCTCAACCGGCTGGAGCAGCGGCGCCGCCGCATCGAGGAACTGTTCCGGGACGATCAGGCCCCGGACGCCGAACCGGAGGCTTCTCATGTCGGCTGAGACCGGGGTCATCCACGACATCGGCTACCGCCGCTACACCGGGCCGCGGCTGGGCCGGGCCCAGATCATCCGGGCCCTGTACTGGCACAGCCTGCGCTCCGCGTTCGGGATCGGGCGCGGTGCCAAGGCCAAGATCGTGCCGGTGATCACCTTCGTGGTCATCTGCCTGCCCGCGGTGGCCAACGCGGTCGCGGTGGCCCAGGGCCAGCCCCGCATCGTCCCCTACGACACGTACCTGTTCCAGCTGCGTGTCATCGTCATGATCATCTTTATCGCGGCGCAAGCACCCGAGCTGGTCTCCCGCGACCTGCGCAGCCACGTGCTGCCGCTGTACTTCTGCCGGCCGCTGCGCCGGATGGACTACCCGCTGGCCAAGCTGGCCGCGTTCATCACCGCGTGCCTGGCGATGATCGAGATCCCGCTGCTGCTGCTCTACGTGGGCACGATCGCCCAGGCGCACGGCGGCAGCGCGATCTGGCACCAGACCAAGGCCTTGATCCCCGGCCTGCTGGTCGGGCTGATGTGGGCGGTGCTGCTCGCGTCGATCGGGCTCGTCCTCGCCTCGCTGAGCGGGCGCCGCGCCTTCGCCACCGGCGCCATCGCCATCTTCTTCTTCCTCACCTGGGTCCTGGCCGGGATCCTGATCTCGGTCACCCAGCGGAACGTGATGCGCGCGGCGCTGGTCCGGCCGCCTCCCGGGGCACCACGCCCGCCGGGCGTGCCCGCCTCGGGGCCGATCGAAGTCCATCAGCTTGTCCAGGTGCCAACCACCGCGACCCACCTGTCCGGGCTGGTGAGCCCGTTCACCGTCCTCGACGGCGTGCGGCAGTGGCTCGGCGGCACCTCACCCACCTTCCTGCCGGGCGTGGGCCATTACGGCCCGCTCTACGGGGTGATGCTGCTCGTCCTGCTCGCGGCCAGCGTCGGAGGCCTTTTCGCGCGCTACCGGAAGGCGGGTTCGGTATGAGCGGCCACGAGGGCAGGAACACCATCGAACTGCGCAACGTGACCCGCTGGTACGGCAACGTGGTCGCGGTCAACGACATCACGATGACGCTGGGCCCCGGCGTCACCGGCCTGCTCGGCCCCAACGGCGCGGGCAAGTCGACCGTGCTGCACCTGATCGCCGGCTTCCTCGCGCCCTCGCGCGGCGAGCTGACCGTCGGCGGCGTGCCCAGCTGGCGCAACCCGGAGATCTACCGGACGGTCGGCCTGGTCCCGGAGCGCGACTCCGTGTACGCGTTCCTCACCGGAGAGGAGTTCGTCCGTGCGACGGCCACGCTGCACCAGCTCGCCGATCCGGTGGCCGCCACCCGGCGCGCGATCGCGATCGTGGACATGGCGCAGGCTCAGGACCGCAAGATCTCGACCTACTCGAAGGGGATGCGACAGCGGATCAAGGTGGCGGCCGCGCTGGTGCACGACCCTCATGTACTGCTGCTGGACGAGCCGTTCAACGGGATGGACCCCCGGCAACGGCTGCACATGATGGACCTGCTGACCAAGCTCGGCGCCGAGGGACGCACGATCCTGCTCAGCTCGCACATCCTGGAGGAGGTCGAGCAGCTGGCCGGCACCATCCAGGTGATCGTGTCCGGCCGGCTGGCGGCCTCCGGGGATTTCCGCGCGATCCGGCGGCTGATGACCAGTCGGCCGCACGTGTTCCTGGTGCGCACGTCCGACGACCGGCGGCTGGGCGCCGCGCTGATCGGCCGTCCGGCGGTGACCGGGGTCGAGGTGACCGGCAACGGCCTGCAGGTGCGGGCGGCCGACTACGGCGCGTTCAGCCGCGAGCTTGCGGCGCTCACCCGAGACGAGGGCATCCGGCTGCGCGAGCTGCTACCCGAAGACGAGTCGCTGGAAAGCGTCTTTGCCTACCTCGTCGAGTCCTGACACGAAAGACGATGAGCCGTGGACGTTGCGTTCAATAAAGTCATTGCGTCGATCACGCTGCGCGCGGTCTTCGGCCGGAAGCGAGCGCTGCTGTTCGCGCTCCCGCCGCTGATCCTGATTCTGGTCACGCTGGTGCTGAAGGCGGCGCGCCCGCCGGGCGCGCAGTGGCCGGGTCACATCCTCGGCGACTTCGGGTTCTCGGTGATCCTCCCGCTCACCGCGCTGATCATCGGCACCAGCGTGCTCGGCGCCGAGATCGACGACGGGAGCATCGTCCACCTGCTGGCCACGCCGGTGCGCCGCTCGTCGGTGATCGTGACCAAGTTCTGCGTCGGGGCCGTGCTGACCATGGCCTTCGTGGCCGTGCCCGAGCTGG
>Ga0318553_10000115_pt1 | contig 21269 bp, 30 predicted proteins | sample GRESIP082b2f21_FD_203686 | JGI IMG/M metagenome (GOLD analysis project Ga0318553, IMG submission 203686) | Tropical soil microbial communities from Luquillo Experimental Forest, Puerto Rico - GRE.SIPMG.082b2f21 | ecosystem: Environmental > Terrestrial > Soil > Tropical forest > Bulk soil...
GACCACGTCAAGAGCATCGCAAAGGGCAATCCTGCCCGTCCACAAAGGAGGTTGCGATGTTCAGAAAGATCCTGCTCGCCACCGCCGCGGTCGTCAGCCTCGCCGGCGCCGCACACGCTGAGAAATATCAGATCGAGGGTAAATTTGAGGGCTGTAATTACGACCGAATTTACAGGCTGACCGATGGTCAACTTCTTACCTGTCACAGTTACGGCCACCATTACGCCTATAGACCAGAAGTTATCCGGCTAGACGGAAGCAGGGTTGTAATCGACGGCGAGCGTTACGAAGCCACGATTGGTTATTGACCACACCTGATCATGGCCCCGTGGCAGGGACCGAAACTGAAACCACGGAAAATCACCCCCCCAACCTGTCGCTGAAACGATGCGCGAAGCCGTCCTTTTCCACCGCTGCCGCAAGGCGCTTGGGTTGTCGCAACCAGCGATTGCCCGAGCACTGCTAATCGCCAGCGACCGCACCGTCCGCCGTTGGGAGCAGGGTGAACTCACGGTTGCCGGCCCCGCCTGGGTGGCGCTCGAATATTTGCTCAGGGAAGGCGACGAGATAGCCCTTGCGGACCAGGTTGCCCAGGTGGTGCAGCAGCGCCGGGCGGAGATGTCGCGGGGGGCGACATTTCCGAGCACCGAGCGGTCCCTGGTAGGAGGGGACGATGCCCCGCATCGCCCGTAAGCCCCTCTCACGCGCTACTATCGTCAAACTTGGGCGCCGCGATCGCTGCTGCGCGCTTGGTATGCCGCTGCCTCTTCTTGACGAAGAGATCAGACCAAAACGGAGATTCGGGCTTCGAGATCGCGGCTCCAGAGCACCAAACCCGGCGGCCCGGCTCGCGTTCGAGCGGGTCAACAAACGAGTAGCCGTTCGAGGTGCGGATCACCTGCCACGCGCTGCCCCAATGGCCGAACAGATCCTGCTCACGGCGGCGGATCTTGGTGAGCCGGTGCACCCAGGTCAGCAAACCGGCGCCCTCGAGCTCTCTGACGGCGATCGCCACGGAAGACCCGCGCGCACTTCGCCGCAGCGGCGATTCGCTCGTAGGAGGGAAAGCACCTCCCGCCGCCATCGGCCCCGTGGAAGCGCCACAGCAGCGCCCGCAGCACCCGCAGGCTCGCCCAGGTCAGCGACCCTTGGTGCTGCCGCGGCTGCCGATTCGCACTGTTGTAGGCCGCCGCCGCGGCCCACACGCGGGCCTTGGCATTGCCGTCGAGATGATAGGACGGTGCCGGTCCGAAAATCTTCTCCCTCCGCGCACGCAGGTAACGCGGCAAAACAAGCTGCAATGCGGTCCTTTCCGCCCGCGTCAGGCACAAACCTTCCCTGTCAGCGGAAAATCACCGCTTGACTGCCGATCTGATTGTCGGGGAAGCTCGTCCTGCCAGAGACCAGTTTCCCCGGTTTCGACCGGATGCAAGGCCCGCCCCTCGGCGGGCTTCTGCTTTTCTGGGCTAGCGGCTCCAGAGAGGTTGACGACAGCCGGTCAGCTTGCCGCCATTGACGGCGGCGTCCACTGCGCTTGCAGTAGTGCCGCAGAAACCCTTGTGGTCGGCGGGCTCAAATACGACAGCCTGTCGTATTTACCGGCGAATCAATCCGGCCCGCCACTGTCACAAGGGTGCAGCCCCTCCGCAGCCGGTGCCGGGCCATCACCCCGCAATATGCCGTGAAGCGGCACCTTCGGTCGCGCGGTGCCAGCGGGTCTTGCGGTGCCGCATCATTCTGAAGCTGCCGAGGATGAGGAGGCCACTGCCAAGAAGGGTGAGGGAAGCCGGCTCCGGGACCGCCTCCGGGACCGCCAGGAAGCCGTGGAAGACGCCGCCCGACCCTATAAAAACCCCGGCGATCTGTCCCGCGTCATTGATCCCGTAGGCCCGTGTATCGGTTGCGCCGGGGAAGTCGATTTGGGTGAAGCTGCCGCCGGTATCTAGGAAACCGTGGGTGCCGAGGCTTTGCGGGCGTGCCCGTCACCACGAGAATGGCCGCCACGAACAGAGAATTTAACGACAGCCCCTTGTTCTCACTGGCATTGCGCTCCTCCCCGAGTTGCGGAGTGACGATTTTCCCTGGATTTGCTGGGGATTTTAGGTTAACATCGCGGTCTTTGGGATCTTTGGCAACGGGAAAATAGCGCGTTGCGCCTAAAGAGTGAACCGAGCCGAAAACTGCCCACTTCGCCGGTCAGGGTTCCCGCGCAGGCCGGCTACTGCTGGGCGACGGTGTGCATCAGCGCAGGGCCGCATTGGCCCGATGTCGCCAACTGCGGCAACCTCGCCCGCCCAGATTTCCTCACCTGTGGCAGTCATGCCAGCCGCGAGCAAGCCGCGCAGTTGCTCAAAAACAACCTGCCATGAACGGGCTGATGATCTCGCACCAGAGCGTGGCGAACATCCTGGCGCGGCAGTCCCAGGCGGGAGGAGCGGCGTGAGCGGCTACGACGTCAGCGAGATCGCCCTCAAATGGGCGACCCGCCTTGGCGTCGAGTTCCATCCCGAAATTTACGGCGGCGACTATGAGCCGCCGCTCTCGCCCACCGAGGTCGAGGAATACGAGGACGACATGGAGATGCTGTTCTCCCTGTGGGCGGCGATCAGGTGGATCCCTACGAGGTCTGCCTCGACGCCATGCGGCAGGCGGGCTTGCCCGTGGAGCCGAGAGGTACGGCATGACTGATCGCCCGACCTTGATCCGCGCCTTAAGAGCCCGCTGGGCGCGGGCAATGGTCTTGTTCCGTCGCGCCGATCCCGGCGGCGGCTTGCCCCCCGGAAACCGGGTAATCTGCCCGGCAAGGCGGCGTTTTCGTGCGCCGGCAGCGGAATGCCCGGCGGCCGGCCTGCCCGACCGCCATGCAATCGGCAACGCAGTTTGTCCTTCAGCGCCGGCTTGTCGCCGCGCCGCCGCGCATTGCAGCAGCGAATCATCAGCCGAACTCCGAAATCAAGTACGCCCGTTCTTGCGTGCTTGCTCGTCCGGGCGCCGCCATGTGATTCCCCCCGACCGTCTTGTTCACCGGCAGCAGATCGCGCGAGGTGTAGTAGATCGACTGCCTACAGCGTGGTTTCGGCGCGGCGATTTTCGCCCGCTGCATAGGAAAATAGCCCGCGCGGCCACTTGATACATCCACTCAAGGGTCGGCCGCGTCCGGCGAAGACCGCAATAGGCGGCTCCCCGTCATTGGCGAGGATCGATCCGGTCAGAGGAGATCGCCGAAAAAGCCCTTAGGAGCATCGTAGGCGCACCTCTCTTCGCGACCACAGGGCGCTCGCCCCGCTCGAAGAATTACTGAAGCGCGGCGCTACGAGGTGTCGATGCCGCGGGCAATCACGGCGCGCCGCGTTCCTGCCCCTGACGCGTCACCAGCGCCCGCAGCTCGGTTAGAACCACAACCTGCTCGTCGACCAGCGCGTCCCGCCGCTCGGTTAGAACCACAACCTGCTCGTCGACCAACGCCAGCAAATCGTCAAACACCTCCGTCTCCGGCACGCTCTCGCCCGCCACCCAGCGTCGCATCGTCCGCTTGTTCACGCCTAACCGACGCGCCAGCTCAGTCTGAAATTGCGGCCCGTACAACGCCCGCCCAACCGCGCACAGCAGATCACGGCGGTTCACCAGCAAGCCTATTCGAAGACCAAGGAGCATACCGTCAGGGGTAAGTGCAAAGTAAATAATAGGATGCACTTTAACTGTCATCAAGTGCGTTTTATGTTAACTATTTATCTCCAACATAAAGAACGTTATTTTAGGTTAATTAATGTGGCGGTGTATTGCGCAGCGCCGACGTGCGCCATCTGCGCTGTCGCTATTCGGCACCAGCTCTTCGGAACCGACAGGCGGCCGGGTTATGGCTCAAGCGGGGCGAGCGGGAAGGGCTGGAGCGCTCGACGCTCAAGCAGTATCGCAATCACGTCGACACGGCGCCAGCCGCTGGGCAAGCAATGACCACGGCAGACGTGATCCTTGAGGCGGTCTGCCTCAACTGCGACCGCGGGCTGACCTTGGAGGAGATTGCCGAGCTGCCGGATTTCGACGACGACGAGTTCGACGAGGTTGTCGAGAACATCGACGAACTCGTGACTATCGGAGCCATTGTCCAGCGGGACGACGGCGACCCGGATGACGATTTCGAGTTGCGCTATTACCCGAGCCCGGAGGGGGTGGCGGCCTGGCTGAACCCCTCTGATGAGAATTGAAATTTCTTCATGTTTTAGATAGACTTGAAGGCGTCCTCGCCGGCTTGGCGAAGGCGAGACGGCGCGCTGCTGACAACAGCGACGCCGCCTCTGACTGCTAATCGCAGGATCGGCCTGTGGCTCCTCGACCTCGGCAACGACTGCTCGGGCAACGGGATCAGCGAATTGATCATGACCGCGCTCGCCGCCGTGGCCCAATTTGAACGTGGTCTGATCAGTGAGCGCATCAAAGACGCCAAGGCCAATCTGCGCCGCCAGGGCCGGCACCAGGGCGGCGGCCGGCCGTTCGGCTGGCGCTTTGGCGAGGCCAACGGCCACGGCCGGGCGCGCGAGCTGATCCCCGACGCCGACGAGCAGGCCGCCATCGCCGAGATCATCGCCATGCGGGCCGCCGGCAAGTCGCTGATGGCAATCCGCGACGCGATGCGCGCCAGGGGCTTTCCGATCAGTCACCAGCTGGTCCCCAACACCATCGCCCGGCACGCTGAAGCGGAGGGCACGGCGTGAGCGACCGGCTGACCCTGACGCGCCTTCGAGGGCGCGGGACGATTCGCGGAGAAAAGAACGATGACCATGATCTGGCTGCTGCTCGACGCGCTTGGCACGGTTCTGGCTTGGCTACTCGCCGGAGTGCTTGCGCTCGTCGATCTGATCTCTCCCGGCTGGGATGAGTAGCGCAGCACGGACGAAGAGCGGCGCGGCACTACTGGCCGCCGAAGTGAAGCCGCTGGCCTCCTTGCGGGCGCGCGAGCAGCGGCGGCTCCGCGATCCGCTACCGGAGCACCTGCTCAAATACCTCCGCATCCGACCGCGGCCGGTAACTGACCCATGCACCTCGACCTCACCGACGACGAAGCCCGGGCGCTCCTCAACCTGCTGATCGACGTGATCGAGGCGGACCGCTACCCGATGTCGCCGCGCATCCGGCTGTTGCAGGAGATCCTGGGCAAATTTTTTGCCAAGTGTGAACCACGTCACACACCTCAACCGAATCCCCCGAGTTCTACTTCCTCAGGTGGGCGGATGGGCCGCCCATTTCGGTCTCCACGGCAACTAATACTCTGCCAACCGTTCGGTATTGGGCTCTCGCCCGAAGGGCTTCTCGGTCAACGGCTGCGAAAGCCTCACTACCGCGGCAGTCACGCGACCTCGCGCGGTACCTCTCCGACGCTGCCGCGCCGGAAGTGACGAGGTCCGGAGGGGAGAGTGACTTAGCGCGAGATCGTTCTTCACTGATTGATCTGGAGGAAGGGGCAGCATTGAAGATCCACCTACCGACGCAAGGCCGGGTGCGGCCGAACCCGCGGCCCGGCTATTGCTGGGCCGAGCTCTGGCTCTACGCCGGGCAAGCGTTCGCCGGCTACGTCAATTGCAACAATCTAACGCGCAGGCCGGCCGACCTGCAGAGCTATCTGACTTGCGGCCGCCACAAAGATCGCGAGGACGTGGCCAGGGCGCTATGTCGCCAGCTTGTGGCCGACTCTGAAATCCGGGGCGTCGCCCGGGAATGACAGACGGCCATGATCGAGCCGTCCGGCTTCTCGGTGTGGCGAAATCGGCGGGATGTCGCCGGAACTCGCCGCACGGCTGCGCCGCTATGGTCCGTCGCCTCCCGCGCGCTTGCCCACACCGGAGGAGCGCGATCCTTCGCGGCGGCCACGGCAGGGGCGGCGATGGTAGCCCCTTCGCCTAACCCCGGCTTTTGTCTACACTTTCTGTAGACAAACGGGCGGGGGTTTTAATGGCCGGTAAGGTGCCGATGACGGCGACCGAGCGCCAGCGCAAGTGGCGTGCCAAGGTCCGCCGGCAGAAGATCTGGGGATCAAACGCCGATCTTGCCGCACGCCGGCCGGCTCCCCGTCGCGAAGATGTCGATCTGTGGCCGACGCCGCCTTGCCTGACCGCGGCGCTGATCGGGAAGGTGCTGCCCACCTTGCCGCCAGGCGTGATTTGGGAGTGCGCCGCCGGCGACGGTCATCTAGTCGACGCGCTGCGCTTGGCCGGTCGCGAGGTGATTGCCAGCGACATCGTGCGCCTGCGTGACGGGTTCCTACAACTCGACTTTGTGAACGATCCGGCGCCGCCTCGGACACGCGGCGGGATAGCGGTGACCAATCCGCCCTATGCCGGCTCCGGCCTCGGCGACCCGTTCCTTGCCCGCACCATGTCCTTGCTCGATAGCGGCTGGCTGCGTGCGGTGGTGCTACTGCAACGAGCGGACTCGGGCGGCACCAAGGGTCATGCGGAGCTGTTTAACCGCGCCGTCGCCGAGTGGACGTGCTGCTGGCGGCCGGTCTGGATACCGGGTAGCCCAGGCGGCGGCCGATGGTGGTTTTCGTGGTTCGTCTGGATCGCGGGCCGCTCGGGACCGCCCATCAATGCCCGGATCACGCGCGACGCGATCACCTGAACCACCGTCGCCACCACGGGCGGCGCGACTGATCGGTGAGGATTGCCATCAATGCCCGGCGCTCCTCGGCCTCGCGGTCGAGGCGCGAGCGCAAATCGCGAATCGTCACCTCTCTCTCGGCCAGTAACGCACGTAGCCCCTCGACCTCGCCCGGTGATATCGGCGGGTATGTGCCGGCGCCGTCGGGGGGCACGAGTTGTTTCATCGTGCCGGTACTGTCCCCGGCAAGGGGGAACACGCGGGCAAGCTCAGCCGGATCAATCGAGTAACTGCCGTCTTCTGATCTTATGGCTGAGATCCGCCCTGCCCTGATGGCGCGCGCGATTGTCGGCTTTGATTGCCGGCAGCTTTTGCTGCCTGTGCCAGAGAGTACATGGAATCCCCCACGAACCCGGTACGTTGTTCGGGGCACGCGGCGAGGGGGATCACTGCGAACCCGGCTATGTGCGGGGGAATGCCGTACCGGCCTAGCACGTCTCGCCGGAAACGCGAACAGGGCGATTTTCACGGCACAGGCAGACCTTGACCCGGAAAAGCGTGTTGTTGCAGCGGGAAGTGCGGATGGCACGGACGACCCGAAGTGGCAGAGGGTGGCTCCGGTTCGCAACTGCGGCTCGGGTTGTGGCTCGGCTTCAGCCTCAGCTCACTGCTCTTATGGGTCCTCGCTGCCCGCTTCTTGTTTCAGGGGCATTGAGAGGACCAATTAGCCCGTCGAGCCCGTCGAGCCCGTTGCGCCGTTGCGGCCCCCTTGTAGCTGTCGCGCGAGCCTTCCGGCCAGCCCGCGAGGGCGCCTGAGCAGCGCCAGCCGCGCAACCAGCTCGTCGAGCTTGCGAAACTGCGCGATCGTCCTCTCGACCGCGTCGAGCCGCGCAACCAGGCCGTTGCCTTGGCGTAGATCCGCATCGTCGAGCCGGCGATCACGTCGTACGAACGGCGGGGATCGAGAGAGCTCAAGCGCAGCGTCGAGATCGAACGAATCGGGCAGACGGGGAGCCTCCGCAGGGGTAGGATCGCAGCATCCCGATTGATACTCTCTCGTGCCCCGGCTTCGTCGGACTGCGAGCCGGGGCTTTTTTGTTGAGAAGCCGCGCCAGCGAAGGTTAATATGCGGCTGATACCATGCCTTCGGTGAAGCGATCCCGAAGCTGAGCATGGCGTCTCCTAACCTTAGCCCCGGCGGGTCCCTCCGTCGGGGCAATCTTTATGCCCACGGGGCAGAGTCGAGCGCCTGCAGATAGCCCCCGCTCTGTGCTGTCCGCAGGCTAGTTCGGCACATCGCCGGCCGACATCTCCTGCCACAGCCCGCGATAAAGGGGACCGGGACGAGGGGTGCGCAACGCGCCCGGCTTCGCCTTTGCGCAGCACGCCGAGGAGGTCCGGGTTGTCGAGCGGCTTGCCGTTCGCCTGTGGCGTCCGCTGCCGGTCGCGGCTCCTCCTCCGCGCATCCTCTCACGCATCTGCTCGTCGGCCAGGCCGCCGACGGTGCGCGGCTACCTCCAGGCCCTCGATCCCGACCCGATGTTGATCCCCGGCGGCGTCGCCGACTGACGGACCCTCTTTCCTCACCGCGCCCCGTAATCCCCGGCCAGCCGCTGCTTTGCAGCCGGTTCGGTGTCGAGCCGTGCACGCAGCGAAGCTGATTCGCGGGGAAATTGGCAACGCTTGCCGGCTCGCCGGCACCGACCACCAGGCTTTCCGCCACACTGCCGCGATCGCGCTGCGCATTGCCGACGATGGCGGCAAGCTCATCGGCTGATCGTCAACTTCTGGAGCACTCCCGCCCAGAAAAGCAGAAGCCCGCCGAGGGGCGGGCCTTGCATCCGGTCGAAACCGGGGAATTTCAATCTCTGGCAGGACTGAGGTTCCCCGACATCGCATCCGGCCGTCAAGCGGTGTATTTCCGCTGACAGGGAAGGTCTGTGCCTGACGCGGGCAAAGGAGCCCGCATTGCAAGCCGTTCTGCCGCGATATCTGCGGCCAAAGCGCGAGAAGATATTCGGACCGGCGCCCTCACATCGTCTCGACGGCAACGCCAAGGCCCGCCTCTGGGCCGCTGCCGGCGCCTACAACAGCGCGAATCGGCAACCGCGTCAGCACCAGGGTCCGCTGACCTGGGCGACCCTGCGCGTGCTCCGCACGCTGCTCTGGCGCTTCCACAGCGCCGATGGCGGCGGAAGGTGTTTTCCCTCCTACGAGCGAATCGCCGCGGCCGCGAAGTGTCACCGCGATAGCGTGTGCGTGGCATTGAAGGCACTGGAGGACGTCGGCCTGCTGACCTGGGTGCATCGGCTCACCAAGATCCGCCGCCGCGAGCAGGATCTGTTCGGCCATTGGGGCTCGGTCTGGCAGGTGATCCGCACCAGCAACGGATACCAGCTCCTCGACCCGCTCGACCGCGAACCCGGCCGCCGGGTCTGGTGTAAGTCGGAAAATCCGGCGCGACCCCAGAACCGAGAGAAACAGGAAGACGGAGCGCCGCTTGCCGCGGCGCGAGTCATGCAGAAGAAACCCTCCCAGGCACCGCCCGAGCAGACGGGACCGCCAGCAATTGCTCTCCGGCGAGAGCACGCGGCTGCGGACGGAGCCCGTATGTCCGACGCCGAGCGCGCTGCACTCGTGGCGCGGCTCGACACCAAGCCGACCAGCGCCGATTGGAACTGCTACAACCGCGATCTCGCGCTCCGAGTTGCTGCCATTGCGCCATTGTCCTAGCCTTTGACCGGCATCGCATTCCCCCGGCGCTGCCATTGCTGGCTTCGCACGTGCGGATGAGGGGGATGCCATGGCGCTGGTGGGTCTTTCCGACGCGGCCAAGCTGACGGGCCGCAACCAGACCACGATACATCGCGCGATGAAGACCGGACGCTTGTGTTACACGGCGGACGAGACCGGCGCGCGGCGGATCGACACTGCGGAGCTGGATCGGGTGTTCGGGATCAGGCACACGAACGGCGCAAGTAACGACGCCATGGCGCAAGGGGTGCAAAGCCATGTCACGCCAGTGCGTGAAGTGGTGCTTTTGAACCGCTTGCTCGATGAACGTGAGGCGACGATTCGGGATTTGCGCGCAAGGCTCGACGCCAGCGACGACGAGCGCCGCCGGCTGACCCTGCTACTCAGCCCGCCGACACCCGCGGCGCCCGATCAGCCGCGTCCGCTGGGGCGTCGCGTCCTCGATTGGCTGATCAAGCAGCACGTGTGACCCGCCCGTGGTGGCGACGGTGGTGGTTCAGGTGAGCGCCCGGCGGCGTCCATCAATCCACTCGATCGACCTCAAGAGAGCCATCCGGCTGGATGATGGCAACCCAGGCGTCCGGGTAAACCCGGATCGTCTCGTCGCGCAGCCGGGTCTCGGCCAGCGGCTTGAGAGGGGCATCGCCCGGATAGAGGAGATCGCCATTGTCAGCGATCGTGCAGCCGTCGAGCGGTGTCCAATCATAGTTGGCCGCTATCTGCGCGGTCGCAGGACGCGAATCATCCTCGCTGAAGAAGCTCGGAATGTGACCGAGAGCTTCGCGGCGAGCCCCGTCGAACATTGTCCAGTTCGGCAGTAGCGGGGGCAGATCACCGCCGGTTATGAGCGGGGCGGCGTCGATCTTGTCGTTGTCTGACAGTGACATTTGATCCCTTCCTGTAACGGCAGCGATAACTGCTTGCGGGAGCCTCGCAGCGAGGTTTCCCAGCTCTCGAAGGCGCGCCAATAGATCTCGCCGCCACGCCCCGGAGCGATCCGGTCGATCGCCTCGGTGATCGCCCGCACCAGGGCCCGCGGCTGCTGATCTCGGTAGGATGTCGTTTTAGTGGTCCTTCATCGGCCGCGGGCCCGTCACGCCCGGAGCGCACGCACAGGGGACGCCGCAATGGCGTCACCCGCGAACCGATGAAGGATGCGGATTACACGGCCACTGCGCTCAGCCCGGTGACGGCCGGGCCGGTTTCGGTCTCGGTTGCCTGTGGAAGGATCGCTACCGTAGCCAGCGCGGCTGACCGGCGCAAACGACTTCACCGCGCTTCGAGGGCCGCGAAACGCCGTTGCGGCGACAGCGCTTCCGCACCGACGCGTAGAGGGCCCTTCCATCAGTCAACCCTTTGGGTTTCGGCCGTTTTCGGCTATAATCCGAGGCGAGACGGCGCGCTGCTCGACACAGCGCGCGCGTCTCTAACCACCAATCGCAACAGGAGTGCGATCAATGGCTGACGACACCTTAGACCAGCGCCTCGAACGCATCGAAGGGGTGCTGCCAACCCTCGCTACCAAGGCCGACCTCGCCCAGCTTAGGCGCGACCTCGAGGCCCAGTTTGTCGGCATCGCGCGCAACGTCGACATCACCGCATTGCAGCAGCGGGTCGAGCGGGTGATCCTTGAGACCCAGGCGATGCACAGCGACCTGCGCCTGCTGACCGGCATCGTCACCGGCATGGCCGCCTCGGTGCAGGCTCTCGTCGACCACCAGATCCGGCTCTCCGAGCGCGTCACCGCCCTCGAAACACCGCCGCAGGCACCGTGATGGCATCCGTCTACAGGCGAACCTGGCGCGGCCAGGATGGCAAGACTCGCGTGCGCTTTGTTGCCGCGTACAAGGACCAGCACGGCCGGCGGCACAACAAGGGGTTCAAGGTCAGAAAGGACGCGAAGGCGTTCTTAGTGCTGACCGAGGGAGAGATCTCCCGCGGCGTTCACACCCCTGAGCACCAATCCATCACCGTCGCCGAGGCGGCCCGGCTGTGGCTCAAGCGCGGCGAGCTGGAGAAGCTCGAGCGCTCGACCCTCAAGCAGTACCGCAACCACGTCGAGCGCCACATCCTTCCGCTGGTCGGCAGCGTGAAGCTCGCCAAGCTCTCTACCCCGGTCGTCCAGCTGTTCCGTGACAAGCTGCTGGAGACGCGCTCCCGCCCGCTCGCACGCAAGGTGCTGGCCTCGCTCAAGAGCATTATCGGCGAGGCGATGCGGCGCGGCCATGTCGCGCAGAACACCGCAACACCGGTCGCCGTCGATACCAAGAAGCGCGAGCAGGGCAAGCTCGTGGTCGGTGTCGACATCCCGTCGCGCGAGGACGTGAACCTCTTGATCGAGCGCGCCAAGGGGCGATGGCGGCCGTTCTTCGTCACCGCCGCGCTGACCGGGATGCGTGCCAGCGAGCTGCGCGGGCTCGTGTGGGACGCGGTAGACTTCGACAAGCGGGTGATCCACGTCCGCCAGCGGGCCGATCTCTGGGGCACCATCGGCGCGCCGAAATCGGCGGCCGGCGAGCGCACGATCCCGATGGCGCCGCTCGTCGTCAACACGCTCAGGGAGTGGCAGCTCGCCTGCCCGAAAGGCCGGCTCAGGCTGGTCTTCCCCAATGGCCTCGGCCACGTCGAGAGTCACGCCAACATCGCCACCCGCGGGTTTGTGCCGCTACAGCGCGCCTGCGGGCTCGTCACCGCCGAGGGCCGGGCGAAATACCATCTCCATGCCCTCCGTCATTTCTTCGCGTCCTGGGCGATCGAGCAGGGCTTCACCCCGAAGCGGCTCCAGGCGCTGCTCGGGCACAGCTCGATCCAGATGACCTTCGACACCTACGGCCACCTCTTCCCGAGCCTGGAGGACGACCACGCCAAATTCGCGGCCGGCGAGCTGCAGATCCGGACGGCAGGCGGGAGGTGATGCCGATCATTGCGGTCACCCAGCGTAGGGCGACGACGACTTGGGGTTTACCGCTCATCTGCTTGTCCCGCGCGGTCGGCTTCCTTGGTCGCCTAGCGCGGTGCTTGAGGGTCTGCGCCATGACGCTGTCACATGCTGGGGGAGGTAGGGGCGCTGTAGGGCGCGCCGCCTTATAATTCGCGCCAAAATGTTGACAGTTCGCGCCAGCTAGCGGCCACGCGGCCGATCGGCGGCCTGCTTAGGTGACGGTGCTCACGAGGGATCGTCCAACAACGACCTCGCCCCCGAAACGCTCGGCGATTGGGCGGAGGACGTCGTCGTTGGGGGCGCATAGCGCGACCGTGCGCCCGGACCGCGGCGAGAAGTGCTCCCTCAACCGAAACAAAGGCGGCGCAATCCGGCGACGGCTTCAGCGCGGTCAAGCGCCGCAGACGCGGCGCAGGAGATCGCACGGGGCGGGGCTGATACGGTCAAAGCGCTACGAAATTCCGGCGAGTCAAAGGGAAGAAATACCGCAACGCAGGCCGTGCGCCCCCTTCAGGTGGTCAATTCGGGGCTACCTGCTGCAACCGTGGCCGAACTGCGGCGGCGCAGGAGCGAGAACGCGGCAAGGGCGGTCGCAAGCAAAATGAGAGTTGCGGGTTCTGGCACAGACGGAGCCGATGCACCGTTCACGGTCACATCGAACGAGCCGGTGTTGTTGAACCAACCGAAAGCATCCATCGTACCAAGGAATAGACGGGTTGCCCCTGATGGAATGATGAAATCCTGCACCGCACCGGTCCCGGTACCCGTCAGCCCGTCACCAATGAAGAAGGGTTGCTTCAACAACGGAGACAGACTGAGGAAACTCGTACCCAGTGTCGAGAAATTTAGAGCCGATGGCGCTGAGGAAGCATCCGGTTGTGACGCATCGAGAAACACCCCGATTAGAGAATCGAAGGGCGCGGTCAGGTTGGCGATCCCGTTCTGAGCACCCGCGCTGTGCGAAGTAAATGCACCGCCATCGGGCGTCAGGCCAGAGGGTGCCGGGGTGTGGCTGACGCTACCCGTGACGTTAAAGGTCAATACCTGTCCGGCGGATAGAGTGAGGCCTGACGCGAGGACCGGTGATTCATTCGGTGCGACGTCCCCGCTGCTGGCCATCGACCCCGCCGGCATGCCCGCCAGCCATGGATCGGATGATCCGGGTACTACCACGGCGTTCGCAGCACCGGCGCAAAACGGGATCAAAGATGCTGCTATGATCAAAAGTTTCTTCATCGTCTGTCCCACGGTGTAGCCATAGAGTTTTCAAATTCTAAAGTATGACTGGTACAACCAGTATCGGTATTAACCTCAACGGCCCGCGTCTCTTCGTCGCTTCCGGTGTCATCGATTCGCCCATTGCGGCCGCTAGGGTGATGGCTCCCGAGGCGTCAGGGGCAGGCGCAGACGATTTGCGCACAGATCGTGGAATGACGTTGCCGGGGCGCAGCCCGGAAGGCGAGTTCTTCAAGACCGACACCAAACCGCCTCCGACGAATTAAGACTCGAGCACCCCCGCGGCTCGCGGCCGCCCCGACTGACGGAAAGAACATCCGTTAGTCACTTGTCGTCGAGGTGGCGCGGAGGTCCCGAGCTCTCGGACTGCTCGAGTGCCAGCCCCTTGGCGTCGGTGAGGTTGGCGTCGGTGAGGTTGGCGTCGGTGAGGTTGGCGTTGGTGAGGTCGGCGCCCCTGAGGTCGGCGCCCCTGAGGTCGGCGCCCGTGAGGGTGGCGCCCGTGAGGCCGGCGTTGGTGAGTTTGGCGCCCCTGAGGTCGGCGCCCGTCAGGTTGGCGCCCGTGAGTTTGGCGACCGTGAGGCCGGCGTTGGTGAGGGTGGCGCCCCTGAGGTAGGCGCGGGTGAGGTCGGCGCCCGTCAGGTTGGCGCCCGTGAGGCCGGCGTTGGTGAGGTTGGCACCCCTGAGGTCGGCCTTGGTGAGGTCGGCGTTGGTGAGGTTGGCGTTGGTGAGGTCGGCGTCGGTGAGGTTGGCACCCCTGAGGTCGGCCTTGGTGAGGTCGGCCTTGGTGAGGTCGGCGTTGGTGAGGTTGGCGTTGGTGAGGTTGGCGCGGGTGAGGTCAGCGCCGTGAAGATCAGCGTTTTGAAGCCGAGTCTGGCTCAGATCAAATCTCTGATCTTCTGGATCGTATTCACGATTTCGACGCGAAATGACCGTAAGTATGGCTTGCGCATCTACTGCAATAGTCGATGGTTCCGCGGTTGTGTTCGTCGGATTATCATTGTGTAGCCGGTGCCGGCTCCGCACGTAGGCCGTCAGGGTCTCCATAATTGGCCAGTAATCGCGTTGGCTCTCGTGAGCAATCCGCTCGAGCGCGTAGATTGCACCGAGACGGGTCTCGAGCTCCTCTTTGCCTAATAATTCGATTGCTTTGCCAAATAGATCGATGATCCGCCGCTGCTGATCGGCTTCGGTTTGTCTTTGATGCCGTTCTTCGGCAATTTCTGCTTGATGGGCCGCTGCCTCCGCTTGATGGGTCGCTGCCGACGCCGTGCGGTGGGTATTCCACTCGCGCCAAATCAGGAACGGAACGCCTCCAACTGCAGCAATGCTCACGAGGAGGTCACGAATACTCGCGCTATCTTTAAACCAAACTTTCGGATCGTGGAGCTCGGAGGAAAGAAGGAAAAGCCCCAATATGAAAAGGGCATAGCAGGCGGGCAATGCCCATCCGATCATGGTTCTGACTGTTATGTGACGCTGCAGAATGCGCCGGAGCGCTGCGATGCGCTCCGTGTGACGCTGTGGCGTGCTCATGCTCTCCCGCCCCTTTGTTCGAGCTCGCCGCGCCTGCGCCTTTTGGCCGGCCGGTCGAGCGGCAGCTCGCCCTGCGACTGAGTGCGGCGCAGCCGCCGCAATTCCTCGAACTGATCAAGGATGATTTCGGTCTGCCGGCTGACCGGGCGGGCCCCGCGCATCTGCTTGTTGAGCCCGTCGAGGGTTAACCCGAGTTGGTCGGCGGCTTGCGCATAGGTCATGCCCAGGCGCTTGATGCGCGCCCGCAGCTTGTCGCCGGAAATCGTCTGCGATTGCGCCATTTCCCTTGCGTCTAACAGATACAGCGGGCATATATACACTGTCTCGCAAGAGGCGCAAGAGCGAGACGCCGTCTCGGGTGATATCCGTGGCGGCGCCTCTGACCACGATCGTGTGAAGGACCACGACCTCCTCCTGGCGCTTGTTGCCGCCGTCCCTGCCCTCGCCGATGAGCGCCCCGCGCAGCCGCCCTACTCCTGCCGGCTGCTCTATGACGAGCAGAAGAAATGCGCCTTCGGGTCGTGCAAGCGGGTGGTCGAGCGATTGCGCAACGAGTGTCTGCGCGACGGCGGCCGGCCGTGAACGGCTCGCTGTGCCCTAGCCGCTCGCGTCCTCTGGCGGCACAAGACGCAATGCCGAACGCGGCTTTTGACGCGGCATCGGCTCGAAGCCTGGCGCGCCACGCTCGACAGCAAGGCGCGGATCAGCCTCAACCACCCGACCACGATCTGGCGCAAGCACCCGGACGGGCGCAAGGCCGAGGCGGCCGATAAGAAGATGGCGGGAGAAGGCCCGCGCAAGAGCGTGGCGCGCGATATCGCCGCCGCGGCCGATCGCCTGCATGATGGGGTCGACCGCATGGAGAGCAAGCTCGGCGGCGCCGACCTGTTCGACATGTCGCCCGAGCTGATCGGCGAGTCGGCGAAGAACTTTGTCGAGATCTTCGGCCGTGAAGGATACGTTGCGGTTCATCACGGCGCTGCAGGCGGCCGTGGCCCCGCCGCCCGCGCCCGAGAAGCCGCTCGATCCGGCCTTCACCGCCTCGGTCAAGCAGCCGCGGCGCACGCGCCGCAAGCGCCAGAGCGAGCCCAAGGCCGAGCGCGGCTGGGACGGACCCGCTTAGCCGGGCGGCGATCTCGGGATGAGCGGCGCTGATCAGGCGCCGACGATGTGCCGCGCGGTCGTGAGCCACGAGCGCAGGCCGCGCATGTCGCCGGCCGCCTGAGCGCGCTCGATCCGGCGCAGAACCTCGAGCTGCAAGGCCCACCGGTAGACCTCGGTCGGATCGGGCAGCTCGCCGCTCTGCAGCAGCCGGGCCTTCTCTCGGCGCATGCGGACCGCCAGCGAGCGGCGGATCTCGAGGTCGGTCATCGGCTGCTGTATTCCGCCGTCGCTTTGATATTAATTTCAAGAATGGGCATCGGGGCAGGCACAGGGAGCGGCGGGGCGAGACGCGGCGCAGGCCGCCCCAAAGGGGTGAAGAACAAGCGGCGGCCGGCGCGCTTTCGCGCCGAGGATAACGGCCAAGAGCTGCCGCTCGACTTCATGCTGAAGGTTCTCAACGATCCGACCCAGCCGCTCGAACGGCGCGACCGGATGGCGGTTCATGCGGCACCCTACCTGCACCCGCGTCTGACCGCGGCGGCGACCCCGCGCGCGACCTTCGAGATGAGCAGCGAAGAACTCACCAGCCTGCTCTATCGCGAGCTCGAACATGCCCGCGACCAAGGTGATCTGAAGACGGTTCGCCAGCTCGAAGAGCTCTTTGGCGGCGACCGCCCGCGGCGACCGCGGCTGGCGGTCAACAACAGCCGGCCGGGCTCTAGTTAGCCGGACTTCTTGGTGCGCGCCCGGAAATCCCGGAAAAACCGCTCGAGGTCCTGCCGCGCCAGCGCCCGCTGCTCGGGGGTCGGCGGGACATATCCGGGCGCGGCGCGGAGGCGCTCGGCCATCTGGTCGAGTTCGCGATGGAGCCTTTCGCGGACGTCGCCGCTCGGCTGGCCCCGCAGTTGGCCCCGCCTCTCCTGCTCGGCCTGAAGCGCTGCGAGCAGCGCCTTTAGTGCAGCGGCCGAGGCCACTTCTCGCGTTCGATGCCGAGGCGCAACATGTCCTCCTCGGTCAGTCCGATCATCTCCTCGTCGTTCATCTGCCCCGGCCGCTTGGTGATCGCCACGCTCGACAGCCGCGGCGAACAGTATGGTGCGATCGCGACCGCGAGCTTGTCGCGGTACTCCTCCGACAGCGATGCATCGTTGAGCCGGCGGATCAGGCGGTCGATCGGCATTTCCATCGCGTCGGCCCGGACCTGGGCGGCGAGATCGCGCATCCGCAGCCGAGGGTGCTTGTCGCAGGCTCCCTTCGGTCTGCCGGAGCCGGCTCTGTGACCGCCGCGTGGCATGGCACCGAAGATAACCGCTCCGGTTTGATTATTAAAATCAGAACCCGAAGCACGGAGGCGGTTTCCGAAAGTCGCCTTCACAAGCCGCGGGGTGCCGCGCTTGTTGGCAGGCCGGGCGATCGCGACCGCGAGCTTGTCGCCATTCGGCGCTGTGTCCAATCTGAGCCAGCACGGGCGCCGGCACGAACGAGACTAGGACGGGTATTCCGATAGTCTGCCCGGCGTCGTGCCGCGTGGTTGCTCGGGCCGTGCGATGACCGCGGCGGGTTTGGTGTCGGGTTTGAAGAATTAAGGCTCGTCCTGGTGCTCAACCGCGCCATAGCTCAGGGCAGTCAGGTACTGCACCCATAGCAACGGCACCTTGTCGCGCGCACAGCTCGCGATCGCCGCTTCCAGCCGGATGACGTCCTTCTGCCGCTGTTTCGACAATTTCGGCAGCCCGGCAGGTGATGGGAACTCGCTGCGAAATGGCCGGCTGCGGCAGGAGGCATCATCACCGAGCTGGCGGGCCGGCCGCGCGGCCAAGGCTGACTTTAGCATCGCCACCGAAGCGGGCTTGAACCGGCGCATCCCGACATTGGTGCTCAGGCACCAGTCAAGCCATCGGTCGGCCTCTTGCGGCGGCAGCGCGGCGAGCACGCGATGGTGCTCAAACGACAAACCTCCGCGGCGCCGCGAAAGCGGGAAGGCGCGGCACACCCATGAGCAATCGTGGCAGTGCTGCCAGGAGGGGCCGCTCCAGTGCTCCGAGTCGATGACCATCTTGCGCGCGCGGCACCAGCGCTGCCCCGCGTTCCACCAGTCGCCGATGCGCCACTGAGAATTGCTGTGCTCGAGCGCGAGCTGCGCTCCTTCCTCTCGCCAGGCGTCGAGCGCGCGGCTCGGTTCGGGAGCCGCTTGCCAGGCGGCGCCGCTCGCGGCCGAGGCGAAGAGATCCTCGCTCATCTTGCCCTCAGGATGGCCAGCTCATTCGTAGACGCTGGCCATCAGCTGCGCCCTCCCTCTTCGAGCCGGCGGACCCGGTCGGTGAGGGCGGCGAACAGATCCGGCCAGCGCGCGAGCGCTTCCGTCAGCGGTCGGATCAGACCGGCGAGGCCGGCCATCTCGCCGCGCAGCCCCCGCATCTCGACGCGCAACGCATCGTTGTTGGTGCGCAGCTCATTGCGCAGATCGTCGATGTTGGTGGCGACGCGTTCGAGTTCGCGGACGATCCCGTCATGGATCATTCCGGGAAGGTCGACGCGCAGCTTGTCGATGTCGGCCTTGCCGGCCAGGGCGGGGAGGGCTGCCTCGATGCGTTCGAGGCGTTGGGCTAAATTATCGTCAGCCATGATCGAGGGTCCTTCTCGGTTGTGGTAGAGGCGGCGGCGCTGTTCACACCAGCCCGTCGCCTCGCCTCGGATTATACCAGGAAAAGGGCGAATCATCTCGCCCGCTCGCGCCCAAACTATCGAGAAGTTGCAACTGCGCGACCCCTCGCGGCACTACGTCGAGCTGCCGGGGAGCTGCGCCCCGGCGGCGACGGCGTGCGGCTCAAGAGTTCCGACTGACGGAATGCGTTCTACGCCTCGCTGCGGAATCACCGTCGCCGCAACGGCGTTTCGCGGCCCTCGATGAGCGGTGAAGTCAGCCGACTGCCGCGCGCAATCGTTTGGCGGGAAACTCCTCGCCCTTAAACATTGCCGAGATGCGGGAAGCCGAGAGGCCGACCTTGCGGGCGACTTCGCTTTTGCTGTGTCCGAGGCGAAGCAGGCGTGCTGCTTCGTTCCTCCGCTGTTGCCGCATCCGGGTCCGCATCGTAGCTGTCATGCGCTGCGCCGTGGTGCGGTTGATGCCGGTCTTCTGCATGACCTCGCGGACGACATCTTGCGGCCGGGTCGCGGTGATAAGGGACGGGTCGAGGGTTTGCTTGCCGGGTTTTGGGGGCCGTGGCGGGCCGCCGTCGACCAGGGGCGCAGGGCGACCCCAGGGCCACCACAAGGCGATGGCTTCGGCCTCGGAGGTGGCGGGGTACAGCCGATAGATCGGCATTGAGTAGATGATGCCGGCATAGAGCGAGAGCAGCTTCTCGTTGGTGAAGACGAGCATGTCGGCGATGTGGATCGCCTCGGCGTATTCCGCTGCCGTCGGCGCCGAGTCACCTCCGGTCAGGCGGTTGAGGACATCGGCCGCGACCGGGTGACGCGCGTCCCACCTCGCCAGCGTGGCCCGGAGGTAATCGAGCGCGCTCATGGTTTGATCGGGCGTGGCGTCGATGATCCGCACCCATTCGTCGGCTGCGGTCGGCACCATCGCCCAGAATGCGAGATCGATCGAGTTTGCGACGGATCGGGGGGCGCCATGCATGTCGCCATGCAGCGTGATCGGGCAGGCGAGGCGCTCGGCCTGGAGCTCAGTCGTCTGCAACGTGCTGTCCAAGTAGCCACGCAGTTTGTCTCTCGCATCGCCAAGTCCGTCGCGCAGCTTTACCGCGTGCTCGCCCCGCCGGCCGACAAAGCCCGTAAAGCCGGTGGCGGTGAGGACGAATTCCGCCAGAGCGACGTATTGGCGCGTTTGGTACTGGCGCGTTTCCCGGGTGCTGTACCGTATCGGGCTCAGCAGCCGGTTGAGCGCGATCCGCGCCTCCTCCCAGCCCATGTCCGGCATCGCGCGAAATGTGGTCGCCTCTCGATATCGAGAGCTGTCGAGCCCCCCCGAACAGGCAAACACGGCGGCGCGCAGCGCTTCCGGCGGATCGACCTCGACGGCCGCGGGGAAGGCTTTGGCGGCTTGTATGGCGCTCAGGCCGTCCTGATCGCTGTCGCGGTAACGGCGCCATCCGTAATCATCGCTATCGTCACGAAGTCGCAGCTCCGGCGGTGGCGGCGCGATCTCAAAAAAGGCCGGGAAATCGGTCATTCGCCGCTCTCTTCCGGCGCCCTCAGCGCCTTGGCCGGCGCGGCCTGCGGCAGCAAGGGCGAGCCGTCGCTATAGCCCTCGAACCCCCACTGCTCGGGATGAGGCAACAACTTGCGCAGGATGCCGATGGCCGGCCCTGGCGGCTCCAAGGTGGGGGTCGCACGATTGGGCACCGCCAGTCGCTCCAGCATCGCGACGACTTCGGGATTGTCGGTCGCGTGCAGGGTGGCTTCGGTCATCACTTCGGTCGTGTAGGTCGCCGAGTTCGCCAGCATAAAGGCGTGCCGCGCGGTCAGATGCTTGGCGGCGTCGCGCCGCACCTTGTCGCGCACCGGCCCCGGGATGCCGCCGGGAATGAGTCGGACCATCAGTTGCGGCCGGGCAAATTCGGCCGGATAGCACTCGGCGGCGAGCCGGTCGAACTCCTCGATAATGGGTGCCATCAGTGTATTGGCGCGATCGACCAGCGCGCGGATTTCAGGAAACTCCATGCCGTCGTAGGAGCGGTTGACGACCGCCTCCAGCTCGGCATCGCGTTGTTTGCGCCAAGCATCGGCGCGCGTCCGATCCTCGCCCTGGCGCTGCTTAGTAGCCCTGCTGACGAGGTTCAGCTCACCGACGCGCCATTTGCGACCAGCTGTCATATTTGTCCCCTTTTGCAGCGATGTGATTGCACAAGTGCATCGTAGCTTAGCCTCTACACTTTTGCAACTCGGGAACGTCACAAGTGGAAGTCACCTGAGCGTCGCTGTGGATAAGCTGCTGACGATCGAGGCAGCGGAGAGGCGCTAGCCCGCATTTCTCAAAGGGGGAAGGTGCATCGGGACCCTGGATCTGAGAAAATCGAGTTGCACTAACGGTTTATCTCAGGACCAGGGGGAGTCCCGATGCAAACAGAGTGTAGCGCGGATCTGT
>Ga0318553_10000126_pt1 | contig 20465 bp, 18 predicted proteins | sample GRESIP082b2f21_FD_203686 | JGI IMG/M metagenome (GOLD analysis project Ga0318553, IMG submission 203686) | Tropical soil microbial communities from Luquillo Experimental Forest, Puerto Rico - GRE.SIPMG.082b2f21 | ecosystem: Environmental > Terrestrial > Soil > Tropical forest > Bulk soil...
CCACGAGCAGCGCACCAAGAGCAGCGCATCGCTTGCAGCGCTTCGCGGGCAGCGCACCGCGGGCAGCGGGGGCGCTCAGCCGACGGCGAGCCGAACGGTCGTCGCGGCGCCGAACGCGACGATGAGCGCGCGGAACCAGAGGGGGTTGAGCCGGACGATCGCCTGGGTCCCGAGGACGCCGCCGATGCCGGTCCCGATCCAGAGCCCGACGACGACGTCCCAGGCGAGGTGGCCGCGGAGGATGAAGACGACCGCCGCCACCGCGTTGATGATGAGCGAGAGCGCGTTGCGCAGCCCTGAGAGCGTGCCGAGGTCGTCGGGGAGCGAGAGCCCCATGACCGCCAGCAGCATGATGCCGACGCCCGCCCCGAAGTACCCGCCGTAGACGGCGATGGCGAACGTGCCGCTCTGCAGGAGGAGCCGCCTCGTCGGGTGGTCGTGCGGCACGCCGGCGACGGCGCGCACGACCAGGGGCTGGAGCGCGAAGACGATGGTGGCGCCGCCGACGAGCCACGGCACCGCTGCGCGGAACTGCTCCGGCGTGCCGCCGAGCAGGAGGGCGGTCCCGACCAGGGCGCCGAGCACGCACGCCGGCGCGAGCGCGGCGACGAGGTGGCGCCGCCCGACGAGGCGCGCCCGGAACCCGGCGATGCCGCCGAGGTAGCTCGGGATGACGCCGACGGACGACGAGACGTTGGCGGTGAGGGCGGGGACGCCGAGGGCCAGGAGCACCGGGAAGGAGATGAAGGACCCGCCCCCGGCGATCCCGTTGGCGATGCCGGCGCCGAGCCCGGCGGCGATGACCACCGCGGCGCGCGCGACGCCGTGCAGCGCCGCGATGGGCATCACGACACGTTACGCAGTCCACCGATCCGGACCCTTGGACTTGTAGGGTCCAGACGCAGTGACGACGACGCTCGCGCCGCCGGTGGAGTCGACCGAGGTCATCCACGCGGCCGGCGGGATCGTCGTCCGCGAGGCACCGGACGGGTCGCCGCGCGTCGCGGTCATCTGGCGAGAGCTCCGCGGTGACTGGACGTTCCCCAAGGGCAAGCTCGACGTCGGGGAGACCTACGAGCGGGCGGCGTGCCGCGAGGTGCAGGAGGAGACCGGCCTGCTCACCCGGACCGCCCGCTTCGTCGGCACGACGGAGTACCAGCATCGCAAAGGTCGGCCGAAGGTCGTCGCCTACTTCCTCATGCGCGAGCTCGGCGGCGAGTTCGCCCCGAACGAGGAGGTCGACGAGCTGCGCTGGTGCACCGTCATCGAGGCCGAGCGGCTGCTCACCTGGGACCGCGACCGCGAGCTCCTCGGCCGCGCGGCGCTGCTGCCCGAGCTGCGCGGCGCGTAGCCACGCGGCCCCTGGAGGCCGCCCGTAGGCTCCGGTTCGTGGCGCGCGACTCGGGTCCTGCCACGACCATGACCACCGACCGGTACCTCGAGACGATCCTGTGCATCGAGGGGGAGGGCGAGACCGTCCGGCCGGGCCGGCTCGCCACGTGGCTGAGCGTCTCCGCGCCGACGGTGACCGCCGCGATCGGACGGCTCGAGCGCGACGGGTGGATCGACGTGGCCGAGGACCGCTCGGTGACCCTGACCGAGGAGGGCAGACGGGCGGCGAGCGCGATCGTCCGCCGCCACCGGGTGCTCGAGCGGTGGCTCGTCGACGTGCTCGGGTTCGACTGGGCCACCGCTGACATGGAGGCGGACGGGCTGGCCGTCGCGTTCTCGGACGCGGTCGTCGACCGGCTCGACGCGTCGATGGGGTGGCCGGTGACGTGCCCCCACGGGAACGCGATCCCGGGTCGGGTCCCGGGCTACGGCGAGCTGGTCGCCCTCGTCGAGCTGCACCCGGGCGCGGCCGCGCCGATCCGCCGGATCTCGGAGGTCGCCGAGCACGAGGCCCGCGCGCTGCTCACGACCCTTGCGGACCACGGGATCGCAGAGGGCACCGAGGTCGAGGTGGTCGGCGCGGACGCGACGACCCTCTCGGTGCGCTGCGGGGGCGACCCGTTCGCGCTGCCTGCAGAGTCGGCGCGGTGGATCTGGGTGGAGCCGCCGACCCGCGAGGCCGACGCCGCAGAGCCGGTGCGCAGCGCCCCGGCGACCCCGGCGCGCTGACCCCGGCGCACAGGGACCGGGCGGCAGAGTTCGGTTAGCCTAACCTAATGAGCGTCGCCCACCCGAGCCTGGTCCACGGCGCCGGCGCGTGATCCCCACCTTCGTCATCTTCCTCCGGGAGGGGATCGAGGCCTCGATGGTCGTCGCGATCCTGCTCGCGTACCTGGACCGCACCGGACAGCGGCACCACTTCCGGACCGTCTACGCCGGCGTCGCCGCGGCGCTGCTGCTCGTGACGGCGGGCGGCGTGGCGGCGTACCTGCTGGTCCACCGCTACGAGGGGTCGCGGTTCCAGACGATCTTCGAGACCGTGACCTACGTGCTCGCCGCGGTGGTCCTCACCTACATGACCTTCTGGATGCAACGGCACGCGCGCACCATGTCGGGCGAGCTCGAGCGCCGAAGCGAGGCGGCGCTCTCGGGCGGCACACGGGTCGGTCTCGCGCTGCTCGCGTTCCAGTCGGTCGGACGCGAGGGGCTTGAGACGGTCGTGTTCACGCTCGCCATCGTCTTCGCGAGCTCGTCGCAGTCCGCGTCAGCCGGCCACTCGCGCTGGCTGCTCCTGGGCGCGTGCCTCGGCCTGCTCGTCGCGCTCGGCATCGCGTGGTGGATCTACCGCCTCGGCCACCGGCTGAACCTGGGCCGGTTCTTCCGCGTGCTCGGCGTCCTGCTCCTCTTCTTCGCGGCTGGGCTGCTCGCCGACGCCGTGGAGAACATGCAGCAGCTCGGGTGGCTGCCGACGGGCCACGTGCTCTGGAACTCCAGCCGGGTCGTCGCCGAGTCGAGCAGCCTGGGCGACGTCTTCCACTCGCTCCTCGGGTACGCCGACCACCCGACCGTGCTGCAGGCGGTGGTCTGGGCGGCCTACCTCGCTGTCAGCCTCACGGTCTTCGCGCGCCTCGCGAGGCGCAGGCCGCCGGGTCGCACACCCGCACCGGTCGCGGCGCGCGAGGTCGGCGAGGCGTCGACTACGAGCACAGCGTGATCGACGGGAACCTGGGCACGTGCGCCAGGGGCGTGTCGGTGCTGCGGTAGGCGAACGCGGGCCGGCCGCCCCCGGCGGCGACCGCGACGGTGGAGCGCGCGAAGAGGTTCGTCGCGGTGCGCACCCAGTCCGTCTCGCGGACGAGCTGGGGGCCGGACGGGAACTGTGAGGTGATCGAGGTGAGCGTCCCGGCGCGCACAGGCCGGGCAAGCGTGCCGACCGCCGTCCACCACGGTCCCCCCGCGGGGTAGGGGACGCGCAGGACCGAGACGCGCTCGAAGCACGACGCCGACGTCCCCGACGAGACCAGCCCGTCGTAGGCGGCGCTGTGGGTGATCACGAGCTCGATGGGCACGACCCCGCAGTCGTCCCGGCACGAGGCGGCCGTCGGCGTGATCGTGTCCTCCAGCCACGCGGTCCGGCCTCCGCGCTGGACGACGACCAGCCGCTCGGTGGCGGGGCGGTACCCGGGCTGGGCCTGCGCCCACCCCCACGCCCAGTGGACGCGACGCCGCGGGCCGAGGCTGTCGTCGATCCGGACGTAGCCCGACTGGGTGATCACGTAGGCCGGCAGCGCGTTCGTGGCGCGCGCGGCCTCGCGGAAGAGCGCGATCGCCTGGGGGTCGCCCGTCGGCCCGGCAGCGGCGGCCGGGACCGCGAGCGCGAGCACCGCGAGCGTGCCGAGCACCGCGATCCCGCGGCGGACCGCGGCGGTCCTCGCCATCCGCGCAGTGTACGGATGGGTCGCTGCGCGACCGCTCAGGGGGCGAGCACGGGGATCGAGTTGTAGACCTTCAGCCACTGCTTCGCGAGCGCGGTCAGCGTCCCGCTGAGCGCCATCGTGGCGATGGCGGAGTCGACGCACCCCGTCAACCTGCTCCGGTGCTGCAGCAGCAGCACGTACCGCTCGCCGTTGGTGCGGAACTGTCCGACCTGCACCGCGTTCGCGATCTGCTGGGTCGCGAGGTACTGGCCGGTCGGCACGTCGACGACGATCGCGTCGATCCTGCTCGCGTCGAGCGCGGCGATGGCGTTGGCCATGGTCGCGTAGACCATGGGCGCTCGTGTCGGCTTGATCGACCTGATCGCGAACGCGACGCTCGACGAGCCCCTGACGACGCCGTACTGGTAGGTCCGGAGATCCGCAGGCGCATGGTGGGCGACGACCGCGTCGTTCTTGAGCGCGACGATCGACTGGTTCACGTTGAAGTAGCTCGAGGAGAACGAGACGCGCCTCGTCAGCCTCGCGTCGTAGACGAACTCGTTGATGTCGAAGTCGAAGGGCTTGGTGCCCGCCGTCTGGCTGAGCTCGTAGGGCTCGGAGTACCAGGTCACCTGCGCGACCCGGAACCCGAGCGTCTTGGCGATCCGGTAGGCGATCGCCGACTCGTACCCCTTCTGGTTCGCGGGGGCGTTGTTCACGAACCACGGCGAGAGCGCGGGGTAGCTCGTCGCGACGGTGAGGCGGCCGCGGTGCTTCACCTCGCCCTTCACCGCCCTCAGGCAGTCCGCAAGGGGCGGGACGACGACGCGGGGAGCGTGCGCATCCGCCGCGGCGCCGAGCGTCGCGGTCACCGCGATCACGATCGCCGCGGCGACGAGGAAAAGCTTCGAGGACCCCATCTGCATCTCGCGTGCCCCAGCTCGGGAGCCGCCAATCGTACCGAGGAGCCTGCGTGAAGTGACGTCATGCTCAGGAACGATCCGCTCGCGAGGACGTCGGGCGTGAACTCAGTTCCGCGCAGACGGCCCGGTCGAGTGACGCGCTAGAACGGGGCGCGGCGCGGGGCGCCACAGGAGGCAGCCATGATCCACGAGCGGGTCGCCTACGGAGCCAGCGGCGGCGTGCGGGTCGTGCTGCTCCTGCTGCTGCTGCTCGCCGTCGGCGCGGCGGTGAGCGCGCTCGTCGTCGCGCTGCACAGCCGCACCGCGACCGGTGCGCTCGCGTCACCGGCCAACGGCGCGGCTCGCGTGACGGAGGCCGTGCGGATCCTCGACGAGCGCTACGCGCGCGGCGAGATCGACGACGAGGAGTACCAGCACCGACGCTCGGTCCTCGGTGCGCCGTAGCCGGCTCCTCCGCGCACCGTCTCCGTGATCCACGTCTCGCAGGAGCTCTTCGAGTCGTTCGTCGCCGAGGCGCTCGACTCGATCCCCGACGAGTTCGCGGCTCAGGTCGACAACGTCGTCTTCCTCGTCGAGGACGACTCCGCGCAGGGGAACCTGCTCGGCCTCTACGAGGGGATCCCGCTGACCAAGCGCGGCGACCGGTACGCCGGCGCGATGCCCGACCGCATCACGGTCTACAAGGACCCGATCTGCCGGATCTGCCGGACCGTGGAGGAGGTCCGCGCGCAGGTGCGCGAGACGATCGTGCACGAGCTCGGGCACTACTTCGGCATCGGCGACCGAAAGCTGCGCGAGCTCGGCTGGTAGCTACCCCTCGACGACCGGCGTCGCCACGAGGACGGGGATCACCCGTGCGGTCCGTTCCTGGTACTGGGCGTACGGCGGGAACGCCGCGACCGCGCGCGACCACCACTCGTCGCGCTCGGTTCCGTTGACCTCCCGGACCCGCACGGCGAAGGGCGTCGGCCCGTCCTGGATCGACACCTCCTCGGGCGCGGCGACCAGGTTGCGATACCACATCGGGTTCGCCGGCGCCCCACCCTGCGACGCGATCAGCGCGTACTCGCCGCCGTGCTCGACACGCATCAGCGCCGCCTTGCGGACCCAGCCGGTCTTGTTGCCGCGCATGGTCACGACGATGATCGGCAGCCCGGTGTCACGGAGCGTGTTGGCCTCCGCGCCGCCCGAGCGCTCGTAGGCCTCGACCTGGTCGCGGACCCACTGGGCGGGGCTGGGGACGTAGGTGCTGTCGGGAGTCAAGGTCGGATCGTCCTGACCGAAGGGCGTCGGGCGGGCGGTCCACCCGCTGGGAGCGGCGAATCCCTACGACAGCGAAGGCAGGAACAGGACTTCGCGATCTTCTGTGTCCGCGCCCCCACAGTGCGGATGTCCGCGACCGCCCGACGGCCCCGGCCGATCGCAACCTACGCACCCGCGCGGCGCAGATCCAGTCAGCAGTGCCGCACCATCGGCACACGTTCGCGTGTCCTGTGCGCGTGCGCACAAGTGCAGGTCAACCGCACGCGTGCTCGCGCCGCACGAGCTGGGTGTGTCGCACCGCGGTGTGGCAAGACGATGTGTGCGTGAGCGCGAGTTGGGTACAACCAGTGGCAGTGATGGCGCCACTGCGGGTAGAGCTCCTCCACTCTCCGCAATTGTGCGCCAGTTTATCCAACCACCAAGGGGGGTGTTGCTAGCGTCTCGTTCGTACGTTGAGCGCTGCGTGAGCGGTGCGGACGCCCCCAACACATGACCCTCTCGACGACCACACCACGACGGCGGCGAGCACGACATCACGCGAGGCGTGCCGGCACGATCGCGGCGGCGCTCGTGGCGCTCAGCACGCTCGTCGCGACGAGCGCGAGCGCGGGCGGGCGCACCGGCGACGTGCGCAAGGCGCCCCTCAGCCCGCGCGCGATCTTCCCCGTCGGCGTGCGCAGCGCCCTCGAGCCATCCGGCATGTCTCCGCCGAGGGCGACGGCGCTCTCCGGGTACCGGTTGAGCTACGTGACCGACTTCGTCGGGCGCGCGCTCCCGAAGGGCTGGGGGAAGTTCAACGGCGTCCCGAACGGTGACGACCAGAACCGCTGGGCGCCGTCGCACGTCACCGTGGGCAGCGGGATGATGCGACTGATCACGTCGCGCGGGGCGACCGGCAGCTGGGTGGCGGGCGGCGTCAGCCAGTTCGGGGTCGGCCACACCTACGGCGCGTACTTCGTCCGGTCGCGTGTGACCGGGCCGGGACCGGACCAGAACGAGATGCTCTGGCCCGTCGCGCACGTCTGGCCGCCAGAGGTCGACTTCAACGAGACGGGCTACAGCACGACGTCGACGTCGTGGACCGTGCACTACGGCCACGGCAACGCGTTCATGCAGGAGACGGGCACGTTCGCGATGACGCGCTGGCACACCTGGGGGGTCATCTGGACGCCGACGTCGCTGACGTTCACGATGGACGGCCACTCCTGGGGCCGGATCACCAACACCCGCGTGATCCCGCACATCAAGATGTCCCTCGACATCCAGCAGCAGGTCTGGTGTCAGCCCAACTACGCGTGCCCGACGCGCGCGTCGGCCCTCGAGATCGATTGGGTCGCCGAGTACGTCAGAGGCTGAGCCGAGCACCGGATTGGCTGCGAGCGAGGTGAGCGCGCTGGTGCGCTCGCGTGCTCGCGCCCCGAGCCCGCTCGGTCAGGTGTTCGGGCGTCGGGCCACGCCGACCGCGATCGGCTGCCCGAGGAGCGGGGGCTGCGCCAGGTACCCGTCGAGCTGCGCCGAGGTGTACGGGCACGCGACGTAGTACCCCTGGGCGACGTCCACACCGAGCTCGCCGACCGCGCGGAGGCCGGTCTCGCTCTCGATCCCCTCGGCGACGACCGTCAGGCCGAGCGCGCGCGCGAGCTCCACCGTCGCGGTGACCACGGCGCGCGCCCGTGCGTCGACGGCGAGCGCGAGCACGAAGTTCTTGTCGATCTTGAGCTCGTCGACCGGCAGCTCGAGCAGCTGGGAGAGCGACGAGTACCCGACGCCGAAGTCGTCGATCGCGATCCGCACCCCGCGCTCGCGGAGCCGGACGATGCTGCGCGTCGCGCGGTCGGGGTCCTCGCTCAGCGCGGTCTCGGTGATCTCGAGCGTCAGTCGGTCCGCGGGGATCCGGTGCCGCGCGAGGACGACGTCGACGTACTCGGGCAGCGCCTCGTCGAGGAGGTCGAGCCGCGAGATGTTCGCGCTCATCTCGAGCGCGAACCCGTTGCGGTCGAGGCGCTCGAGCTCGGCGACGGCGAGCTCGATCACCCGCCGCGTGAGGGACCGGATCATCCCGCTGCGCTCACACAGCGGGATGAAGTCGTCCGGGTACAGCAGCCCGAAGGTGGGGTGGCGCCACCGCACGAGCGCCTCGACGCCGACGATCGTGCCGCTGCGGAGGTCGAGGGTGGGCTGGAAGTGGAGCAGGAGGTCGCGCTCCCAGGGCGTGCGGCGGAGGTCGTCGATCAGCGCCAGCCGGTAGCGGGTGTGCCCGTCGTCCTCCGGGCGGTAGAGCCGGATGGCTGCGTGCTCGCCCTTCGCCTCGTACATGGCGATGTCGGCGCACCGGAGGAGCTCGCTCTGCGTGGTCCCGTGCTCGGGGCAGATGGCGACCCCGACGCTCCCGCCCACGCGCACCGTCATGCCGTCGATCGAGATCGGGTCGTTGAACATCCCCGCGAGCTCCTGGGCGATCGAGACGGCCTCGGCGACCGAGTTGATCTCGAACGTGCCGGCGAACTCGTCGCCGCCGATCCGTGCGATCTCGCCACGGTGGTCCGCGCGGCCGGAGAACCGCTTGGCCACTGCCTGCAGCAGCTCGTCGCCCGCCGCGTGGCCGAGCGTGTCGTTGATCTCCTTGAACCCGTTGAGGTCCATGACCACGACGCCGAGACGCTGGTCGGGGGGGCGGTCGGCGAACCGGTCCTCGCCGGCCTCGAAGAACGCCCGGCGGTTGCTGAGCCGCGTCAGCTCGTCGACCCGGGCGGTCGAGTAGTTCGACTTCTCGGCGCGGCGCACCTCCCGCAGCGTCATCGCCATCCTGACGATCACGAGGCCGATGGCCGTGAGCGCCATGAGCGACGCGACCTTGGGCGTCTGGTGGTCGAGCGACGCGGAGAGCACGATGACCGATACCGTGCCGAAGACGATCGGCACGGCAGTGATGCCGTCGGGCACGTCCGTCGCGCCGAGGCGACGGCGCACACGTCGGTCCTCGAGCGGCCACGAGGCGAGCGCCATCAGCCAGATCCCGATCACCCAGGTGGCGTCGAGCAGCGTGCCCTGCACATAGGTGCCCGCGGCCTGCTGGTTCAGGTAGATGATGTCGCCCACCACGAAGACGATCAGCCCGAGCATCAGCAACGCCGTGGACCGGTGCAGCCGGTACCGCATCGGCGCCAGCGCGGAGAACAGCACGACCAGCATCACGAGGTCCATGAGCGGGTACGCCATGCCGACGACCACCTCGATGGGCTTGCCCGTGATCGAGAGCACGTTGTTGAACCAGAGCAGCCCGGCGGCCGCACCGATCGCGAGCCCGGTGATCACGCCGTCGAGACGGGTGCTGATCGCCACGGCACGGAAGTTCCCCTGCGTGAGCATCACGACCCCCACGGTGAAGAACACGTACGAGAGGAGGTAGGCGGCGTCGCTCGGCGCGGGGACCGGGATCGGGGTGAGGTTCTGGTCGTGCCAGAGGTAGATGAGGTTGCCGAAGTTGTACAGCAGGATCCCCGAGCCCATCACCAGCCAGGCGGCCCGCTGCCGTGGGTTGGTGACGACGCGGATCCCGATCGGGATCAGCGGGAGGATCGACGCGAGGTTGCCGATCCACCCGTCCCAGAGCGTGCTGTACCCCGAGGGGGGGATCGGGACGACGAGGGTCGAGACCGTGTACCCGACGACCACGACCGCGGCGAGGAGCTGGGCCCAGAAGATCGGCCTCGAGGCGTAGAGCGAGCGGCCGCTGCGACGGAGCCACGCCTCGACCAGGGCCCTGGGGGGAGCGGCGGGCTCGGATGGCGGGGCCGCGGCGACCGATCGGGGTGCGAGGGACGCGGCGCGCTGGGTTCGGACGGCCATCTCCGGGGTCACCGTCCTCCGCTGGGCCAGGTGGCGCAGGAGGGGCGCGTTGGACGGGACGTGCGTGACACACCCGTACGATCGCCGATCGCGCTCAACGGCCCCGCTGGCACGACGCAACTCCCGCTCAACTCGCCCGTCTCGCGGAGCCGCGTTATCGGACGTTGTCGCAGGCCACAATGGCCCGGCGACCGGCGCCGGCCGGACGGGGCTGAGGGAGGCAACGGTGGCGGAACGGGCGGATGTGATCGTCATGGGGCTCGGGCCCGGCGGCGAGGACGCCGCGGGGCGGCTCGCCGAGGCCGGGCTCGACGTGGTGGGGGTCGAGGCAGAGCTCGTCGGCGGGGAGTGCCCCTACTGGGGGTGCGTCCCGTCCAAGATGGTCATCCGCGCGGCCGACCTCCTCGCCGAGGGTCGCCGGATCGACGGGATGGCCGGCCACTCGACCGTCGAGCCCTCGTGGCAGCCGGTCGCGCGGCGCATCCGCGAGGACGCGACCGACGACTGGGACGACACCGCCGCCGCCCGCCGCCTCGAGTCGAAGGGCGCACGGCTCGTGCGGGGCTGGGGCCGGCTCGACGGCCCGGGCCGGGTGGTGGTCGGGGACGTCGAGCTCGAGGCGACCCGTGCGGTCGTGGTCGGCGTGGGCACCCGCGCGTGGGCGCCCCCCATCCCCGGGCTCGCCGACACCCCCTACTGGACGAACCGCGAGGCGCTCGAGGCGACCGAGGCGCCCGCGTCGCTCGCGGTCATCGGCGGCGGCGCGATCGGCGTCGAGCTCGCCCAGGCGTTCGCCCGCTTCGGGACGGCGGTCACGGTGGTCGAGGCGGGGGACCGCCTGCTCGGCCCCGAGGAGCCCGAGGCGAGCGAGCTCGTGACCGCGGCGCTCGGCAGAGACGGGGTGGCCGCGGTCACCTCCGCGCGCATCCAGGCGGTCCGCCACGGACCCGACGGGTTCACCGTCGAGGTGGACGGCCGCGATCCGCTGGTCGCCGAGCGGGTCCTCGTCGCCACCGGGCGGCGGAGCGACCTCCGGGCGCTCGGGGCGGGCTCGATCGGCGTGGACGAGTCGGCGCCGTGGCTCCCGGTCGACGACCACCTCCGAGTGGTCGGCGCGCGGCGGACCTGGGCGCTCGGCGACGTCACGGGGAAGGGCGCGTTCACCCACATCTCGATGTACCAGGCCGACATCGTGGTGAACGACGTGCTCGGTCGCGAGGTGGTCCCGGCCGCGTACCACGGGCTGCCGCGCGTGACGTTCACGGACCCGGAGGTCGGCGCCGTCGGGGTGACCGAGGCGCAGGCGCGCGCAGCCGGCATCCGGGTGCGCACCGGCGCCGAGTCGGTCCCGGCGTCGGCGCGGGGGTGGATCCACAAGGCGGGCAACGAGGGGTTCATCAAGCTGGTCGAGGACGCCGACCGCGGCGTGCTCGTCGGCGCCACCTCGGCGGGCCCGTGGGGTGGCGAGGTGCTCGGCCTGCTGGCGCTGGCGGTCCACGCGGAGGTCCCGACGACGTCGCTCCGACACATGATCTACGCGTACCCGACGTTCCACCGCGGGATCGAGGCGGCGGTCAAGGACCTCCTCGGCGGCTGATCGCCGGGTGGCTCGGCGCGATCTGCGCGCGCCGAGCCGCGGCGGCACGGTGCAGCGCGCGGGCCGGAGTCACGGGCGTGCACGCGATCGCGAACGAGTGTGTTCCCACGCCGTGACCCGATGGCGATCGGGATCGTGACCGGTCAGCAGTAGGGGTGTGCGAGCGTGAGGAGGAACTCCCCGGCGTCCGCGCCGAACTGCTGGTCCACGACGAACCCGCCCCTGTCCAGCTCGTCGCACACGCGCCCAGGCGTGAACTTCGCGCTCACCTCCGTGCGCAGCTCCTCACCCTCGGCGAACTCCAGCTTGATCCCGAGCCCCGGGATGGCGACGTACTGCGGCGAGGTTGCACGAAGCCGCATCTCGATCCACTGGTTCGGCTCGTCGAACCGCACGACGTGGCGGAACGCCGCCGGGTCGAAGTCCGCCCCGAGCTCGCGGTTCAGCACGGTGAGGACGTTGCGGTTGAACGCCGCGGTGACGCCCTTCGCGTCGTCGTAGGCGGCGAGCAGGCGCCGCCGGTCCTTCACGAGGTCGGTCCCGAGCAGGAAGGCGTCGTCGTGGCCCAGCTGCGCGTCGAGGTCCGCGAGGAACCGGGAGCGCACGCCGGGCTCGAGGTTGCCGATCGTCCCGCCGAGGAAGGCGACGAGCGTCGGGCCGGGTGCATCGAACAGCCCGTCGAGGTGGTGGAAGTCGGCGACGATGGCCGTGACGTCGAGCCCGGGGAACTCCTGGGCGATCTCGCCGGCTGCGGCCATGAGCGTCGACTCGGCCACGTCGACGGCGACGTAGCGGCGCAGCGTCCCCACCTCGCAGAGCGCGTCGAGCAGGATGCGCGTCTTGGTGCAGGTCCCCGATCCGAGCTCGACGAGGGTCGCCGGCGCTGCCGCCTTGGCGATGTCCACAGCGTGCCGGTCGAGGAGGGCGCGCTCCGCCCGGGTGGGGTAGTACTCGTCCAGCCTCGTGATCTCGTCGAAGAGCTCGCTGCCCGCGTCGTCGTAGAACCAGACCGCCGGGAGCGTCTTCGGGGTCGAGAGCAGGCCCTCCCTCGCGTCACGCTCGAGCGCCGCGCGCATCGCGACGGGATCGAGGCGGACGTCGAGGGTGACCGGTCGCGCGCTCACCTTGCGTCGTGTGCGAGACGGAACCCGGTGTAGGGCCACCGCGCCGACGCGGGGAAGAAGTTGCGGTAGGTGGGTCGGGTGTGGCCCTCCGGGGTGATCGACGCGCCACCCCGGAGCACCTGCTGGTTCACCATGAACTTGCCGTTGTACTCGCCGACCGCGCCCTCGGGCGGCTGGAAGCCCGGGTAGGGCGCGTACGCGCTCTGCGTCCACTGCCACACCGAGCCGAAGAACCCCGGCCCGGCGGTCGTCGGTGGCGGCTCGAGGGCGAACGGCACGGCGATCGGCTGCCCGCCGGCGGCGACCTCCCACTCGAACTCGGTGGGCAGGCGCGCGCCACGCCATCGGGCGTAGGCGTCAGCCTCGTAGTAGCTCACGTGGCTCACGGGGTCGTCAGCGCGGACGACCTCGGTCCCGTGCAGGGTGAACCGTCGCCAGCTCCCCTCCGTGAAGGACCAGTACAGCGGGGCGTCCCACCCTCCGGCGTTGACCGCGCCCCAGCCGTCGGAGAGCCAGAGCTCGGGCCGCTCGTACCCGTCGTCCTCGATGAACTCGAGGTACTCCCCGCAGCTCACGAGGGTCCCGTCCACGATCGCGGGCGCGACGAGGGCCTCGTGGCGGGGGAGCTCGTTGTCGAAGCAGAACCCGGCGCCGTCCGCCCCGATCTCGACGACCCCGCCGGGCAGGGGGACAGGCCCGAGGCGACCGGCTTGGTCCCCGGGACCAGCAGCGACGCGCCCGACGTAGGCGACCGGCTGGGGGTGCTGGGCCAGCACGTGCTTGATGTCCATGAGCAGGAGCTCCTGATGCTGCTGCTCGTGGTGCAGGCCAAGGACCACGCGGTCGTGGTGGCGGGGGTCCAGGCCGTGCGAGATGAGCTCCAGGACCCTCGCGTCGACCTGCTGGCGGTACTTGCCGACCTCGGCGGCCCCGGGACGGGAGAGGAGCCCGCGCCGGGCGCGCTCGAACCGGGGGCCAACGAGCTCGTAGTAGGAGTTGAAGAGGAAGTCGAACGACGGGTCGTACCGTGCCGCGAGCTCGGTGTCGTCGAGCACGAAGGTCTCGAAGAACCACGTCGTGTGCGCCCGGTGCCACTTGGTCGGGCTGACGTCGGGCATCGACTGGACCGTCTGGTCCTCGGGCGACAGCGGGGCCGCCAGCGCCTCCGTGCGCGATCGGACGTCGCAGAAGCGGTCCTCGAGCCGGTCCTCCGTCACGCCGTCAGCCCCTACGGTCGGCCCTCGGGCCGCGGATCCACCATGGGATGTTGCCACCGGGTTGTCACGTCCGACCACCCCTGCACGCGTCCGTTCTATCCGGCCGCGAGCGCCGTGCCGCCGGCGCGGCACCAGATCTGAAGGATCCAGGCCCGTGGCCGGGGGCTCGCGGCGTTTCGGGGGTTATCGCGAGGGGTACGCAGCAAGCGGCGGCCGAGCGATCGGTGCCGTCCAGCGGCGGGTCCGGGCGCCCCGGCCGAGCGCCGCACCCCGGGGTGTTGAATGGACCCGACCCGAAGGAGGACCATGCCGACCCGTGATCACGCCCCTCTTGGCGCCCCCTGCTGGACCGACCTGTTCACCTCCGACGTCGAGGGCAGCCGCCGGTTCTACAGCGAGCTGTTCGGTTGGGAGGCGCTCGAGCCGAGCGAGGAGTTCGGCGGCTACTTCATGTTCGCGCAGGACGGGAAGCCCACGGCCGGCGGCATGGGCGAGATGGGCGACGTGAAGGCCGACAACACCTGGAAGGTGTACCTGCACACCGACGACGCCGGCAGGATGGCAAAGGCCGCGAAGGAGAAGGGTGCGACGATCCTCGTCGACCCGAGCCCGGTCGCGGACCTCGGGACGCAGTCGCTGCTCGCCGACCCGACCGGCGCCGTGGTCGGCGCGTGGCAGCCCGGCACGTTCCCGGGGTTCATCGTGACCGGCGAGCCCGGGACGCCGAGCTGGTTCGAGCTGCACACGACGGACTTCGCGACGTCGATCGCGTTCTACGAGTCCGTCTTCCACTGGAAGACCTCGGCGATCGGGGACACCGACGAGTTCCGGTACTCCGTCATGCAGCACCCCGAGGGCGAGGGCGAGCTCGCGGGCGTCATGGACGCGTCCGGCTTCCCGGGCTCACCCCCGTCGAGCTGGTCGGTCTACTGGCACGTCAACGACGCCGCGGCGGCGGTGGCGAAGGTGCGTGCGCTCGGCGGATCCGTCGCGGAGGACGCGACCGAGACCCCCTACGGCACGCTCGCGACCGTGCGCGACCCCGCGGGCGCGCGCTTCAAGCTCAGGGCCGCGACCACGTAGTGCGTCCCGCTCGGCCGCTCGGGCGGCCGCGGCCGCCGTTGTCTGGCCGGCTTCCATGAACCCGGGGACGGTGCGATGACGATCGGGCTGACCGAGGAGGGGGTCGCCTCGTTCGGCGCGACGGCGCGCCGCCACGTCGACGACGGGGAGGTCCCCGGCGTGGTCGCGCTGCTCGCGCGCGGCGACGAGGTGCACGTCGAGGCGGCGGGCGTGCTCGGCGGTGGCCGTGACCCGGTCCAGCGAGACTCGCTCTTCCGGATCGCCTCCACGACCAAGCCGATCACCGCCGCCGCCACCCTTGCGCTCGTCGACGAGGGGGTGCTCGACCTCGATGAGCCGGTCGACGGGCTGCTCCCCGAGCTCGCGAGCCGCCGCGTGCTCGCCCGGGTCGATAGCCCGCTCGACGACACGGTCCCGGCCACCCGCGCGATCACGCTCAAGGACCTGCTCACCTTCACGTTCGGGTTCGGGTTCAGCATGGAGATGTTCGGCGAGGGCGAGCCGATCCCGATCGTGGCCGCCGAGCGGGCCGCAGGCCTCTACACGCTCGGCGCCCCCGAGCCGGACCGCCAGCCGCCCCCGGACGTCTGGCTCGCCCGGCTCGGCGAGCTGCCGCTGATCGCCCAGCCCGGCGAGCGGTGGCTGTACAACACGGGCGCGTCGGTGCTCGGCGTCCTGTGTGCGCGCGCGGCCGGCGTGCCCTTCGAGGACGTCCTCGTCGCCAAGGTCCTCGAGCCGCTCCGGATGAGCGACACGGCGATGTGGACGGCTGACGCCGCGCGCCTCGCCACGGCGTACGCGTGGACGCCGTCGGGCCTCGTGGTCTGGGACGAGCCGACCGGACGGTGGTCCCGGCCCCCGGCGTTCCCCGACGGCGCCGCCGGGCTCGTCTCGACCGTCGACGACCTCCACCGCTTCGCCCGGATGCTCCTCGCGGGCGGCGACGGCGTCGTCTCGCCGGCGCTCGTGGCCCAGATGACCACCAACCAGCTCACCGTCGAGCAGCGGCGCAAGGAGGGCGGCGTGATCCTCCAGGGCCAGGGGTGGGGGTACTGCCAGGCCGTCGTGACCGACGGGGAGCGCGCCGGCGCCTACGGCTGGTCCGGCGGGCTCGGGACCACCTGGCTGGTCGACCCGGTCCGCGACCTCGTCGTGATCGTGCTCACGCAGCGGATGTTCTCGTCGCCCACCCCGCCGGCGGTGCACGCCGACCTGCAGGCGGCGGCCTACGAGGCGGTGCCGTGAGTAGCCCCCGGGCGGTGCCCGACGGCACGAGGGCGCCCGAGCGGGTGTTCCCGCCCTCGCTCGCCACGACCGACGAGCGCGGGGAGCATCTCCGCGTCGCCGAACGGCCGGCGCCGTCGCCGTCAGCGATCGCGGGGCTCGAGACGATCTTCCCGCAGATCGGCGAGTACGCGTTCCTCTCGGACTGCGAGGTCACGTGCCTCGTCGCCCCGACCGGTGCGGTCGAGTGGCTGTGCGTCCCGCGGCCGCACGACCCGAGCGTGTTCGGGACGATCCTCGACCGCGCGGCCGGATCGTTCCGGTTCGGGCCCGAGGACAGCGCGGTCCCGGCGCACCGCCAGTACGTGCCCGGGACGATGGCGCTCGCCACCACGTGGCAGACACGGAGTGGGTGGCTGCTCGTCACCGACTTCCTTGCGGTCGGGCCGTGGTACCGGGGCGGGGCGCGCTCCGAGCGGCACCGCCGCCCGCCCGGCGACGCCGACGCGCGCCACGTGCTCGTCCGAGAGGCGACCTGCCTGCACGGGAGCGTCGACATCGTGCTGCGGTGTGAGCCCTCCTTCGACTACGGGCGCGACGACGCGGTCTGGGCGTACGTGGGCACCGGGTACGACCACGTCCAGACGACCAACGAGGGGCGGCCGCACCTCCGGCTCCGCGGCGACCTGCGCATGGGGCTCGAGGGCAGGGCCGTGCAGGCGCGGCACCGGCTCTCCGAGGGGGAGTCGGTCTACGTCGCGCTCGGCTGGGGCGAGTGCGAGCTCCCCGGCGACCTCGCAGAGGCCGCGCGCTGGCGCGCCGAGACGAACCGGTTCTGGCGGGGCTGGATCGATCGCGGCCGGTTCCCCGATCATCCCTGGCGCGAGCGGGTGCAGCGCAGCGCGCTCACGCTGAAGGGGCTCACCTACGTCCCGACCGGGGCGCTCCTCGCGGCGTCGACGACCTCCCTCCCCGAGCACCCCGGTGGCGGGCGCAACTGGGACTACCGCTTCACCTGGGTCCGGGACTCGGCGTTCACGCTCTGGGCGCTCCACGCACTCGGCTTCGACACGGAGGCCGACGACTTCCTCGCGTTCCTCGCGGACGTCACAGAGCCGCTCGGCGACGGGCGACGTGCCGGCCACCCCCGGGAGCGCCTCAAGGTCCTGTACCCCGTCGACGGCTCCGCGCCTCCGCCCGAGGAGGAGCTCACGCACCTCTCGGGGTACGCGGGCAGCCGCCCCGTGCGCATCGGCAACGGCGCGGTCGGCCAGGACCAGTTCGACATCCTCGGCGCGATCGTCGACTGCGTCTTCCAGCACACCAAGAGCCGCGACTCGCTCAGCGAGCGCGCGTGGCGGATCGTCGTCGACGTCGTGGAGACGACGCTCGAGTGCTGGCGGCACCCCGACCACAGCATCTGGGAGGCGCGGGGCGAGCCGCGCCACTTCACGATCTCGAAGGTCATGTGCTGGGCGGCGGCGGACCGCGGCGCACGCCTCGCCGCGCTGCGCGGCGAGGCCGATCGGGCGAGGCGGTGGTGGGAGGCCGCGCGCGAGATCCACGAGGACGTGTGCGCGAACGGCGTGCGCGCCGACGGGTGCTTCACCCAGGCCTACGGGTGCCAGGAGCTGGATGCCTCGCTGCTGCTCCTGCCGCTCATCCGGTTCCTCCCGGCGGACGACCCGCGGATCCGCGCGACGGTGCTCGGGATCGCCGACGAGCTCGCGGACGGCGCCTTCGTCTACCGGTACCGCACCGAGACGCAGGTCGACGGGATCGACGGGGAGCCGGAGGCGAGCTTCTCGGTGTGCTCGTTCTGGCTGGTCTCGGCCCTCGTCGAGATCGGCGAGCTCGAGGCCGCGCGGGCGAACTGCGAGCGGCTCATCGGCGCGGCGAGCCCGCTCGGGCTCTTCGGGGAGGAGCTCGACCCCGCGACGATGCGGCACCTCGGGAACTTCCCCCAGGCGCTCACCCACCTCTCGCTCATCAACGCGGTCCTGCACGTGATCGAGGCGGAGCAGCGGGCGTCCCCCGGGGTCGCGGAGCAGGCAGGGTCGCCGAACTGGTGGCACGCGGCCGGCAAGGACGACCGCCCGAACACCGCGGCGTGACGGCCATGCCCCCCTCGCTCCGAGCCTCAGGCGCCGAACGGAGCCGACGCGGCGAATCGGCTGCGAGCCCGCTGGTCGTCGTCGCCAACCGCCTCCCGGTGCACCGCTCGAAGGACGGCGAGTGGGAGACGAGCCCCGGCGGGCTCGCGCCCGCGCTCACCGCCGCCCTGCGCGGGCGGGAGGGCATGTGGATCGGGTGGAACGGGGAGACGCGCAAGGTCGAGACCCCGTCGTCGGTGGAGGGGATCTCGCTGCACGCCGTCGAGCTGAGCAAGCGGGAGGTCGAGGAGTTCTACCTGGGGTTCTCCAACGCGACCCTCTGGCCGCTCTACCACGACGCCGTCCGCTCGCCGACGTATCACCGCGAGTGGTGGTACGCCTACCGCGACGTGAACCAGCGGTTCGCGGCGGCGGCGGCGGCGGTCGCCCCGCTCGGCGGGATGGTCTGGGTCCACGACTACCAGCTGCAGCTCGTGCCCGGCATGCTCAGGCTGCTCCGGCCGGACGTGCGCATCGGGTTCTTCCTCCACATCCCGTTCCCACCCCGCGAGCTCTTCCTGCAGCTGCCATGGCGGGGCGAGCTGCTCGCTGGGTTGCTCGGTGCGGACCTCGTCGGGTTCCAGGTTCCCGGGGCGGCCTCCAACTTCTCCCGCCTGGCCAGACGGCTCTCGGAAGCGCGTGGGACGAACGCGGCGATCGAGTTCGAGGGTCGCACCATCTCGGTCGACGCGTTCCCGATCTCCGTCGATGTCGACTCCCTCACCGCCCTCGCAACCTCGCCCTCGACCACTGCGGCCGCGACCCGGGTCCGCGCCGAGCTCGGCGACCCCGAGATCGTCCTGCTCGGTGTCGATCGCCTCGACTACACCAAGGCGATCGACCACCGCCTCCGGGCCATCGCGGAGCTGTACGCCGACGGGACGCTGAAGCCGGGGCGCGACGTGGTCGTGCAGGTCGCGGTCCCGAGCCGGGAGGAGGATGCCCACTACGCCGAGGAGCGGCGCCACCTCGAGCAGATCGTCAGCGAGGTGAACGGCGAGTACGCCATCGTCGGCCACCCCGTCATCCACTACCTCCATCAGTCGTTCCCCCTCGACGAGCTGGTGGCCATGTACCTCGCGGCCGACGTCATGCTGGTCACCCCGTTCCGCGATGGCATGAACCTGGTGGCCAAGGAGTACGTCGCGAGCCGGGTCGACCTCACCGGCGCCCTGGTGCTGAGCGAGTTCGCCGGTGCGGCGAGCGAGCTTCGCGGCGCGTTCCTCGTGAACCCGCACGACCTCGACGGGGTGAAGGACACCATCGCCCGTGCGATCGACGCCACGCCGCGCGACCGGCGAGCGCGGATGCACCGGATGCGCCGGACGGTGCTGCGTCACGACGCGCACACGTGGGCGAACGAGTTCCTCGACGCCCTGGCCCGCCAGAAGGGCACGGTGCAGGACGGTGGTGCCGCCCCGCGGCACGGCGCGACCGCGCGCGGCTGAGCTCAGAGCTCGTCGACGAGGTCCCTGACCGAGTCCACGACCCGCGACGGGCGGAACGGGAACCGGTCCACGTCCGCGGCGGTCGCGACCCCGGAGAGGACGAGGATGGTCTCGAGCCCGGCACCCACCCCGGCTGCGATGTCCGTCTCCATCCGATCCCCGACGATCGCGGTCGACGACGTCGCCGCGTCGAGCGCGGCGAGCCCCTCGGTGATCATGAGGGGGTTCGGCTTGCCCACGAAGTAGGGCGTCACCCCCGTCGCGCGCTCGACCAGGGCCGCCACCGCTCCGCACGCCGGGAGCGGGCCCTCTGGCGACGGACCGGTCGGCTCGGGGTTGGTGGCGACGAGCCGCGCGCCGCGGTCGACGTGACGGATCGCCGCGGTGATCGCCGCGAAGGAGTACTCCTGCGTCTCGCCGACCACGACGTACTCGGGGTCCCGATCGACGACGCGGCACCCCTCGGCCGTCATCGCCTCGTGCAGGCTCGCCTCGCCGATCAGGAAGACCGCCGCACCAGGCGACTGCGTGGCGACGAACCGCGCCGTCGCGAGCGGCGAGGTCCACAGCTTGCCCACGTCGACGTCGAGTCCCACCCGCAGGAGGCGCTGCCGCTGCTCGGCCGGGGTGAAGAGCGCGTTGTTGGTGAGCACGAGGTACGCCCGCCCGGTCGCCTCGAGCCGGTCGATGAACGCCGCGGCCCCGTCGACGGCGCGGCCAGCGCTGAGAAGGACGCCATCGAGGTCGCACAACCACGACGTAGCTGGCGTGACGC
>Ga0318553_10000128_pt1 | contig 20380 bp, 18 predicted proteins | sample GRESIP082b2f21_FD_203686 | JGI IMG/M metagenome (GOLD analysis project Ga0318553, IMG submission 203686) | Tropical soil microbial communities from Luquillo Experimental Forest, Puerto Rico - GRE.SIPMG.082b2f21 | ecosystem: Environmental > Terrestrial > Soil > Tropical forest > Bulk soil...
CAGCCGCCAGGACCGGCGCCGCCACGACAGGTACTCGTTGACGATCATCTTGCGGGCATAGGCCTCGGGGCTGCCGATCTCCGGCCACCGCTCGCTGACGCGAATCAGCACCTCCTGCACAAGGTCCTTGGCCAGGTCCGGATCCCCGGTGAGCGCGGTGGCGAAGCGCAGCATCGTCGGCAGCCGGGCGGCGGTGAACTCATCGAAGGTCATCGGGCCCCTGCCTCTCGGGGGTGTCCCTTAGTAGACGCTGCCCAGGCCCGATTTGTTTGGTCACGCCCTGATGGTCTCGGCCCCGAAAACCGGAGTGCGGGGGGTGTGTGAGAGTCTTCACGGACGACGCTGCGGACCGTGGAGGCGACGCATGGAGATCGGCGTGCGGATTGAGGACCTCACCTTCCCGTCCGGGCCGGACCACCTCGGCGCCGACCTGGCGGTCATCGCCCGCGCGGCCGACGACGCGGGGTTCGGCTCCCTTGCCGTGGGCGACCACTTCTTGCAGATCGGGTTGTTCGAAGCGCCCGAGCGGGCAATGCTCGAGGCTTACACCACCCTGGGGTACCTGGCCGCGTGCACCACCCGGGTGAAGCTGCTCACGCTGGTGACCGGGGCCATCCACCGTCACCCGAGCATCCTGGCCAAGACGGTGACCACCCTGGACGTGCTGTCCGGCGGGCGGGCCTGGCTCGGCATCGGCGCGGCCTGGAACGAGGAGGAGGCACGCGGGCTCGGTGTCCGGTTCCCGCCGGTGGCCGAGCGGTTCGAGCGGCTGGAGGAAACCCTGCAGATCTGCCTGCAGATGTGGCGTGGCGACGAGTCGCCCTATGCCGGCAGGCACTTCCAGCTGGAACGGCCCATCAACTCGCCGCAGGCGCTGTCCTCTCCGCACCCGCCGATCCTGATCGGCGGCGGCGGCGAGCGGAAGACGCTGCGCCTGGTGGCCAGGTACGCCGATGCGTGCAACCTGCTCACTGGCCATGGCTACGATCTTGCCCGCAAGCTCGACGTGCTGCGCGCCCACTGCGACGCCGAGGGCCGCGACTACGACGAGATCACCAAGACGTGCTACTTCGTCTTCGACGTCGGGGACAAGGGCGAGAAGGCCGCCCAGGTCGTGGACCAGCTCGGCGAGCTGGCCGGCCTGGGCTTCCAGGCGGCCATCGGCCCGGTGGTGAACGTCTGGCAGATCACGCCGCTTGAGATCATCGGCAGCGAGGTGATCCCCGCCGTCGCCGGCCTCTGAGCCGCCGGCCACCCGTACTACTTCATGGCGCCGGGAGGCCAGGTCTTCACCATCGCGCCACTGCACTGACGGCGCCGGCGCGGGCGGCGCCGTCCGGCGTCCGGCGTAGCGTGAGCCGGGACTCAGGACCGGGCGGGACAGCGAGGAGGCTTCCGGCCCGTTCCGGCCGGTACGGGCAGAAGCGATCAGCCTGGGAAAGGGGCCTGCTGCCATGGGCGAGCCAAAGACGTACACGCTGGAGGCGCCGGGCGCCGTGCTGCACTACGACGTGCGCGACGGCGGCGCGGGGCACCCGGTCCTGCTGCTCGTCGGGGCGCCGATGGGTGCGTCCGGCTTCGCCGCCTTGGCCGGGCAGTTCGCCGACCGGATGGTGGTGACCTACGATCCCCGCGGGACCGGGCGCAGCCAGCGCACCGATGGCGAGCCGCCAGGGTCGGTGCCCGGCGAGCACGCCGACGACCTGCGCCGGCTGATCCGGGCGGTGGACGCCGGGCCGGCCGACATCTTCGGCAGCAGCGGCGGCGCGGTCAACGCGCTGGCCCTGGTGGCCCGGCATCCCCGGCTGGTCGGCACGCTGGTGGCGCACGAACCGCCCGCCGCGCGAGAGCTGCCCGACCGTGAGCCCGTGCTGGCCGCGTGCGCCGACATCCGCGAGACCTACCAGCGCCGCGGCTACGGCCCGGCGATGGCCACCTTCATTGCGCTGGTCAGCCACGTGGGCCCGATCCAGCCCGGCTTCCCCGGCCAGCCCGCCCCCGATCCCGCCGCGTTCGGATTGCCCGCGCAGGACGACGGCTCCCGCGGCGAGCCGCTGCTGGGCCTGCACATGACCGCCTGCGCCGGCCACCAGCTCGACTTCGGCGCGCTCCGCGCGGCACCCACCCGCATCCTCCTCGGCGTCGGCGCTCAGTCCGGCCAGATGATGGCCGGCCGTGCCGCCATGGCCGTGGCCGAGCGGCTCGGCACCACGCCGGTCACCTTCCCCGGCGGTCACGACGGCTTCCTCAGCGACCCGGACGCCTTCGCCGCCGTCCTGCGCACGATCCTGGACGGCTGAGTTCCGCAGGTCATACGGTGAGCCCCTCTCCCCCGGTCGTGACGGTCACGAGGAGCCAGGTGCAATGAGACGGCGGATGTCCGCGGTCACCGGGGTGTGGCGTGCGCCGCGCTGAGACCGATGTGATCGTGGTTGGGGCCGGCCTGGCCGGGCTTACCGCGGCCAGGGAGCTGGCCGCGGCTGGCTATGACGTCACCGTCCTGGAGGCGCGGGACCGGGTCGGCGGGCGGGTGCTGAACCACGGCCTGGCCGGCGGGCACGTCGCCGACGTCGGCGGGCAGTTCGTGGGCCCCAGCCAGCGGCACATCCTCGGGCTGGCCGGCGAGCTTGGCGTGACCTCCCTCCCGATCTTCACCGGGGGCCGGACGGTGCTCGAGGTTGGCGGGCGCCGCCACGACTACCGGACCGTGCCGCGGGTGAACCCGGTGCAGCTGGCCGACGCGGGCCGGGCCCTGTTCAGCCTCGACCGGATGGCCCGCCGGGTCCCGGCACAGGCGCCCTGGCAGGCCGCCGGGGCCGCGGCCGCCGATGCGAGGACGCTGGCGGACTGGGCCCGCCGCAACGTCAGGACCCGGCTTGGCCGGTTCGCCATCGAGGCGTTCAGCCGGGGAGTGCTGGCCTGCGAGGCCGGCGAGGTATCCCTGCTGCATGTGCTGTTCTACCTGCGGGCGGCGGGCGGGTTCCGGCAGCTCACCGAGGTGGCCGGGGCTGCGCAGCAGGACCGGTTCGCCGGCGGGTCGCAGCTGATCGCGCTGCGGATGGCCGAGCAGCTCGGCCCGGACCGGGTCTGGCTCGGCGCTCCGGTCGCCCGGATCGAGCAGGGCTCGTCGCGGGTGGTGGCGCACTCGGCTGCGGGGGTGGCCACGGGGCGCCGGGCGGTGATCGCCGCGCCGCCCGCGCTAGCGGGCCGGATCGGCTACGACCCGCCGCTGCCCGCCGACCGTGATCAGCTCACCCAGGCGGCGCCCATGGGCTCGGTGATCAAGTGTCTGGCCGCCTACGACGAGCCGTTCTGGCGCGAGGCCGGCTACAACGGCCAGGCGACGTCGGACGGCCCGGCCGCCCGGGTCACCTTCGACACCGGGCCGCCGGACGGCTCGTTCGGTGTCCTGCTGGGCTTCGTCACCGGCGCCGAGGCGCGCCGCCTGGCCCGGGCCGCTCCGGCGCAGCGGCGCGCCGAGGTCCTGGCCTCGTTCGCCCGGTACTTCGGCCCCGCCGCGGCCCGGCCGGCCGACTACGCCGAGCACGACTGGACCGCCGACCCGTGGACCCGCGGCTGCTACGGCGCGCACTTCCCGCCCGGCACCTGGACCCAGTTCGGGCCGGCGCTGCGCCGCCCGGCGGGCCTGCTGCACTGGGCTGGCACCGAGACCGCGACCGAGTGGAGCGGCTACATGGACGGCGCGGTCCAGTCCGGCAAGCGCGCGGCCGCCGAGATCCTGGAAACGCTGCCGCGGCCATGAGCGCCATGCCTCGTCCGCGGATCGCCGGGCGTTCGCTGACCGCATCGTGACGCGTCGTCCCGCTCCCCCGCCGCCGGCAATCGGCGGCCTTGCCAGGCACCGGCGAGGAGTGCAGGGCTGGCCCTGATGCCAGGAGGGCCAAGGTCGTGCGAGCATGCGCACTGCGCGTTCTGCGCCAACGGCTACATCCAGCACGCCTTGGCCTGGCGGGCTGGCCGACTCACCGACCTCAGCGCGCTGCCGGGCAACAACAGCAGCGTTCGCCTAGCGCTGCGTGCTGAGCAACTCGGTTGAGACCAGGCAAACCCTTGGCCCGGCCGCCCGCGCGCCGAAAGCTGGCAGCAACGCCAGGAGGGCGCGGCTGGCCGGGCACGGGTCAGCGGCGGGGCCCGGCGTCACCCGGCCTGATCGTCGCCGTCGGTGCCGTACGCATCGTGCCACCGCCACCAAGAGTACGGCGGGGTCTGGGGGTAGCCCTCCGGCGAGTCCTCCCACTCCTCCTGCCGCCCGAGCGCGGTGATGTCCAGGTAGCTCCAGGTGCCGCCCATCGGCTCGTCGCCACGGTTGTTGACGAAGTAGGTGCGGAACACCCGGCCGCCGTCGCGCAGGAACGCGTTCGTGCCGTGCCATTCGTCCACGCCGAAGTCCGCGTCGAAGCCGTCGGTCATGCTGTACCAGGGCATCGTCCAGCCCATCCGCGCCTTCACCCGCGCGATGTCCGGCTGCGGCGCGCGCGAGACGAAGGCGAGCGTGGTGTCACGGGCGTTCAGATGGGCGACGTGGGCGACCTGATCGGCCACCAGGGAACAGCCGGGGCACGCGTGGCCGGGCCAGCCGTACACGCCGGGCTCGAAGAAGGCGCGGTAGACGATGAGCTGACGACGGCCCTCGAACAGGTCGAGCAGGCTCGCCGTACCTTGCGGCGCGTCGAACGCATACTCCTTGTCCACCGCCAGCCACGGCATCCGCCGGCGCTCCGCCGCCAGCGCGTCCTTGGCGCGGGATACCTCCTTCTCCTTTACCAGCAGCCGCTGGCGCGCCGCCTCCCACTCCTCCGCAGCGACGATCGGGGGGGTCTGCATGGTGGGTCCGCCTTCCAGTCCGTGATCAGTCATGACGTCCTCGGGTTTGGTGTGGTGGGCTTGTGACAGGTCCGCGGGCACCCCGGTCGAGGTGGCCCTTCAGTGCCACGAGCGGGCCGTCCCAGTCGCGGGCCAGCGCGGCCAGGAACTGCTGCGCTACCTGCATGGGCGCCGAGCGCAGCCGGTACCGCACCCGGCGCCGCTCCCCCGGCTCGGCCCGCACCAGGCCGGCCCCGGCCAGCAGGGCCAGGTGCTTGGCGATCGCCTGGCGCGTGATCGGCAGCCGACCCGCCAGGTCCGTCGCCGTGGCCGGGCCGCCAGAGGCCAGCGCGGCCAGGATGGCCCGCCGGGTCGGGTCGGCCAGCGCGACGAAGACCTGCTCGGCGATCGCCTCGGCGTCGATCGCCCCGGTGTCAGGCTGCATCGAGGATGCGGTCAGGGAAACCCATGGCAGCCTCCGTCGAGTAGCAATCGAACGGTTGCCATATTATGGCAACCGCTTGGTTGCGTCAAATAGCCCGACCGAGGCCGCGGCCACCGATCCGTTCACCGCATGAGCCCCGGTCCGTCGCCGCGGGCCCCGAGCCGCCGTCCACGCGTCAGCCCCGCAGGAGAGCGGCGGCGAGGGTGTCACGGACCCACTCTTCCAGCTGGTCGTAGCTGTAACGCGCCTGGCGCACCAGCAGGTCGTGGGTGTCGGGGCTGGCGATGACCCAGGCGGTGTCGGCGGCGCCGGCGTTGCTGAGCCCGGGGCGCAGCACCCCGGCGGGCACCCGGGCGAAGAAGGCATGGAAGGCACGCCGGCGCAGGTCCATGAGCTGCTGCCAGTCCGCGGCGATCTCCGGGTCGACCCCGCCGCCGTCCCGGTAGGTCTGCCAGCCGACCGCCGACCGCTGGGCCAGGAGCCGGTACTGGTGGCTCAGGTTGGCCACGAGCCGGCGCGGATCCGCGGCGTCCTCCGGGTCGATCGTGGCCGTGATGACGGCCGGGGGCTGCCCGGGGACCAGCGGAACGTCCTCGTCACCGGTGACGGAGCTTTCCATGACGGCGCGCAGCAGGTTCCGCTTGTTGCCCCAGTTGGAGTAGAGCGTCTGCACGGACATGTCGGCCCGCTCGGCGATGCGGATCACCGTGGCGGCCGCGTAACCGCGCTCGGCGAACTCGGCCTTGGCGGCGGCGAGCAGCCGCCTGCGGGTCTCGCGCCGCGTGGCCTCCCCCGCCTCGCGCTGCCGGCTGACCCGCCGGGCCTTGGGCGGCTCCCCTGCCCCTGCTGGCTGCCCGACGGTCATGTCGGTCCTCCCTGAGTCGGTCACCAGACCATCATAGAAGCTCTTGACTGTCGTTCTAGAGATATGTAATGTCACTCTAGAACATAACCGCTGGAGTCAGGAGCCGGAGATGACCGCCGTGATTACTCCCCCAGTCAAGTCCCCGGCCGCGGGCGCCGTGCGCAGCGGCGCGGTGACCGCCGTCGTGTGCGTGGCCCTCGCCACCGTGGTGGCGGCCATGTCGTCGCTGAACGTGGCCCTGCCCGAGATCGCCCGGACGACCCACGCCACCCAGACCCAGCTGGCGTGGGTCATCGACGCATATTCCCTGGTGTTCGCCTCGCTGCTGCTCCCGGCCGGGGCCTTCGGCGACCGCTACGGCCGCCGGCTGGCGCTGCTCATCGGGCTGTCGGTCTTCGGGGGCGCCTCGGCGGTGGCCATGACCGCTCACTCGGCGACCGAGCTGATCGCCCTGCGGGCCGTCCTGGGCCTCGGGGCGGCGCTGGTGATGCCGGCCACCCTGTCCACCATCACCGGGACCTTCGCCAGCGAGCAGCGGACCCGGGCGGTCAGCATCTGGGCCGCGGTGGCGGGCGGATCCGCCATCCTGGGGCTGCTCACCTCCGGGATAGTCCTGGAGCTGTGGTCGTGGCCGTCGGTGTTCGGGCTGAACGTGGTGCTGGCCGCGATCGCCGTGGCCGGCACGCTCCGCTTCGTGCCCGAGTCGGCCGACCCGCACGCTCCCCGCCTGGACGTCAGCGGCGCCGTGCTGGCGGTCATCGGGATGGTCGCGCTGGTGTACTCGATCATCGAGGCGCCTAGCCACGGCTGGCTGTCGACGCGCACCCTGGCCGGCCTGGGCGGCGGCCTCGTGGTCCTGGCCGGGTTCGTCTTGTTCGAACTGCGCCGCCGCAACCCGCTGCTCGACCCCCGGGTCTTCGCCCGCCGGGGCCTGTCCGCCGGCAGCCTGTCGATCTTCGTGCAGTTCTTCGCGTTCTTCGGCTTCATCTTCCTCGTCCTGCAGTACCTGCAGCTGGTCCGCGGGGACTCGGGGCTGGTCTCGGCGGTCAGCATGCTGCCCATGGCCGCCGCCATGATGCCCGCCGCCCGGCTGGCCCCCGCGCTGGTGGCCCGGATCGGGGCACGGGCGACGTGCACCGCGGGGCTGGTGCTGATGGCCGGCGCCCTGGTCGTCCTGGCGCAGCTGACCGGCGCCAGCAGCTACTGGCTGATCGCCGCGGGGCTCATCCCCCTCGGCGCCGGCATGGGCCTGGCGATGACCCCGGCCACCAGCGGCATCACCGCCGCCCTGCCCGCCGCCCAGCAAGGGGTCGGCTCAGCGATCAACGACCTGTCCCGTGAGGTCGGCGGGGCGGTGGGCATCGCCGTGCTGGCCAGCGTCCTCACCAGCACCTACCAGAGCCACCTCCACCTGAGCCACCACCTGCCCGCCGCCGAAGCCGCGCAGGCCCGGGCCTCGGTCGCCATCGCCTCCCACCTGGGCGGGGCCGTCGCCGCCCAGGCACACATTGCCTTCTCCGACGGGTTCCACCTGGCCCTGCTCATCGCCGCCGGGCTCGTCGCCGCCGCCGCGATCGCGGTCGCCACCCTGCTGCGGGGCCGTGGCCGCACGGCCGGCGACACCCCGGCCGCGGCCTGAGCCCGGCTCGCGCTCCGGGCCGGCCGCCATCCAGGCGGCCGGCCTGGCCCTGGCCGTGCGAACCGGACATACTAGAGCCCGGCGGCACGGGTCATGTCCTGGGACGGTGACACGCATGCGCCGAACTCCGCACCTACGTTCCGGCAGGGCGCTTGCCGCTGCCGCGACAGCCCTCTTGACCGTCGGGGTCTGCGCGGCCCCCGCGGGCGCGGCATCGGCCCCGGCAGCGGCCGCCGATCACGTGCTGTTCAACTTCGCCGGCCAGCCCTGCGCCGGGCCGCTCTTCGGCGTGATCGCCGGCCCGGGCGGCGTGCTGTACGGCACCACGGCGTTCGACCTCGGCGCCGACGGCGGCTGCGTGTTCTCGCTGACTCCCGGTCAGTCCGGCTACACCCAGCGGGTCCTGTTCCGCTTCGCCGGCCCGGCCGGTCTCAAGCCGGAGGGCCTCGTCGCCGACGCCCACGGTGACCTGTTCGGCAACACCATCGCCGGCGGCACCGGCCACGCCGGGGTGGTGTTCGAGCTGGTCCCGGGCGGATCCGGGAGCTACACCGAGCGGATCCTGCACAACTTCACCGGTGGCACCGACGGCAGCCAGCCGGCCGCCGGCCCCCCGGTGCTCGATGCGCACGGGGACCTGTTCGGGGTGACCCAGTTCGGCGGCACCGGCGGCCAGGGCGTCGTGTACGAGATGCAGCGCACCGCCACCGGATACACCGAGAAGGTGCTGCATACCTTCGCCAGCAACGGCGGCCAGCCGCAGGCCGGGCTGACCATCGCCAGCACGGGGACCCTGTTCGGCACGATCTACGGGTTCGGCCAGCAGAACCCGGACGGCACCGTCTTCCGCATCCAGCTGGGCAAGTCCGGGGCCGTGTACACGCCGCTGTACAACTTCAAGGGCGGCACCGACGGGGCGTTCCCGATCGGCGTGCCGACCGTGGACAACCGCACCGGCGCCATTTACGGCACCACGGAGTACGGCGGCAACGGGAACGGGGCGGTGTTCTCGCTCACCCCGCACGGCTCCGGCTATACCGAGCACGTGGTGCACGCGCTGGCGGCCAGCGGCGCGGAGGGCTTCGCGATGGAGGGCCAGCTGCTGCTCACGGCCCAGGGCGACCTGTTCGGCACGGCAACCCTCGGCGGCATCAAGTGCTCCGGCATCGGCTGCGGGACGCTCTTCGAGCTGACCCCGAACGGAACCTCGTTCACGTTCCGGCTGGTCCATCAGTTCACCGGGCCGCCCGACGGCGCCGACCCGGAATGGTCCGGGCTGATCCCCGGGCCCGGCGGGACGCTCATCGGCACCACCCGCTCCGGCGGCACGGCGCGCGCCTGCAGCGACGGGGGCCCGGGCGGCGTGCTCGGCTGCGGCACGGTCTTCCAGCTCACCCCCTGACCCCGCGCCGGCCGCGGACGGCATCGGGCACAATGCCCGGATGGAGAGCATGCCCGCCCCGGCCGCCGCGGTGGCGGAGTTCGCGCCGCCGCCGCAGGCCGGCCGCGTGTTCAGCACGGCTTACCCGATCCGGCACACGGACGTCACCCCCGGGGGGCGGCTGCGGCTCGATGCGCTGGCCCGCTGCCTGCAGGATGCTGCCGAGGACGACGTCGCCGACGCGGGCCTGCGCGAGCCGTACGACTGGCTGGTGCGGCGCTGCGCGCTGACCATCGCCGGTTACCCGCGGCGCGGCCAGCGCCTGCGGCTGGCGACGTTCTGCTCGGCCACCGGGCCACGGTGGGCCGAGCGGACCACGACGGTGAGCGCGGCCGGCGCCGAGGTGATCCAGGCCAGGGCCGTGTGGGTGGCGGTGGATCGCGCCACCGGGCGGCCCTGCCCGGTGGGCCAGGAGTTCCACCGGCTGTACGGCCCGGCGGCACAGGGCCGCCGGGTGTCCGCGCGGCTGTCGCATCCCCCGCCGGGCCCGTCGGCACCCGGCCGGGACTGGCCGCTGCGGGCCAGCGATTTCGACGCCGCCGACCACGTCGGCAACACCGTGCACTGGCAGGCCGCCGAGGATGTGCTCGCCGGGCTGGACTGGCTGCCGGGCCGCGCCGAGATGGAATACCACCAGCCGATACTGCGCGGCGACCGGTTGCGGCTGGCCTGCCGGCTGTCGCCGGGCCACGCCGCCCTTTGGCTGCTAAACGATTCGGCGCGGCTAGCATCTGCCCAGCTCAGCCGGTAACCGGGGAACCCAGGAGCCGACGGCGGCCCGCGGGAGGTGACCATGGAAGGTGTGACGGCACGCGGCGGCCCGGCGGCGGACCCGCGCCTGCCCTGGCTGGCCCGCCCGCAGGCCCGGTCGTGGAGATGCGGCACGTCCGGAGCGGTGCTTTCCGGCGAGGTCGGTTCCTATCACGCCAGCCTCCCCGGCTATGCGCCGACGCCGCTGACCGAGGCCCCGGCGCTAGCAGCGGAACTGGGCATGGCCCGGGTCTATGTGAAGGACGAGTCGTCCCGGCTGGGCCTGCCCGCCTTCAAGGTGCTCGGCGCTTCCTGGGCCGTCCGCCAGGTGCTGGCGGTCTCGCCTGCTGATGAGCACGACAGTGCCACCCCCCCGGATGGTCTTGCCGCGCTGCGTGCGGCGGCCGCCCGCCGGCCGGGCCTGGTATTCGCCACCGCCACCGACGGCAACCACGGCCGGGCGGTCGCCCGGATGGCCCGGTGGTGCGGGGCCCCCGCGCGGGTCTTCGTCCCCGCCGTGACCGAGCCCGCCACCCGTGCCGCCATCGCCAGCGAGGGCGCCGAGGTCATCCAGGTGACCGGCAGCTACGACGAGGCCGTCGCCACGGCCCGGCAATGGGCCCGGGACCACCCCCGCGCTGCCCTGGTCCAGGACACCGCCTGGCCCGGTTACGAGCAAGTGCCGGGCTGGATCGTGGAGGGCTACTCGACCCTGTTTGCCGAGCTCGACGCCCAGCTTGCCGCCGCCGGTGCCGGGCCGCCCGCGCTGGTGGCGGTCCCCGTCGGCGTCGGCTCCCTCGCCCAGGCCGCCGTCGGGCACTACCGGGCCGCAGATGCCGCTGACCGGCGACAAGTGACAGCCGGGGGATGGCCCGGGCGCGGACAGAACTCCGCGCCCAGGCAACCCTCGTCCGCCACTGCGGTGCTATCCGTGGAGCCGGACACCGCCGCGTGCCTGCTCGCCAGCCTTCGGGCGGGGACGCCGGTCACGGTGCCGAACGCGAACACGATCATGGCCGGGCTCAACTGCGGCACCATCTCCTCGATCGCCTGGCCGTATCTCTCCCAGGGCCTGGACGCCGCCATCGCGGTGACCGACGATGCGGCCCGCCGCGCCGCCGCCGACCTTGCCGCGGCGGGCATCTCCTCGGGCCCGAGCGGCGCGGCGTCCCTGGCAGGCGCCCGGGCCGCCTTGACCGGCACGGGCAGCTCGGACCGCCGCGCGGCCCTGGCCGTGGGTCCGGGCTCGGTGATCGTCCTGCTCAGCACGGAGGCTGGCGCAGCCGGATAGTGCAACGCCCGCGCGGCCGTTCCCGCCTGCCGGGCCCGGCACGGGACGGACGGGGGTTGCCCCGGCGCGGAGTTCTGCCTGCGCCAGAGCCGTCCCCCGGCCGTCCCGTCCTCCCCAGCCCCGCGACGGTTTGCTTACAGCAAAAACGAGATATATCGTTTCTGGGCCGGGGAGAGAGCCGTACAGCGGGGGCCGGTAACGGAGGCAGGCATGGACAGCTCGGAAAGCTGGGAGACGGGAGCGCCGGGGCACCGCGCATGGACCCAGGGGCCGTGGCCCGCAGACGCGCCGGGCCAGGGCCCAGCGGATCAGGGGCCGTGGAATCCCGGTCCCGGGTTCGGCGCGGACAGCGTCTCCGCGGGTGACTGGACCGTCACCACGGTGGGCGGGCGCACGCTGGCCCGCCGCGTCCTCAGGTTCCTGCTGCTGTCCGCCGCGGCCGGCTTCGCGGTCGTGGCTGGCCTGATTGCGCTGGCCGTGCTGGCGTGGCCGCACGGGCTGCTCGCGGTCTTCCTGGTGCTGCTCGCGGTGCCGGTGCTGCTGCTGAGCCTGGTCACGGCCACGGCGATCTGGGTCGGCCGCCGAGCCTGGCGCAGCGGGGCCTGGATCGAGGCCGTGCCCCTGGTCGTGGGCATGCCCTGGCTGGGCCGGGTGATCTGGGCGGTGCGCGCCGCGCTCGTCGGCAAGGCGTTCTGGCGGCTCGGGCAGCGGGTCCGGCAGCCCAGGTATCAGCCTCGGACCGGCGGCCTCAGCGGCACCACCAGGTAACGGAACGCGGCCCGCGGCCGCCCTGCCGCCCCGGCGTCACCGGAGTCCGCGGCGTCGGCCTTCCCGGCGCCGCCGCCGTCCGCGCCGTCACCATCGTCCCCGGCCAGCGTGATGAGCGCGGGCCGGGCCGGGCTGCTGAACTCCAGCCGGATGGTCGCCGACCCGGCCGGGCCATCGCCGGCGGCTCCCCGGTCACCCGTGCCGTCGGCAGCGTCGCCCTCGGCCCCGCCGCTGGCGGGCTGCGGGTCAGCTGCCTGGGCGGGGTGCCGGGCGGGCCCGGCCGCCCCGGCCGCCGCGGTGATCCCGTCCAGCAGGTAGTGCGGGTTGAAGGCGATCGCGGGCTCGTCGCCGTGGAAGCTCGCGGTGATCCGCTCCATTGCCCGGGCCCGTCCCTCGGTCTGGGCCTCCAGGGCGACGGTCCCGGAGCCGAACGTGAGCCGGACCGGGGTGGCCCGGTCGGCGACCAGGGAAACCCGCCGGACCGCCTCGATCAGCGAGGCCGCGGGCATTTCCGCGCGGCAGCCGTACCCGGCGGGGAACCGGGACTCATACCTGATGAACTCCCCGCCGATCAGCCGGCCGGTCAGCCGGCGGCCCCCGCTGTCGAACGAGATCATTCCCTCCACCGGGCGAGGATCGCCGCGCCCGGCCGTGTCCTCCGGGACCGCGAACGATAGCGACACCGGGACGCCGGGCACCATGACGCGCGCTGCATCGGCCAGGGTCCGCCCCGGGACCAGGGCTATCGCCCGGATCCCGGGATGGGCCGGCGCCCAGTGCAGGTCCCGCACGGCGAGCCGGTACCGGTCGGTGGCCGCCAGCGTCACCACATCGTCCCGGATGTCCAGGCACACCCCGGTGAGCATGGGCAGCGTGTCGTCGCGGCTGGTGGCCGGGAGCACCTGCGCCAGCGCCGCGGCCAGGTCACCGCCGTCGACCGTGCCCGCCAGCGGCGGGGCGGGCGGCAGGTCCGGGTATTCCGCCGTGGGCAGGGAGACCAGCGCGAACTCAGCGCTCCCGCAGGTGAGCGTCACCTCGTCGCCGTCGGTGCGGAATTCGGCGGGCTGCCCGGGCAGGCTGCGGCTGATCTCGGCGAGCAGCCGGCCCGGCACCAGGGCCGTGCCCGGTTCGGCGATGTCGGCGGGCAGCTGGGTGGTCGCGGCCAGCTCGTAATCGAAGCAGGACAGGGTGAGCCCCTCCGCCGCGTCCAGCCGGAGGCCGGACAGCACGGGCACCACGGGCCGCGACGGGAGCGCCCGCGCCACCCATGCCACCGCCTCTGCCAGCGCGTCATGCTCAACCTGGAATTTCATGCGACCACCTTTCTGCGCCGATCCTTGCACCTCCTACCGACATAACTGCCCTGCCCGGCAAACAGGTGCAATCCCAGCTTGCCGTGGCCTCAGGCCAGGCCTGGGGGCACCGCAGCCAGCGCGGACTGGATCGCCGTGGCGAGCGCCCGGGCGGAGTCGGCCGTCAGCTCCACCGCCACGCGCGCCGACGGGCCGTGCGCCGGGTTGACGAAGTCGATGTTGAGCGTGTGCTCGGCCCGCGCATGCTGCGGGTGGTCGAGGTAGACGGTCGCCTCGGTGAGGCCGAACCAGCCCGCCGCGCCCTTACCGCTGCCCTCGACGGCCACCTTCTCGGTGAGATACGTGCACATCGCGGCCTCCGCTCAGCCGGCCAGGTACCGGCCGTAGAAGTCCCAGATCTTCTGCCAGCCGTCCGCCGCCGCCTCCGGCCGGTAGCTGGGCCGGTCCACGTTGAAGAAGGCGTGCCCGGCGCCCTCGTAGCTATGGAACTCATGCGCCTTCCCGGCCTCGGTGAGGACCTTGTCCAGTTCGGCCACTTGGTCTGGCGACGGGTAGGAGTCGTCGGCGCCGAACAGGCCGAGCAGCGGGCAGGATAGGTCCTTGGCCAGGTGCACGATCGGGCCGACCTTGAGCGGCATGCCCTCGGGCGGCGTGCCTACCACGAACGCCCCGTAGCAGTCGACCGCGGCGTCCAGCGGCAGGCGGCACGCGGCGAGGAAGGACTGGCGGCCGCCCGAGCAGTAGCCGATCGTGCCGGCCTTGCCGTTGGATGCGGGCATGGCCCGCAGGTAAGCGACCGCGCCGCCGACGTCGCCGACCAGCCGGTCGTCCGGCACCCCGCCCTGCGCGCGGGACGCCGCTGCCGCGTCGTCCGGGCTGGCCCCCGGTGCCTCCCGATGGTGCAGGTTGGGGCAGATTCCCAGGTAGCCGTGTGCGGCGAACTTCCTGGTGATCTCCTTGCTGCCCGCGTCGTACCCGGGCATGTGATGGATCACGACGACGCCGCCATAGGGGCCGGGGCCGAGCGGCCTGGCCAGGTAGGCCTCGATCTGGTCGCCGCCATGGCCGGTGATGCTGACGGTCTCGGCCATCATCGCGTCTTTCATCGGATGTCCCATCGTCGGTCTGCCTGCCGGGCCCGGGCCGCGCCCGCGCGTCCCCATCCTGCCAGCCTGTCCCCCGCCGGCCCGGGCCGCCGGGCAAAGGCGCTGCGGGCCGCGGCGGGCCCGGTGAGAGACTGCCACCATGACCTACATCGCGGCCGGTGACAGGTACGACGACAGGCACTACCGCCGTTGCGGGCGCAGCGGCCTGCTGCTCCCCGAGGTCTCGCTCGGGCTGTGGCAGAACTTCGGCGACGAGAGCCCGCTGGAGGCCCAGCGGGTGATCCTGCGCCGGGCGTTCGACCTCGGCGTGACCCACTTCGACCTGGCGAACAACTACGGACCGCCGTACGGCGCGGCCGAGATCAACTTTGGCCGCATCATGCGCGAGGATCTACGCCCGTACCGGGACGAGCTGATCATCTCCACCAAGGCCGGGTACGACATGTGGCCCGGGCCGTACGGCGACCGGGGCTCCCGCAAGTACCTGCTGGCCAGCCTGGACCAGTCGCTCGCCCGGATGGGCCTGGACTATGTGGACATCTTCTACAGCCACCGGGCCGACCCGGACACCCCCCTGGAGGAGACCATGGGCGCGCTGGCCACCGCGGTCAGCTCGGGCCGGGCGCTGTATGCGGGAATTTCCTCCTACTCCCCCGACCGCACCGAGCAGGCGGCGGCCCTGCTCCGCGAGATGGGCACGCCGCTGCTGATCCACCAGCCGTCCTACTCGATCCTCAACCGGTGGATCGAGGACGGCCTGCTGGACACGCTGGAGCGCGTGGGCGCGGGATGCATCGCCTTCTCCCCGCTGGCCCAAGGCCTGCTCACCGGCAAGTACCTGGACGGCGTGCCGGCCGGGTCCCGGGCATCGCGCGAGGACAGCAGCCTGTCCGCCGACCAGCTCAGCGAGCGGAACCTGGTCCGGGTGCGCACGCTCAACGACATCGCCCGGGGCCGGGGCCAGTCGCTCGCGCAGCTGGCGCTCGCCTGGGCGCTGCGCGACCCACGGGTGACCTCGGTACTGGTCGGCGCGAGCAGCGTCGCCCAGCTGGAAGAGAACGTGGCCGCGGCGGGCCAGGCCGCCTTCGGCGCGGAGGAGCTGGCCGCGATCGACCGGCAGTCGGCCGGGTCCGGGATCAACATCTGGGCCGCGTCCAGCGCCGAGTAAAGGCGCTAGCGCTGACAGCCCGGGGGCGACCCGGGAACCCCCGCTGGCCTGCGCGGATGATCCACCCGTAGCGCGCCCAGATATTGGGTGAATAAAAGTTTGACCTACTCAACTGTCATCAGTTATGTTTGAGCTACTCAACTGTTGAGATGCTCAGGCGGAGGAACAGGTGCTTACGCGATCGGAAGAGGATCTCCTTGACCTCGAGATCCTTGACTCGGTGGCCGGGCTGTTCGCCCAGCTCGTCGCCGAGGGTGAGGCGCTTGCCAAGAGGCTCGGCATCCCGGTGTTCGTGATCAAGGCGCTGCACATGCTGGACAACCCGCTGGCCATGAAGGACCTGGGGCTGCGGATGCACTGTGACCCCTCCTTCATCACCAGCATCGCCGACACCCTGGAGAAGCACGGGCTGGCGGTGCGGGAGCCCGATCCCGCCGACCGCCGGGTGAAGCGGCTCGTGCTCACCCCGGCCGGCGCGGAACTCAAGGCGCGCATCGAGGATGAGGTGCTGAGCCGCTCTCCGTGGCGCCAGCGCCTCAGTCGGGAGCAGCGGGCCAGCCTGCTGGCCCTGATCCAGACCATGTGCCCGCCGCTGTCCGCCACCGATGCGGACTGCCCCGCGGAGGAGGTGAGCAAGCTCCTGGCCAGCGCCGTGACGGAACCCGCCGCGGCCCAGGCCGCCCGGTAACCCGCGGCCGCTCAGCCTCATTCATCAGCGGCCGCTGACGTCCGCAAACCAATCCCAGACTTCCACGCCCGGCGCGAACCGCCGCCGCGCTTGTTAACTACGCCTTAACGCAAGGAGATCACATGTCCACCGCACAGCCCGCGACCGGGCGACGGGGCCCAGGCGCTACGGCTGATGGCGCTCGCCAGCGGCATCTCGGCCTGGCCCTCTTCGTGATCGCCACCGCCCAGCTCATGGTGATACTCGACGCGACCATCGTCAACGTCGCGCTCCCCCACATCCAGCATGCCCTGGGCTTCTCCGGCTCTGGCCTGGAGTGGGTGGTCAACGCCTACGCACTCACGTTCGGCGGCCTGCTGCTGCTCGGCGGCAGGGCCGGCGACATCCTCGGCCGGCGCCGGGTCCTCATCGCCGGCATCATCCTGTTCTCGGCGGCGTCCCTGCTGGGCGGGCTCGCCACCTCCCAGACCTGGCTGCTGGGCGCCCGAGCGCTGCAAGGCGTCGGCGGGGCCATCGTCGCACCGGCCGTGCTGGCCCTGATTACCACGACGTTCCCGGAGGGCCCGCCGCGCAACCGGGCCATGGGCGTCTGGGCCGCGATGGGCATCGGCGGCGCCGCGGTCGGCCTGCTCGCGGGCGGCCTGCTGACCACCTACGCGTCATGGCGTTGGGTGTTCTTCGTGAACGTGCCGATCGGCATCGCGCTCGCCCTGCTGGCCCCGCGTGCGTTCAGCGAGACCGCGCCGCACCCGGGCCGGTTCGACCTGCCCGGCGCGATCACCGCCAGCCTCGGCCTGTCCCTGCTGGTGTACGGGCTGTCCAACGCCGCCACCAGCCCCAACGGGGTGAGCCACTGGGGTGACACGAAGGTCGTGGTGTCGCTCGCCGCCTCCGTGATCCTGCTCGTCTCGTTCGTGCTGATCGAGGCGCGCAGCAAGCACGCGCTGATGCCGCTGCGGATCTTCCGCAACCGGGACCGGACCGCGGCCAACCTGATCATGCTCTGCGTCGGCACGGCGATGTTCGGGATGTTCTTCTTCCTGACCCTGTTCGTGCAGACCGTGTGGGGTTACAGCGCGCTGAAGACCGGCGTGGCCTATCTGCCGATGGTCGGCATGATCATGGCGATGGCCGGGCTCAGCTCCCAGCTGGTCACCCGGATCGGCGCCCGGCCGCTGCTGATCGCCGGCTCGGCCATCGGCGCGGGCGGCATGTTCTGGCTGTCCCGGATCACCGAGCACAGCTCTTACGCCGGCGGCCTGCTCGGCCCGATGCTGGTCACCGCGGCCGGGCTCGGCCTGCTGTTCATGCCGATCACGCTGGTCGCGCTGTCCAAGGTCGAGGACCGGGACGCCGGGCTGGCCGCCAGCCTGCCCAACGTCGGCCAGCAGGTCGGCGGGGCGATCGGCCTGGCCCTGCTCGGCACCGTGGCCTGGACCGTGGTGTCCAACAGCGTCCACAACCAGGTCACCGCGCTGGCCGCGGCGGCGGCCAGGACCGGGCACGCGGTGCACGCCACCGGCGGCCAGATCCCCCATGCGATCTACAACCACGCGCTGGCGCTGGGGTTCTCCCGCGGGTTCCTGGTCTCCGCCGGGATCGCGGTGCTCGCACTGGTGATCTCGGTGGCGGCGATCCGGGTCAAGAAGGAAGACCTGGCCGGCGACCCGATGGCGCTCGCGGCGGGTGCTGCCGCGGACCTGGACGACCTGGGCGACCTGGAGCCGTCCCAGGCCTGACCGGCCGGTAACAATAGAACCGGAGCCCGGGCGCCCCAGGCGCCCGGGCTCCGGCGCGCCCGGCGAGTTCCTCTAGGGTGTGGTCGCAACAGCCATGCAGCGGGCGGGAGGCCGGCGATGCTCGACGGGATGCCGCTGATCGACGCGCATCAGCACCCGGTGCGGCTATCCACGGTCAAGCCGGCCTGGCTGGACTGGGCGCAGCGGTTCGGCCAGCCGGGCTGGCGCACGGCGTACGCACCCGGCGGCGAGATCATCCCGCAGGCCTTCGAGGACCTGCTGCAGGCCGAGGGCGTCGACCACGCCCTGGTGATCTGCGAGTACAGCCCCAAGGCGACCGGCATGCAGCCAGCCGAGGACCTGCTGCCATTGACCGGCCACAACCCGGCCCGCTTCTCGCTGGTCGCCAACATCAACCCGCACCTGCACTACCCGGTGGACGCGGAGCTGGCCCGGCAGCTCAGCCTGGGCGCGATCGCGCTCAAGCTGCATCCGGTGCATGGCGGCTTCAGCCCCGCCGACCCGGCCCTCTATCCCGCCTACCAGGCCTGCGCGGCCGAGGGCCTGCCGGTGGTGGTGCACTGCGGCACGAGTTCCTTCCCCGGCTCCTCGAACGAGCTGGCCGACCCGGCGCTGCTGCTCCCGGTGCTGCGGGATTTCCCCCGGCTCACCGTGGTCCTGGCCCACGGCGGGCGGGGCTGGTGGTACGACGCGGCGGCGTCGCTGGCCCTGCTACACGAAAACGTGTGGATCGAGCTGTCCGGCCTGCCGCCGCACCGCCTCTCCCAGTACTACGCGCGCTTCGACCTGCGCCGGCTGGCCGGCAAGTTCATCTTCGGCACCGACTGGCCCGGCGCGCCCGGCATCGCCCGCAACGCCCGCGGGATGGCCGCCCTCGGCCTGGGTGACGACGTGCTGGCCGGCGTGCTCGCCGGCCACGCGCTGGCCGTCTACCCCGGGATCCGCAAACATGCCACACATATTTGACGTATCGCCACAGCTTTGTAGAGACTAGGACTGCGGCGGCAGGGGCAGTTGTACCTCGGCGGTTTGCAACTCGGTACTCCCCCGAGGGAGCGTCATGGCACCCGTTGACTTCGGCACCGAACCCGGCCGCTACCGCCACCTGCGGGTGGAGGCCGACGGCGAGATCGCGCGCATCGTGATCGAGGCCGACGAGCGGGGCGGCATCAACCCCGGCTACGAGCTCAAGCTGAACTCCTACGACCTCGGCGTGGACATCGAGCTGCACGACGCGGTCCAGCGGCTGCGGTTCAGCCACCCGCAGGTCCGCGCGGTCGTGCTCACCAGCGGCCTGGACAAGGTGTTCTGCGCCGGGGCGAACATCCGGATGCTGGCCCAGGCCGGGCATGCGCAGAAGGTGAACTTCTGCAAGTTCACCAACGAGACCCGCAACGCGATCGAGGAGGCCGGCACCGACTCCGGCCAGGCGTACCTGGCCGCGGTCAATGGCAACGCGGCGGGCGGCGGCTACGAGCTGGCCCTGGCTTGCGACGAGATCGTTATGATCGACGACGGCAGCGCCGCGGTATCCCTGCCCGAGGTGCCGCTGCTGGCCGTGCTGCCCGGTACCGGCGGGCTGACCCGGCTGGTGGACAAGCGCAAGGTCCGCAAAGACCTCGCCGACGTGGTCGCCACCCGCAGCGAAGGCGTACGGGCCAAGACCGCGCTGGCCTGGGGCCTGGTGGACGCGATCGCGCCGCCGAGCAGGTTCGCCGACACGGTCCTTGGACGGGCGAAGGCGGCCGCCGCGCGGTCCCGCCGCGCCCCGGGCGGCCCTGGCGTCGAGCTCACCCCCCTGGACCGCCAGGTCAGCGAGGATGCCATCGGCTACCCGCATGTGCGCGCCGGCCTGGACCGCGCGGCCGGCCTGGTGACCATCACGGTCAGCGGCCCGCGCGAGCCGGCGCCGGACGACATGACCGGCGCGCGCGAGCAGGGCGCCGGGTTCTGGCCGCTGTCGGTGACCAGGGAACTCGATGACCTCATCCTGTGGCTGCGCACCAACGAGACCGAGCTGGGCACCTGGCTGATCAAGACCTCCGGTGACGCCGGGCTGGTCCTCGGGTATGAGGCCCTGCTGGCCGGTGCCGCGGGCACGGACTGGCTGGCCGGCGAGATCAGGCACTTCGCCAAGCGCACGCTGCAGCGGCTGGACGTGACCAGCCGCAGCCTGTTCGCGCTGATCGAGCCGGGTAGTTGCTTCGCCGGCCCGCTGCTCGAGCTGGCTCTCGCCTGCGACCGCCAATTCATGCTGAACGGCCTGCCGGATGGCGAGCTGGCTCCCCCGGCCGGCCCGGATCCCGCCGGGCCGGCCGGGGG
>Ga0318553_10000134_pt1 | contig 20172 bp, 17 predicted proteins | sample GRESIP082b2f21_FD_203686 | JGI IMG/M metagenome (GOLD analysis project Ga0318553, IMG submission 203686) | Tropical soil microbial communities from Luquillo Experimental Forest, Puerto Rico - GRE.SIPMG.082b2f21 | ecosystem: Environmental > Terrestrial > Soil > Tropical forest > Bulk soil...
TCTCTACGCCGAGAGCGAGCGCCGGCGCCGGGAATCCGAGGTCTTCGCCAGCGTCGCCCAGGCGATCACGTCCTCGCTCGATCTCGACACGGTGCTGCGCCGGATCACCGACAGCGCCAAGGAGCTGGTCGGCAGTGACCTGGCCATGATCGGCTTCCGCGAAGGCGACGCGGAAGCCGTCACCGTTCGTCACCGCGCCGGCTCGCGTTACACGTCCGATCGCACGTTCAGCATCGAGCCCGGCAAGGGGTTCGGCGGGCTGGCGCTGCAGAGCGGCCGCCCGTTGCGGACCGACGACTACGTCAACGATCCGGCGTTCAGCAAGGACTACCTCGGCGCGGTCTCCCGGGACGACAGCGTCAGTGCCATGGTGGTGCCGATCAAGAGCGAGGAGCGCGTGGTCGGACTGCTCTACGTGGCCAACCGCACGAAACGTCCTTTCAGCGATCGCGACGAGGCCACCCTGCTGCGGCTCGCCGACGAAGCGGCCGTGGCCATCCGGAACGCGCAGCTCTTCGCGAGCGAGCGCGAGAGCGAGCGGCGCTACCGCACCCTGGTCGAGAGCTCGATCCAGGGCATCCACATCCAGCGCGACTGGATCACGCTGTTCGTCAATCCTGCGTTCGCGCGGATGCTCGGCCACGACCGCGCCGATGAGCTGGTCGGCCTGGATACGGAGCTGGCTCACGCCGGAAGACCTGGCGCGGCTCGAGCGTGACCGCGCCGCGCGGCTTCGCGGCGAGCCGGTCGCGTCGCGGTACGAGCTGCAGGCGACGCGGCGCGACGGCTCGCAGATCTGGGTCGAGATCCAGGTCACCGAGATCGTCTGGGCGGGCGAGCCGGCCATCCAGTCGACCGTGCTCGACATCACCGAGCGCACGCGCGCGGAGCAGGCGCTCCGGCAGAGCGAGGCGCAGCTCCGACAGGTCCAGAAGATGGAAGCGGTCGGCCAGCTCGCCGGCGGCGTCGCGCACGACTTCAACAATCTCCTGACCGTCATCACGGGCCGGACGGAGCTCCTGCTGTTGAGGCTGGCCTCCGACGACCCGCACCGGCGTGACGTCGAGCTGGTCAGGAAGACGGCCGACCGCGCGGCGTCGCTCACCCAGCAGCTCCTCGCCTTCAGCCGCCAGCAGATGCTCCAGCCGCGGGTGCTCGACCTCAACGGCGTCGTCGCCGGCATGGCCCAGATGCTCAAGCCGCTGATCGGCGAGACGATCGAGGTGGACAGCCTGCTCGATCCGGCGCTCGGCCGTGTGAAGGCCGACCCGGCGCAGATCGAGCAGATCATCCTGAATCTGGCGGTGAACGCCCGCGACGCGATGCCCCACGGCGGGCGCCTCACCATCGAGACCGGCAACGTCGACTTCGACGACGCGTTCGTCGAGATACACCCCGGCGCGTCCGGCGGTCCGCACGCGATGCTGAGCGTGTGCGACACGGGGAGCGGCATGAGCCCGGAGGTGCAGGCGCACCTGTTCGAGCCGTTCTTCACGACCAAGGGGGTCGGCAAGGGCACCGGGCTCGGGCTCGCGACGGTGTACGGCATCGTCAAGCAGCACGGCGGCTACATCCGGATCGAGAGCGCGCCGGGCGCGGGCACCGTCGTCAGAATCTACCTGTCGCGGGTCGCGCCGGTGCCCGACGCCGTGACCGAGCCGGCCGCCGATGCGCCGGCCGCGGCGGGAGCGGGCACCGTGCTGGTCGTCGAGGACGAGGGCGAGCTGCGCGAGCTCGTGACCGAAGTGCTCGGGATCGCCGGCTACTCGGTCCTGTCAGCGGCAAGCCCGATTGCCGCGCTCGAGATCGCGCGGCAGCATGCGGGGCCGATCCACCTGCTCCTGACCGACGTCGTCATGCCGGAGATGAGCGGGCGCGACCTCGCCGATCGCCTCGTACAGACCCGCCCGGGGCTGAGGATCCTCTATATGTCGGGCTACACCGACGACGCGATCGTGCACCACGGCGTGCTCGACCCGGGGACCGTCCTCCTGCAGAAGCCCTTCACGCCGGACAAGCTCACGCGCATGGTCGGCGACCTCCTCGCCTCGGGCTGCTGAGCAGCCCTATCCTTTGAGCAGCCCTATCCGGAAATGCGGAGCTGGGCGAGTAGGCTCCAACCTATCGCCGAGGCGAGGTCGCGCAGCTCGATCTCGCCGGCGGCCGGCAGGCCGTGCGTGACGAGATACAGCACGATCACGTACTTCACGAGGCGTTGCACCGCGAGCAGCATGTCCCCTCACCCCTCCCTCGGCGGCCTGCCGCTGATGGGACGCCGGGAGAGGACGGGGCGTTTACGCGAGATTCGAGTCGGTCAGGGGCGCGGCTTGAGCTCGATCATGTGGCCGTCGGGGTCGCGCAGATAGAGCGAGGGCCCGTCGCCGAAGGCGCCGAAGCGCTGGACCACGTCGCCTTCGAGCGCGACCGCTTTCTGGCGCAGCTCCTCGGCCACCGCCTTGAGATCGTCGCAGTGGATCGACAGGCAGAAGTGGTCTGGCCCGACCGGCCCCGCCTCGGTCGCGGGCAGGAGGTCGATCAGCGCCTCGCCGAACCTGAGATGGATCAGCGAGATCCGCTCGTTGAACTTGGCAAGCGTGCAGCCCAGCACATCCTCGTAGAAGCGCCGCGACCGCGCCTGGTCGCGGACCCGCAGGACGACGTGATCGATGCCGAGTGGCTTGAACATCGTCACCTCCATGATTCGTGGGCGCGCCGCGACCGGCGGGGCCCCAGCCCCGCGGAGGAGCCGCCGCGCACGCTGCGGACGTCAGACTACCACGCGCGGCGCTCATTCCTGGCGGAGCACCGACAAGGGCTTGCGGCCGAGGAGCCGGACCGTCGCCAGGAGCCCGATCGCGAGCGAGATCACGGTCGTCAAGGCCACGCCGAGCACCAGGGTCTCGATCTCCAGGGTCCACGGCGTGTCGAGCACGAAGCGCAGGACGATCCAGGCCAGCACGGCGGCCAGCGCCGTCCCGCCGAGGCCGGCCACCGCGCCGAGACACGCGTACTCGACGGCGAACGCCCGCGCGATGGCCCAGCGCGTGGCGCCCAGCGTCTTGAGGATGACCGACTCGTAGAGCCGCTGATAGCGCGTCGCCGCGAGCGCGCCCGCCATGACAACGAGCCCGGCGGCGATGCTGAAGAGCGCCATGAACCGCACCGCGAAGGAGATCTGCCCGAGCACGTCCGCGACGCGCTCGAGGACACCCCGCAGCGGGATCGCCGTGATGTTGGGAAAGGCGGTCGCGACGCGGTCTTGCAGCGGCGTCTCGAGGTCGGCCGCAACACGCGCCGTGGCCAGATAGACCGTCGGCGCGCCGTCGAGCGCGCCGGGCGAGAGCACCATGAAGAAGTTGGCGCTCAGGCTCTGCCAGTCGATCTTGCGCAGGCTCATCACCTCGGCCTCGATCGGCACGCCCTGCACGTCGAATGTGAGCGTGCCTCCGACCCCGACCCCGAAATATTTCGCCGCCTCGTCGTCGACCGAGACGCGCGGGCGCGCAGCGGCCTCGTCGGCGGTCCACCAGCGCCCGCGCGTGATCCTGTTCGCGGCCGGCGGTGTGTCCGACCACGTCAGCATGTACTCGCGTGTCAGGTACCAGTTCTTCTCCGGCGCCTCGCGCTTGCGCCGATCGATCAGCTCGCGCGTGACGGGGGTGCCGTCGATTGCGGCGAGCCGCGCGCGGACGACCGGCGTGACCACCGGGGCCACACCGCTCACGTCGCCCACGAGCTTCGCGAACGGCTCGCGCTGATCGGGCTGCACGTCGATGAAAAAGAACGACGGCGCGTCACGCTTCTGCTCGTACGCGATCTGTCGGCCCAGGTTCGCCTCGAGCAGCGCGATCGCCACGAGGAGCATGACGCCGAGTCCGACCGCCACCACCACCCTCACGGTGTGACCGCCCGGGCGATCGAGCCCCGCCAGGCCCTGGCGCCACGCGAGCCCGCGCGCCCGCGGCACCCACCGGCCCACGTGGACCAGCGCGCGTGAGAGCCCGAGCAGGATCGCGAGCGCGGCGAGCGCCGCGCCGACGAAGATGCCGCCGAGCCGGAAGGATCCGGCCTGCCAGACCGCCAGCGCGGCCAGTCCCGCGAGGATCGGGAGCGCCGCGGCCCACGGCCGGCGCCCGCGCCAGCCGCTCACGTCGACGTCGCGCCGGAGGATCAGCGACGGCGGCACGGTGCGTACCGAGAGCAGCGGCCAGAGCGCGCAGAGCAGCGCCGCGAGCAGGCCGAGCGCGATACCGCGCGCCGGCGTGCCGACGTCCCACTGGGTCTCGAGCACGAACGGCGCGAACGGGGCGAGCGCCCGTACGAGCAGCGGCTGCGCCGCCAGGCCGAACGCGGCGCCGACGAGGCTGCCGGCGAGCGCCAGCGCGAGGGTCTGGATCAGATACGTCGCGAGGAGCACTCGCGAGCCGGCGCCGAGGCACTTGAGGATTGCGATCGTCGCGAGCTGGCGCCGAAGGAACGTCGTCACCGTCGACGCGATGCCCACGCCGCCGACCAGCAGGCTCGCCAGGCCGACGAGGCCGAGATAGGTGGCGAGCTGGGTGAAGAAGCGTCGCAGACCCGGCTGCGATTCGTCGAACGCCGCGATGCGGACGGACGGGTCGCCGATCGCGCGCGCGAGGTCGTCGGCGGCGCCGCGCGCCGTCACGCCGGCGGCAAGTCGCACGAGCGTGCGATAGCGCACGCGGCTGCCGATCTGCAAGAGGCGCGTCCGCTCGAGGGCGGCGGCGGCGATGATCACGCGCGGCCCGAGGGTGACCAGACCCACCGGGCGATCCGGCTCTCGCACGAGCACGCCGGTGACGATGAAGCGCGCGGAGCCGATCAGCAGCGGGTCGCCGACGGCGATGCCGAGCCGCTCCAGGAGCGGCGCCTCGACCACCGCGCCGCCGGCCTCGCCGCGGTCGGCGGTGAGCCCGTCGAGCGGCGCCGGCGGCGCCGTCTCGATGCGGCCGTAGAGCGGATAGGCGGGCTCGACCGCCTTGAGCTCCACCAGCAGGCTCGCGCCGCGCGCCGGAGCGCGGCTCATCGCCACCAGCTCGCGCACCGTCGTGATGACGGCGCCCGCGCCCGCGAGCTCGTCCACGGCGGCGCGCGCGGCGGGATCGAGCGGCTGAGGGGAACGGAGCTCGAGGTCACCGCCGGTGAGCGCGCGGGCCTCGCGCGTCAGGGTGCGGTCGAGGTTCGTGGCGAACGTGCCGACCGAGACCAGCGCGGCGACGCCGAGGGCGACGCAACCGAAGAGCACGGCGAAGTGGCGGGCGGCGCCGCGGGTCTCGCGCCACGCCATGCGAAGCGCGAACGCGAGGCTCACGCGGCGCCGTTCAGGACCCGGCCGTCGTGCAGGCGGATCACGCGATCGGCGCGGCCCGCGAGCGCCTCATCGTGCGTCACGAGCACCAGGGTGGACCCGCGCCGCCGGTTCAGCGCCAGCAGGAGCTCGATGATCTGCTCGCCGGTCGCGGAGTCGAGATTGCCGGTGGGCTCGTCGGCCAGGAGCAGGCCGGGGTCGAGCGCGACCGCGCGGGCGAGCGCGACGCGCTGCTGCTCGCCGCCCGAGAGCTGGACCGGATAGTGATGCGCGCGGCCGCCAAGCCCGACGTCGCCGAGCAGGGCGCGCGCGCGGCCGAGCGCGTCGGGCGCGCCGACGATCTCGAGGGGGACCGCCACGTTCTCCGCCGCCGTCAAGGTCGGGATCAGGTGATAGGACTGAAAGACGTAGCCGAGCGTCTCGCGGCGAAACCGCGCGAGCGCGTCCTCGTCGAGGCCGGTGATCTCGACGCCGGCGACCGTGATCGAGCCCGCGCTCGGGCGATCGAGACCGGCGATGAGCCCGAGCAACGTCGACTTGCCGCTGCCGGAGGGGCCGGTGATCGCGCACACCTCGCCGGCGGCGACGTCGAGCGTGACGCCGTCGAGAATCGTGAGCGGCCGTCCGCCGCTCGGCAGGCGCATGACGACGTCGCGAACCCTGATCATCCCGGTTCCTCATACTACACTGGCCGTGTGAGGCGATTTCGCGGCGGCGCGCTCGCGCTGTTGTGCGTCACGCTGCTCGGCGCCGCCCCCGGCATGGCGCGCGCCGAAGGCGTGGTGGTGGCCCTCGGCGACAGCCTCACCGCCGGCTTCGGCGTCGCCCCGGACGAGGCGTTCCCGGCGCGCCTCGACGCGCGCCTGCGCCGCGAGGGCTACGCATACCGCGTCGTCAACGCGGGCGTGAGCGGCGATACCTCGGCCGGCGGGCTCCGGCGCGTCGACTGGGTGCTGCGCGCGAGCCCCGAGGTCGTCATCGTCGCGCTCGGCGCCAACGACGGCCTGCGAGGGCAGAGCCCGGAGGCGACGCGCACGAATCTCGAGGAGATCGTGAAGCGGCTCCAGGCCGCCGGCGCCAAGGTGCTGCTGGCCGGGATGCGCCTGCCGCCGAACTACGGCAGCGACTACACCCGGGAGTTCGAGGCGATCTATCCGGCAGTCGCGCGGCGAGCCAAGGTCGCGCTGGTACCGTTTCTCCTGGACGGCGTCGCCGGCGTCCCCCGACTCAACCAGGGCGACGGGATCCATCCGACCGCGGCCGGGCAACAGGCAATCGCCGACCATCTCTGGCCCTATCTGCGGCCCTTGCTCCGGCCGGCGAAATAAGCGGCGTATCTGCTTCGTCTCATCTGGCGTTCGGGGAGTAACTGAACGGCCGGAACCGAAGGGGCAGGTCGTTTCAAAAGGGAACCGGTCGTATTACGGCGCCGCGCCGCCGCGAGGGTTGGCGCGGCTCATCGATAACGGGGCGCGCCCCGCGTTAGTGGTCTCGCACGGGGCGTGCCCCAAGGTGTAGGCGCCACACCCGGCCCGGCGTTATTTCCGCCGGTTTCTCGCCGGTGCCTCCATACGATGGTCCGGCCATGCTTCGCTCACTGGCCCTCGTGGCGGTGCTGACCGCCGCCACCGGATGCGCGCTGATCCCGCCCTCGCATCCCGATCTCGCCTACTATCCGGCGCCGCGCGATCCGGTAGCCTCCAGGGTCTCGCACACGCTCTACCGCGCGGCCCAGGCGGTGGGCGACGACCCGGAGCTCTACTCGTTCGCGATGATCCAGACGCCGATGGTCACGGCGTTCACCGGCGACGACGCGACGTTCTATTTCTCCGACGGCCTGGCGCGCCTGCCTCAGCGCCACCTCGACGCGCTCGTCGCCCAGCAGGTCGCCCACGACGTCCTCGGGCACACTCCCAAGCGGCGCAGCGTGTCCCTGTTGATCACCGCGGGGTTTGCCACCCTGGGTCTCTTCGTGCCCGGCGGCGGTCTGGCCGATTTCCTGGTGAACCCGCTCGTCGTCCGGGCCTACTCGCGCGAGCAAGAGCTCGACGCCGATCAGCGAACGATCGAGATCCTCCGAGATATGGGCCACACGGCCCCGCGGCAGGCGCTCGCCGGGGCGCTGCGCGCGGCCGCCGCGGCGAATCCGCCCGCTTCGCCGTTCATCGAGCAACGCATCCTGGCGCGCGCGCCCAGCCTCGAGGACCGGCTGGCGGCGCTCGAGCCGCTCGAGGCGACGCCCGTCGTCGCCTTCCGCAAGGCCGCCGCGCGACGATAGGCCATGGGCCCGAGATCGGCCGACCGCGGCGATCTCGGGTAGAATCTGGCTCCTGTGAACGGGATCGTCGCGTACGGCGCCTACCTGCCCTACTTCCGCCTGGACCGCAAGGCGATCGGCGAGTCGCTGGGCTCCTCCGCGGGCTCCGGCACGCGCTCCGTCGCCTCGTACGACGAGGACACCACGTCGATGGCGGTCGAGGCTGCACGCGCGGCCCTGAGGGCGACGCCCGGGGTGCGGCCCGGCGCCCTCTACTTCGCCACGGCGGCTCCCGCCTACCTCGACAAGACCAACGCGAGCGCCATCCATGCCGCTCTGGCGCTCGACTCGCAGGCGCCGGCCTTCGACATGCTGGGCTCGGTGCGCTCGGGCGCGGGCGCCCTGTCGGCCGCCATCGACGCGTCCAGGCCGACGCTCGTGGCGCTGGCGGATATCAGGACCGGCCTGCCCAGCGGCGGCGACGAGCGTGAAGGCGGCGACGGCGCGGTCGCGTTCGTCCTGGGCGACCCGCGCGACCGCCCGGTGCTCGCCGAGCCGGTCGCGCGCGCCTCGGCCACGGCCGAGTTCCTCGAGCGGTGGCGGTTGCCGGGTGATGCGGTCTCGCGCCAGTGGGAGGAGCGCTTCGGCGAGCACGCGTACGTGCCGCTCGGCGAAGCGGCGGCGGCCGACGCGCTCAAGCAAGCGGGTGTCAGCGCGGCCACCGTCAAGAGCTGGATCGTCACCGGCCCGCACGGTCGCGCCAGCCGTCGGGTCGCCTCGGCGGTGGGCGCGGCGAAGGGGACCATCGCCGACGACCTCGCGGCGAGCATCGGCAACACGGGCACGGCGCACGCGGGGCTCATGCTCGCCGACGCGCTCGACCGCGCGAAGCCGGACGAGCTCATCGCCGTGGTCTCGCTGGCCGACGGCTGCGACGTCACGCTCTGGCGCACGACGGCGGCGATCGAGACCCGCCGGCCCGCGCAGCCGGTGGCCGCGCAGGTCGCCTCGCCCGGCCGGGTCACGTACGCGACGTTCCTGACGTGGCGCGGCTTCCTGCCGCGCGAGCCGCCGCGCCGGCCCGATCCCGAGCGCCCGGCCGCGCCGCCCTCGTTTCGCGCCGACGCGTGGAAGTTCGCCTTCACCGGCAGTCGCTGCCAGGCGTGCAGCGCCGTGCACCTGCCGCCGCAGCGCGTATGCGTGAAGTGCCACGCCATCGATCGGATGACACCCGAGCGGCTCGCGGACAAGCCCGCGACGATCGCGACGTTCACGGTGGACCGGCTCGCGTACTCGCTCTCGCCGCCCGTCGTCGCCGCGGTCATCGACTTCGAGGGCGGCGGCCGGTTCCAGTGCGAGCTGACCGACGTCGACCCGGCGAGCGTCAAGATCGGCGATCGCGTGGAGATGACATTTCGCCGGCTCTTCACCGCCGGCTCCGTTCACAACTACTTCTGGAAAGCGCGGCCGCTTCGCAGGCGATAGAAGCTACGCCGGACCCGAGGACGCCACGACGTGCCGGGCGACGTCGGCACGCACGATGCTCGACGTCAGGCCGTCGTCGGGCCCGGCCCCGCGAAACGCCAGGAGCGCTTCCTCCGATTCCCACTCCTCGTAGACGTTGACGCGGTCGGCCTCGATCGGGTCGGCCGCCACGACGAAGTCGCGACAGCCGCGCGCCCTGCGCGCCTGCACCACCGCCTCGAGCGACGACGTCAGGAAATCGAGCCGCGCGCCCGGGCGCACGTAGATCTTTCCCGCGACGATGATCATGATCTCCTCCACGTCGACGATTCAGAGCCACGCGAGCATCAGCCAGCCGAGGAACAAGGTGGCCACCGTGACCGGAACACCGACCTTGCAGTACTCGACGAACCCGATCTCGACGCCCCCCGCCCGCGCGGCCTCGACCACGATCAGGTTCGCGACGCTTCCGAGAATCGTCAAGTTGCCGGCGAACGTGGAGGCCATGGCCAGCACGAGCCACGCGCGGCGCGGGTCGTCGAATGTGGCGACGAGCGGCTTGAACAAGAGCACCGCGGGTACGTTGGACACGAGGTTCGACAACGCCGCGGTGACGATCGTCAGCACCGCCGGGCTCTGGAGGTTCGCCGCCTCCGCCCAGCGCAGCAGCACGTCGATCAGCCCGGAGTGCTCGAGCCCCGCCGTCACCACGAACAGGCCGGCGAACAGGACAAGCAGGCTCCAGTTGACCTCGCGTTAGACCTTCTCCGGATTCACCCGCCGCGTGACGAGCGTCCAGGCAGCGCCCGCGATCGCGACGATCGCGATCGGCACGCCGACCAAAGCATACCTGCGCACTCGCGAGCGCCCTGATAGAATTGAGATCCGCGCGAGTCAAGAGCGGCCACGGAGGAGGTCAGGGCGATGGCGAGCAACGGGATCCGCGACCGGGTGGCGATCGTCGGCATGGGGTGCACGCCCTTCGGCGAGCACTGGGACAAGGGCGTCAACGACCTGCTGGTCGATTCCACGAAGGACGCGCTCGCGTCCGCGGGGATCGCGCTCTCGGACGTCGACGCATTCTGGCTCGGCACGCTCTATTCCGGCCAGTCCGGCCTCACGCTCTCGCGCCCGCTCAAGATCGACTACAAGCCGGTGAGCCGGCTCGAGAACTACTGCGCCACCGGCTCCGAAGCCTTCCGCAACGCCTGCTACGCGGTCGCGTCGGGCGCCTACGACATCGCAATGGCCGTCGGCGTCGAGAAGCTGAAGGACTCGGGTATCTCGGGCCTGCCGGGCGCGCCGGTCCCGGGCGACGGCACGCGCGCCGGCCTCACCGCGCCCGCCACGTTCAGCCTGCTGGCGCCCGCCTACGGCAAGAAATACGGCGTCGAGGACTCGGCGCTGAAGGACGTGATGACGCGGATCGCCTGGAAGAACCACAAGAACGGCGCCCTGAACCCGCGCGCGCAGTTCCGCAAGGAAGTCCCGAAGGAGACGATCGCCTGCTCGCCGCTGGTCGCCGGCCCGCTCGGCATCTTCGACTGCTCGGGCGTCAGCGACGGCTCGGCCGCCGCGATCCTCGTTCGAGCGGAAGACGCGCACCGCTACACCGACAAGCCGCTCTACGTGAAGGCGCTCTCGTTCGTCGCCGGCCCGGCCGCGGGTCCGATGGATCCCGACTACGACTACACGACCTTCCCCGAGGTCGTCGCCTCCGCGGTCGACGCCTACGCCCAGGCCGGCATCAAGGACCCGCGGCAGGAGCTCGCGATGGCCGAGGTCCACGATTGCTTCACGCCGACCGAGCTCGTGCTGATGGAGGACCTCGCCTTCGCCTCGCGGGGCACCGCGTGGAAGGAAGTGCTCGCCGGCACGTTCGATCTCGACGGCGAGCTGGCCGTGAATCCGGACGGCGGCCTGAAATCCTTCGGCCATCCGATCGGCGCGTCGGGCCTGCGCATGCTCTTCGAGGCGTGGCTGCAGCTGCGCGGCGAGGCCGGCAAGCGGCAGATCGCCTCGGTGGCGCGCGGCCGCAAGCTCGCGCTCACCCACAACCTGGGCGGCGCGCCCGGCGAGTGCGTGTCCTTCGTCAGCGTGGTCGGATCGGAGCCGGCCGCGTAGCGGGAGCGAGCGCGCGCAGCGCGTCGAGCTGGACCGCGCGCCGGCGCGCCGGGTCCTGCTCGAGGGTCGAGAGGGCGAGAAACGCGGTGTCGACGCCGGCGTCCAGATAGCGCTGGACGTGGGCGCGGATCGTCTCCATCGATCCCCGGATGATCAGATCGTTCATGACCTCTTCGGGCACTGCCGCCACCGCGGCCCGGCGGTCGCCGGTCTGCCAGGCGCGCCACATCGGGCCGAGCGCGTCGCCGCGGCCGAGCCACTCCTGGAACGCGCGATAGACCGGCACGTTCAAATACGCCGTCACGTGGCGACGCACCGCCAGCTCCGATTGCGAGCTCGGCGGATCGATGTTGATCAGCAGACGCGCCGTGATCTCGAGCGCGTCCGGATCGCGTCCGGCCTTGCCGGCCGCCTCGCGGCAGACGGCGATCGATTTCGGCACGTCGTCGGCCGCGAGCCAGTTGATGATCACGCCGTCGCCCACCTCGCCCGCCACGCGCAGCATGCCCGCTCGTAGCGCCGCGACGTAGATCGGGATCGGGTGCTCGGGCGGCCGCGTCAGGCGGAAACCGTCCACCGAGAAGGTCTCGCCCCGGAACACGACGCGCTCGCCGGTGAAGGCGCGGCGCAGGAACTGCGCCGTCTCGCGCACCCGGGTCGCCGGGCGGCTGAAGACGCCGCCGTTCCACGATTCGACGATCGGCTGCGAGCCCGCGCCGATGCCGAGACAGAACCGGCCCGGCGCGACCTCGGCGATTCCGGCGGCGGACATCGCCAGGGTCGCCGGGCCGCGCGTGAAGACGTTGGCGATCGCCGTCCCCAGCCGCATCGACGTCGCGGCGCCGACGACCGCGAGCGGTGCGAAGCAGTCGATGCCGTCGGCCTCGAGCGACCAGGCGTCGACGTAGCCCAACTGCTCGGCCTCGCGCGCGATCTCCGGGTGCTCGGCCAGCGCGAAGCCGTCGAGCGGTACCGACAGCGCGAGCCGTTTCGGCCTGGCCGTGGGCATGGCCGCACTCAGTCCGGTGGCGCCGGGGATGGTCGCCTGACGTAGCGGATCGACACGAGGCTCACGGACTCCCGTAGATCCGGCGGTACTCCTCCCAGGAGAGGACGACCTTCTTTACGTAGAGACGCGTCTCGTCGAAGGGGATCTGCTCGACGAACGCCTCGATGTCATCGCTGGGCCGCGTGCTGAGCCACTGGCGCACGCGATTGGGCCCGGCGTTGTAGGCCGCCAGCGCCAGCCGCGGATCGTTGAACTCGCGCATCAGCCCGGCCAGGAAGCGCGTGCCGAGCTCGATGTTGACGCCCGGGTCTTCGAGGTCGCTGCCCGGCGCCATCAGGCGCGCGGTCGCCGGCATGAGCTGCATCAGCCCGCGCGCCCCTGCCCGCGACGTCGCGCGCGGGTAGTAGCTCGACTCCTCGCGGACGACCGCGGCGACCAGGTGCGGGTCGATGCCGCGCCGCTGCGCGGCGTCGCGCACCTCGTCGCGCCACGCGAACGGGTAGAACATCTCCCAGAACGCGCGCGGCAGGGCCGGATCGCCGGTGGCCGCCGCCGGCTGGAAGTAGCGGCGCATGATCCGCAGCGCCATGTGGTAGCGCTCCACCTCGATATAGACTCCCGCCAGGCCGTACAAGCGCACGGGGTCGCTCGCCGCGTCTTGCACGACGTCCTCCAGCTCCACCGCGGCCTCTTCGACCAGGTTGAGCCGCCGCAGCATCACCACCCGCGCGAAGCCCGCATCCTCGGTGAGCGCCACGCGGGGCTCCGGCGGGAGCGCGATCTTCGCCGACACGCCGCCTTCCTTCACGCGGCCGAGCCGTCCGGCGGCGAGCATCCCGTAGTAGCTCCGCGGCGCTTCGGCCAGGATCTGGTTGTAGAGCTCGGTCGCATTGCCGCTGCCGGCCTGCTCGCGCGCGCGCGCCGCCCAGTAGAGCGCGGGCTGGCGGTAGGCGCCGGCGCTCCCGAGCTCGGCCAGCCGCGTCCAGCTCTTCTGGGCGCCCGTCGTGTCCCGTTTGAGGTAGGCGACCCAGCCGAGGCGCCAGAGCGAGGCGGCCCCGGACTCCCGCGTGGGGAACTGCGCGGCGACCGCGCGGTACACCACGATCGCCTCGGAGTCACGATTGACGTCCTCGAGCACGCGGGCCTTCAGGAAGAGCGCCTCGGCCTTCTCGGCCTCGGTGCCGGTGGCCGCGACCGCGTCGACGTTGGCGAGGGCTCGGCCGATCAGCTCGTTGCGGCCGGCTCGGTCGCTGCGCCGATCGGCCGCGCGCACGTACAGCCGCGCCTGCTCGAGCTTGAGCGCGGGGCGCCGCTCGGCCGCCGAGCGATCGATCATGAGCCCCAGGGTGCGCGCGGCCACGTCGTGACGGTTGAGCCGGCGCGCGCTCTCCACGATGACGCGCAGCCCCCGCGTCACGATCGCGCCGTCCTTGACCTCGTCGACGATGCGCTCGGCCTCGCCCAGCGCGACGTCGGGCACGTTCGCGCGCAGCAGCCGCTCGGCGCGATCGATGCGCTGGCCCGGCGTCAGCGGAGGCAGGCGGATGCCGGACGCCTCCAGCGCGACGATTCGGTCGCTCGCACCTTCGGCGTAGCCGCTGGCGGGCGTGAGCAGCCGCACGTCGCGGTAGGTCAGCGCTGCGGCATCCGGCTGGCCGAGCGCCTCGGCGGTCATCGCGAGCAGGTAGAGCGCGCCGGGGAATTCCGGCGAGTCGGGATACGCGTTGATCAGACGGACCAGGACCGTCTGCGCCGACGCGTCCTGCCCGGCTCTCAGGTCGAGCGTCGCGGCGAGCAGGAGTGCGCGCGGCGCCAGGCGGCTCTTCGGGTAGCGGTCGACGACGCTCAGCGCCGCCGCGCGCGCGGCGGCCAGATCGTCGCCCCGCGAGAGCGCCTCGGCCAGGAGGTAGCGGACGTGATCCCCGACGATGCTGTCCTTGGCCGCGTCGGTGCTGAACTCGCGGATCAGCGGCTCGAGGTCGCCGAGCTGGTAGGCCTCGACGGCGGCCGCCCACCGGCGCTCCGGCAGCGAGTCGGTGCCGGGCGCTTCGGACTGCGCCACGACCGCCACCGGCGCCAGCAGCACGGCGGCGACGAGCAGCACTCTCAAGAGGGCGGCGTCCCGCGTCGCGCGCCAGGTGAACGCGATGCGCTGGATCGCCGTGAGGTTCGCGAGCACGGCGAGGACCCAGAGCGCCGGCTCGAGGAGATCGAGGAGGGCGCCGACGATGAGGCAGATCATGCGCTCCGGCCGCTCCATCATGCCGACGGTGCAGCGCACGCCGATCGACTCGGCGCGCGCCTTCGTGTAGCTCACCATCATCGAGCCGATCAGGCCGGCCATCGCGACGATGGCACCGCGCATGTGTGACATGTGGGCGTAAAGCACGACGATGCCGAGCAGCACCACCAGGTCGGAGTAGCGGTCGATCACCGAGTCGAGGAACGCGCCGAAGGTCGAGACCTGGCCCGACGCGCGCGCGAGCGAGCCGTCGAAGAAGTCACAGAGCCCGGCCAGGATCAGGAGGACGCCGCCGGTGCGGATCCGCGCGCCGATGAACGCGGTGGCCGCCAGCAGGCTCACGCCCAGGCCGATCAGGGTCAGGTGGTTCGGCCTCAGGTGCAGGTTGCGATAGAGCGCCAGCCCGATCGGGTCGATCCAGCTGCGCATGGGCTCTCGGTAGCGGCCGAGCATCGTCAGATGGGCTGGACGAGCGCTTGCTCGAGCGCCTCGCGAACCCGCGCGAGCGCATCGGGGTTCTCGACCTTTCGGCCCTGGCCGTCGTGGACGTAGAACGTGTCGACCGCCTGATCGATCTCGGTCGCGATGCGCGCGGTCGCGATGTCCAGGCCGAGCGCCGCGAGCGTCTTCGTGACGAGATAGAGCAGGCCCAGGCGGTCGGGGCACTTCACCTCGAGCACGGTGTAGTCGTCGGAGAGCTGGTTGTCGAGCGTGATCTTCACCGAGCCTTCGGCGCCGGCCGTGGCGCGCCCGGAGGCCCGCCGCTTCTCGAGCAGGGTCGCGACCTGGGCGTCGCTGGTCAGCACCCGGCGCAGGGCGTCGAGCGTCCGGCCCCAGTACGCGGGCGAGGTGACCGCGTCGCCGCCCGGATCGTTGACCTGGAAGGTGTCGATGGCGATCCCGTCGCCGCGGGTGTGGATCTGGGCGGAGATGATGTTCACGCCCTGCGAGGCGAGCGTGCCGGCGATCAGCGAGAAGAGCCCTGGCAGATCGCGGGTGACCACGACCAGGTCGGACGAGCCGAGGTCGGGATGGTGGAAGAGCTCGGTCGCGACCGAGGTGTTGTTGAGCTGCTGGAGCATGCTCAGATGCTCGGCCATCCGCTGGACACCGGTCGTCGCCAGATAGCGCTCGGACATCATCGCCAGGTGCGCCTTGACCGCCTGCGCCGAGACCTCCTCGCCGACGGCCAGCCGGAGCCGCTCGGCGAGCTGGGTGCGGCTCGGGCGCTCGCTGCGGCCCCCGGTGAGCCGGGCCAGGCTCCGCCGGTAGAGCTCGTGCAGGATCGTCGCCTGCCACGGCGTGAGGACGCCGGGCCCGACCGCCCGCATGTCGGCCCACGTGAGCAGGTAGAGCATCTTGAGGCGCTGCGGATCGCCGGCGGTCGCCGCGAAGTCCGCGATCGTCTTCGGGTCGTCGATGTCGCGCCGCTGGGCGATGTGCGACATCGTCAGGTGGTGCGCCACCAGGAACTCGACCAGCGCGCCCTCCTCGGGCGGAAGCTCGATGCGCGCGACGAGCTCGCGGACGAGCGGGATGCCCTTGGCGACGTGGCCGTGGCCGCGCGCCTTGCCGACGTCGTGGAGCAGCATACCGAGCACCAGGAGCTCGGGCTTCTCGACCTCGCTCAGGACCTGGGCGGCGCCCTCCGACTCCGCCGACTGCCCGGGCGCCAGCGCCTCGAGGTGCTCGACGGCCAGGAGCGAGTGCTGGTCGACCGAGAACTTGTGGTAGACGTCGTACTGCACCAGGCACGTCAGCGCGCCGAACTCCGGCAGGTACCGTCCGAGGAGCCCGATCTCGTGCATCTCCCGGAACGTCTGCGCGACGCGCCCCCAGCTGCGGCAGATGTCGAGGAAGAGATCGCGCACGGCCGCCGCGCGCTGGAACCCGTTGTCGACGAGATACAGCGAGTCCTCGACCGCGCGCTCGAGGTCGAGCGAGAGCTCGCAGCCCAGCCGGTGCAGGTGCCAGAAGACCTTCATGAGCCGCGTGGGCTCGGCGCGCAGCGGGCTCGCGTCGCGGTCGACCAGATGGAGCTGGCCGTCGAAGTAAACGAGCCCGTCGGCCAGCGCCTGCTGCCGCTGGCGCCGCCCGGCCGAGCCGCGCCGCGACAGGGTCTCCTGGCAGCGCGCGATCAGGCGGCGCGAGACGCGGTGGATCGCCCGCGCGTGCAGGTAGTAGTCACGCATGAAGCGCTCGACGCCGAGCGAGGTCTCGTCGTTCTCGTAGCCGAGGTTCTTGGCGATGCGCGGCTGCACGTCGCGCGAGAGCACGTCGTTCTTGTGGCCGGAGAAGAAATGCAGCTCGTTGCGCACGCGCCAGAGGAAGGTCAGCGCCGCGTCGGTCGATGCCTGCTCTCGCGGCGTGATGAGCCCTTTGTCGCTGAGCTCGCGCAGGGTGCGCGCGCCGAACTTGGCGGCGCCGAGCCACATCGCGGTATGCACGTCGCGCAGCCCGCCTGCCGACTCCTTCACGTTGGGCTCGCCGATGTACGGCGAGGCGCCGTAGCGGCGATAGCGCTGGTCGCGCTCGGCCAGGGTCGTGTCGAGGAACTGGGCGAAGTCGCGCCGGTAGACGTTCTCGCGCAGCACCTTGCGGAAGCGGCCGAACAGCCGCCGATCCCCGGCCAGGAACCGCGCCTCCTGCATCGAGGTGCGGCTCGGGAAGTCGGTGCGCGCCATCGCCACGCAGTCGTCGAGCGAGCGCAGGCTGTGGCCGATTTGTAAACCGAGATCCCAGAGCGAGTAGAGGAGCTCCTGCATCATCCGCTGCACGTACGGGGTGAGCTCGCCCTCGTAGACCACCATCAGATCGATGTCGGAGAGCGGATGCAGCTCGCCCCGGCCGTAACCGCCGAGCGCGGTGACGACCAGCGGAGTCGGATCGAGGCGCGCAGCCTCCGCGTCGGCGGCCACGAGCCGCGTCAGCGAGAAGATGACCTCGTCCATCAACCGGGCGTGCGTGCGGACCGATTCCTGTCCCGACGCGCCCTCGGCGTGTCTCACCTTCAGGGAATCGAAGCCCTGAGCGAGCGCCTGACGAAAGAATTCGAGCCGAAGGCGACGCCGGTCTTCGGCACGCTCGGCCCTTGCTTCGGCACGCCGGGCCCGGCGAAACAGCTCGACGGACATGACAGGAAAGCGTAGCAACGCGCCTGGAAGACTGTCAAATGCGACACAGACTTACTAGAATGAGCGGGTGAGACGGCTCTGGCGCCCGGTCCTCGACGGCCTCGTCCCGTACGACGCGGGGCTGTCCCTCGAGGCGCTCGCCCGCCAGCTCGGGCGATCCGAGCTCGTCCGGCTCTCGGCCAACGAGAACCCGCTGGGCCCCTCCCCGCGCGCCGTCGCGGCCGTCGAGCGCGAGGCACTGCACATCCACCTCTATCCGGACGGCGGCTCGACCGCGCTGCGCGAGGCGCTCGGGCGGAGCCTCCGGGTCGCCCCGAGCCAGATCGTGGTCGGCAACGGTGCGGACGAGCTGATCGCGCTCATCGCGGCGGCGGCGTTCGAGCCGGGGGACGAGGTGATCGTGCCGGCGCCCTCCTTCGAGCCCTACGAGATCTCGGCGAGGCTCGCTGGGGCCCGCGTGGTCGAGAGCCCCCTGGCCGGCTACGACACCGACCTGGACGACGTGCTCCGCCGGGTGACCGACCGCACGAAGGCGATCATGCTCTGCTCGCCCCACAATCCGGCGACGACCATCATCCCCCGGCGTGCCCTGCTCGCGCTGCTCGACGCGCTCGGGTCGGACTCGCCGCTGGTCGTCCTCGACCAGGCCTACATCGATTTCTGTGACGATCCGGACCACGCCGACGGCATCCGCCTCCTCGAGCGCTACCCGCGACTGGTCGTGCTCCGCACCTTCTCGAAGATCGCCGGGCTCGCCGGGTTGCGCGTCGGCTACGCGGTGGCCGTTGCCGAGACGATCGACCGGTTCAACCGCGTCCGCGCCCCCTACAACGTGAACCGCCTCGGCCAGGTCGCGGCGCTGGCGGCCCTCGAGGATCACAACCACGTCGAGAAGACGGTGCGGCTCGTGCTCGAGGAGCGCGCCTACCTCAGCGCCGAGCTGACCAAGCGGGGCTACGCGTTTCCACCCTCGCACGCGAACTTCCTGCTGCTCGCCGTCCCAGACGCCGCGGATGTCCGCGCGCGCCTGATGCGAGAGGGGATCCTCGTGCGCGATGGCGCCGGCCTGGGCTTCCCCGGCCACCTGCGCTTTGCCGTCGGACTGCGCGAGACGAACGAGAAGCTACTGTCCCTGTTGTAGCCTGGCCTCGAGCTCGTCGAGCCACACGGTGATCGCGCGGATGTGGAAATCGATGAGACCGGCGACGTCGGTGGGCACGGTCAGACCTCGCGCCCGGCAGTAGTCGGCGACCGTCGCGTCCACGTCGAAAAACGACGTCGCGACCGCCCCTGCGTCCATCTCGTCCACCTCGGCCCGCCGCTCGGCGCGCCGCTCGCTCTCGGCTGGAGCCAGCCGCTCGAGCAGGTCGACCATGCGGTCGTACACGACGCCGTAGCGATCGCCCATCGCGAAGTACGGCGCCAGCCCCTGGGCGTCGAGGTAGTCGCCGACCGTGCCCTTGTCGCCGTACACCCCCGCCGTCTGCGGATGCGGCTCCAGGTGGCCGAAGCTCTCGTTGCCGTCGGGATCGACCCAGCGCGCGAGCGGATAGATCCGGCACGCGAGGGGTCGGTCGGGATGGACGCTGCAGCCGCGCTCGTCGAGGAACACGCACGACCGGTCCTCCCTGGTCTGGAGGACGGTGCCGCCCGCCTCGGTGTGGCGGGCGAAGAACTCGGTGGTCGTCAGACCCAGCCTCCGAGCGAGGCGCAGCGCCTCGTAGGGCCCCACGCGGATCGCCTTGCCGTAGCAACAGCGTTTGCACGCGTTACAGACGTACGAGAAGCGGCTGCCTCGCTCGAGGCTGAAGTTGACCTTCGCCAGGAGATCACGATACGGAACGGTCGTGCTCCCGGCGAAGGATCACCCTACTGCTTGCCTTCTGCCTTGCCCTCGGCTTTACCGCCCGACTTGCCTTCACCCTTGCCGCCGCCCTTGCCTTCGCCCTTACCGGCGCCCTTGCCGCTGGCCTTGCCGCTGCTCTTTCCCTCGGCCTTGCCGTCGGCCTTGCCGTCCGCCTTGCCTTCGGCCTTGCCCTCGGTCTTACCCTCGGTCTTGCCCTGGGCGATCGAGTCGGCAGGACGAACACCCATGGCGGCACCGAACGCCGCGATGGCGGCGGCGAGCTTGAGGGCGTCGCGCCGGCTCACGCCGGCCTGTTCCGGGGACTGCTCGCTCCGGTCGGTCATCATTCCCCTCCTGGCTGTGGTCGCACTGCAATCACCCGCGGCCGAACCATAGCATGTTTGGCGGGGGTACCGAAAAGTACTACCGGGCCTGGCCTTGGGTCTTATCCGGCTCAGCGACGCTGGCCGCGGGAGGGGGCCAGCAGCTTCTCGAGGTCTTCCAGGCGTCGGATCAGGGTGTCGCGCTCGATGGTGAGCTGGGTGATCTGGCGATCCCGAAGCTCCGCCCGCTGCTGCTGCTGCGCGATCTTCGTCTGCAGGTCCGCCTCGCGTTTGTAGAGTTCCTTGAGCTCGGCTTCAAGGCCGGCGACGCGCTGCTTGGACGGCAGATAACCGACGAAGAGCACGTAGAGCACGAGCAAGAGCAGAACGCTGCTCGCGGCGACGAGGAACCAGGGAATTCGCGCGATCGGCCAGTCCGCCACG
>Ga0318553_10000151_pt1 | contig 19108 bp, 17 predicted proteins | sample GRESIP082b2f21_FD_203686 | JGI IMG/M metagenome (GOLD analysis project Ga0318553, IMG submission 203686) | Tropical soil microbial communities from Luquillo Experimental Forest, Puerto Rico - GRE.SIPMG.082b2f21 | ecosystem: Environmental > Terrestrial > Soil > Tropical forest > Bulk soil...
CAGCAGGTCCAGGCTGACCCCGGTCAGCGCGTGCACCGCCGCTCCGCCGGACGTGAACGTCTTCGACACGTTCGCCAGCTGGGCCAGCGGCTCGGCCTCGCTCTGGGTGATGGGCAGTGAAATATCGACCGGCGTGGCCCGGGGCAGATCCGGTGCCACCTCGTGCCGGTAGCAGCGCGAGGTCCGGGCCGGGCCGGTCGGGAAGGATGGCGGTGGCGCCTCCCGGCAGCGGTCCTCCACCAGGGCGCAGCGTGGCGCGAACACACACCCGGTGAGGGTGTGGCCGGGCGGCGGCAGGAAACCCGGGATGGTGTCCAGCCGGCCGTGGTCCTTGCGGTGGCCGCGCCGGGGGATGCAGCGCAGCAGGCCGACCGTGTACGGATGGCGCGGCTGCTCGAAAACCTCCCGGGCCGGCCCCTCTTCCACCAGTTCTCCCGCGTACAGGACGCCGACCCGGTCGCACATCTTGGCGATGACGGCGAGGTTGTGGCTGATGAACAGCACCGACGTGGCAAACTCTGCCCGCAGCGCGCTGACCAGATCCAGCACCTCCGCCTCGACGGTCGCGTCCAGCGCGGTGGTGGGCTCATCCAGGATGAGCAGCGAGGGGTTCGCGGCGAGGGCCATGGCGATGACGACGCGCTGGGCCATGCCCCCCGACAGCTGGTGCGGGTAGCGGTCCATGACCTGGCCCGGGTCAGCGATCTGCACCTTGCTGAGCATGGCCTCGGCATTTTCCAGTGCCTCATTGCGGGACTGGCCCGCGATCTCGTACACCTCGGCGACCTGACGGCCGGCCCTGATCGAGGGGTTCAGCGCCTTGCCGGGCTCCTGGTACACCATCGAGACGGTGCGGGCGCGCAGCTCGCGCAGCCTGGCCTTGCCCATGGCCAGCAGGTCCTGCCCGTTGACCGTGATCGACCCCGCGCTGACCCGGCCGTTCCGCGGCAGGTACCTGGTCAGCGCCAGCGCCGCGGTGGACTTGCCGGAGCCGGACTCGCCGACCAGCCCGTAGGACTCGCGCTGCCCGACCTGGAACGAGACGTTCCGCAGCGCCCGCCGGTCCTGGCCGCGGACCTGGTAGGTGACGTCCATGTGCTCCACCTCGACGGTGGGCCTGGTGCCGCCCTCTCCGGCCGGCGCGCCGGCCCCGGCCGGCCTGTCGGTGGTGGTCATGAGGCGATCACCTGCTCGATCGAGTCGGTGACCAGGTTGATCGCGATGACCAGCGAGGCGATGGCCAGCGCGGCGAACAGCGTCTGCCACCAGTAGCCGGCGCCGAGCGTCACGTAGTTGGCGGCGATGTCCGCTCCCCAATCGGGGGTGGGCGGCTGGATCCCGAAGCCAAGGAAGGACAGGGCGGCGATGGTGAAGATGGCGTAACCCAGCCGCACAGTGAACTCGACCAGGACCGTCGGCAGCACGTTCGGCGTGATCTCGGTGAACATGATGTACGCCGGTTTCTCGCCCAGCAGCCGGGCCGACGACAGGTAGTCGAGCTGGCTCTCCACCAGCACCGCGGAGCGGACCGTCCGGGCGATGATCGGGGTGAAGACGAAGCCGACGACGAAGATGATGACCGGCGGCGACGTGCCGAGCGCCACGACGAACAGGAAGGCGAGGACGACCAGCGGAAACGCCAGCACCGCCTCGATGAGCCGGCCGACCACGATGTCGGCCACCCCGCCCAGGTAGCCCATGACCAGGCCGATCGCGGTGCCGAGCACGGTGCCGAGCACGGTGGCGAGCAGGCTGACCAGCAGGATGTAGCGGACGCCGGCAACAATCCGGGAGAAGACATCCCGGCCGAGCTGGTCGGTGCCGAACCAGTGGGCCGCCGACGGCGGCTGGTTCGTCGCGAGCAGCTGCTGGGCAAGCGGGTCATGCGGGGCGATGGCATTGCCGAAAATGGCGCAGACCACCCAGAACAGCAGGATCGCCGCACCCACCAGGAACGTCGGCCGGCGCAGCAGCAGCCGCCAGGGCGGCAGCTCGGCGGAATACCCCGGCTGCGCGACCACCACACCCGTGGCCGGGGGGGCCGTAATGTCGGTCATTCGGGGCCCCCGAGGCGCAGCCGCGGGTTGAGGTACGTGGAGACCACGTCCGCGATGAGCGTGGCGACCAGGTACACGATCCCGATGATGAGGACGCCGGCCTCGAGCATCTTGAAGTCCTTGGCCACCGCGGCCTTGTAGATGAGGTTGCCGATCCCCTGGTAGTTGAACAGGGTCTCCACGATGACCAGCCCGCCAATCAGGTAGCCGGTCTGGGTGGCGATGACGGCGACCGTCGGCAGCAGCGCGTTGCGCAGCACGTGCCGCCGGATCACCACCGACCGCTTCAGCCCTTTGAGGGTCGCGGTACGGGTGTAATCGGCGTTCAGGGCCTCAATGGTGCCGGCCCTCGCGATCCGGGCGATGTAGCCGAACAGGACAAGGATGAGCGGGATCGCGGGCAGGATCAGGTGGTCGAGCTGGCTCAGCGCCGAGGCACCTGGGCCGGCCGAGGCCGAGACCGGCAGCCATTTCAGCGCGACGGCGAAGATGACGATGACCACGATCCCGGACACGAACTCGGGCACCGTGGCGGCGGACAGGCCGACCACCGAGATGGACCGGTCGGTAGCCCGGCCGTAGGTCAGTGCCGCCGCCACCCCGCCGAAGATACCGAGCGGCACGACGATGACGAAGGCCAGCGCGGCCAGCTTGAGCGAGTTAATGAGGGCCGCCCGGATGAACGGCCCGACCGGCGACCGGAACTGGTAGGACTCGCCGAAGTTGCCGTGCAGCACCCCGGTGAGCCAGTTCCAGTACTGGGTCAGCAGCGGCTGGTCCGCGCCGAGCTGGTGGTCCAGGCTGTGCACGGCGCTCTGGGCGGCGAAGGGGCCGAGGATCGCCCGGCCGGGATCGCCGGGCAGTATCTGCCCGGCGAAGAACACGATCAGGCTGATGAGAAAGAGCGTGACCAGCGCAAGCGCTATGCGCTTCGCCACATACGTCGTCATGCGTCATCCCCCTGACGACGGCGCTAGCCGCGCTAGCCGGAATTTCCGGCTGCCGGGCAGCGTAGTTTCTCGTTACCGGCGCTGCAATACATGCAGTGATCACGGTCCGAACAAGAATGCCCCGCAGGTGGCCGGCCTGACCAGGGCCGGGCCGGCCCGGATATCGTCCTGGTGCGGCATGATTCGCGGGAATCCGCAGCGGGGAGGCACAGATGCTCATCGGCGAGAGTTTCATCGGTGAGGGCGCAGAGGCCGCGCATGTGAACACCATCTTCGGTGAGCGCTCCGGGCCGGTGGGGGCGGCCTGGGCGACGGCGCTGGCCACCCCCAGCGCCGGTCACGCCCCGTTCGTCGCGGTGGTGGTCCCGGGGCTCCCGGTCAAGCCGATGACGCTGTTCGTCAACAAGGCCCCCATCGCGGATGACCAGCACGCGAACCTCACCTGGGGGGCGGCGCAGGCCGGGGTGGCCGGCGGGGTCGCCGATGCCGTCAGCGAGGGGATCCTCAGCGCGGCTGACGCCGACCAGAACGTGCTCATCGCCGCGGTATGGGTCAGTCCTGCCGCCCGGGATGCCGACAAGGTCTATGCGAACAACCGGGCCGCGACCCGGGAGGCGCTGCGGGCGGGGGCCGCTGGCACACCCCGGGTGGCCGACGTGCTCGCCGCCCGGGCCCGCCCGGCCAACCCCTTCTACACCCCGCCTGCCGGCGCTGAGCAGTGAAGATCACCGCTATCCGGCTGGACCGGATGCGGCTGCCGCTCGACCCGCCGTTTCCCGCCGCCTGGGACCCGGTGCCGCGGCGCCATTTCGACGCCACCCTGGTCCGGGTTGAGACTGACGAGGGCATCACCGGGTTCGGCTCCGGTGACACCATGGACGGCTTCGAGCCGTTCGCTGACCTGTTCCTCGGGCGCGACCCCGGCGAGATCGCCAGCCACGTCCAGACGATCGAGACGATCGGCTTCCACGCGGGCCGCTACTGGCCACTGGAGGCGGCCCTGTGGGACATCCATGGCAAGGCCTGCGGCCAGCCGGTGTCTGCGCTGTTCGGCGGGGCGTGCCGGAGCCTGCCCGCGTACGCCTCGTTCGGTGCGGCCACCAGCCCCGGCGAGCGGGCCGAGTCCGTGCTCGCGGCGCAGGCGGCCGGCTTCCGCGCGGTGAAGATCCGGATCGACCGGGCAGACGCCGCCGCCGGGCTGGCCGCCGTCCAGGCCGCACGCGCCGCGGCCGGGGACGGCATCGAGATCATGGTGGACCTTAACCAGGGCTGGCGGATGGCCGGTGACATCTCCCCCGCCCTGGACATCGCCGCCGTCCGGCGGCTGGCCATGGAGTTGCGCGAACTCGGTGTGCTGTGGCTGGAAGAGCCGCTCCCCCGGGGCGACCTGGCTGGCATGCGCATGCTCAGGGAGCAGACCGGGATCCGCGTCGCTGGCGGTGAGATGGCCCGCACCCCGGACGAGCTGATGTCCGCACTCGGCGCCGACGCGCTGGACGTGATCCAGCCCGACGTGGTGCTGTCGGTCGGGCTGCTCCGCACCCGGACGATAGCCGAGCTGGCGCACCTCCGGCACCGCTGGTTCACCCCGCACACCTGGACGAACGGGCTTGGCCTGCTGGCCAATCTGCACGTGGTGGCCGGGGTCGGCGGCGGCCCCTATGTTGAGTTCCCGTATGACCCGCCCGGCTGGACCGAGCAACGGCGAGATTTCTTCCTGGCCCACCCGCTGCGCATTGACCCGCAGGGGTGCCTCGCCGTGCCAGCCCGGCCCGGGCTCGGGGCGGACATTGATGAATCCGCCGTCACCCGCTGGGCACAGTGCTGATGGGCAGCGACGGGCGGCCCGTCCCCGCCGCCGGGATCAGACCGCGCCACCCGCAGGAGTGATCATGAAAGTCGGCTTCATTGGCCTTGGCCGGATGGGTGCCCCGATGGGCAGCAACATCCTGGCCGCCGGGCATGATCTGCTGGTTCACGACGTGCGCCCGGACGCCGCCGCCGGCCTGCTGGCCGCCGGTGCCTCCTGGGCGGGATCGCCCCACCAGGCGGGCACCGATCGCGACGCCGTCATCACCATGCTGCCCGGGCCCAGCCAGGTGGCGGGGATCCTGCCCGGGCCGGACGGCCTGCTCGCCGGCCTCCCCGCAGGCGCGACCTGGATCGACATGTCCACCAGCGTCCCGGCGGTGGCGGACAACGTGCGGAGCCTCGCCCGATCCCGCGGGGTTGCGGTGGTGGATGCGCCGGTCTCCGGCGGGGTAACCGGCGCCAGGGACGGCATGCTGCAAATCTTCGTCGGCGGCGCCGCTGACGACTATCAGCGGGTGCGGCCACTGCTTGCGGCGATGGGGGACCCGGAGCGAATCCTGCATGTCGGGCCACCCGGCGCCGGGTACACCGTCAAACTGATGATCAACCTCCTCTGGTTCGCCCACCTCACCATCACCGCCGAGGTGCTGACCATCGGGGTGCGGGCCGGCGTCGAGCCGGCGGTGCTGCGCCAGTCACTGCTCGCCAGCGCCGCGGCCAGCCATTTCCTCGAGCACGACGTGCTGAGTGTGCTGGAGAGCGGCGACTTCGACGATTCCTTTGTGCTTGCGCTTGCCTGCAAGGATCTGGGGCTCGCGGTCGATCTGGCGCGGCAGACCGGCGTGCCGGCCGAGGTCAGCGCCCTGGTCGAGCAAATCTACCGGCGGGCGCGCGCGCAGTACGGCGACGAGGGCGGGCAGATGCTCCCCATGAAGCTGCTCGAGGACCTGACCAAGACCCCGATCCGCCTGCCCGCACCGCAGGAGTAGACATGCCTCCTCCCGTCGCCGGCACCAGGATGGTCCTGAGCCCGCTGCCGGCCGCGCATTTCGGGGCGGGCGCGATCGACGCCGTCGCCGGGATCGTGCACGGCACCGGCTGCCAGGCCGCGGTCATCGTCACCGATCAGGGCCTTGCCAGCACAGCCATCGTGGCCAGCGTGGCCAGCCTGCTGGCAGCCAGCGGCATCACGGTGACGGTATTCAGCGGCGTGCAGGCCAACCCCACCACCGGCGATGTGGCAGCGGGAGCAGACCAGGTGGCGGCGGTGGCAGCCGAGGCCGGCCGCCCGGCGGTGGTGGCGGTCGGCGGCGGCTCATCCATCGATGCGGCCAAGGGGATCGCGCTGGCCGCGGTCAACCCCGAGCGTGGCCGGGACCTCGACTACCGGCGGACGTTCGCCGAACCCGCCCTGCCGCTGGTGGCGGTGCCCACCACGGCGGGCACCGGAACGGAGACCAACCCGTTCGGGGTCATCACCGATCCGGTGACCAGGCGCAAGTTCTATGTCGGCGGTGCCACCTCGCTGCCGGTCGCCGCGATTCTCGACCCGGAACTCACCGCCTCGCTCCCGCCCGGCGGCACCGCTGCGACCGGAATGGACGCCCTGGTCCACGCCCTGGAGTCGTGCATGTCCAGGCGGGCCAACCCGTGGTCGGAGGGGATTGCCCTGCAGGCGATCCGGATGATCTCGGCCCACCTGCCCCGGGCCGTCGCTGATGGCAGCAACCTGGAGGCCAGATCCCAGATGCTGCTCGCCTCGCATCTGGCCGGCGTGGCCATGGCCAGCACCGGGCTGGGCCTGTGCCACGCCATCGGTCACGCGCTCGGGGGACGCTTCGACATCGCACACGGGGTGGCCCTGACGATGGTGCTGCCCGGGGTGCTCCGCTTCAATATCGGTGCCTGTGAGGACCGCCTCGCCGCGGTGGCGTTCGCGGCTGGCGCCGGGGACACCGCTCGCAGCGCCGGGTGGAACGCGGCCGCTGCGGTCGACGCGGTCACCGCGCTGGCGGCCCGGGCCGGGATCACGCAGCAGCTGCCCGGATTCGGGATCACCGCGGCAGATTTCGATCTCATTGCCGCGGACGCGCTCGACGACGACGTCCTCGCGAACACGCCGCGCCCACCCACTGGGGACGACATCCGGGCCATCCTGACCGGTGCCTGCCATGGCCCGCGGGCGGCAGCGCACTGACCCGCCAGCGATGGCCGCCAGTGGCCGCCGGCCCGGTCAACGCTGACGGCGGCTACCCGACCTGGACCGGAGGCAGTGAGTCAAGCGGGCGGAGTTCGTCGGCGTAGCAGACCGATACGCGGCGCATCACGCCGCCGTCATCAATGGTGTACTGGCCGAGCCGCCACAGCGGGGGCGAGTAGGCATGCAGGGAAATGGTCTGCTCAGCCTCACCGGTCAGCCGGTGAATGTGATCAGGGCCGAAGGAGAACGAGCAGCCTTCGGCGACGACCTTCTGCACGTGCACGCCGCCGATCCGGGGGTTGGATTCCATGAGCGCCCCCCGCACCACGTGCACCGCCCCGGACGAGACATCGTGGTCATGCCAGCCGGTGTCGTTCCCTGGCGACCAGCAGATAAGCCAGACATCGACGTACTCGTCACGCTGGATCGATACGAAGTGCCGCCGCCCGCCGGAGTACGTCACCTGTTCGCTCCACAGGCCCGGCCGGCCAGCCAGGTTCTCGACAAGTTCAGCCAGTTCACGCTGGACGAGATAACGGGCGGGGAGCGTGAGAATGGTCATTGCGGTCCTCCTCTCCTAGCTGCGGGACGGCCGGTCCGGCCCCCGGTGGGCAGCTGGTCACCGTGCAGCAGGCGCGCCGGGTTTGTCACCCGGATCGCGTGCTGGGCGGCGTCACCGAGGCCGAGATCGGGGTGCGGCCGTGCGTACGGCCGGTCGGAGCCAAAAACGAGCTCGTCAACGCCGAGAACACGCAGTACCGAGTCGACCGCGCGGTTTCCGTAGCTCGACGTTTCGACAAACATGTCCGGATCGACCACCCCCCGCGCCAGCGGTCCGGTCCCGCCCCGGGCGGCCAGCCGCTCGCCATGCAGCGGCCCGAGACCAGCCAGCGCGGTGAAGCAGATCCGCAGCCGGGGGTAGGCGGGGCGGCCATAGGCGCGGAACGCGAACCAGGCAGCGTGCAGTTGCTGGACGTAGGGGACAAGGGGGGCCCACCATCCTGGGCCGCGCGCCTCCCCGGCCGCCGCGGGCCCGGGATGGATGAAGAGCGGGAGGTCGCGGTCGGCGAGCACGTCGAGCAGCGGGCCGCACCAGCGGTAGCCGGCCTCGCCGATGACGGCTGTCGCGGGCAGCTGGAGCCCGATAAACCCCCGGTCAAGCTGCTTGGCGAGGCCGGGCGCGTCGATCGCCGTCAGGCAGGCGGTGGCCCAGCCAGCGAAGGGGGCTCCCAGCTCGCTGACCCCGTGATGGTAGGCGTCAAGCAGTGGCTCCGCGTCCGCCGGCGGCAGGTATTCGATGCCGAGCGGGCTGGACGGGCCGATGACCGCGATGTCAACGCCGTCGCCTGCCGCTTGCGCTGCCCGCCGCCGGGCGTCGTGATCTGCCGGATTCACCTCGAATGGCGGCTCGCCTGAGGTGAGCAGCGTCCAGCCAGCTAGCCGCGGTGGCTGTGATCGCCGCCGCAACTCCTCGACCAGCTCGGCTGGCCAGAGGTGCTGGTGGATGTCGACGTGCATGGCCTCCTCCGCCGTGCGCTGGACGGTTGCCGGGCACGGACTGATCCGGTTCACTGAAGCGGTTCACTTATGCGGTTCAGTGAACCGCTTCAGTGGCCGCGCGTCAAGAGGATTCGCACCTTGGCTGCGGACCGCGGCGGAGCTGCCGTTAGGCTTGTCACGGCGTGGCGGGCTGGCACGGCGGCCGCGGCAACTAGGCTGGCAAGGCCGGCGATCCCGAGGCTGGAAACGGTGCCGCAGCAGAATAAGCGCGCGACAATCCGCGACGTGGCAGAGGCGACCGGGCTGTCCGCTGCCGCCGTTTCGTACGCGCTGCGCGGCGTTCAGACCTCCGAGGAAACGCAGCAGCGGGTCCGCCGCGCGGCGGCCGAACTGGGCTACAACGTCGACCGTATCGCTCGCGCGCTGGCCAGTGGCCGGACGGGCACGGTGGGGCTGCTCTTCGGTTCGCTGGAGGATCTGTGGCAGCAGCTCCTCGGCGTCGGCATGGGAAGTGCGCTGCTGGCCCGCGACCACTATGCGCTGCTGGTGGACGCCGCCGGGGATCCCGAACGGCAGCTGCTGCTGGCAGACCAGCTCCGCGACCAGCGGGTGGACGGCCTGATCGTGCATCCACTGGACCCGTCGGACGAGAGATGGTCGGAACTGGCGGGGAGCCTGCCGATCGTGTCGATCGGCGACGCATTGCACGGCGGGCAGGCTGCCGGTGAGGTGGTGTTCGACAATCGCGCTGGCGTCACCCTCGCGCTGGAGCATTTGCACAAGCTCGGCCACCGCCGGATCGGTGTCCTCACCCCGACCCAGCCAAGCACGCCGGATCGCCCGGCCGACATCTACGTCATCGCCGAAGCCGAACGGCTCGGCCTCGACGTGAGCATCATCAGCTCACCGCTCGCGCTCACGGCAGCAACCGAGGTGGCGCACGGCGTGCTGTCGAAGACGGACCGGCCTACCGCCCTGTTCTGTTTCGCCGACTCCATCGCCTATGGCGCCTACGCGGCGGCCCGCGAAATCGGCCTGCGCATCCCGGACGATGTGTCGGTCTGCGGATACGATGACCATCCGATGTCGGGGCTGCTGACACCGGCGCTGACCACGATGGACTGGAACATCGACGGTATCGTCCGCGCCGCCGTGAGGCTGATTCTGGCTGCCATCGAACGCAAGCCTTACCGCCGCCGCACCGTCCAGCCGCCGCACCTCCGCAAGCGCGGTTCCACCGCCCGCCCCCCTATACTCTGATCGGCCCGCGCCGACCTGGGTGACGTGCCAGTCCGCTTTGCCTGCCCCCGGCAGGTCATGACTGGGGCACGGGCCCCCGTGGGGAGTCGCGCTGATGGTGGTGGTTGACGGCGCGTCGCTCACTATCGATTCCGTTGCCGCCGTCGCCGAAGGGCGGGATGAGGTTGCCCTCGACCCGGCCGCGCGGGACCGGATGGCTGCAGCCCGGGAGGTGGTCGGCGAGGCGCTGCGGTCCGGTGCCGCCGTCTACGGTCTCACCACCGCGGTCGCGGAGCGGAAGAGCGTCGGGCTCGACGCCACGGCCCGCCGCGGCTTCAGCCGGTACCTGATCCGGGGTCACCTCATCGCCCAGGGACCGCCCGCACCTCGCACGGTGGTCAGAGCCGCGGTGCTCTGCCTGGTGAACGGATTTGCCAAGGGCGCAGCCGGTGTCCGCCCCGAGCTCGCCGACATCATGGTTCACGCGCTCAACCGGGATCTGGTGCCGAGCGTCCGCAGCCTGGGTTCGGTCGGCCAGGCTGATCTCGGTCTCATGGCCGACCTGGCAGAAGGCCTCCTCCGCGAGACCGGCTTCGTCCTCGAGGACAACGAGGGGCTTGCGCTCATCAACAACAATGCCTTCGCCACCGGCTGGGCCGCGCTGGCGGAACTCGCCACCGAACAGCTGCTCGGGGAGGCCGACGTGGCCGCCGCGCTCGCCCTGGAGGCGTTCGCTGCCAATCCCAGCCCGCTCCATCCGGTGGTCGGCGAGATTCGGCCGCACCCGGGCATCGTGACGACGATCGGGCGCCTGCAGGCGCTGCTGGCAGGCAGCTCCCTGTTCGAGCCGGGTAACGCCCGGAACCTGCAGGATCCGCTCACCTTCCGGAGCATCCCGCAGATCCTCGGTGCCGCCAGGGACGCCCTCGCCTACGCCCGGACCACGATCGAGACCGAACTCAACTCCGCACAGGGCAATCCCGCCGTCAGCCTCGCCGAACGCCGCATCGTGTCGGTCGGCAACCTCGACGTGGTTGCGGTCGCCGCCGCGCTCGACCTGGCCCGGATCGCCCTTGCGCCCGTGGTGACGTCGGCCGCCGAACGGACGGTCAAGCTCCTGCAGAGCCCGGTCTCCGGCCTCCCGGCCGGCCTGGCAGCCGCGCCGGACACGGGTGAGGATGCACTTGCCGAGGTCGCGGTCGCGGCCCAGGCGATCGCGGCGGAAGCACGCACGCTCGCCCACCCGGTCTCCTTCGAGCTGGTGAGTTCGAGCAAAGCTGACGGGATCGAGGACCGCACCACCATGGCCCCGCTCTCGGCGAGGCGCCTCGCCGAGATGGCGGACCTGGCCGCCCGGGTCGTTGCGCTGGAACTCCTCGTCGCGGCCCAGGCGATCGACCTGCGGCAGCCCTCCCGGCTGGGGCAGGGGACCGGGCGGGCGTTCCGGCTCGTGCGTGAATTCGCCAGCTTCACCGGTCTCGGCGAGCACCTGCCAGCTGACCTTGAGCCGCTGGTTACTGCGGTCCGGATGGGCCGGTTCGCCCAGGCCGCTGGGTCCGGCCAGTGACGGGCGGGGTGCTCCGCTAGCTGGTCACGTTCCAGGCAGTAAGCACGCCGGGATCCTGGCTGATCGCCGTGGTTCCCAGGATCGGATGCAGATCCATGGCGGGTGAGTAGTTGCTGGCCGGCACCGTGCGGCCGAGCGCCTCGGCCATGGCCCGGACATGGTGCGGGCCGGCCCCGCAGCAGATGCCCAGGTAGTTCACCCCGAGATCGCGGGCAGCCACCGCGAAGTCCGCCATCTCGAACCTGGTGCAGCTGAACGGCTCGAGCGCCAGCGGGAAGACCCGGTCGATGCCGTCAGTGCGCAGTGATTCCATGGTCGGGGAGGCCTCGGCGGTCCGGTACGGGACCGGCTGCGCGGCCACGGCGCAGTCGACCTGATCCCTGATCCTGGCGATCAGCGGCAGCATGGTGGCGGGCCCGCGGTCGCAGTTCAGCCCGACGACGGTGGCGCCGTGACCGGCCAGGACCTTGCACGCCTCCACGTAGTCGTAGCCGTCAAAGGTGGTCGCCGGCTGGGTGCTTGCCAGCGTCACCATGGCCGGCAGGCCAAGCTCCAGGCTGACCTCCAGCGCGATCAGCGCCTCGCCGAGGTAGTCGTTGGTCTCGGCGATGACGAAGTCGATGCCCTCGTCGGCAGCCCAGCCAAGCTGCTCGGTGTACATGGCGCGTACCACATCCACGGTGGCTGGGTCCTGCGGGTCGTAGGCCCAGGTGTTGCACACGTTGCCGGCCACCAGCGCGCCGCCTTCGGCCGCGACCTGCTGGGCCAGCCGCACGGCCTGCCGGTTCATCGCCTCCAGGTCGGACTCACGGCCCAGCTGGCGCAGCTTCTCCCGGTGGGCGTAATAAGTGAGCGCCACCATCACGTCGGCGCCTGCGCGCAGGAACTCCCGGTGCAGCTCGATGACCGCATCGGGGAAGTCCAGCACCACCTCGGGCACATACGGGCCTGCCTTGATGTAGCCCCGGCGCTCCAGTTCGAATACGTAACCCTCGGCCCCCAGCACTATGCCCCGGCCAAGCCGGCCGGCCAGCGCTGACCCCGTTGCTGTCATGGTCGTGTCCTCTCCTCGCTCGCGGCACCTTACTACCGTGCGGCCGGCCGTGCCCGGCGTCAGCGGCGCGGCTCGCCAGCCGCACCGCGGAGTTCGGCGAGCTGTGGCTCGGTGCCGATCGCGATCAGGATGGCACCCGCGTCGATCGGGGTCTGCCCGGACGGGTTGGTCATGAACGTCCCGTCCAGGTTGCGCAGCGCCAGGACCAGCGCCCCGCGCGAGTCACCCGGCCCGGCCTCCTGCAGGGTGCGACCGGCCAGCCGGGAGCCGGCGCCAACCGGCACTTCCTCCAGCCGGAACTCCAGGCTCCCGTCGTGCATCACCACGTCCAGGAACTCGACCACGTTCGGCTGCTGCGCGGCCGCCGCCATCCGCTGGCCGCCGATCCGCTGCGGGTTGACCACCCGGGTCGCTCCCGCCCGCAGCAGTTTCGGCTCGGACGCCTCGGTCCGGGCCCGGGCCACGATGATCAGATCGGGCCGCAGGGCGCGGGCGGACAGGGTCACATACACGTTCTCAGGGTCGGTGCCGATCGCTGCGACCAGCGCGGCCGCCCGCATCACCCCGGCCGTGTGCAGCACTTCGTCGCTGGTGACGTCGCCGTGCAGGGTCCGGATCCCGGCCGGGACGGTGGCCAGCCGCTCCTGGCTGCTGTCCACCACGACCACCTGCGCGCCGAGGCCGGCCAGGTAGCCGCCCACCGCCCGGCCCACCCGGCCCCAGCCGCAGACGATGGTGTGCCCGGCCATCCGGGCGATCTGGCGTTCCATCCGGCGTCCCTCCAGATGACCGCGCAAGTGACCCTCCACCAGCGCTTCCAGGATGACCCCGAAGGCGTACAGGGCGGTGCCGACCCCGATGATGATCAGCACGATGGTGAAGATCTTCCCGGCCGGGCCGAGCGGCTGGACCTCACGGAACCCGACCGTGGTGACGGTGGTGACGGTCTGGTAGACCGCGTCCAGCGGGCTGAAACCCAGGATCAGGTAGCCGATCGTACCGGCCACCAGGATGCCGGCCATAGCCGCAAGGGCGAACCAGATCCGCCGCATGGTGCCCATGGGGTCATTCTTCCGCCGCCGCCCGGCACCGGGGTGACCCGGAGCGATGCAGCGGTGGCCGGGCAGGGACAGCTGGCTGAGCAGGGGAGCGGTGGCTGGGCACGGTAATGGTGGCCGGCTGGGCGGGGGACCAGCGGGCAAGCGATGATGGCGTGGGGCTTTCGCGGGCCCCGCGCGCTGACTCGACGAGGAGCCGACGATGACTGACGCCAGCACACCGGGGCCGCGGCCGGTCCGCGCCCCCCGGGGCACCACGCTGTCCTGCCGGGGGTGGGGGCAGGAGGCGGCCATGCGGATGCTGATGAACAACCTCGATCCGGAGGTCGCCGAGCATCCCGATCAGCTGATTGTGTACGGCGGATCGGGCCGCGCCGCACGGAGCTGGGGTGCGTACGACGCCATCGTCAGGTGCCTGGAAAGCCTGGCCGGTGATGAGACGCTGCTGGTGCAAAGCGGCAAGCCGGTGGGGGTGATGCGGACTCACGAATGGGCGCCGCGGGTGCTGATCGCCAACTCGCTGCTGGTGCCGCAATGGGCGACCTGGGAGGAGTTCCGGCGGCTGGAGGCGGCCGGACTGACCATGTTCGGCCAGATGACCGCCGGGTCGTGGATCTACATTGGGACGCAGGGAATCCTGCAGGGCACCTACGAGACGTTCGCGGCGGTGGCGGCCAAGCGGTTCGGCGGGACCCTGGCGGGCACGGTCACGCTGACCGCCGGGCTGGGCGGGATGGGTGGCGCCCAGCCGCTGGCGGTGACCATGAACGGCGGGGTGGCCATCTGCATCGAGTGCGATCCGTCCCGGATCGCCCGCCGGATCGAGCACGGCTACCTGGATGCCGCCGCCGACGACGTCGACGACGCGCTGCGGCGGGCCGAGGCTGCGGCCAGTGCCGGGCAGCCGCTGTCGATCGGGCTGCTTGGCAACGCCGCCGACGTGCTGCCCGCCATGCTCGCCCGGGGCGCCCGGGTGGACGTGGTCACCGACCAGACCTCGGCCCACGACCCGCTCACCTACCTGCCCCGGGGAGTGGCCTTCGAGGACATGCCGGCGCTGCGGGCTGAGGACCCGGCCGGGTTCACCACCCGCGCCCGCGAGTCGATGGCCGCGCACGTGGCGGCGATGGTCGGGTTCCAGGACGCGGGTGCGGAAGTATTCGACTACGGCAACTCGATCCGGGGCGAGGCAGAACTGGCCGGTTATGGCCGCGCGTTCGCGTTTCCCGGCTTCGTGCCCGCCTACATCCGGCCACTGTTCTGCGCCGGCAAGGGGCCGTTCCGGTGGGCCGCGCTGTCCGGCGAGGCTGCCGACATCGCGGCCACCGACGCGGCCATCCTTGACCTGTTCCCGCAGAATGAGGCGCTGGCCAGGTGGATCCGGATGGCCCGCCAGAAGGTGCATTTTCAGGGACTGCCCGCCCGCATCTGCTGGCTCGGCTACGGCGAGCGGCATCTGGCCGGTCTCCGGTTCAACGAGCTGGTGGCCAGCGGCCAGCTGGCGGCCCCGATCGTGATCGGCCGCGACCATCTCGATTGCGGCTCGGTCGCCTCCCCCTACCGGGAGACCGAGGGCATGGCCGACGGCTCGGATGCCATCGCCGACTGGCCGATCCTCAACGCCCTGGTCAGCACGTCGTCCGGGGCCTCCTGGGTGAGCGTCCACCATGGCGGCGGGGTGGGCATCGGGCGGTCGATCCACGCCGGGCAGGTCTGTGTCGCCGACGGCACACCGCTGGCCGCGGCGAAGCTGGAGCGGGTGCTGACCAACGACCCGGGCATGGGTGTGATCCGCCACGTGGATGCCGGCTACGAGGCAGCGTCGGCGGTCGCGGCCGAGCGGGGCGTCCGGATCCCGATGGCTGAGTAATGCCATGAGCTTCGCCGGGCTGTGGGAGGCGCTGCTGCCGGTCGGCCGGGACCCGGACGCAGGCGGGTATAACCGCTTCTCCTGGACCCCTGCCGACGCCGCCTGCCGGGCATGGTTCGGCCAGGCGGCGGGCGAGCGCGGGCTGCGGGCCGAAGCGGACGGTAACGGCAACCTGTGGGCGTGGTGGGAACCGCCGGCGGGCGACGGCCCGGCCGTGGTGACCGGGAGTCACCTTGATTCGGTACCGAACGGCGGTGCCTTCGATGGCCCGCTCGGGGTGGTATCCGGGTTCGCCGCCATCGACCTGCTGCGGGCGGAGGGCCGGGTGCCGGTGCGGCCGGTGGGGATCGCCGCCTTCAGCGAGGAGGAAGGCGGCCGGTTCGGTGTCGCCTGCCTGGGCAGCCGGCTGCTGACCGGCACCATCAGCCCGGCGGTGGCGCGGGACCTGACCGATGCCAGCGGGGTCACGCTGGCCGCGGCGATGGCAGCCGCCGGGCACGACCCCGCCCGGCTCGGCCCGGATAACCGCCTGCTCGCCAGCCTCGGCGCCTATGTGGAACTGCACGTCGAACAGGGGCGGGCGCTGGCCGAGGCGGGCGCGCCGATCGGGATCGGCGAGCGGATCTGGCCGCACGGCCGGTGGCGGCTGGATTTCACCGGCCGTCCCGACCATGCGGGCACCGCGGTGCTGGCCGACCGGTGCGACCCGATGCTGCCCTTCGCGGCCACCGTGCTGGCCGCCCGGCAGGCCGCGGCGGCGCACGGCGCGCTGGCGACGGTTGGCCGGGTGACCGCCGAGCCGGGCGCGGTCAACGCGGTCAGCGCCCGGGTGACCGCCTGGCTGGATGCTCGCGGCCCGGATGACCAGGCGCTGCAGGCGGTGGTGGATGAGGTGCTGGCAGCGGCCGGGACGGCGGCAGCGGTGCACGGGGTCAGGCTGGCCGCCGGCCCGGAGTCGGTCACCGAGGCGGTGGAGTTCGATCCTGGCCTGCGCAGCACGGTGGCGGCCGCACTGGCCGCCCGCCAGATTGCGGCGGTGCCGCTGCCGACCGGGGCTGGCCACGACGCCGGGGTGCTGGCGGCCCGGGTGCCGGCCGCGATGCTGTTCGTGCGCAACCCGACCGGGGTATCGCACGCGCCGTCCGAGCACGCCGAGCCGGCCGACTGTGAGACCGGGGTCCGGGCGCTGGCCGCCGTGCTGGCGGAGCTGGCGTGCCAGTGATGGCAGCCCGGCGCTGGTATGCCGAGCTGGCCTGGCTGCCGGCCGGGGTCCGCCCGGGGGTGCTGATCGAGGCGGCAGACGGGCGGTTTGCCGCGGTCACCCCGGACACCCGGCCGCAGGACGTGCCAGCCGGCACGGTGCGGCTGCCCGGGCTGACCCTGCCGGGACTGGCCAACGCCCACTCGCACGCCTTCCACCGGGCACTCCGGGGAGTGACCCAGGCCGGGCCCGGCACGTTCTGGACCTGGCGGGAGCGGATGTACCAGGTGGCCGCCGAGCTGACGCCGGACAGCTACCTGGCACTGGCCCGGGCCGTCTATGCGGAGATGGCGCTGGCCGGGATCACCTGCGTGGGCGAGTTCCACTACCTGCACCACGCGCCGGGCGGCGCCCGCTACGCCGACCCAAACGAGATGGGCCGGGCCCTGGTCGAGGCCGCCGCGCAGGCGGGCATCCGGATCACCCTGATCGATGTGTGCTACCTGTCCGGCGGGCTGGCTCCCGACGGCTCAGCACAGCCGCTGGCCGGCCCCCAGCTGCGGTTCGGCGATGGCGACGGCAGCCGGTGGGCCGAGCGGGTACAGGCGCTGGGCGCGGACGAGCACGGGCTGCTGGGCGGTCCGGCCGGGGCCGGCGCGCTGGCCCGGCTCGGGGTGGCGATCCATTCGGTGCGGGCCGTGCCGCCGGGCGAAATGGGCCCGGTGATCGCCTGCTCGCACACCTACGGCGCGCCGCTGCACGCGCACCTGTCCGAGCAGCCAGCGGAGAACCAGGCCTGCCTGGCCGCCTACGGGGTCACCCCGGCCGGCCTGCTGGACCGGGCCGGCGCGCTCGGCCCGCGCAGCACGGCGGTGCACGCCACCCACCTCACCGGCGGCGACATCGAGCTGCTGGGCGGCAGCCGGACGGTGGTGTGCATGTGCCCGACCACCGAGGCGGACCTGGCCGACGGGGTGGGCCCGGCCGGGGCGCTGGCCGCGGCGGGCTGCCCGCTGAGCCTGGGCAGCGACAGCCACGCCGTGATCGACCTGCTGGCCGAGGCCCGGCTGGTCGAGCTGGGGGAGCGGCTGGTATCCGGGCAGCGCGGCAACCTCCGGGCGGCCGAGCTGGCGGTAGCCGCGACCGCGGCCGGGCACGCCTGCCTGGGCTGGCCGGAGGCGGGGGAAATCGTGCCGGGCATGCTGGCCGACCTGGTGACCGTGGCGCTGGACAGCCCGCGGCTGGCCGGCACCGCCGCCGCCACCGCGCTGGAGTCGGTGATTTTCGCCGGCACGGCAGCAGATGTCCGTAACGTGGTGGCCGGCGGCCAGGACGTCGTGGCCGGCGGCCGGCACCTGCGGGTTGACGTGCCGGCCGCGCTGGCCGCCACGATCGGCGCGCTGCCCGGCCGGTGACGGCGCGGGGCGCCGCCGGCGGCCCCGCCACTGTCGGCGGCGGTGCATATCCTGCCAGGGTGGCTCCCAGCGCGACGGTGCAGCAGCGCGCGGCGCGGCGGCCGGCCCAGGCGGTGGCAGTGGACCTGCTGCCGCATCTGCGCCGGGCCCGTGACCACATCGACCGGCACTACCAGCAGCCGCTGGATCTGGTCGGGCTGGCTGCGGTGGCAGGGGTCTCCAAGTTTCACTTCGCCCGCTGTTTCGAGGCCACCTACGGTGAGACGCCCATCCGCTATCTCACCCGGCGGCGGATCGAGCGCGCGCAGGACCTGCTCCGGGTGGCCAACCTGACGGTGACCGAGATCTGCATGGTGGTCGGGTTCGCCAGCCTGGGGTCGTTCTCCTCCCGGTTCACCCAGCTGGTGGGCGAGAGCCCGGCCGCCTACCGGGACCGGTGGGCGGCCCGGGGCGGCCCGCACATTCCCGGCTGCTACCTGTTCATGCGCGGCGTGCGGGACCTGGGCGGCACGGCCGGGCGCTGACCCGGCCGCGATCGCGCAATCTGGGAGAAGCACCCGCCCAGCCGGGCGGCCTACGCTCGCCCTATGATCACAAACGTTTCGCTCGTCACCGTCTTCTGCCTGGACCAGGACGCCGCCCGGGACTTCTACGTTGACGTTCTCGGCTTCGAGCCCCGCGCCGATGTCACCATGGGCGAGGGGTTCCGCTGGGTCACGGTCGGCCATCCCAGCCAGCCGGAACTGGAGGTGACCCTGATGACACCCGGGCCGCCGCTCACCGCCGACGCGGCCGTATTCGTGCGGCGCCAGCTGGAGGCGGGCCAGATGGCCGGGCTCGGGCTGCGGGTGGACGACTGCCGCAAGACCTATGCCGAGCTGGCTGCCAAGGACGTCACCTTCCTGCAGGAGCCGTCCGAGCGCCCATATGGGGTGGAAGCGGTCATGCGCGATGTATCCGGCAACTGGATGGTGCTGGTCGAGCCCCGGGAGTTCACGCCCGGCGAGGCCAGCTGACCGCCAGCGGCCGGGCCGGCCCCGGCGTGGCTGCGAGCTAGCCGGGCGGCCAGGGCAGGCCATGCCCTAGCGTGAGGCGCGTGAGCACGCTGATCACCAACATCGGGGAACTGGTCACCAACGCCGGGCCGCCCGGCGGGCCGGCGCCGTTCGCGGCGGTCACCAGCGC
>Ga0318553_10000155_pt1 | contig 18913 bp, 16 predicted proteins | sample GRESIP082b2f21_FD_203686 | JGI IMG/M metagenome (GOLD analysis project Ga0318553, IMG submission 203686) | Tropical soil microbial communities from Luquillo Experimental Forest, Puerto Rico - GRE.SIPMG.082b2f21 | ecosystem: Environmental > Terrestrial > Soil > Tropical forest > Bulk soil...
GAAGAACAGCTGGTAGCTGAGCCGGTTGATGCGCGGAAACACCATGTCGTCCGCTCCCACCATGAGCGGGATCAGGAAGTTCCCGAAGCCCGCGAGCAGGATCGGCATCGCCACCCAGAAGATCATGAGGCTGCCGTGATTGGTGACCAGCGCGTTGTACTCGTGGGGGCCCACGATCCCGAAGCCGGGCACCGGACGTCCGGGGAAGGCGAGCTGCATCCGGAACACGTAGGCCATGAACGCGCCGATCATCGCCATCAGCATGCCGGTGAAGGTGTACTGGAGCGCGATGATCTTGTGATCGGTGGACCACAGGTACTTGTGGAAGAACGACTGCCGGCCGTGCGGGCCATGGGTGGCGCCCGCCGCGTGCTCGTCGTGGGTGATGGTGTGGGCCATGGGAGTCTCCGTCACCGCGCCTTGGCCGGCGGTGCCGCGGTGGTGTCCGGGGCCGGGGGCGTGTCGATCGCGCTCAGCGCGCCGTCGCCGGCGTGCTGCTCGAGCCAGGCGGCGTGATCGGCGGCCGAGGCCACGATCACCCGGCCGCCCATCATGCCGTGGCCCATCCCGCAGATCTGGGCGCACTCGATGTCGTAGGTCCCGATCCGGGTGGGCTTGAACCAGCCGGTGTAGATGCGCCCCGGCACCGCGTCCTGCTTGAGCCGGAACGCCGGAATGAAGAAGCTGTGCACCACGTCGACCGCCTCGAGCTCGAAGCGGTAGGTCTTCCCCACCTCGACGTTGAGCACGTCGGTCGTGCGCACGTCATCCGCGGTACCGATCTGTCCGTCGGGGCCGGGGTCGGTGAAGGTCCAGGCCCACTGCTGGGCCACGATGCGGATGGTGCGGTCGGGGACCGGCGAGGTCTGCTTGACCAGCACCCACACCCGCACCGCCGCGACGACGATCACGACGTCGCAGACCAGCACCAGCGCGTGCGGGATGTTGATCCAGCGCTTGAGGTGCTTCTCCTTGCCGGTCACGTACTGCCCGCGCACCCCGGGGCGCGCGCGGAACCGGAACATCAGCCAGAAGAACATCACCTCGGCGGCGAGGAAGAACACCCCCACCAGCACGGTAATGAGCCAGAACAGGCGGTCGGCATCGGCCGAGTAGCTGGAGGCGACCGGTCCAAGCTGTTGGAACATCCGCGCGATCTCCGAGGTTCAGCGCAACAGGACGAACATCAGCACCGAGCCGACGTAGAGCACCGCCAGCACCACGGTGACGATCATGGTCCAGCGCGCCACCTCATCCCCCCAGTCGTCCGAGAATTGCTCGTCGGCAGCCATGCGTCTCCCAGCTCCGGTTCAGCGCGCCAGCGTCTTGACGTAGGCCACCACGTCGTGCATCGCCGTGGTGTCCTGCATGATGAGCGACATCGCGTGCATCTGCGTGCCGGTGGTGTCGTCGGGATTCATGCCCCGCATGCCCGATTTGAACTTCTTGAGCTGGACCACCAGGTACCAGTCCGACTGCTGCGCAATCGGCGGCGCCCCGACCGCCATGTTGCCGGACCCGTCGGGCCCGTGGCAGGCGATACACGACATCGTGTAGTTGGTCTTGCCGGCGTCGACGTTGCCGGTCAGGACGTTGTTGCGCAGCACGCGCGGAAGCCGCGACACGTAGGCGGACACCGCCTCGACATCGCCGGGGCGGTAGAGCGAGCGCGCCATGGGGCGCATGCGATGCCCCTCGGTGTCGTCGGGATGGGCGCCGCGCAGGTTGGTCGCGAAGCGGTGGAGCTCCTGGCGGATGTACCAGTCGGGCAGGCCGGCGATGCCCGGGGTGCGCAGCGCCAGCAGGCCGCCGCCATCGGCGCCGTGGCACGGCGCGCAGGTGCGGAACAGCTCCCGCCCGCGCTCTTCCGCGCTCATCCGCCCCACGCCGCATCCCGCGATCACGGCCCAGATTGCGGCCACAACGACCATTGCGATGCCCATCCTGCGCAACCGAAGCTCCTCCCTAGGGCAAAACCGCGCGGGAAGGTATCACGCGTCGGGGCTCGAGTGAAGCCGGAAGCGCATCGGCGGATTTCCCGTGGCGTTCAGGACCGGCTGCGCGCCAGCGCGTCGGCGGTGAGCGCGGCGAACAGGGCGAACAGGTAGAGGATGGAGAAACGGAACAGCCGGACCGCGCGCGTCATCTCGCGGTCGCGGCGCAGCCGCCATGCGCCGTTGATGAAGGCCGCCCCCAGCAGGGCCGCCGGCACGCCGTAGACCGGGCCCGCGAGCCCGAGCGGCAGCAGCAGCAGGCTGGCGGCCACCAGCGCCAGCGTGTAACCGAGGATGCGCCGTCGCGTCACCTCGTCGCCGTGCGTCACCGGCAGCATCGGAATCCCGGCCGCGGCGTAGTCGGCGTGCCGGTAGAGCGCCAGGGACCAGAAGTGGGGCGGGGTCCACAGGAACACCAGGCCGGCCAGCAGCACGGCCGGAAGCCCGAGGTGCCCGGTGATCGCCGCCCAGGCGATGAGCGGCGCCGAGGCGCCGGCCCCGCCGCCGATCACGATGTTCTCGGGCGTGCGTCGCTTGAGCCACACGGTGTAGACCAGCGCGTAGTAGGCGATCGAGGCGAGCCCGAGCAGCGCCGCCAGCGTGTTGCCGAACCCGCGCAGCACCACGAACGACAGCACGCCCAGCGCCGCGCCCAGCACCAGGGCGTGGCCGGCGGGCAGCAGTCCGGTGGGCAGCGGGCGTCCCGCGGTGCGGCGCATCAGGCCGTCGATGTCGCGGTCGAAGTAGTGGTTGAAGCACGCCGCCGAGGCCGCCGCGAGCGCGATGCCCCCCAGGGTGCCGAGGAAGCGCCCCGGATCCGGGACCCCGTGGCCCGCCATCAGCATCGCCGGCACCCCGGTCAGGATGACCAGGAACACGATGCGCGGCTTGGTCAGCTCGAGGTAGCCGAGCAGCAGGCGGCGCGCCGAGGGGCGGCCGATCGCGTCCGCGGTGACGAAGCTCACGTCGCCACCGCCGCGCGCAGCGGCAGCGCGGCCGGTGCCGCGGCCCGGTAGGTGGTGGTGACCAGCGTGGCGAGCAGCGCCGCGGCGTTGGCGAGGTGGAGCGCCGAAGCCCAGGGCGGCGTGCCGAGCAGCACGTTCGAGACGCCCAGCGCCACCTGCAGCATGGTCAGCAGCGCCGCGACCGTGGCGCCGCGCCGGACGCCGGGAGCGTCGGCCGCGCGCGCGCGCGCCGCGGCGAGCAGCACCACCAGCGTCAGCAGGTAGCCGCCCCAGCGATGCGTCATCTGGAGCCCCACCGCGCCCTCGAGGGGCGGGAACCACTGCCCGTTGCAGGTCGGCCAGTCGGGGCAGGCGAGCCCGGCGTGTTTCGAGCTCACCAGGCCGCCGAGCAGACTCTGGAGGTAGGCGAGCCCGGTCGCCAGAGCGAAGGTGGGCGCGAGCCCGGCGCGGCGCGGCGCGGGCGCGGCGCCGCGCGGCGCGGCGGTGGCCGCCGGCCGCCCAGCCGCCGCCGGACGCGCGGCCGCCGAGGCGATCAGGGTGACGGTGAGCAGGGTCGAGAACAGGAGCAGCGCCACGGCGAGGTGGCTGCTGACGATCGACGGGCTCAGGTGCTTCCAAACCGTGAGCGCCCCGAGCAGCACCTGCGCGCACAGCAGCCCCGCCGACAGCGCGGCCAGCCCGCCGAGGCGCGCGCGCAGCGGCGCGAGGGCCGCGACCCAGCCGGCGGTGGCCAGCACCATGACGCTCACCAGCAGGGCCAGCAGGCGGTGGAACCACTCGGTGAGCACGTGGGACTCGAAGCGCGGGATGAGGCGGCCCTCGCACAGCGGCCAGTCCGGGCAGGCGAGTCCCGAGCCCGTGGTGCGCACGACCGAGCCCACGACGATGAGCCCGAACATGAGCACCGTGGTCAGGAGACCGAGTCGCGAGGCGATGCGAAAGGCGTCGGTGGAGGACATGGAGCGAGCGCGCGATGCTAGCACAGCGCCTCGCTCCCCGGAATGAGCCGCCGCGACGGTGTAAGGAGCTTATCTATCTGTCCGGTTCTTGAGCCGCCAAGTGACCGCTCCACCTAAACGGGCGCTGGGCGTGGTATCCGGGTTCCGAGGAGGGCCCGTGGATGCCGCATCCGACTGCCGAGGAGCGGGTGATGAAGGTCCAAGAGGTGTTGATGCGCGCGATCGACCATGAGATCACCTGGATCCAGGCCGCCGAGATCCTGGGTTGCACGACCCGCAGTCTGCGGCGCTGGAAGCTGCGCTACCGGACCTACGGGATGCGCGGACTGGTCGATGGGCGGACCCGGGGCCATCGCTCTCCGCGCTGGATCAGCCCGCAGGACGTCGAGCCGTTGCTGCGGCTCTACCGCGAGCGCTACCGCGGCTTCAATGTGCGCCACTTCTGCTCGATCGCAGGCCGCGAGCACGGGCTGGTGTGGTCCTACAGCTTTGTGCGGCAGGCGCTGCAGGCGGCCGGGGTGGTGCGCAAGCGGCGCCCCCGCGGCCGGCATTTCATGCGTCGACCGCCCCGCCCCTGCCTCGGCGAGTTGCTGCATGTCGACGGCAGCCATCATGCCTGGCTGGCCCTGCGCCCTGGGGAGCGCCAGTGCCTGGTGGCGGTGGTCGATGACGCCACGCGGCGGCTGCTCTACGCGCAGTTGAGCGAACGGGAGACCACCGAGGCCGTGATGGCGGCCCTCTACCAGGTGTTCACGCAGCACGGACTGCCCCAGGCCCTGTACACCGATCGGGCCGGGTGGGCCGTGCATCCCCTGAGCGCCGGCGAGCGCGGGGTGCCGCGCCCCCCGACCCAGGTCGGACGGGCCCTGGAGCGGCTCGGGATCGAGCACATCCTGGCCTACTCGCCGCAAGCCCGGGGACGCGGGGAGCGTGTGAACCGGACCTTGCAAGACCGCCTCGTGAACGAGCTGCGCGTGGCCCAGGTGCGCAGCCTCGCGAGCGCCAACCGTTACATCCAAGCTCGCTTTCTGGCCCTGTACAACGCCGAGCTGGCCCGACCGCCCGCCGACCCGACCCGCGCGTTCGTCACCGCTGGCGGCGCCCCCCTCGACCAGATCCTCTGCCACGAAGAGCTCCGCCACGTCGCCAAGGACAACACCGTCGTGCTGGGGGGCGTGCGGCTTCAGATCGCCAAACAACCGGGGCGCGCCACCTGTGCCGGGCTCATGGTGGTGGTCCGTCGCCATCTCGACGGCACGCACTCGGTGTGGCGCGGACCGCGATGCTGGGGACGGTTCGACGCCCAGGGCAGGGCCGCCCAACGAGTTGCCTGACCACCGGACAGATAGTCGTGTCAAAAGCGGTCACTTGGTCTTGCCAACAACATGAGCCGCCGCGGCGGCGCCGGCCGGGGCGGGGGCCGGCGAGATCGGGAGCGATCGAGGTGTGCGCGACCCCGGGGCCGCGTGCCTCCCTCGCTAGCGAATCCGGTGCAGGTCGAGGACCGCGGCCGGCCGGACCTGATCGGTGCCGAGCAGGAACAGCGCGTCGTTCGCAGGCACGGTGAACTCGCGGCCCACGCTGCCGTCGTTGGTGGCCGGATCGGCCAGGCCGCGGATCTTGTTGAAGCTGCGCTCCAGCGGCACCAGCAGCTCGACACTGGTGGGATTGACGAGCACCACGCCGTGCTGGAAGTCGCGGCGGTAGATCGAGCTGAAGCCGGATTGCAGGTGGAGGTCGTCGAACCACACGTCGCCGACGTCGCCGCCGAGCTGGAACTGGAGCGGCGAGGCGCCCGCGGCGGTGGGGTAGAACACCACCTGGAAGTGCTGCCAGCTGGTGGTCATGTTGACCTGCCCGTGCGCCAGCTCGCCGCCGCCCGGAGCGCCCGCGACTACCGTGACGGTACGCGGCGCCGATGCCTTGGCCCAGAACGTGGCCGAGTAGTACCGACCCGGGCTCATGAACAGCGTGGCCGTGCTGGCCAGGCCGGCGGCCCACGGCACCGCCTCGACGTGGGTGACGGTCGCCTTCCCTGACGCCGCTCCCACCGCCGCGGTCGAGGGGTCACGCGTGAACGTGCCGGGGTAGGTGCTGGTGAAGATCCAGCCGCTGACGTCGGTCTCGAAGCCGTTGTTGCTGATCGCGTCGGGCGCGTTCGAGACCCAGATGACCTGCGAGCAGGGCGCCAGCGGCTGGCCCAGCCAGCCGGCGTCGCGGCGCAGCGTGCTGGCGCGCCCGGTCGCGCGGTCGACCGCGTACTCGTCGTACCACCACTGGAAGCACGGATAGGTGGCCACCTCGCGGCCCAGGCCGAACACCCCGTAGCCGAGGCCGAGCGCGGCGCTGCCGAGGCCGAAGCGCACCCGGCGCATGTTGTCGGCCGAATAGGGCTGAGTGGGGTCGCTGGGCACGCTGGACAGGTAGTTGTGCTGGGGGGCCAGGAACAGGCGGTCGTCGGTGAAGTAGCCGCCCGGGTTGCGGAACATGTTCTCGTCCCAGGTGCCGCCGTTCTGGTGCGGGAAGTCCTCGCGCATCCAGCCGTTGAACCACGCGTACTTGGTGCCCTGCGCGCAGTTGCCGACCAGGATGCTGGCCGCGCCGCTGAACCCGCGCAGCCGGCTGGCCAGCGTGTCGGTCCCGGCCCGCCAGCCGGCGTCGAAGGCCGCGGGCGTGGGATAGCCGGCGCGCACGTAGTCGATGCTCTCGGCCGCGGTCTGCGACCACAGGATCGAGTTGCAATAGGCGTCGACGAACACCCCGTCCCACAGGCGATGGCTGACGACCGCGTCGTTCCACAGCACCGCCAGCGACTCCGCGACCACGTAGGTTCCGCTGCCGTTGCGCCTGGCGAGGTTGACGTTGGCGTACGCGTTGTTAGTGAGCCCGTACTGGGCGCCGCGCTTGTTGTAGAGGAAGCCGTCCATGTTGCGGATCATGCGCCAGTAGCGCGTCGGATAGTTGACGGTCGAGTCGGTCGCGGCCGACGGCCACACGTAGCCGGCCATGACGTAGGCCAGGAGGTGCATGGCCGGGTTGCGCTGTCGCAAGGCCGCGATGGCGTCGGGCCGGTACTCGGTGATCGGGCTGGCGTCGAGGATGACCTCGTCGTAGCGTGCGATCTGGTCGAGGGTCGTCGCGTCGAAGTTGCCACTCGAATCCCACAGCGGGTAGCCGTTGCTCCGCACCTGGCCGTAGAGGCCGAGGCGCGGATAGTCCTGGGAACGAGCCGGGGTGGGCAGGGCAGCCGCGGCCACGGCCAGCAAGGTCACCGCCCAGACGCGAGGAGCGGGGTGGAACAACGTCATCGGAGACACCTTTCCGGTTATCGGCCCGTCCGGGCCGATTCTTAACCTCCTCACCCCATCATTTCCAGCCTTCTCGGCGGCGATGCTAACCTGCGGCCTCCCATGGCGTCCCGCGCCCTCCCGCCGACCCGCGATCTGAGCCCGGATCGGGCCTTCTGCCGCGCCATGCTGCCGCGGGTGTCGCGCACCTTCGCCATCAACATCCGCCTGCTGCGCGGCTCGCTGAGCGAAGCGGTGCGGATCGGCTACCTGCTGTGCCGCGCCGCCGACACCCTCGAGGACGCCTGGCCCGGCAGCGCCGGGGAGATCGGCGCGCGCTTCGACCGCCTCATCGCGGCACTGGCCGGCGATCGGACGCCCGCCGCCGAGCTCTCTGGCGCCGCCGCCGGCGTGGATGGCGGCCGCGCCGAGTTCGAGCTGCTGGCCGAGCTCCCGCGCGTGCTGCGCGTCCACGCGGCGCTCCCTCCCGCCGACCGCGAGGCGGTCACGAGCTGCCTGCGCACGCTCGCCACCGGCATGCGCCGCTACGCCACGCGGGCGGCCGGGCGCTCCGCCGCGAGCCCCTACCTCGACGACGAGCGCGAGCTCCACGACTACTGCTTCGTGGTCGCGGGCTGCGTCGGGATCATGCTGACGCGCCTGTTCGCCACCCGCGTTCCGGCGCGCGATCCGGCGACGGAAGAGCGCCGGCTGGCGCTCGCCCCGGCGGTGGGCGAGGCGCTTCAGCTCACCAACATCCTGCTCGACTGGCCCGCCGACGTGCGCCGCGGCCGCTGCTTCGTGCCGGGCGCCTGGCTCGAGGAGCGCGGCCTCGTCCCCGCCGACCTGGTGGCGCCCGGCCGCCCCGGCGTGCGCGAGATCGCCGGGCGGCTCGAGGCGCTGGCCCGCGCCGCGCTCGCGCGCGTGCCCGATTACCTCGATCTGGTGCCGACGCGCTGCGTGCGCTACCGCCTGTTCTGTCTGTGGCCCGCGCTGTGGGCCGCGGCCTCGCTGGGCCACGCGCGACGCGATCCCGAGTTCCCGTGGGGGCCGCGCCGCCCGCGCCTGCCCCGCCGCCAGCTGTGGGGTGCGGCGCTCGGCTCGCTGCTGGTGGCCCACGACCCGCGTGCCACGCGGCGCATGGTGCTGGCGCGCGCGTGAGCCGATGAGCCGCCTCACCTAGCCGATCTTCTCGACCTCGGGCGTCTGCGGGACCCGGGCACGGTCGCGGGCCGCCAGCGCCCGCAGCCGGTAGGCCACCCACACCGCCCCGCCCAGCAGGATCGCCGCGCTGAAGCTGGTGGCGACCGGCGCCCCCCAGCGCTGCGCGATCGCGCCCGCGGCCAGCGCCCCGAACGGCGCGGTGCCCACGAACATCAGGGTGTAGAGGCTCATGACGCGGCCGCGGAACCGGTCCTCCGTGGTGAGCTGGAGCAGCGTGTTGGTGCTGGCGACGTAGACGATGAGCCCGAAGCCGGCGAGGAACCCGCCGGCGAGCGAGAGCCCGAGCGTCTGCGACCAGGCGAACACCGCGAGCCCCAGCCCGGCGGTCGAGAGCCCGACCAGCAGGTTGCGGCGCAGGCCCCAGCGATCGAGGTCCTGGGTGAGCCGCGCCACCGCGAGCAGCGCTCCGACGCCGAACGCCGACACCAGCAGCCCGTAGGCCCCGGCCCCGGCGTGGAGGATGGTGCGCGCGTAGACCGGCAGGAGCACCATGTACTGGAAGCCGAGCCCGGCGGTGACCCCGAGCAGCAGCAGCAGGTTGCGGATCGATTCGACCGACCAGGCATAGTCGACGCCCTCGCGCAGCGTGGCGCGCCGCGCCGCGCCGCGCGCGCCGGCGGGGCGCGCCGGCAGGCGCATCAGCCCCAGGCCCGCCAGCACCGCGACGTACGACACCGCGTTGAGCGCGAAGCAGCCGCCCTCGCCGATGGTCGCGACCAGCACGCCGGCGATCGCCGGCCCGATGATGCGCGCGGTGTTGAAGGCCGCCGAGTTGAGCGCGATGGCGTTCGAGAGATCGGACTTGTCGACCAGCTCGATCAGGAACGACTGGCGGCCCGGGAGATCGAAAGCGTTGATGATCCCGAACACGAACGCCAGCACCAGCACCATCCACGGCCGCACCACGCCGGCCATGACGATCGCCGCCATGGCCGCGGCCTGGAGTAGCGCCGCGCCCTGGGTGACGTAGAGCAGGCGCCGCTTGTCGACCCGGTCGGCGACCACTCCGGCCCACAGCGCGAACATCAGCACCGGCAGGAACTGCATGAACCCCAGCAGCCCGAGCATGAACGCCGAATCGGTGAGCCGGTGCATGAGCCAGCCCTGGGCGACGCTCTGCATCCAGGTGCCGACGAGCGAGATGAGCTGGCCCCACCAGTAGAGCCGGAAGTTGCGATGGCGCAGGGCGCGCAGGCGATCGGCGAGCACCGCGCGCGTGGAGCCGGGCATGGTAGCCGCACGCTAGCATGCCGCCCGGGGCGCGTCATCGCGGCGGGCGACGCGCGTGGCGACACCGCGCGGCGCCTGCTAGGGTGCGGCGCCGTGATCCGCCGCTTCCCGGATGGCTTTTGGTGGGGGGCCGCCACGTCGGCGCACCAGGTCGAGGGCGGCAACCGGCGCAACGACTGGTGGCGCTTCGAGCAGCGTCCCGGCGCCACGCGCGACGGCCGCACCAGTGGCGACGCCTGCCTCCACTACCAGCGCTTCGACGAGGACTGGGCGCTGGCCGCGGCCGACGGGCATCGCATGCACCGCCTGTCGCTGGAGTGGAGCCGGATCGAGCCCGAGCCCGGCTGCTTCGATGCCGCCGCGATCGCCCACTATCACGCGGTGCTCGGGGCGCTGCGCCGCCGCGGGCTCACCCCGCTCGTCACCCTCCACCACTTCACCAACCCGCTGTGGATCGCGGATCGGGGCGGCTGGGAGAACCCCGAGACCATCGCGTGCTTCGTCGCGTTCGCGCGCTTCTGCGCCCGCGAGTTCGGCGGCGAGGTGGACTGGTGGTGCACCGTGAACGAGCCCGAGGTGCTGGCGTTCCGCGGCTGGTCCGAGGGCATCTGGCCGCCCGGCAAGCACGACGACAGCCTGGCGCTGCTGGTGATCGCGAACCAGCTCGAGGCGCACGGCCGCGCCTACCGCGCGATCCACGAGGCCGATCGCGCCGACGCCGACGGCGATGGCCGCGCCGCGATCGTGGGCCTGGCCAAGCACTGGGTGGGGCTGGTCCCCGACCGCGCGTGGCATCCTCTCGACCTGGCCCGCGCCTGGTTCGAGGACCGGGTCTTCAACCATGCGGTGCTCGAAGCGCCGCGCACCGGCCGCATCACGCTCTCGATCCCCGGCGCCGGCAGCGTGTCGCGGCGGGTCGAGGGGCTGGCGGGAAGCCTCGACTACCTGGGCCTCAACGTCTACACGCGCTGGCGGGTGCGCGCGACCGGCGCCACGCCCCACGTCGCCTCGCGCGGCGCCGCGCTCACCGACCTGGGCTGGGAGATCGCGCCGCGCATCCTCGAGCCGGCGCTCGCCGCCGCCGCGGCGTCCGCAGTGCCGATCCTGATCACCGAGCACGGCTTCGCCGACGCGCACGATGCCTTCCGGCCGCGCGCGCTGGTCGAGTCGCTGCTCCACCTCGGGCACGCGATCGAGGGCGGCGCGAGCGTGATCGGCTACCTTCACTGGTCGCTGCTCGACAACTTCGAATGGAACGACGGCTACCTCGGCCGCTTCGGCCTCTACGCCGTCGACTTCGACGATCCCGCGCGCCCGCGCCGGCCGCGCCGCAGCGCCCGCATCTTCGCGCGCATCGCGCGTGAGAACGGGATCGCCGCCGACCTCGCGGCCGAGGCCGGGCTCGCGCTGTGACGCGTGGTGGACCGGAGCAGGCCGCGGCCGCTATGCTTCCGGCCCGCTGAGCACCGCGAGGACACGACCATGTGCCCCTTCTGCCACGCCCACGACGGCAAGCCCTGCACGGTGAGCGAGACGCCGAGCGGCCGCATCATCTGCAGCTGCGGCCGGCACGCCTGGCCCAATGCCGCCGCGTTCCTCGAGACCTGCCGGCGCCTGAGCCTCACCATCACCGGCCAGGTCCACGACTGGACCCAGAGCTACTAGGCCCGGTCTAAGGCCGGCCGGGGGTTTGCCGCACCTCGAGCGCTGGGCTACCCTTTGCGACGCTGCACCACCCGGACACCGCCATGGCCACTCCGCCCAAAGATCCGCTCGAGACCTTCCAGCGTGAGGTCGAGCGCATCTTTCACGACCTGGTGTACCGCCGCCATCCGGCGACCCACTTTGCCGAGGCGGGCTGGGCGCCGCCTGCCGACCTCGTGGTCTCGAGCCAGGACGCGCGCGTGCTGCTCGAGCTCGCCGGCGTGCCGCGCGAGAGCATCCAGCTCCGGGTCGCGGGCCGGCTGCTCGAGGTGAGCGGTCGCCGCGAGCCGCCCACCGAGCCCGGCGAAGCCCACTACCATCGCGCCGAGATCTACTTCGGTAACTTCCGCCGCGTCGTCGAGCTGCCCTGGGAGGCGGACGCGGCCAGTATCGAGGCCAACTTCAAGGACGGCATGCTGCGCGTGAAGGTGAGACGCGCCCCCGCTCCCCAGGTCACCGACGTTCCGATCGAGGAAGGACCCGGCGCCACCACCCGCGGCGCCAGGGAGCGGCCGCGTTGAGCCCCAAGCGCGGTAAGAAGAGCGACGGGCCGTTCGAGCTCGGCACCCCGCCGCCGCCGGGCGAGACCCGGGCGGTGCCGGTGCTGCCGGTGCGGCACACCGTGCTCTTCCCGCTCGCCATCCTGCCGCTCAACGTCGGGCGCGAGCGCAGCGTCCAGCTCCTGAACGACGTGCTGGCCGGTGACCGCACCATCGCGGTGGTGTGCCAGAAGGACGGCGCCGACGAGGAGCCGAAGCCCGGCGACCTGCACGAGATCGGCTCGATCGGCACGGTGCTGCGCATGATCCGCTTTCCCGACAATCGCTACTCGGTGCTCGTCCAGGGCATGGCGCGGGTGCGCGTCACCGGCATCGAGGCCACCGAGCCCTACATCAAGGCCAAGGTCGAGGCGCTGGCCGAGATCGAGACCGACGACGTCGAGACCGCGGCGCTGGTCAAGGAGGTCCAGGCCCAGTTCGAGCGCGTGGTCCAGCTCTCCCCCACCGTGCCCGACGAGGCGGTGGCGGCGGCGAAGGAGCAGCCGGGGCCCGGCCGGCTCGCCGACTTCATCGCCTCGCTGCTCGAGCTGCCCGCCGAGGACAAGCAGCGGTTGCTCGAAGCGCTCGATGCCAAGCAGCGTCTGCGCGGCGTGACCAGGATCCTGGCGCGCGAGCTCCAGGTGCTGGAGGTCGGCCAGCAGATCCGCGAGACGGTGAAGGAAACGCTCGACAAGAACCAGCGTGAGTTCCTGCTGCGCCAGCAGATGGAGGCGATCAAGAAGGAGCTGGGCGAGGCCGACGACGGCCAGCGCGAGGCCGCCGAGCTCAAAGCGCGCATCGAGAAGGCGCAGATGCCGCCGGAGGTGCGCAAGGAGGCCGACCGCGAGCTCGACCGGCTGTCGCGCATCCCGCCGCAGGCCGCCGAGTACACCGTGGCGCGCACCTACCTCGAGTGGCTGTGCGACCTGCCGTGGGCGGTGGTGACCCAGGACGACCTCGATCTCAAGCACGCGCGCGCGGTGCTGGACGAGGACCACTACGGGCTCGACAAGATCAAGGACCGCATCCTCGAGTACCTGGTGGTGCGCCGCTTCAAGCCCGACGCGCGCACTCCGATCCTGTGCTTCGTGGGCCCGCCCGGTACCGGCAAGACCTCGCTGGGGCGCTCGATCGCGCGCGCGCTGGGACGCAAGTTCGTGCGCCAGTCGCTGGGCGGGGTGCGCGACGAGGCCGAGATCCGCGGGCACCGCCGTACCTACATCGGGGCGCTGCCCGGCAACATCATCCGCGGCATCCGCCGCGCCGCCTCGCGCAATCCGCTGTTCATGCTGGACGAGATCGACAAGCTGGGCGCCGACTTCCGCGGCGATCCCGCCGCCGCGCTGCTCGAGGTGCTCGATCCGGAGCAGAACTCGACCTTCACCGATCACTACCTCGACGTGCCGTTCGATCTGTCGCAGGTGCTGTTCATCACCACCGCCAACATCCTCGACACCGTGCCGCCGCCGCTGCTCGACCGCATGGAGGTCATCAAGCTCTCCGGCTACACCGACTCCGAGAAGCTGGCGATCGCGCGGCGTCACCTGCTGCCCAAGACGATCCGCGAGAACGGGCTCGAGAGCCTGGGCTTGAGCTTCACCGACGAGGCGATCTACAAGGTGATGCGCGAGTACACCAGCGAGGCCGGGCTGCGAAACCTGGAGCGCGAGCTGGCCAACGTGCTGCGCCGCACCGCCAAGCTGGTCGCCGAGGGCGGCTCGCCGCCGCGCGAGATCGGCGTGGGCCAGGTGCGCGAGCTGCTGGGGCCGGAGCGCTTCGAGCACGAGCGCGCCATGGCGATCGACGAGCCGGGCGCCGTGCTGGGGCTGGCGTGGACGCCGGCGGGCGGCGAGGTGCTGACCATCGAGGCCACCGCGATGCCGGGCGCCAAAGGCCTGACGCTCACTGGCCAGCTCGGCGACGTGATGCGCGAGTCCGCGCAGGCGGCGCTCTCCTACGTGCGGTCGCACGCCGCCGAGCTGGGCATCGATCCGGCGTTCTTCGACCGCACCGACGTCCACGTCCACCTGCCGGCCGGCGCCATCCCCAAGGACGGCCCCTCGGCGGGCGTGGCGCTGTGCACGGCGATCGTGAGCCTGCTCTCGGATCGCAGGGCGCGCTCCGGGATCGCGATGACCGGCGAGATCACACTGCTCGGCCGCGTGCTGCGTGTGGGCGGCATCAAGGAGAAGGTGCTGGGTGCCTATCGCGCCGGCATCAAGACCGTGATCCTGCCGGCGGAGAACCAGGGCGACCTCGAGGAGGTGCCGATCGAGGTGCGCACCCACATGATCTTCGCCCCGGTCGAGCGCATCGAGCAGGTGCTGCAGCTCGCGCTCGAGCCGGGCGTGACGCTGCGCGACGGCGGCGCCCGGACGGGCAAGGAGGGCGCGCGCGAGCCGGCGGAGCCCACGCCGCTCGGGATCGCGGCGCGCGGACCGGCGCGGGCGGAGCGCTAGGTCCGGCTGGTTCGCATCCGGCCCGCACACCCGACGCGGCGCTGTCTCGAGAACGTGATCGAAGAGTCCGCAGCGGGCCGCCCGAGCTGACCCACCTGTGACGGAGACCGTGCCGGCGGTCGCGAACCAGCACCGAGCCTCGCTGATCACGCGGCTCGGGGTGCTGGTGCCGTTCGCCGCGGGCGTGACGGCGGGCGTGCTCGCGAGCCGCGTCTTCGCGGCGCTCGGCATGGGGCGAGAAGCCGAGCTGTTACATCGCACGCTGCCCGGGGCACTCGCGGGACTCGTCACGCGCGCCGCGGCCAGCCCGGAGCTGGCGGGCGTGGCGGCGGGCCTCGCTCCGCCGGCGATCTCGCTCGTGCTGTCGAGCTGGGCCGGGCGCGGCGCCACGGGGGCGGGCGCGACGGTGCGCGGCGCGCTCGGCTGGTGCTGGCTCCTCTCGATCCTCGCGGCGACCCTGGCGTTCGTGGTGCCACTACCCAGCGCGGCGATGAGGATGGCGGCGCTGGGCTACACCATCGCGTGGCCGGCACTGATCGGCTGGGCGGCCGCGCTCGTGATCCGTGGCGCTTCGCCGCTCGGATTCGCCGGCGGCGTGACCGCCCTCTTCTGGCTCGGTCTCCTGAGCCGCACGCTGCCGGTCGGCTGGCCCGGCGAGACCAGCATGCGCTGGCAGCGGCTCGCGCTCGGCCAGCCGTGGCCGCGGCTCGCCGGCGGCGCGATCGCCGTGGCGGCGGCGTGCCTCCTGCCGCCGGCGCTCGCGCGGGCGCACTCCAGGGGCGCGCACCGGCTCGCAGTCGCCGCGCTGGTTCTGGTTCCGTTCCTGCTGCTGCGAGGTCTCGCCTGTTTCGAGCCTTTCGGCGCCGAGAAGCTCCAGGCGGCCCTCGCCAGCCCTCGCTACACGAGCTTCCTGCAGGCGAGCGCGCGCCCCGAGCCGACGCCGGAGCTGCTGCGGCGCTACGTGGCGCTGCTTCCCGAGCTGCGCGGCCGGGTCGTGACCCATCCGGCGGGCTGGACGCTGGTGTTCCGCGGGGCGGTCCAGCTCGGCGGCTCGGCGGCGGGGCGGCAGGCGGCGCGGCTCACCGCGTGGGCCGTGGGCGCCGACACGAACCGCGCCGGCGCGATGGCGTCGCAGGGCGCGAAGCGTCCCCTCGCCGAGCCGGAGCTCAACGGGCTGTGGCTCATCGCCGCGCTGACCCTGGCCGGCGTGATGACGTTCCCGCTCGTCGTGTTCTGGTTCGTGCGTGGATCGGATTCGTGGGGCGCCGCGCTGCGGATCGCGTCCCTCTCGGCGTTCCTCGGCCCGTTGCTCCTCTTCGTTCCCAACGTGGACTCGGTCTATCCGTCGCTCTTCGTTCTGAGTGCAGCCGCGTGGCTGCGCTCGGAGCAACCCCGGCGCACCGCCTGGGCGTTGCTCACGGGCGGGTGCGCAGCGCTACTCGGCTTCCTGTCGTTCGGCACCCTGGAGTTGTTGCTCCTGCTCGGGATCGCCTCGCTCCTGTCGTGGAGGCGGCGTGCCCCGAATCCGCGGCTCGAGGCCGAGCGCTTCGCCATGCTCGTGCTGCCGCCGCTCGCGGTGATGGTCGCGGGCCTGCTCGCCGGCTACGACTACGCGCGGAATCTCGCGCTCGGGCTCCATTACCACCACATCATCACGATGGCCGGCCGAACGCACGCGCTGTGGGTTCTCCTCAATCCCCTGGACCTGATCGCGACGCTCGGGTTGCCGCTGGTGCTCTGGCTCGGGCGCGCGACGCCATGGCGCAACGTGGCGACCGCCGCGGCCGAAGTGCGCCTCGACCCGGCGCTTTCGATCGGTGTGGCGACGGCGCTGACGATGCTGGTCCTGGACGTCGCCGGCGACAGCAAGGGTGAGACCCCGCGGCTCTGGGTCGGCCTCTACGCGCTGCTGCTCGCCGGTTTCTCGGCGCCGTGGCGGGACCTGCGCGAGCGGCCGTGGGCGGCGCTCGCCGGGCTGGCCGGCGGCACGCTGATCGTGCTCAAGGGCTTCTACGTGTTCGGGTGGACGTCGACGGATCTGACGCCCTGATAGCGGCTCCTTTCGGGGCCCGTGGCCCGAAGCCGTTTCCTGCCCACGCGGCCGGGCGTCTCAGGCGCTGCGCGAGCCCTCGAGGCGCACCTTCTCTTCGCGCCAGCCGCGCAGGCGGGTGAGCTCGGCGCCGACGTCGTCCATGTCGGCGAGATCGGGCGCCAGCCCCAGCGCGCCGTGATCGAGCGCGAAGCGCGCGCCCTCGTCGAGGGTCACGAGCCCGGTGGCGCGCAGCTGGGTCGCCACCACCGGCACCTGGGAGCGCGCCATCTCGTCGAGCGTGGCGGGCAGGCTCGGCTTGGTCATCACCCCGCGCGGGTTGACCGGGCCGACCACGAAATCGGGACGCACCTCCCACTCGCGCAGGCGCTCCAGCAGCAGGCCCAGGTTCAGGGTCTCGAACGCGGCGCGCGCGCCGAACCGGCCGTGGATGAAGCTGGTGAGCCGCTCGAAGAAGATGCGGTGCTCGCCGGCCAGCGCCAGGTCGGTGATCCCGGCGGCCACCACGACGCCGCGCAGCGCCTTGCGCCGGATGCGCCCGGCCTCGGCTTCGATGCGCAGCCGCACCAGCGCTCCGATGTCGCGGCGCGCCAGCAGCCAGGCGTGGCTGATGCGCGTCCAGAGTGTGCCCATGCCGCCGTCGTTGACCCGGTCGGTGCTCAGCGGATCGACGCGCCCGGGGTTGAGATCGTGGCGGCCGGTGTGCGGCAGATCGGGCAGGACGGCATAGAGCGGCACCACCCGGCCGAGCTCGCCGAGCGCGGTGTCGAGCACCGGGCTGGGCGTGGCCAGCACTCCCTCGGCGCCGGCGTTGAGCGCCTTCGACACCGTCACCGCCAGCGACTCGGGCTCGCGGTAGCGCTCCGCGACCTCCAGCATGCGGTCGCGCGGCACGCGCGCGGCGCGGCGCAGTGAGGCGGCGGCCAGCAGCAGCCGGGGCGGCTCGAAGCGGCGCTTGCTCATGGCTCGATCCGCTGCAGCTCGCCGCCCGCACGCGCCGAGCGGTAGAGGGCGTCCATGACGCGGTGCACCTGGAGCGCGAACTCGCCCTGGTTCGGCACCTTCGGGCCACCGGTCGCCCAGGCCAGGAAGGAGGCGTCCATCAGATAGGTGGCCTCGCCGCCCCAGTCGAACGCCGCGATCTGCGGCAGCTCCGCGCTGCGCAGCCGGGTCTGGCCCGCTCCGAGCCCGCCGCGCGCGATCGCCAGGTCGGCCTCGATCCCGTCGTCCGAGACCAGCATCTTGCCGTTGTCGCCCTCGAGCTCGATGACGGTCGCGGGCTCGGGGTAGCCGGGCATGCTCCACGAGCAGTCGAGTCCTACCTCGGCGCCGCCCGCGAGCGTCATCATCGCGTGCACCTCGTCCTCGAGGTTGCCGTACATGCGGCTCGAGGTCGCGCGCGCCTCGACCGGGCGGCCCAGCGTCCACACCAGGACGAACAGCAGCTCGGCGGCGATCTGCGCCAGCACGCCGCCCGCGATCGGCCCCGGCTGGTGGTGCACCGGGTGCGCGTTGTCGAACACACGGCTCACGAACATCGAGGAGCGCGCCTGGCGGACCGAGCCCAGGGCACCGGCGGCGACCAGGTCGTGGGCGCGCCCGAACACCGGGGTGAACGCCAGGCTGCAGGCGCACGCCAGCGGGCGCCGGGTCTCGGCCGCGCGCGCCACCACCCCCTCGGCCTCCTCGAGCGTAACGCCCAGGGGGTGCTCGACGAATACCGCCGCCCCGGCCTCGAGCGCCTCGCGGGCCGCGGCCGCGCGCTCGTGCTGGGGCCCGCACACGAACACGACATCGGGCTGGAGCGCCGCCAGCATGCGCGGCTGGCTCGCGAACGGGCGCGCCCGGTAGCCCAGGCCGCGCAGCCGTGCGCGCGCTTCGCCGCGGCGGTCGACGGCGCCCACCAGCTCGCAGTCGGGGATGGTGGCGAGCACGGTGGCGTGGGCGAGCCCGGCCCGGCCCAACCCCACCACGGCGACGCGCACCGGCTTGAGCGGGCGCGGGGATTCGCCGCCAGGGCGGGAACTTTCACGCGTCACGAGAACGGGCGCTGCCATGCGATTCCTCTTCGTCCTGCTCATCCGTGAGCCGGCCCTTCCCAGGGATCCTCGTGGATCCCCGGCGCAGCGGGCCGGGGGATACGGGTGACGGTGCCCGTCAGGCTACACGCCTGACCCGACGCCCACAACGGCGTCGTTGGGCCCGTCTTCCCGGCCCGTTCCTAGCTCGCCATCGCGAACTTGATCGACACGTCCTGCCGGTCCGCCTCGTCGACCTTGAACAGCTCCGCAGCCTGCATGCCCTGCCACTGGGCCACCCAGGTGTCGGGGATCTGCTGGATGCGGGTGTTGAAGGTCGTCACGGTGTCGTTGTAATACTCGCGGCGGTCGGCGATCTGGTTCTCCAGGTCGCTGATGCGGCTCTGCAGCTGCAGGAAGCCGGTGTTGGCCTTGAGATCGGGATAGGCCTCGGCGACCGCGAAGAACTGGCCCAGCGCCGTGG
>Ga0318553_10000156_pt1 | contig 18910 bp, 18 predicted proteins | sample GRESIP082b2f21_FD_203686 | JGI IMG/M metagenome (GOLD analysis project Ga0318553, IMG submission 203686) | Tropical soil microbial communities from Luquillo Experimental Forest, Puerto Rico - GRE.SIPMG.082b2f21 | ecosystem: Environmental > Terrestrial > Soil > Tropical forest > Bulk soil...
CCCCAGGCGCTGGCGAACGCGGTGGTCGATGTGGGGGCGGACCTCGGTGTCGCCCTGGACGGCGACGCCGATCGGTGCATCGCCGTGGACGCGACCGGACGGGTCCTCGACGGCGACTGGCTGCTCGCGCTCTTCGCGACGGACCGTCAGCGGTGTGGGACGCTCGGCGGCGGCGTCGTGGTGACGGTCATGTCCAACCTGGGTCTGCACCGCACGCTGGCGGCCGCGGGGATCGAGGTCCACGAGGTGCCGGTCGGCGACCGGCACGTGGCGGACGCGCTCGCGCGCACCGGCTGGACGCTCGGGGGCGAGCAGTCCGGCCACCTCGTCTTCACCGACGTGGCGACGACCGGTGACGGCGTGCTCACCGGCCTCCTGCTCGCCGCGCTCGTCGCCGAGCGGGGCCCGCTGACCTCGCTCACCGACGGGCTGCTCACCCCCGTGCCACAGGTGCTCGTGAACGTGGCGGTCGCCGACGCGGGGGCGCTCGCCGACGCCATCACCGTGTGGGCCGAGGTCGCCGCGGTGCGCGACGAGCTCGGCGATCGCGGCCGCGTCGTGCTGCGTGCGTCCGGCACCGAACCACTGGTCCGCGTGATGGTCGAGGCCGAGGACGAGGCACAGCTCCGGTACGTCGTCGATCGGCTGCAGACGACGGTGCTCCAGGCCCTCGGACCGGCGACCGGCCCCGGGTAGCCTGGCGCCCATGTGCGGCATCATCGGCGTCGTCGGCGCCGAGGATGCGCTCGACGTGCTCCTGGACGGGCTCGCGCGGCTCGAGTACCGGGGGTACGACTCGGCAGGGGTGGCGATCCAGTGCTCGGACGGCACGCTCTGGCGGAGCCGCGCGGCCGAGGGGACGCGCTCGGTCGCGGCGCTCGTCGCGCGGTGCGCGGACGCCCCGAAGGGCACCTCGGCCGGGATCGGCCACACCCGGTGGGCGACCCACGGGGCACCGATCGAGCGCAACGCGCACCCGCAGGTGGACTGCGCAGGCGACGTCGCCGTCATCCACAACGGGATCCTCGAGAACCACGCGCAGCTCGCCGAACGGCTCCGCGCCGCCGGTCACGCCTACGCGAGCGGGACCGACACAGAGGTGCTCGCCCACCTGGTCGAGGAGCACCGCGGCCTTGGGCTCAGCCTCGCCGACGCCGTCGCCGCCTCGCTCCGCGAGGTGACGGGCGCGTTCTCCGTGGCGGTCGTCGACGCGAACACGCCAGGGACGATCGTCGCGGCGCGGCGGGTCTCGCCCCTCGTCGTGGGTCGCGCGCAGGGTGTCACCTATCTCGCGAGCGACATCCCCGCCATCCTCGATCGGACGCGTGACCTGCTCGCGGTCGAGGACGATCAGCTGGCCGTGCTCACCGCCGACGGGGTCGAGCTGCGCGACCTCGACGGCCGTCCCGTCGAGCCCACGGTGCTGAGCGTCGACTGGGACGTCGAGACCGCAGAGCTCGGCGGCCACCCGGACTTCATGACCAAGGAGGTCTTCGAGCAGCCCGAGGCGGTGCGCGCGACGCTGGCCGGCCGGCGCGCCGACGACGGCCGCGTGGTCCTCGACGAGCTGCGGTTCGGCGACGACGAGCTCGCGGGATTCGAGCGGGCCGTGCTCGTCGCGTGCGGGTCGAGCTTCCACGCCGCGGCCGTCGGCCGCCACGCGATCGAGCGGTGGGCCCGTCTCGACTGCGACGTCGAGATCGCGAGCGAGTTCCGGTACCGCGGCGCGGTCCTGGACCCGCGCACGCTCGTTATCGGCGTCACGCAGTCCGGGGAGACGATCGACACCCTGCAGGCGCTCCGCGAGGCGAAGCGTCGGGGGGCGCGCACGATGGCGGTGTGCAACGTGGTCGGCGCCTCGCTCGCCCGCGAGGCCGACGCCGCGCTGTACACGCGTGCGGGGCCGGAGATCGGCGTCGCGTCCACGAAGACGGTGCTCGCCACGATCACGGTGCTCGAGCTCCTCGCCCTCCGGCTCGCGCAGGCGCGCGGGACCCTCACCCCCGACGAGGTCACGAGCACGCTCGACGCGCTCGGCGCCCTGCCCGATCGGGTGGCCGAGGTGCTGAAGGAGGCCGAGCACGTCCAGGAGGTCGCCTCCGGGCTGCACGGGGCGCGCGACTTCTTCTTCATCGGCCGCCACGTCGGGTACCCGGTCGCCCTCGAGGGGGCGCTCAAGCTGAAGGAGCTGAGCTACCTGCACGCCGAGGGGTACCCGGCCGGCGAGCTGAAGCATGGCCCGATCGCGCTGATCGAGCCGGGCACGGTCGTCGTCGCCGTGGTCTGCGACCCGGACCTGCGGGAGAAGGTGCTGAGCAACATCGCCGAGGTCAAGGCGCGCGGGGCGAGCGTCGTGGTGCTGCACCGTGCCGACGATGACGAGGCCGCGGCGCTCGGCGACTGGGCGATCGCGGTGCCCGCGGCGGACTCGATGCTCACCCCCACGCTCGCCATCGTCCCGCTGCAGCTGCTCGCGTACCACCTCGCGAGGCTGCGGGGGCTCGACGTCGACCGTCCGAGGAACCTGGCCAAGACGGTGACGGTCGAGTGAGCGTCGGGGTCGGGATCGACCTCGTCGACGTCGAACGACTCGCCACTGCCCTCCGGCGCCGCCCTCGGCTGGCGACCCGCGTCTTCACCGAGCACGAGCTCGACTCGCGCGCCACCGGCAACCGCAGGGTCGAGCGCCTGGCCGCCCGGTTCGCCGCCAAGGAGGCGACGATGAAGGCGCTCGGCGTGGGCATGAGCGGGTTCCGGATGCACGATGTGGAGGTCGTGGCGTCCGCCGACGGGCGGCCGTCGCTCCTCCTCCACGGCGCGGCTCGCGAGCACGCGCGGCAGCTCGGGGTACGGTCGCTCTCCGTCAGCCTGACCCACACCTCGACGCTCGCCGCCGCGATGGTCGTCGCCGAACGCGCCACGTGAGGCCAGTCCTCACCGCAGCCGAGCAGCGCGCCGCCGACCGCGCGGCCATGCGCACCGCCACCCACGAGACGCTGGTCGAGCGCGCCGGCTTGGCGACGTCGATCGCCGCGGCGGACCTCCTCCCGCGCGTCTACGGCGCCCGGGTCGCGGTTCTGTGCGGGCCAGGCTCGAACGGCGAGGACGGCCGGGTGGCGGCGCGGCTCCTGGGCGGCCGCGGGGCGGCGTGCGCGGTGGTCGAGGTCGCCTCTGCGCCGGCCCTGCTCGACGGCGTCGACCTCGTCGTGGACGCGGCGTTCGGCACCGGGCTCTCGCGCCCCTGGGACGCGCCGGTGGTGCCCGACGAGATCCCCGTCCTCGCCGTCGACCTCCCCTCAGGAGTCGACCCCGACACCGGCGTCGCGGGCGGCCGTGCCATCGAGGCCACCGCGAGCGTCGCCATGGGCTCGCTCAAGCGAGGGCACGTGCTGGCGGACGGCGCGGCGCTCAGCGGCGAGCTCGTGGTCGCGCCGCTCGGGATCGAGCCCGAGGAGGTCTCGTGCGCGCTGATCGAGGACGACGACCTCGACGCCGTGGCGCCCCTCGGGCGCGACGAGCACAAGTGGCGACGCGCCCTGCTGGTCGTCGGGGGTGCGCCCGGGATGGTCGGTGCACCGGGGCTCGCCTGCGACGGTGCGCTCGCGGCCCAGGCGGGGATGGTCCTCTGCTGCGTGCCGGGGGCGGGCGGCGACGTCGATGGCCACCTCCCGCGTGAGGTCGTGCGGGTCGTGGCGGCCGAGGACGAGGTCGTCGACGCGATCCTCGCGCGCATCGACCGCACCCGTGCCACTGTGCTCGGTCCCGGCCTCGGCCGCGGGCCGACCGCGGCGCGCACCGTGGCGGCGCTGGTCGCCCGGGCACCGACGCCGCTCGTGCTCGACGCCGACGCGCTCCACCTCGTGGACGCGGCGGCGCTGCGCGCGCGCGACGCGCGCCTCGGGTCGGTCGTGCTCACGCCGCACGACGGTGAGTACGAGGCGCTGTGCGGCGTCCCCCCGGGGTCCGACCGGTTCGCCGCCGCGTCGAGGCTCGCGGCCGAGACCGGGTGCACGGTGCTGCTCAAGGGCCCGACCACCGCGGTCGCGTCCGCTGCACCGCCCGACGGCGTCCCGGCGGCGCTCGCCGTGACGGCCGGCACGCCGGACCTCGCGACGCCGGGTACCGGCGACGTCCTCGCCGGCGTCGTGGGCGCGCTGCTCGCCCGAGGGATCCCGGCGCACCTCGCCGCGGCCCTCGCTGCGCACCTGCACGGCCGCGCGGGCGGGGCGCTCGGCGCGCGATGCCGCGCCGGCGCGCTGCCGGGGGCGATCGCGGCGCTGCTCGAGTCGCGCCGTGAGGCGGTGCCTTCGTGGTAGCCGAGGGCAGGCGCCGCCCCGCGTGGGCGGAGGTCGATCTCGGCGCGCTCCGGCACAACACCGCCGCGCTCGCGGCGCTCAGCGCGCCGGCGGGACTCTGCGCGGTGGTGAAGGCAGACGGCTACGGCCACGGCGCTCGCACCGTCGCACGCGCCCTGCTCGACGGCGGTGCGGCGTGGCTGGCGGTCGCGCTCGTGGACGAGGGGATCGAGCTGCGCGACGACGGCGTGGACGCCCCGATCCTGCTCCTCGCCGAGACGCCGGCGGCCGCGCTGCGCGACGCCGTCGGTGCCGGGCTGACGTGCACGGTCGGCTCGGTGCGCGGCGCGCTCGACCTCGCCGGCGCGGCGCGCGACCCCGCCGCGATCCCGCCGGTCCACGTCAAGGTCGACACCGGGATGCACCGCCAGGGCGTGGCGCCGGGCGAGCTCCTGGGCGTGCTCCGTGTGCTCCACGACAGGGGGGTGCGCGTGGGCGGCGTCTGGACCCACCTCCCCGTGGCCGACGGCCCGACCGAGGTCGACCGTGCGTTCACCCGCGGCCAGCTCGAGACGTTCGAGCACGCCATCGCCGCCGTGCACGGCCGGCTGCCGCCCACCGTGCTCCGCCACGCCGCAAACACCGCCGGCGCGATATGGCACCCGGCGGCGCGGCTCGACCTCGTGCGGATCGGCCTCGGCGTCTACGGGTGCCTGCCCGAGCCGACGATGGCCGACGCGCTGACCGCGGCGGGCGTCGAGGCGCTGCGGCCGGTGCTCTCGATCAAGGCGCGCGTCGTGGCGGTCCGCGACCTGCCGGCCGGGGCGCGGCCGAGCTACGGCAGGCGCCGTCCGCTCGAGCACGACTCGCGTGTCGCGACGGTGCCCGTCGGGTACGCCGACGGGTACCCGCGTGCGATGCTCGACGGTGGCGCGGTGGTCCTCGTACGCGGGCAGCGGCGTCCGCTGGCCGGCGTCGTCACGATGGACCAGCTGCTCGTCGAGTGCGACGACGATGTCGACGTCGGCGAGGAGGTGGTGCTGCTCGGCCGCCAGGGCGACGAGGCGATCACGGCTGACGAGTGGGCGAGGGCGCTCGGCACGATCAGCTGGGAGGTGCTCTGCGGGCTCAAGCCGCGGATCCCCAAGCTGCCCGTCGCCTGACGCCGGTACCATCGCGCTCGATGGGCGCGGCCACGCTCGAGGCGCTGGCCGCGCAGGCCGCGTGCTGCACGGCGTGCCGGCTGCACGAGACGAGGACGACGGTCGTCTTCGGGACCGGCTCTCAGAGGAGCGGGCTGCTCTTCGTCGGCGAGGGCCCCGGTCGCGACGAGGACCTGCAGGGTGAGCCGTTCGTCGGACGCTCCGGCCAGCTGCTCGACAGGCTGGCGCTCGAGGAGCTCGGCCTCACGCGCGCGGAGTTCTACATCGCGAACGTCGTGAAGTGCCGGCCGCCCGGCAACCGCGACCCCGCCCCCGACGAGATCGCGGCGTGCAGCGGGTTCCTCGACGGCCAGCTCGAGGCGCTGGACCCGAAGGTCGTGATCTCGCTCGGCAACGTGGCGACCCGTGTGCTGCTCTCGACGGACGCACCGATCTCGTCGCTGCGGGGCCGGACGCACGCATGGCGGGGTCGGGTGCTCGTGCCGACCTTCCACCCCGCCTACGCGCTCCGCGGGGGGAGCGGGGTCGTCGCCCAGATGCGTGCCGACCTCGTCCGGGCCAAGCTCGCCCTCGCCGCGACCTGATGACCCGGGCGGTCACGGTCCGCTGCGCGACGGTCGAGGAGACCGAGGCGGTCGCCGCGCTGGTCGCTGGCGTCTGCCGTCCAGGATCGGTCGTGGTGCTCACCGGCCCGCTCGGCGCCGGCAAGACCACGTTCGCTCGGGCGTACGCCCGTGCGCTCGGGGTCACCCGGCCGGTGACGTCGCCCAGCTTCACGCTCGTCCACCACTACCGCTGCGCCGCCGGGGCACCCGTCGAGGTCCTGCTGCACGCCGACCTGTGGCGGATCGCGGACGCGTCCGAGCTCGGCGACCTCGCGCTCGACGAGCCGCTCGAGCAGGGCGCGTCGGCGATCGTCGAGTGGGGCGAGCGGTTCGACGCGGCCGAGGGGCTCGACCACGTCGTCGTGACGATGCGCGTCGCCGACGACGAGGCGCGGGAGCTCACGATCGACCTGTCGGCGTCGTCGGTCCCCGACGACGCGCTTTCGGGGCTCGCCGCGTGAACCTCGTCGCGATCGAGAGCGCCACGGCAGCGACCGCCGTGGCGGTGGCGTCGGGCGACGAGGTCGTCGAGCGAGTCGCCGATGAGCCGCACCGCCACGCCGAGGTGCTCCTGCCGACCCTGGTCGCCCTCCTCGAGGCCACCGGCCTCGCGATCGCCGACCTCGACGCGGTCGTCGTCGACGTCGGCCCGGGGCGGTTCACCGGGCTTCGGGTCGGGGTGGCGACGGCCAAGGGCCTCCACGTCGCGACGGGCGTCGGGCTCGTCCCGGTCGAGAGCACCGACGTGCTCGCCGAGGCCGCCTCGGAAGGGGCGTCCGCGCGCGAGGTCGTGGCGGTCGTCGACGTGCTGCGCGGGGAGGTCGCGTGGGCGCGGTACAGGACCGGGCCCGGCGGTGCCGAGCTCGTCGGCGCCGACGAGGTGCGCGGACCGACGCTCTCGTCCCCCGAGCACCTTGGCGCGCACCTGGCGGCTGCCGGGACCCGGCCGGTCGCGGTCGGGGACGGGGCGATCCGGTACCGCGACGTGCTCGCGCCGGTCGTCGCCGGGGTCCGCGACGACCTCGCCGTGCCGCCACCGGCGGCGGCGATCCGGCTCGCGCGCCGACGGTTGGGATCGGGCGAGCGACCCCTCGGCCACGCGGCGGTCCGTCCCCGGTACGGCCGTGAGGCCGACGCCGTCGCGAACTTCGCGGTGCGCGGGGAGCCGTCGTGACGCGCCCGGCCATCTCGGTGCTCGAGCACGCCGACCTCGCCGAGGTCCTCGAGATCGAGCGGGTGCAGTTCGACGACCCGTGGTCGCTGCAGGTGCTGCGTGACGAGCTCGACGACCCCTCGCGCCGGTACACCAAGGCCTCGACGGACGGGGCGCTCGCCGGGTACCTCGGGCTGATGCTCGTCCAGTCGGAGGGCGAGGCGCACGTGAACACGCTCGCCACGGCGCCCGCCCTCGAGGGCAAGGGCGTCGCGACCGCGCTCCTGCTCGAGGCGCTCCGGGGGGTCGTCGACCTCGGCGTCCGCGACGTGACCCTCGAGGTCGCGTCGCGCAACCTCAGGGCGCAGCGGCTGTACGCGCGGTTCGGGTTCGCGCCGGTGGGGATCCGCCGCGGGTACTACGCACGATCGGGCGACGACGCGGTCGTCATGTGGGTGCGCGACGTGCACACCCCCTCGTACGCGACGCGGCTGCGCGCGATCGACGAGGCGTAGGGTCGCCGCGGTGCCGACGACGATCCTCGGGATCGAGACGAGCTGCGACGAGACGGCGGCCGCGGTGGTCGACGACGCGCTCACCGTGCGCTCGAGCGTCGTGGTCTCCTCGATCGCCCTGCACGAGCGGTTCGGCGGCGTCGTCCCCGAGCTCGCCGGACGCGCCCAGGTCGACGCCGTCGCCCCGGTCGTCCTCGAGGCGCTCGAGGCGGCTGGGCTGGACCGGCGCGCCCCCGGCGTCGCCGCGGTCGCCGTGACCCGCGGGCCCGGCCTCGTCGGCTCGCTCCTCGTCGGGGTCGCCGCCGCCAAGGCGATGGCCCTCGCGTGGGGGGTTCCGGTCGTCGGGGTGAACCACCTCGAGGGGCACCTCGTCGCCGCGCGCCTCGAGCACGCCGACCTCGAGCTCCCCGTGGTCACGTTGCTCGTCTCGGGCGGGCACACGATGCTCGTGGCGGAGCGCGTCGCGGGGCGGTTCGAGCTCCTCGGGGCCACCATCGACGACGCCGTGGGCGAGGCGTACGACAAGGTGGCGCGGTACCTCGGGCTCGGGTACCCCGGCGGGCCGGCGATCGACCGGCTCGCGTCGGCGGGCGACCCGACCGCGTTCCCGTTCCCCCGGCCGATGCGCGACCAGGGCCTCGACCTGAGCCTGTCGGGGCTCAAGACCGCCGTCGTGCGCGCGGCGGACGCCGCGCCCGAGCGGCCCGTCGGCGACGGGCCGCCAGCTTCCAGGCGGCGGTCGTCGACGTGCTCCTCGCGAAGTGCGCACGAGGCGTCGAGGCGGTGGGCGCGCGCACCCTCGCGATCGGCGGCGGGGTCGCCGCCAACTCGGCGCTGCGCGAGGGCGCCCGCTCGCTCTCGGCGTCGCTCGGGGTGCGCTGCGCCCTCCCGTCGCTCGCCTACTGCACGGACAACGCCGCGATGATCGCCGCGGCGGGGTTCAGCCGACTCGCGTCGGACGGCCCGAGCGAGGCCTCGATGGGCGCTGACCCCTCGCTCGCGCTGGCGGTCGCGTGACGGCGGACGCACCGGGCGCCGACCCGCTCGAGGTCTTCGCGCGGTGGCGGGCCGAGTCCGAGGGCCTGGTCGCCGACCCCGACGCCGTCGCGCTGGCGACCGCGACCACCGACGGGCGGCCGAGCGTCCGGTACGTGCTGATGAAGGGCATCACGGACCGAGGCGTCCGGTTCTACACGAACTACGCGTCACGCAAGGGAGCCGAGCTCGAGACGAACCCGCACGCCGCCGCCGTCTGGTTCGACGCCGCGCACCGCCGCCAGGTCCGCGTCGAAGGGCGCGTCTCGCGGCTCCCCGTGGCCGAGTCCGACGCGTACTTCGCGTCGCGCGAGCGCGGCCACCAGCTCGGCGCGGTGGCCTCTCCCCAGTCCGCAGCGCTCGTCGACCGCGCAGCGCTCGAGCGCGCGTTGCGCGACGCGACCGTGCGGTTCGAGGGCCGCGACGTCGAGCGGCCCACCGGCTGGGGCGGGTACCTGATCGACGCCGACGAGGTCGAGCTGTGGCTGCAGCAGCCCGACCGGTTGCACGACCGGTTCCGCTACCGACGCGCGCCAGGAGGCTGGTCGGTCGTACGGCTCGCGCCCTGACCCGCACCCAGCCCGCGCACGGGCGTCGCTACGCTCCAACGGGCACCGCGAGGAGGATCGTGAGCGAGCAGGGGCAGCTGCCGTCGTATCCAGCTGCGGGCCACGAGCCGACCGGGACCTCGACCCCGGCGTACGCGGGCTGGGGGCGTCGCGCCCTCGCGTTCCTGCTCGACGGCATCCTCGTCACGCTCGTCGCCGTCGCGATCACCGGGCTCACCCACCACCACCAGCCATGGGACCTCTTCACGTTCCACACGGTGCACGGGCAGCGCCGGCTCGTCCCCGTCGGCACGAAGCTCTACTTCTACGGCGTGGTCGACACGGTGGTCGCGTTCGCGTACGGCGCCGGGTTCCTCTCGTCCACCTGGCAGGCGACGCCGTTCATGCGGCTCTGCCGGATCCGCATCGCGACCGAGACCGGCGACCGCGTCGGGCTGGGCCGGGCGGCCGGCCGGACGGCGATCTTCCAGGCCGCGACGCTCGTGGCGACGCGCGCCGCCTTCCTCGAGCTCGTCATCCTCGTCGACCTCCTGTGGCCGCTGTGGGACGCGCGCAACCAGACCGTGCACGACAAGCTCGCCAGGACCGTCGTGCTCCGGGAGGCCGCTCCCTGATGGGCGTCCAGTTCCCGCCGTCGGGGTTCACCGACCGGACCGCTGCCCGCGCCGGCGTCCGATACGCCAGCTGGCTGCGCCGGTTCGGCGGCGCGGTCATCGACGCCCTCCTGATCGGGACCATCAACTGGCTCGTCGTGAACCTCTACGTGCTGACCGTCGGTGCGATCTCGAGCGCGGTCATCATCACGTACCTGCTGATCCTCATCGTCTCCTCCACCGCGATCGTGTACAACACGCTCTGCCTGGCCAAGCTCCAGGGCCAGACGCCGGGGATGCGGATCCTGCAGATCCGGTGCGTCCCCTTCCACGGCCGCCGTCGGATCTCGATGCCCCAGGCGCTCACCCGATCGGTGACGGGGGCGGTCTTCACGCTCTGGTACCCGGTCCTGCTCCTCCGGGCGTTCCTGCCGCCGTCGGTCGACCTCGCCATCGGGCTCGCCTCGGTGGTGGCCTGGTTCTGGCCGCTCATCGACCAGCGCCGGCAGACCTGGTGGGACCACCTGGCCGCCACGGTGGTCCTGGACGACCGCGGCTGGTGAGCGCGGCCGCCGGCCCGTCCACGGTGTGTCGCCGTTGGCACTCGGGAGGGTCGGCTGCTAGGTTGGCACTCACATCCATCGAGTGCCAGGACACCCAAGGAGACGCCTCCCATGAAGCTGCACCCCCTCGACGACCGCATCGTGGTCCGGCCGAACGAGTCCGAGGAGACGACGGCGTCCGGCCTCGTCATCCCCGACACCGCCAAGGAGAAGCCCCAGCAGGGCGAGGTCCTGGCCGCCGGGCCGGGTCGCCGGGCGGAGAACACGGGCGAGCTGATCCCCCTCGACGTCAAGGTGGGCGACACCGTCGTCTACTCGAAGTACGGCGGCACCGAGATCACCGTCGACGGTGAGGACCTGCTGATCCTCACCGGGCGCGACGTGCTCGCGACGGTCACCAAGAAGTAGGCGCGCAAGCGCGGAGCAACGCGGGCTGGGCCGCGAGACGGCCCCGCCGGCTCACGTTGGAGGAGAGATGCCAAAGCTGCTGAAGTTCGACGAGTCCGCGCGCCGCGGGCTCGAGGCGGGCGTGAACAAGCTCGCCGACACGGTCAAGGTCACCCTCGGCCCGAGGGGTCGCAACGTCGTGATCGAGAAGAAGTTCGGCGCGCCGACGATCACCAACGACGGGGTCACGATCGCCAAGGAGATCGAGCTCGAGGACCCGTTCGAGAACATGGGAGCGCAGCTCGTGAAGGAGGTCGCGACCAAGACCAACGACGTGGCGGGCGACGGCACGACGACCGCGACCGTGCTCGCCCAGACCCTCATCAGGGACGGGCTGCGCAACGTCGCCGCCGGCGCGAACCCGACGGCCCTCAAGCGCGGCATCGACCAGGCCGTGGGCGCCGTCGTCGACGCCATCGCCAAGCAGGCGACCGACGTGGTCGAACGCCGGGAGATCGCGCAGGTCGCGTCGATCTCGGCTGCGGACACCGCCATCGGCGACGTGATCGCCGAGGCGATCGACAAGGTCGGCAAGGACGGGACGGTGACCGTCGAGGAGTCGAACACGTTCGGCATCGAGCTCGAGCTGACCGAGGGGATGCAGTTCGACAAGGGGTACCTCTCGCCGTACTTCGTGACGGACCCGGAGCGCCAGGAGGCGGTCCTCGAGGACGCCTACGTGCTCTTCGCGAACTCGAAGATCTCCGCGGTGCACGACCTGCTCCCGCTGCTCGAGAAGGTGATGCAGACGGGGCGGCCGCTGCTCGTCGTGGCCGAGGACGTCGACGGGGAGGCGCTGGCGACCCTCGTCGTGAACAAGATCCGCGGGACCTTCACGTCCATCGCGGTGAAGGCGCCGGGGTTCGGCGACCGTCGCAAGGCGATGCTCCAGGACATGGCGATCCTCACCGGCGCCACGGTCGTCTCCGAGGAGATCGGCCTCAAGCTGGAGACCCTCTCCATCGACCTCCTCGGGCGGGCTCGTCGGATCATCGTGACCAAGGACGACACGACGATCGTCGACGGCGGTGGCGACGAGGGCGAGGTCAAGGGTCGCGTCGCCCAGATCAAGCGGGAGATCGAGGAGACCGACTCGGACTGGGACCGCGAGAAGCTCCAGGAGCGGCTCGCCAAGCTGGCCGGCGGGATCGCCGTCGTCAAGGTAGGGGCGGCCACCGAGGTCGAGCTCAAGGAGAAGAAGCACCGCATCGAGGACGCGCTGAGCGCGACCCGCGCTGCGATCGACGAGGGGGTCGTCGCGGGCGGCGGGACCGCGCTGCTGCGGTGCCGCGACGAGATCACCCGCCTGGCGGACACGCTCCACGGCGACGAGTCGACCGGGGTGCGGATCGTGGCCAGCGCGCTCGAGGCGCCGGTGCGGTACATCGCTGCGAACGCGGGGCTCGAGGGTCCGGTGCTCGTCCAGTCGGTCGAGGCCGCGAAGGGCACGGTCGGGCTGAACGCCCTGACCGGCAAGCTCGAGGACCTCGTCAAGATCGGCGTCATCGATCCCGCGAAGGTCACCCGCTCCGCGCTGCAGAACGCCGCCTCGATCGCGGGGCTCCTGCTCACGACCGAGGTGCTCGTCACCGACAAGCCCGAGAAGCCGGACCCCGCCGCCGCGGCCGCCGCGATGGGCGGCATGGGCGGGATGGGCGGCATGGGCGGGATGATGTAGCGCACGTCCACCGACGCGCAGATCACCGAGGGGCCGGGCTGATGCCCGGTCCCTCGTCGTCGGTGCCTGGCTACGCTCGCGACGGTGCCCGACCGTGACGATCGGGGCGCCGCCGCGACCCGCATCCCTCGACCCGTCGACGCCGTCGACGGCGAGCCCGCCCCGTGGGCTGACGTGCCCTCCGAGGTCCGGGGCCGCGTCGCCCAGGGCACCCTGCTCGCGGCCCTGGTCGCCGCCGGCCGCACGCTCGACCGGCGTCCCCCGGACCCGCTCAACGAGCTGACCGGGCAGCCGACGACGGTCGCGGCCACGCTCCGGGACAGCGCGGTCCTGATCGCCTGCTTCGAGGAGGACGGCGAGGCCCGGGTCGTGCTCACCCGACGCGCCGACACCCTGCCGCGCCACCGGGGCGAGGTCGCGTTGCCCGGCGGACGCCTCGAGCCGGGGGAGTCCCCGCTGGACGCGGCGCTCCGGGAGGCCCACGAGGAGGTGGGGCTCGACCCCGCCTCGGTCACGCCGGCGGCGTGGTTGCGCCCGATCGTCACGTTCGCGTCCTCCTCGATCATCCGCCCGTACGTCGGCACGCTCGTCGAGCGGCCCGCGCTGCAGGCGCACCCCTTCGAGGTGGATCGGGTCTTCGACGTCGCGATCCGCGAGCTGCTCGCCGACGGCGCGTTCCACGAGGAGCGGTGGCGCCGACCGTCGCCCCGCGCCGCCGAGGGGGACGGCCGCTTCCCGATCTCGTTCTTCGACGTCGGGGGAGAGACGGTCTGGGGGGCGACCGCGCGCATCCTGCGCGAGCTGTGCTGCCTCGTCTGCGGCATCGAACCGCGCTGAGCGGCCGCGGCTGGGGCCCACCCCCCGGGTAGCCTGAGTGATCGCCGGTGGTCGGTCTGGCGTGAGGCTGCGATCCGGAGGGCGCATGGCAGAGATCGAGATCGGGATCTACAAGTCGGGTCGTCGCGCCTACGGGTTCGACGACATCGCGATCGTGCCGAGCAGGCGCACGAGGGACCCCGAGGACGTCGACATCTCCTGGCAGTTCGACGCGTTCCGGTTCGAGCTCCCTCTCCTCGGCGCGGCGATGGACGGCGTCGTGAGCCCGACGACGGCGGTCGAGCTCGGGAGGCTCGGTGGCGCGGGGGTCCTCAACCTCGAGGGGCTCTGGACCCGGTACGAGGACCCCACCCCGCTCCTCGACGAGATCCGCGAGCTGGACGACGACAAGGCCACCGCGCGGATGCAGCAGATGTACCTCGAGCCGGTCCGTCCCGAGCTCGTCACCGCTCGGATCAAGGAGATCCGTGCCGCCGGCGTCGTGGCGATCGCCTCGCTCACCCCGCAGCGCACGGCGGCGCTCGCGCCCGCCTGCGCGGAGGCCGGGCTCGACGTGCTCGTGGTCCAGGGGACCGTGGTCTCCGCGGAGCACGTCTCGAAGACCGTCGAGCCCCTCAACCTCAAGCGGTTCATCCGCGAGTTCGAGATCCCGACGATCGTCGGCGGTTGCGCGAGCTACCAGGCGGCGCTCCACCTCATGCGGACCGGCGCCGTCGGCGTGCTCGTCGGGGTCGGCCCGGGCAACGCGTGCACGACCCGGGGCGTGCTCGGGATCGGGGTCCCCCAGGCGACCGCCATCGCCGACGTCGCCGGCGCGCGGATGCGGCACCTCGACGAGACAGGCGTCTACGTCCACGTCATCGCCGACGGCGGGATGTCGAAGGGCGGGGACATCGCCAAGGCGATCGCCTGCGGCGCCGACGCCGTCATGCTCGGCTCGCCGCTCTCCTCGGCGGTCGAGGCGCCGGCGAGCGGCTACCACTGGGGGATGGCGACGTTCCACCCGACGCTGCCGCGCGGCGCGCGCGTCCGGACCGGCGTGCGCGGGACGCTCCACGAGATCCTCCTCGGTCCGGCGCACGAGAACGACGGCCGCCTGAACCTCTTCGGCGCGCTGCGCACCGCGATGGCGACGTGCGGCTACGAGACGCTGAAGGAGTTCCAGAAGGCGGAGGTCATGGTCGCGCCGAGCCTGCAGACCGAGGGCAAGGCGCTGCAGCGCGCGCAGGGCGTCGGCATGGGGCATTGAGCGGGCCCGCCACCGTCCTCGTCGTCGACTTCGGCGCCCAGTACGCCCAGCTGATCGCCCGACGGGTCCGCGAGGCCCACGTCTACTCGGAGATCGTCCCGCACTCGATCACCGCCGACGAGGTGGCGCGCCGCGCGCCCGCCGCGCTCGTCTTCTCGGGCGGCCCCGCGTCGGTGCACGAACCCGGCGCCCCGCGGGTCGACGCGGCCATCTACGCCCTGGGAGTGCCGATCCTCGGCATCTGCTACGGCGCCCAGCTGCTGGCCCAGGACCTCGGGGGCGCGGTCGAGACCGCGGATGCGGGTGAGTACGGCCGGGTCGAGCTCGTGCGCGCAGGCGCCTCCACGCTCCTCAGCGGGTTGCCCGAGCGCTCCGTCGCCTGGATGAGCCACGGCGTCTCGGTCGTGGCGCCGCCCCCGGGGTTCGCCGTGACGGCGTCGACCGCCGCGGTGCCGATCGCCGTGATGGAAGACGCGCAGCACGGGCGGTTCGGCGTCCAGTTCCACCCAGAGGTCGTGCACACCCAGTACGGCCAGCAGGTGCTCGCCACGTTCCTGCACCGGGTCTGCGAGCTCCCGCCGAGCTGGACCAACGTCTCGATCATCGAGGACCAGGTCCGACGCGTCCGCGAGCAGGTCGGGGGCGACCGGGTGCTCTGCGCGCTCTCCGGGGGCGTCGACTCGGCGGTCGCCGCAGCGCTCGTGCACAAGGCGGTCGGGGACCAGCTGACGTGCGTCTACGTCGACACCGGGCTCATGCGCGCCGGCGAGAGCGAGCAGGTGGAGGAGACGTTCCGCCGTCAGTTCCACGTCGAGCTCGTCCACGTGAAGGCCGCGGACCGGTTCTTCGAGGCGCTCGCGGGGGTCTCGGACCCTGAGGTCAAGCGCAAGCGGATCGGCGAGCTGTTCATCCGGGTCTTCGAGGAGGTCGCGCGCGACCTCGGCGCGAGCGCCGCGGGCGACGGCGCCCTTCGGTTCCTCGTGCAGGGGACGCTCTACCCCGACGTCATCGAGTCGGGCACCGCGCAGGCCGCCAACATCAAGAGCCACCACAACGTCGGCGGGCTCCCCGAGGACCTCGCCTTCGAGCTCGTCGAGCCGCTCCGCAACCTCTTCAAGGACGAGGTGCGCGCCGTGGGCGCCGAGCTCGGGCTCCCCGAGGAGATCGTGTGGCGCCAGCCGTTCCCCGGCCCGGGCCTCGCGGTGCGGGTCGTCGGCGAGGTCACCCGCGAGCGGGTCGAGATCCTGCGCGCGGCCGACCGGGTCGTCGTCGAGGAGCTCGCGCGCGCGGGGCTCATGCGCGAGCTGTGGCAGGGGTTTGCCGTGCTGCCCGCGGTGCGGACGGTCGGCGTGATGGGGGACGGCCGCACGTATGCGTACCCGATCGTGATCCGCGCCGTGACGAGCGACGACGCGATGACCGCCGACTGGGCGCGCCTCGAGTACGACGTCGTGCAGAGGATCTCGAGCCGGCTGATCAGCGAGGTGGACGGCGTCAACCGGGTGGTCCTCGACGTGACGTCGAAGCCGCCGGGCACCATCGAGTGGGAGTGACCGCACCCGTCGCCGCATCCAGGGACGAGGAGCCCGCAGCGCGCCCAACGATCGACCTCGACGCGCTCGTCGCGGACCTGACGGGTCCGCAGCGTGCCGCAGTCGAGCACCGAGGTGGGCCGCTGCTCGTCGTGGCGGGCGCGGGCTCCGGCAAGACCCGCGTCCTCACCCGCCGAGTGGCGCACCTGCTCGCGACGCGCGACGCGACCCCGTTCTCCGTGCTCGCGATCACGTTCACGAACAAGGCCGCCGACGAGATGCGCGCGAGGGTCGTGGGGCTCATCGGGCCCGGCGCCGAGCGGATGTGGGTGCTCACGTTCCACTCGGCGTGCCTGCGGATGCTGCGGGCGAACGCCGGGCGGATCGGGTACGAGCCGCGGTTCACGATCTACGACGACACCGACTCGCAGCGCGTCATCGAGCTGATCATGCACGAGGAGGGCCTCGACCTGCGCCGGCTCCCGCCGAGGGGCGTCGCCGCCTCCATCTCGGCTGCGAAGTCCCAGCTGCAGGACGCCGCCGCGTACGCGCAGGACGGGTTCGGCACCGCCGACCCCTACCGCTCCCGGATCGCGGCCCTCTTCGCCAGGTACGACGAGCGCCTCCGCGCGGCGAACGCGATGGACTTCGACGACCTGCTCTCGAACACGGTCCGCCTCTTCCGGACCTGCCCGGACGTCCTCGAGCACTACCGCAAGCGGTTCCGCCACGTCCTCGTGGACGAGTACCAGGACACGAACCTCGCCCAGGACGAGATGGTCCGGCTGCTCGCCGAGGAGCACCGCAACGTGACGGTCGTGGGCGACGCCGACCAGTCGATCTACCGGTTCCGCGCGGCGGACGTGCGCAACATCCTCGAGTTCGAGGCGCACTTCCCCGACGCCACGGTCGTGCTGCTCGAGCAGAACTTCCGCTCGACCCAGACGATCCTCGACGCCGCGAACGCGATCATCGCGAACAACCCGGCGACGCATCGCAAGCACCTCTTCACCGAGGGCGAGGCCGGGACGAGGATCACGCGGTACCGGGCGACCGACGAGCACGACGAGGCGGCGTGGATCGCCTCGAGGATGCGACGGCTCCGGGTGGACGAGCACGTCGAGTGGGGCGGGATCGCGGTCTTCTACCGGACCAACGCGCAGTCCCGCGTGCTCGAGGACGAGCTCGTGCGGGCCGAGATCCCCTACAAGGTCGTCGGCGGCACCCGGTTCTACGACCGCCGCGAGGTGAAGGACGTCCTCGCGTACCTCAGGCTGTGCGCGAACCCGAGCGACGAGGTCGCGGCGCGCCGGATCGTGAACGTCCCGAAGCGCGGGATCGGGGCGACCTCGGTGACCCGGCTCGGCGCGTACGCGGCCGATGCCGGGATCGGGTTCGCCCAGGCCATCGGTCGCGCCGAGGACGCCGGGATCACCGGCAAGGCGCTCCGCGGCGCCGAGGAGCTGCGCGAGCTGTTGGACACCCTCGTCGCGCTGCGCGACGAGGTCCCGCCCGGGCAGCTCGTGGACGAGGTCGTCGAGCGGTCCGGCTACGGCGCGCTGCTCGACGCCGAGGGGACGGACGAGGCGTGGTCACGGCTCGAGAACCTCGCCGAGCTGGCCGGCGCGGCAGCCGAGTACGAGACCCTCGACGGGTTCCTCGAGCGCATGGCCCTCGTCGCCGACAGCGACGACCTCGATCTCACCGGAGGCCGCGTGGCGCTCATGACCCTGCACGTCGCCAAGGGGCTGGAGTTCGATGCGGTGTTCCTCACCGGGATGGAGGAGGGGGTCTTCCCGCACATGCGGAGCCTCCAGGACCCCTTCGCGCTCGAGGAGGAGCGTCGGCTCTGCTACGTCGGCGTCACCCGGGCGCGACGCCACCTCGCAGTCACGCACGCGTGGACCCGCAACCTGTTCGGCTCGACGATGCACGGGATCCCGTCACGGTTCCTCGCGGAGCTGCCGGAGGGGCTGCTCGACGACGTCGCGCCGCCCGTGTGGCGCACCGCGCGCGGCGAGATCGACCTCGAGACCCTGCGCGGCGACGACGAGGGGGTCGTGATCGGCCGGGGCGCGCCACCGAGGGAGCGCCCCGCGACCACCGGTGCAGAGCTGCTCGGCCTCGCACCCGGCGACGCGGTCGAGCACGACCGGTGGGGCCCCGGCACGGTCCTCACCGTCGAGGGCCACGGCACGCAGCTCCGCGGTCGGGTGCGCTTCGACCACGTCGGAGAGAAGCAGCTGCTGTTCTCGATGGCCCCGCTGCACCGCCGCGACGCAGCCGCCGGCGACCGTGCAGACCGCTCGGTGCTCGAGGACCCCTCCCACACCTGAGCGGCTCCGCGGCCGTCGCGCCGGTCGTGGACAGGGCTCGCATCCGGGCATCGCTGCAGCACAGCCGGCCGCGGCGCTGGCCGCGCGGGGCGGTCGCGGTCGGCCGGCGACGCCGGCGGGGGGCCGCGGCTTAGCATCGCGGGACACCCCCGAGCGACTCGAGGTCCCATGCGCGTCCGCACCCCCGTGCACGCCGCCGCCGCCGCGGCGTGCACGCTCATCGCGCTCGTCGCGCCGGCTGCCGCCAGAGCCGCGGCGCCGGCGTCGCACCGCGCCACGGTGCTCGTCTTCATGCGCCACGGGGCCGGGGGCTCCCGCGCGCACGCCGCGCAGGCGAGCG
>Ga0318553_10000158_pt1 | contig 18821 bp, 18 predicted proteins | sample GRESIP082b2f21_FD_203686 | JGI IMG/M metagenome (GOLD analysis project Ga0318553, IMG submission 203686) | Tropical soil microbial communities from Luquillo Experimental Forest, Puerto Rico - GRE.SIPMG.082b2f21 | ecosystem: Environmental > Terrestrial > Soil > Tropical forest > Bulk soil...
CACCCGGGTAGCCCGCAGCGCCTGGCTGGCACCGCCCCACATGAAAGCCGCGATGACCGCCAGCCAGGCGACGTCGAACAGCTGGATCTGGTTGCCCGCCAGCGCATACGCGGCCAGCGGCACCACCAGCACCAGCACCGCGAGCACCCGGCCCGCCCAGGCCGCCGCCAACGTTGCCGTGCCCGGGCGGCCGGTGACCTTCCACACGCCCGCCCGCAGCATCCGGCCGCCGTCCAGCGGCAGGCCGGGGAGCAGGTTGAACAGGCCGACCAGCAGGTTTGCCACCACCAGCTGGCCGACCAGGACGCCGGGCACACCGGTGTGGATGGCCCGCCAGACCAGGTAACCGCCGCCCGCCAGGGCCAGCGAGATGCCCGGCCCGGCCGCCGACACCGCCAGTTCCCGGCCCGGGGTCGGCGGCTCCTGCTCGATCTCGGAGAAGCCGCCCAGCGGGTACAGCAGGATCCGGCGGACCGGCAGGTCGAACGCGCGGGCCACCAGCGAGTGGCTGAGCTCGTGCACCAGCACCGACGCGTACAGCAGCACCACGAACGCGGCGGCCACCAGGTAACGCAGATCGCCGGGGACGGCCTGCGTCAGGTTGTGCGCGTACAGGAACACGAACAGGCCCGCGATCAGGAACCAGTAGGGCGAGATGAACACCGGGATCCCGAACGGGCGCGCGATCCTCAGCCCGGGGCCGGGCTCTCGCGGCCCAGAACCGCCCGGTGCGTTGCCTGCCACGCCCCGATGCTACGTCCTGGCACGGGCGGGCCGTACTGTCCCGGGCGGGCGGCCAGCCGGCCCGCCGGGCGGCACGCCGGGGAAATCACGGCCAAGTGTCATAGCCGTCCCCTACCCTCCCAGGCATGGGCAATGAGACCACGGCGGCGGCCCCGGCCGCCCCGCTGCCCGAGGTGCCGCGGCGGCGGTCGCTATCGCCGTCCCGGGCCGGAGACTTCCTGACCTGCCCGCTGCTCTACCGGTTCCGGGTCATCGACCGGCTGCCGGAGCCGCCGAGCCCGGTCGCGGTCCGCGGCACGCTCGTGCACGCGGTCCTAGAGCACCTGTTCGACCAGCCGGCGCCCGGCCGCACCCCGCAGCAGGCTCACTCGCTGCTGGCGCCGGAGTGGGAGCGGCTGGCGGCCGACGAACCCGAGCTCGCCAGCCTGTTCGGCAGCGACGAGGAGCTGATGGCATGGCTGGCGGGCGCGGGCGAGATGCTCGACCGCTACTTCACGCTGGAGGACCCGCGCCGGATCGAGCCGGCCCACCGGGAGCTGTGCGTGGAGGCCGACCTCGCCTCCGGCCTGCGGCTGCGCGGCTATATCGACCGGCTGGACGTGGCGCCCGGCGGTGAGATCCGGATCGTGGACTACAAGACCGGGACCGCCCCGCCGGAGGAGTTCGAGGCCCGGGCGCTGTTCCAGATGAAGTTCTACGCGCTTGCCATCTGGCGGTCACAGGGCCAGGTGCCGGCCATGCTCCAGCTGATGTACCTGGGCAACGGCGAGATCCTCCGGTACTGGCCGGAGGAAGCCGACCTGCTCGCCACCGAGCGCAAGGTGGAGGCGCTGTGGCAGGCGATCGAGCGCGCCTACGTCCAGCGGGACTGGCGGCCGCGGCCGGGCCGGATCTGTGAGTGGTGCGCGCATCAGGCGATCTGCCCGGCGTTCGGGGGCACTCCCCCGCCGGTCCCCGACGATCTGCCGGACAGCCTGGCCGAGGTGGCCGTCCCGGAGACCGCGCAGGACGCGATCGCCAGCATTTGACAACATGCGATTAGTCTCGTGATACTAATCGCATGAATCTTACCCGGCTGATGGTGCTCGGCGTGCTGGCCCAGCACGGCCCCCGGCACGGCCACGAGATCCGCCGGATGGCCGAGGTGACCAACGTCGGCGAGTGGGGCGGCGTCAGCGTCGGTGCGCTCTACCGGGAGCTGCGCGTGATGGAGGCGGAGCACCTGGTCGAGCCGCTCCGCACCGAGCAGGTGGGCCGGCGGCCCGCGCGCACCGTCTACTCGATCACCGGTGAGGGCCAGCTGGAGCTCGCCATGCTCCGGGAGAAGGCGGTGCGCAGCATGCACTGGGGCCCGGATCCGCTCGGCGTCGCCCTCACGTTCGGCGGCACCGACCCCGGGGAGCTGGCCAGCTGGCTGCGCGCCCGGCGGGAGATGTACGCGATCACCAGTGCCCAGATCGAGGACGAGCGGCAGCGCCTGCTGGCGAAGGGCTACCTGGAGCCACTGCCGGCGGCGGTGATGTACCGGGCCCAGCTGCACGCGGAAACCGAGGTGCGCTGGCACGACGAAGTCGCGAAGATACTGGCTGACCTGCCAGCACAGAGTGAGGACAGGCATGACGATCATTGAGGCGCGGGGGCTGGCCCGGACGTTCCGCAGCCGCAAGCGCACCGTGGAGGCGGTCCGCGGGGTGGACCTGACCGTGGCCGAGGGAGAGATCGTCGGCTTTCTCGGGCCGAACGGCGCGGGCAAGACGACCACCCTGCGGATGCTGACCACGCTGCTGAGCCCGACCGCCGGCACCGCCACCGTGGCCGGCGCGGATCTGCTGGCCGACCCGGTCGGCGTGCGCCGCCGGATCGGGTACGTGCCGCAGGCCATCGGCGCCACCGGCGGTGGCTCCGACCCGAACGCCACCGTGGCCGAGGAACTCAGCTTCCAGGCCCGGATGTACCGGGTGCCGGCCGCTGGCATCGCCGCTCGGGCGGGCCGGCTGGCCGCCCAGCTGGAACTGGCCGGGCTGGAGGACCGGCTGGTCAAGACCCTGTCCGGCGGCCAGCGGCGGCGGCTGGACATCGCGCTCGGGCTGGTCCACTCCCCCGGGCTGGTCTTCCTGGACGAGCCCACCACCGGGCTCGACCCGCAGAGCCGGAGCAACCTGTGGGAGCACATCCGCAAGCTGCGCCAGGAACTGGGCACCACCGTCTTCCTGACCACCCACTACCTGGAAGAGGCGGACGCCCTGTGCGACCGGGTGCTGGTCATCGACTACGGCCGGATCGTCGCCGCGGGCACGCCCGAGGAGCTCAAGCGCCGCATCTCCGGCGATGTGGTCACGCTGAGCGTCAGCGGCGATCCCGGCACCGCGCGCAGCCTGCTGGCCAACCAGCCGGGCGTGCGCGACATCAGCCTGGACGGCCGGGCGCTGCGGCTCGGTGTCGAACGTGGCGAGGAGGCGCTGCCCGGGCTGCTGCGGGCGCTGGACGGGGCCGGCATCGCACTGGAGTCCATCCAGCTGGCCCGGCCCAGCCTGGACGACGTGTTCCTGACCGTGACCGGCCGATCCCTGCGCGATGACTCATCCCCCGCCCGGCCGGACCGGGTCCCGGCCGGGGCCAGCAGCTGAAAGGCGCGACCATGGGCTTCCTTACCGACACCGTGCTGATCTTCCGCCGGCAGCTGCGGCTGTCCCTGCGCAACCCGGCGTGGGTGATCATCGGGCTGGTCCAGCCCATCCTGTACCTGCTGTTCTTCGGGCCGCTGCTGACCAGGATCGCCAGCGGCGGCGTCCCCGGTTTCCCGGCCGGGAACGCCTACAGCTTCTTCGTGCCCGGCCTGCTCATCCAGCTGGGCCTGTTCGGCGCCGCCTTCGTCGGCTTCTCGATCATCGCCGACTGGCGGGTTGGCGTGGTCGAGCGGCTGCGGGTGACCCCGGTGAGCAGGCTGGCCATCCTCAGCGGGCGGCTGCTGCGGGACGTGGTCACGCTGATGGTGCAGGCGCTGGTGCTGATCCTGGCCGGGGTGGCGCTCGGCATGCGGGTCCCGGCTGCTGGGCTGCTGATCGGCATGTGCTTCGTCGGGGTGGTGGCGATCAGCCTGGCCGCCATCTCCTACACGGTCGGCCTGCTCACGAAGAGCGAGGACGTGCTAGCCCCGATGATCAACATGGTGGTGGTGCCGCTGATGCTGCTGTCTGGCATCATGCTGCCGATGACGCTCGGGCCCGGCTGGCTGCAGGGGATCGCCCGGGCAACGCCGTTCCGCTACATCATCGATGCCATGCGCGGGGCCTTCGCCGGGCACTACGCGAGCACGATCATGCTGGAGGGAGTGCTGGTGTCGGTCGGGCTGGCTGCGCTGTGCCTGTGGATCGCCTCCCGGGTTTTCGTGCGGGAGAACGCATGACCGGGGCGGGCATGCCGGGCACCGGCACCGCCGTTGTGCATGTCCTGCACGAGGGGTACGCCCGGGAGGAGGACGGCGGCGACCGGGTCACCAGCACCGTCACCCTGATCACCGACGGCGGCCGGGTGATCGTGGTTGACCCGGGGATGGTGGCGGACACCGGGGCGCTGCTGGCCGCGCTGGCCGCGGCCGGCCCGGCCCCGGCGGACGTGACCGACGTGGTGTTCAGCCACCACCATCCCGATCACACCATCAACGCCGCGCTGTTTCCCGCCGCCGCCGTGCACGACTTCTGGGCTACCTACCGGGGTGACCTGTGGATCGGCCGGGACCCGGGGGACTTCGCGCTCACCCCGTCGGTGTGGCTGGTGCCCGCCCCCGGCCATACCGGGGAAGACATCGCGACCCTCGCCGCCACCGCCGACGGCGTGTATGCGTGCACGCACGCCTGGTGGGGCGAGGCCGGGCCGGCCGAGGATCCGCTGGCCGCCGACCTGGCGGCGCTGCATGCCAGCCGGGCCCGGCTGCTCGCGGTGGCCAGCGTGATCGTGCCCGGGCACGGGCCCGCGTTCCAGCCCGGGCCGGCCACCCCCCGCTGACCGGCGCCGCCGTCAGGCCGGCTCGCCCTTGATCGTGAACGAGGCCAGCCGCCGGGCGGCGATCACCAGCGTGATGGCGGTGACCGCGGCGCCCATGATGACCGCCGTTGACAGGCCCAGCGCGGCGGTCAGGCCCGGCTCGTGTGCGATCGAGTTGGCGATCCCCAGCGAGTACTGGCCGACCGACAGCAGCCGGGCACCTGGCACCAGGTTGCCCAGCAGGCCCTCCCAGATCAGCGCGTAGAGCAGGCCGAACGCGATCGCCCGGGTGCTCAGCACCGAGATCATCAGGAAGACTGCGTTGTACATCAGTGACCCGGCCAGCACCCCGACGAACAGGCCGACCGCCTGCCGGGGCGTGGCGGCGATCAGGCCGGCCACCAGTTCCGGCAGCCCGGCGAAGATCATGGTGAGCACGGCCGCGACGGTGTACTTGGCCGCGATCACCAGCGGCCGGGCCACCGGGGTGGCCAGCAGGTGGATGATGCTGCCGTCATCGATCTCGGCACCGAGCACGCTGGTCCCGATCAGCAGCGCGGTCAGCGGCAGCACCACGGTGAACCCGAACAGGCCGAGGATCGCGGCCTGCCAGTTGGCGTGCTCGGGATGGGCCAGCTGCAGCGCCACCGTGACACCGATCAGGATCAGCGGCGTGATGCCGAACAGCAGGGCCCGCTTGCGGCCCAGCGTCGCCCGCAGCGTGATGCCGGCGATGACCCGGCCCTGGGACGCGGACATGATCCCCCCTCAGTTCTCGACCAGGTAGGCGAAGACGCTTTCCAGCGACTCGTCGGCGGGCAGCAGCTCGGTCAGCCGGATCCCCTCCCGGCGGGCCAGCGGCACCAGTTCCCGGGTGAACGCGCCGTAGTCGCTGGTGCGCACCTGCAGCCCCCGCCCGGTCACCTCCACTCCGGTCACCGCCGGGCGGCCGAGCAGGTTCGCCCCGAGCCTGCGGTCGTCGGAGGTCCGCACCACGAACACGTGCGGGCGGCTGGTCATCAGCCGCCGGATGGCACGGAAATCGCCGGACGCGGCCAGTCGGCCAGCCACGATCACCTGGATGGTGCCGGACAGCCGCTCCACCTCCTCCAGGATGTGGGAGCTGAACAGGATCGTCCGGCCCTGCTCACCCAGCCCGTGCAGCAGATCCATCATGTGCAGCCGCTGCCGCGGGTCCATCCCGTTGAACGGCTCGTCGAGCAGCAGCACCGCCGGGTCGTGCACCAGCGCGGCGGCCACCTTGATCCGCTGCCGCATGCCTTTGGAGTAGGTGGAGATCCGGCGGTCCTGCGCGTCGGCCATCTCCACGATCGCGATCGCGCGGCGCGCGGCGGCATCTGGATCCGGCAGCTTGTGCAGCCGGGCGGTGGCGGTGACGAAGGCCTCGCCGGTCAGGAACGCATAGACCGAATCACGCTCGGGAACCAGGCCGATGGTCCGGTAGACGCCGGGACGGTGCCAGCTGGGGGCGCCGCCGACGGTCAGCTCCCCGCGCGAGGGTGGCAGGAACCCGGCTATCAGGTGCAGCAGCGTCGACTTCCCGGCCCCGTTCGGGCCAAGCAGGCCGGTGACCCCTGGCCCGATGGACATGGTGATGTCGTTGACCGCCACCACGTTGCCGTACCAGCGGGACACGTGCGCCAGCTCGATCGTGGTCATGACAGCCCCGCCCGCAGGTACCGGACGGCCAGCCAGCCGAGGCTGGCCGCCAGCAGGGCCAGCAGCATCACCCCGTAGATCACGCCAACGCTGCCGGGTGGCGGCACCGGGCTGACCGAGGTCCCGCCCAGCCACTGCCTGACCCCCTCCAGCACGGTCGGCGGGCTGATCAGGCCGGCCAGCCGGGCGGCCAGCGGCACGGCCACCGGCACGACATGCGGCACACCTGGCGGCGCACCCGCTGGGCCGCTCGGGCCGCCGGCTACCCCTCTCAGGATCGAGGCGAGCGTCCAGGTGAGGAAGAAGTAGATGGCGATCGCCCCGGTCGCGTACGCGCGGCGGCCGGTGCAGGAGGCGATCGCCAGCCCAATCGCGGCCAGCAGCACCGCCCACAGCGCCCCGATCAGCAGGCCGGGGAACAGCGCCCGGGTCTGCGCCCAGATGGCCGACCAGCCGCCGGCGTTGACGATCGTGCCCAGGTACAGCAGCAGCAGCGGGATCTCGATCATCAGCAGGCAGGCGGCGGTGAACGCCACCAGCTTGGCCAGCGGGTAGTCCAGCCGCCGCAGCGGCCGGGACAGGTAGAGCGGCAGCACGTGGCTGCGCAGGTCCCGGGATACCAGTTCGGGCGCCTGCGCGGCCACGAAGATGATCATCACCAGCGCACGCAGCCGGAACACATAGGTGTCGTAGGGAAACAGCCGGTGGCCGCCGTGCACGGTAGAGACCGCGTTCACCACCGCCGGCAGGCACATGACGACAAAGGTGAGCACCGGCACGATCTTGGCCCGGGCGCCGCGGCCGAGCCCGAACGCCGACCGCAGGCTGTGCCACGCCAGCGCGCGGACGATGGCGGGCCGGCCCAGCCGCGGCCCGTCGTAGTGCTGGTAGCCCAGATCGTGGATCACTCCGGTGGTCATCGGGTGGCCTCCAGTTCCGGCTGATCGGCGAACAGTTCCGCCACCTGGCGCCGCCGCTGCTCCAGCCGGTTCAGCGGCAGGCCCAGATCCGCGACCGTGTCCCTGATCAGGTCGTAGGTCGCCTCACCGGCAAGCTGGACCAGCAGCACCCGGCCGTCCGGTTCGCAGCTCGCGCCCCGGCGGGTGAGTTCAGCGGCCAGTTCCGGCAGGCCCTCGTCCACCTCGACCGCGAGCACCCGCTGGGTGCTGGTGAAACTGCTGATGGTGTCGGCCCGCAGCAGCGCGCCCGCCTCCAGCGCCACCAGGTGGTCGCAGATCCGCTCCACCTCGCCGAGCAGGTGGGAGGAGATCACGATCGAGATGCCGAACTCGCCGCCGATCCGGGCGATCAGATCCAGCATCGCTGTCCGGCCGCCGGGGTCCAGGCCGGTGGTCGGCTCGTCCAGCAGCAGCAGCCGGGGATCGCCGACCAGCGCCTGGGCCAGCTTGACCCGCTGTTTCATGCCGGTCGAATAGCCGCCGATCAGCCGGTACCGCTCCTCGTACAGGCCGACGTGCCGCAGCGACTCGGCGGCGCGCTCACGGGCGGCGGTGCGCGGCAGGCCCGACATCCGGCCCAGGTGGGTGACGAACTCGGTGCCGCTGACGTCCGGTGGCAGGCAGTCGTGCTCGGGCATGTAACCGGTGTGGCCGCGGATCCAGTCGCCGCTGGTGGCGGTGTCGTGGCCGAGCACGTTCGCCCGGCCGCTGGTCGGCGGCACCAGGCCAAGCAGAATCTTGATCAGAGTGGACTTGCCGGCCCCGTTCGCGCCGATCAGCCCGGTGATGCCGGGCACGAACGTGACGGTCAGGCCGTCCAGCGCGGTCACCTCGCGCGGGTAGCGCTTGGTCAGCGCCTGGATGTCGATCACCATCTCGGTCACGCAGGCCAGCATTGCGCACCCGGCCACCGCCGTCATCAGCCTGAGGTCGTAGGACCACGGGCCGGCGTGGCCCGGCCGTGGTGGAGTTACCGTGAACGGGTGACCACCCGCCCGCCGCTGAGCATGCGTATCCGGCCCCAGATCTGGGTAGCGCTCGACTACCTGCTGGCGGCCTGCTGCGCGCTACTGGTCTACGTGGTGCTGTTCCGGCCGCACGGCCCGTATCAGCTGCACACCACCGGCTGGTACGCCCATGCCTGGCTACTCCCGCTGCTGGCGGTCTGGGTGTCGGCGCCGGTTGCGGTCCGCCGCCAGTACCCGCTGGCCGCGCTGGCGGTGACGATGGCGGGCTGCGCCGCCATCCTGGCGGTGGGCGGGGAGATCAGCCGGGGCCCGTTCCTGCCCCTGGCGCTGGTGCTCTTCCGGGTGGCGGTGGCCTGCCCGGGCCGAACGGCGCTGGCCGGGCTGGCCGGCTCGCTGCTGCTGATGGTCATCCAGGCGGTGGCTCTGCACGTGAACGGCAACGGCGCGGGCAACGCGATCGCGGCCAGCCTGGTGCTGGTCCTGTGCTGGCTGGCCGGCTACATGACCCGGCAGCGCCGCGCGTACCGGGCGCGGCTGCAGCAGCAGGTGGCAGCAGCGGCGGTGACCGAGGAGCGGCTGCGGATCGCCAGGGAACTGCACGATGTGGTGGCGCACAGCCTGACGGTGGTGGCGGTGCAGGCTGGCTTTGCCGAGTATGTCTTCGACCGGCAGCCGGAGCAGGCCCGGTCGGCGCTGGCCGCGATCCAGACGGTGACCAGGGAGGCGCTCGCCGACATGCAGCGGATGCTGGGCGCGCTGCGGCGGGGCGGGCCAGGTGACGCCGGCCAGGACGCCGCGCTGGCGCCCGCGGCGGGCCTGGCCGATCTGGACCGGCTGGTGGCCGGCACAGCCGGGGCCGGGGTGCGGGTGCAGATCTGCCAGCAGGGCCAGGTCCGGGCCATCCCAGCGGGCGTCGATCTGTCGGCATTCCGCATCGTGCAGGAGGCACTGACCAACGTGGTCAAGCACTCTGGTGCCGACTCCTGCCAGGTCAGCATCGACTACGCAGACGACGGCCTGGCGGTGGAGATCACCGACCAGGGTGGCGAGAACGGCCGGGCTGCGGCCGGGCTGGCCGCTGGCCCGGGCCACGGCATCGCCGGGATGGCCGAACGGGTCAGTCTGTGCGGTGGCGACTTCACCGCCGCCCCACTCCCCGGCCGCGGCTTCCGGGTGGCGGCACGGTTCCCGCTGCCAGGTGGGGACCGGTGACCATAAGCGTGGTCGTCGCCGACGACCAGGCGCTGGTCCGGGCCGGCTTTTGCGGCATCATCACCGCCACCCCCGGCCTGGACGTGGTGGGCGAGGCCGGCACCGGTGCGGAAGCGGTCGCGGTGGCCCGCCGGGCCGGGCCGGACGTGGTGCTGATGGATGTGCGGATGCCCGTCATGGACGGGATCGAGGCCACCCGCCAGATCACCGGGCCGGGCGGCGCCGCGGGCAGCCGGGTGCTCATCCTCACCACGTTCGACCTCGACGAGTACGTCTACGCGGCGCTGCGTGCCGGGGCCAGCGGCTTCCTGCTGAAGAGCACCAGCCCGGCCGATCTGGTCGCCGCGGTCAGGGTGGTCGCGGCCGGTGATGCGCTGCTGGCGCCGAGCGTGACCCGGCGGCTGGTGGCCGAGTTCGTGCGCCGCCCGGTCACCGCCCCGGCCGGCACCGGCCTGCCCGGCACCGGCCCACCAGCCGTGCTGGCCGCGATCACCGCCCGCGAGCGGGATGTGCTGGCGCTGATCGCCACCGGGCTGTCCAACACCGAGATTGCCGACCGGCTGGCGATCAGCCCGGCCACCGCCAAGACCCATGTCGGCCACCTGCTGACCAAGCTGGACGCCAGGGACCGGGTGCATCTGGTGATCCTGGCCTACCAGGCCGGGCTCGGCCCGGCCGGCTGACCTGCTCGTAAGCTTCCGGCATGCAGCTCTTCCAGGTGGATTCCTTCGCCGACGAGGTGTTCGGCGGTAACCCGGCCGCGGTCTGCCTGCTCGGCGGGCCGGCCGGGCCGGCGTGGATGCAGTCCGTGGCCAGCGAGATGAACCTGTCCGAGACGGCTTTTGTGGAGCCCAGCGGCGCGGGCTACGGCCTGCGCTGGTTTACCCCGGTGGCGGAGGTGGACCTGTGCGGGCACGCCACCCTGGCCAGTGCCCACGTCCTGTACGAGACCGGGCTGGTCCCTGCGGCCGAGCCGGTGCGGTTCGACTCGGTCAGCGGGCCGCTCACGGCCCGCCGCGAGGACGGCCTGCTGGTGCTGGACTTCCCGGCCCGCCGGGCCAGGCCGGCCCCGCCCCCGGCCGGGCTGCTGGCCGCCCTCGGTGTCGGCACGGTGGTCTGGTCCGGCGAGGGCGAAGACGACGTCATGGTGGTCCTGCCGCACGAGGATGACGTCACCGGCCTGCGGCCGGACACGGTGGCGCTGGCCGGCCTGGAGACCCGGGGGGTCATCGTGACCGCGCCCGCGTCCCGGCCGGGTGCCGACTTCGTGTCCCGGTTCTTCGCCCCGGCGGTGGGCATCCCCGAGGACCCGGTGACCGGCTCCGCCCACTGCACACTCGCCCCGTACTGGGCGGAACGGCTGGGGCGGGACGGCCTGACCGGTTACCAGGCCTCCGCCCGCGGTGGCACCGTGCGGGTCCGGCTGGCCGGGGAACGGGTGCTGCTGGCGGGCCGGGCGGTGACGGTGTTCGCCGGCCAGCTGAGCGACGCGGCCCTTGCCCGGCTGGCGGGCTAGGGCGCTGGCACTGGCCAGGCCGCTCTCAGCGGCCGGCGGCGTACCCCTGCATGCCGCGGGCATTGGCCGCCGCGTACAGGAAGCCGTCCGCGCGGGCCACGGCGCTGACGCGGCCAAGTGACCACGGGGGTGCGGCGGTCACCCGGTGGCCACGGCGGGCCAGCCCGGCGATCACCTGCTGGCCCGCCCGCTCCTCCACGTCCACGGCGAGCGGGTGAGATTCCCGCGGGTGGAACGACGAGGGAAAGTGCCGGGTGTGGAAGGCAGGGGCGTCGATTGCCTCCTGCAGGTTCATGCCGTACTGCACGTGGTTGAGGAAGAACCCCAGTGTCCACTGGTCCTGCTGGTCACCGCCGGGGGTGCCGAACGCCAGGTACGGCTCACCGCCGCGTAGCACCAGGGTCGGCGACAAGGTGGTGCGGGGGCGCTTGCCGGGCGCCAGCGTGTTCGGCAGGCCGGTCGTGAGCGTGAACATCTGCGCCCGGGTGCCCAGGCAGAACCCCAGCCCGGGAATCACCGGCGAGCTCTGCAGCCAGCCACCGCTCGGGGTGGCGGTGACCATGTTGCCGAACCGGTCGGCGACGTCCAGGTGGCAGGTGTCGCCGGGGCGGGCGGTGGCAGCCAGCGTGGTGACCGGCTCGCCGGTCCAGCCGCCGGTCACCGCGAGCGCCGGGGCGGTGCCGGTCACATAGCCGGGCAGCCGTGGCGCCCGCCCGTCCGGGGAGCCCGGCCGCAGGTCCGCTGATGCCTGGTCGCCGACCAGGCGGCGGCGGCGGTCCGCATAGCCCGCCGACAGCAGCGCCGCCAGCGGCACGTCCGCCTGCCGGGGGTCGCCGTACCAGGCCTCGCGGTCGGCGAACGCGAGCTTCGCGCATTCCACCACGGTGTGGATGTACTCGGTGCCACCGGGTGCCATCGCGGCCAGGTCGAACCCGGCCAGCAGCGTCAGTTGCTGGCCGAAGACCGGGCCCTGCCCCCAGGGGCCGGTCTTGCACACGGTGAGCCCGGCGTAGCCGGTGCTGACCGGCGGCTCGCTGGATGGCCGCCAGCGGGCCAGGTCGTCCGCGGCCAGCAGCGCCCGGTGCGGCTCGCCGGTGACGTCCATGACCTCGGCCCGGGCGAGGTAAGCCCCGATCGCCTCGGCCACGAACCCGTCGTAGAAGGCCCGCCGGGCCGCCTCGATCTGTGCCTCCCGATCCGGGCCCGCGGCCTCGGCTTCGGCCAGGATCCGCTGGTAGGTGCCCGCCAGCAGCGGGTTGGCGAACCGCGTCCCTGCCACCGGCACGCCGGCTGCCAGGTAGAGCTCGGCCGAGGTCGGCCAGTGGTCGCGGAACGCGGCGGCCACCGACGCGATGCCGGCGCTGATTCCGGGCAGGACCGGGTAGCCGTCCCGCGCGTAGCCGATCGCGTACTCCATCACCTCGCGCAGCCGCAGCCGGCCGTGCGCCGCCAGCAGCAGCAGCCAGGTACCGAACGCGGCCGGCACGCACGCGGCCAGCAGCCCGCTGCCGGGCACCAGGTCAAGCCCGAGCTGGCCAAACGCCTGCGGCGTGGCCGCCGCCGGGGCCGGCCCCTGGCCGTCCAGCACGAAAACCGCGCCCTCGCCCGCGTCGTAGCCGATCACCGGCACCTCGCCGCCCGGGCCGTTCAGGTGCGGCTCGACCACCTGCAGCACCAGCCCGGCCGCGACCGCCGCGTCGAACGCGTTGCCGCCCTTTTCCAGCACCGCCATCCCGGCCGCCGAAGCGAGCCAGTGGGTGGACGCGACCATCCCGAACGTGCCCGCCAGCTGCGGCCGGGTGGTGAACGTGGACCCCTGCGGGATCATGCGCACTCCGCCATCTGCCGATTTTCGCAACCAGCTGGCCCGGCCGGCAGTCCCTGATAGTGCGAGATACCTCACCTAAGGACGGCACCATGACAGCTCCCGCCCATGTCCTGCGGCGCGCGGCGCTCACCCTCGCAGTCACCGGCGTGGCCGTGCTCGCCGCTGCCACGGCCGCGACCGCGGCCGCCGGGAAGCCGGCCACTTCCTTCCCGCCCTGCGCCACCTCCCAGCTGACCGGATGGCTGAGCGTGCCGGGCAACGGCGCAGCCGGCGCGGTCTACTACCAGCTCCAGCTGTCCAACATCGGCCGGGCCGGCTGCACCCTGTTCGGCTTCCCCGGCGTGTCCGCGGTCAACCGCGGCGATGGCCGCCAGCTCGGCCGTGCCGCTGGCCGCGACTACAGCAAGATGGCCACTGTTCAGGTACTGCGGCCGGGCGCCACCGTGCATGCGGTGCTGCGGATCGCCGATCCGGGCGTCCTCGGCTGCCGCACCGCCACCGCCGCCGGGCTGCGGGTGTATCCGCCCGGCCAGTTCCGCGCGCTGTTCGTCCCGTTCCGGTTCCAGACCTGCACCGGCCCCTTCCAGAGCCTGACCATCCGGGTGGTCAGGCACGGCGCCGGCATCCCTGGCTATAGCCAGTAGCCACACCAGCACCGGGCCAGTCCGGGCCCCGCGGCCGCGATACGGTCGGGGCCATGACCGATGAGCTCTCACCCCGCCTGCGGGCGGTATGTGACCTGAACGTCGCCGAGGAGCGCGAGTACGCCGGACGGCACGAGTACGACGGCCTGATCCAGGATCTCTCGCCCGCCGGGGTGCGCTCGGCCCTGGCCGCGCTGGCAGCGGCCGCCGGAACCGGCGAGACCCTTGAGGATCCGCACGACGAGGCGCATCTGGCCGCGTTCGAGGACCGGGCGCGGATCGCGTTCGGGGAGCTGGAACTGCACCGGAAGAACCCGCTGCTGCACCTGTTCGGCCTGGACCTGGCCTGCTATGACCGCGACTACGCACCGCAGGCCGACCGGGACCGGGCACGGCTCACCCACCTCGGCCACTGGCCGCAGGCCATCGACGCCGCCATCGCTGCGCTCGACCAGGTGAGCGCACCGGTCGCGGCGGCCTTGCTGGCCGGGATCAAGGGCCTGGCGGCCGGTATCCCGGCGGACGCGCCGCCGGATGCCGCCGCCGCCGCCCGGGCGGCTCATCAGCGGCTGGTCACCGCCATCACCACCGCGGCCACTTCCGGGCCCGCCGACGCGGCCCTGGGGGCGCCGGCGCTGACCGCGCTGATGGGTGGCGCCGAACGGCTGGACGTGGACCTCGGCCGGCTGGCCGAGCAGGCCAACGGCGAGCGCGACCGGCTGTGGGACCGCCTGTCCGCCGCCTGCGCCCGGGTCGAGCCCGGCCGGCCAGCGCTGGAACTGGCTGCCGAACTGGTCCGTGATCACCCCGATGCGGGCGGGGTCATCGACGCCGCCCAGCAGTGGACCGAGCGCGCGATCGCGTTCACCAGGGAGCGGGACCTGGTGCCCTACCACGACGGCCAGTGCCTGGTCGGCCTGGCGCCGGAATCCCGGCGGTGGGCGATGGCCATGATGTCGACGGCGGCGCCGGGTGAGCCGGAAGGCCCGTCGTGGTACTACATCACCCCGCCGGATGAGTCCTGGCCGGCCGAGCAGGCGGCGGAATGGCTGGAGGTGTTCAGCGCGACCACGCTGCCCGGGATCACCGTGCACGAGGTCGCGCCGGGGCACTTCTCGCATGGCCGGGCGCTGCGCCGGGCGGCCACCCCGGTCCGGCGGCTGCTGCACTCGGAGGCGTTCGTGGAAGGGTGGGCGCACTACGCCGAGGAGCTGTGCGTCGAGGAGGGGTTCTGCGCCGATGACCCCCGCTTCGAAATCGGTGTGTGGCTGGAAGCCCTGGTCCGGGTGACCCGGCTGGCCTGTTCGATCGGCGTGCACACCGCGGGCATGACGGTCGAGGAGGGCGCGCAGCGCTTCGCTTCTGACACTCACCTGGCCGGCCCGGCGGCGCTGTCCGAGGCCCGGCGGGCCACCTTCGATCCGACCTACGGCCGCTACACCTGGGGCAAGCTGGTGATCATGGATCTGCGTGACCAGGCCAGGCAGCAGTGGGGAGCCGGGTTCACGCTCCAGCGGTTCCACTCGGCGCTGCTGGCGCTGGGCTCGCCGCCGCTCGGCCTGCTCGGCACCGCCATCGTCCGCGGCTGACAGCCGGGCCGGGCGCTCAGTTATCGCCCGGCACGACCATCCCGGTCTCATAGGCCAGGATCACCGCCTGCACCCGGTCCCGCAGGCCGAGCTTGGCCAGCACGTGGCCAACGTGGGTCTTCACCGTCGCCTCGCTCACCACCAGGTCAGCGGCGATCTCGGCGTTGCTGCGGCCGCGGGCGATCAGCCGCAGGATGTCGCGCTCCCGGCTGGTCAGCGAGGCCAGCGCCGCCGGCGAGGGCGCCATCGCCGGCGGTTTGCGGGTGAACGCCTCGATCAGCATCCGGGTCACCGACGGCGCCAGCAGCGCGTCCCCGGCCGCGGCCGCCCGGACGGCCGCGATCAGGTCGTGCCGGGGGGCGTCTTTGAGCAGGAAGCCGCTGGCCCCGGCCCGCAGCGCCTCGTACACGTACTCGTCGAAACCAAAGGTGGTCAGCATGACCACCTTCGGGCCGGGCTGGCCGGCCCCGGCGATCAGCCTGGTGGCCGCGAGCCCGTCCATGCCCGGCATCCGGATGTCCATCAGCACCACGTCGGGCGCCTCGGCCTGCGCCAGCGCCACCGCGTCCGCGCCGTTGCCCGCCTCCCCCGCCACCTCGATCCCGTCGGCCGCGGCCAGGATGACGCAGAACCCGGCCCGGACCAGGTCCTGGTCGTCCACCACCAGCACCCGGATCGGGCCGTCGCGGCCGGTCATGACGCCGGCAGCCGGGCGGTCACCGCGAAGCCGCGGCCGGCCGGGCCCACCGTCAGCGAGCCGCCGCAGGAAGCGACCCGCTCGGCGATGCCGGCCAGCCCGAACCCGCCGTCGCCATTGGGGGCGGGTGCGCCGGCTGCGGCGCCCGCTGGCGCGGAGCCGTCGTCGGTCACCCGGACCGTGACAAAGCCCGGCTCGTAGGCCAGCGTCACCTCCGCCCGCGAGGCCTGGGCGTGGCGCAGGCTGTTGGTCAGTGCCTCCTGGATGATCCGGTAGGCGGTCAGGTCGGTGCCGGGACTGAGCTCGGTGGCCGCACCGGTCACCGTCAGCTCGACCGCCAGGCCCGCCTCCCGCACCTGGTCCAGCACCGTGCCCAGGCCGGCCAGCGACACCGAGGGGGCGGTCTGGGCGTCCCCTGCGGGACCGCGCAGCACCCCGAGCAGCCGCCGCAGTTCGGTCAGCGCGGCACGGGCGGTGGCGCCGATCACCTCCACAGACCGGGCAGCCTCCACCGGCCGGTCCGGCAGCAGCGCGCCGGCCGCTTCCGCCTGCACCGCCATCAGGCTCACGTGGTGGGCGACCACATCATGCAGTTCCCGGGCGATCCGGGTCCGCTCCGCGGCGGCCGCCCGGGCCGTGGCCCGGTCCCGCTCCGCCTCCGCCGCCGCCGCCCGGGCCTCCACTTCGGCCAGGTAGGCCTGCCGGGTGCGGCTGAGCACCCCGGCCATGCCCGCGGTGATGAAGATGAGCGAGACCACGGTGAAGTCATAGGGCTGGGTGTGCCCGGGCAGCAGGAACTGTGACCTGAGGATGGCCAGTGCCAGCACGGCGGTGAGGATCCGGCGGACGGCCGGGCGGCTGCGCTCGATCACGGTGAAATAGGCGATCGCCTGCGCCAGCGGCAGCGGCGCGAAACCCAGGCCGAGCGAGTCGTAGATGGTCCTGGGCAGGCCGACCGCCAGGAAGGTCGCGGCCGGCCAGCGCCGGCGCAGCGCCAGCGGCAGCGTCTCGGCCACCACCAGGGTCAGTGCCAGCCAGAACGGATGCAGCTGGCTGCGGTAGAACAGCAGCGTGGCGACGTTGGCCACGGTCAGCGCGAGCGCCAGCACCAGGTCCTGCACCCACGCGGGCAGCCGCGTCACCGCCAGCGCCAGCCTCTTCACCAGCTGATCGTAAAACCACGCCGCGGCTTGCCGGATCGGCCGCGCGGATGATCCGGCAACATCGTCCCCGCGCCCGATGTGGCGGCCGGCCCGGCCGGGGCACGATCGGCCCATGTCTGCTGACCCGCTGCTGGCCGACTCACCCGCCAGCGCTGCCTGCCCGGTCACCCGGCCACCCTGGCTGGCCATCGCCGTCATCGCCACCGCCGCGTTCGCGGTGGAGATGGCGGTCAGCGCCCGGTACGGCTACCACCGCGACGAGCTGTACTTCCTGCAGGCCGGGCAGCACCCGGCGGCCGGCTATGTGGACCAGCCGGCCCTCACCCCGCTGGCCGCGCGGGCGATGGCCGCGCTGACCGGCGGCACACTGGCCGGGCTGCGGCTGCTGCCCGCCCTCCTGCTGGCCGGGATGGTCTACCTGACCGCCGCCATGAGCAGGCTGCTCGGCGGCGGCAGGCCTGCCCAGCTGATCGCCGCGCTGGCCACCGCCTGCTGCGGCGAGTACCTGGCAGCCAGCCACCTGTTCACCACCACCACCCTCGACTTTGCGTTCTGGGCGCTCACCTGGTACCTGGTGCTGCGGCTGCTGCGGTCCGGCGAGCCGCGCTGGTGGCTGGCCATCGGCACCTGTGCAGGCGTGGCGGGCAGCGCGAAATGGACGATCGGCGTGCTGGCGGCGGCGGTGCTGGCCGGCTGCCTGCTGACCCCGGCCAGGGCCCTGCTGCGCAGCCGTTACGCATGTGCCGGGGCGATCCTGGCGGCGGCGCTGGCCAGCCCGGACGTGATCTGGCAGGCGGTCCACGGCTGGCCGAACCTGGCGGTGTTCGCCGCCCTGCACGGCCAGGCGGGCCACAACATCGCGGTGTACTGGCCCGCCCAGCTGCTGTACACCGGGCTCGCACTCACCCCGGTCTGGCTGGCCGGGCTGTGGTGGTGCCTGCGCGATCCGGCGGCACGCCGGTACCGCCCGGCCGGGATCGCCGCCCTGATCGTGCTGGCCGTGTTCTTCGCCGCTGGTGGCAAGCCGTACTACGGCGGCGGGGTGTTCACCTTCCTGTTCGCGGCCGGGTCGCTGCCGCTGGCCCACTGGCTGGCCGGGCGGCGGCCCCGGCAGGTGGCGGCCGCCGCGGTGCTGGCCGTGTCCACCGCCGTGACACTGCCCATCGCGCTGCCGGCGCTGCCGGCCAGGGTGCTGGCCACCGTCCCGCTCCAGAAGATCAACTACGACCTGGCGGAAACCATCGGCTGGTCCCGGCAGGTGGCCCTGGTCGCCCGGCTGTATCACGCGCTGCCGCCGGGCCAGCGGGCCAGCACCGCGATCCTGGCCGGCAACTACGGCGAAGCCGGGGCGATCGACCGGTACGGGCCCGCGGCCGGGCTGCCGCCGGCCTTCAGCGGCGCCAACAGCCTGTGGTTCTGGGGCCCGCCCCCGGCCAGGGACCGCTCGGTCATCGCGGTGAACGTGGACCCGGCGCTGCTGCGGCGGCTGTTCCGGCACGTCCGCCAGGTCGCGGTGTTCCGCAACGGCCTGCAGGTCAGCGACGACGAGCAGGGCGCGGTCCTCGACGAGGCCACCGGGCTGCGCCTGCCGTGGCGGACCGCCTGGCCGATGCTGCGGGACTTCTCCTAGGACACGGCCCAGCATGGGCACGGCCTAGCATGGGGCCATGCTGGTGACGGCACGGCGACAGGCACCGGCCACGGCCTGGGCCGTGGCGGCCGGCATCGCCCTGGCCGCCACGCTGGCAGTGGCCGGATGCGGCGCGCCACGGCCCGCGCCAGCCGTCCAGATCACGCTCAGCAGCGCCTACCTGCCGGTGCCCCAGGCCGGCACCAC
>Ga0318553_10000159_pt1 | contig 18804 bp, 17 predicted proteins | sample GRESIP082b2f21_FD_203686 | JGI IMG/M metagenome (GOLD analysis project Ga0318553, IMG submission 203686) | Tropical soil microbial communities from Luquillo Experimental Forest, Puerto Rico - GRE.SIPMG.082b2f21 | ecosystem: Environmental > Terrestrial > Soil > Tropical forest > Bulk soil...
CCCTCGATCGAGTTGCCCTTCGAGCGAAGCCACTCGCGGGTGGTGGAGAGCTCGCGCGCGCTGAAGCCTTCGCCCTCCCAGCCGAGCGCCTGGGAGCCGAGCACCTTCACCAGGAGCTCGTAGCGGCGCTTGTTCATCTCGGTGCCGTACAGCTTGAACATGGACGACGCGGCGCCCGGGCCCTGGCCGGCCTTGGCCTCCTCGGCCGAGCGGCGCACCGTGGTCATGAAGCAGCGCTGATCCATCAGGTGCTGGGCGACCTCGGAGCGCACGATCGGATCGGCGATCCGGCCGGACTCGTCGCCGCAGTACTCCTTGGCGAGCTGCTCGAGCGTCGAGCCGCCCCCGCTCCCGCCGAGCCCGAAGCCCATCCCGCCGATCATCTCACGCTCGTGCTGCAACAGGCGCTTCGCGATCGTCCAGCCGCCGTTCACCTTTCCGACCAGGTTCTTCTTGGGAACCACCACGTCCTGGAAGAAGGTCTGGCAGAACGGCGAGCTGCCGCTGATCAGCTTGATCGGCGCGACCGAGACGCCCGGCGTCTCCATGTCGAACAGCAGGAAGCTGATCCCGTCGTGCTTGGGCGCGTTCGTGTCGGTGCGCACCAGGCAGAAGATCCAGTCGGCGTAGTTCGCGTACGAGGTCCAGATCTTCTGGCCGTTCACCAGGTAGTGGTCGCCCTTGGCCTCGGCCCGCGTCTGCAGACCGGCGAGGTCGGAGCCGGCGCCCGGCTCGCTGTAGCCCTGGCACCAGCGGATCTCGCCGCGCACGATCTTCGGCAGGTGCTCGCGCTTCTGCTCGTCGTTGCCGTACTCGAGCAGCACCGGACCGAGCATGGTGATGCCGAAGCTGATCAGCGGCGGGCGCGCCCGGATCTTGCGCATCTCGTCGGCCAGGATCCGCGCCTCGGCGTTCGAGAGGCCCCCGCCCCCATACTCCCTGGGCCACGTCGGGCAGGTGAAGCCGCGCGCCGCCATGCGGTCGAGCCAGAGCTTCTCGTCGGGATTTCCGTACTTCTTGCGCCGCCCGCCCCAGTTCGCCTCGTCCTCGGACGTCATCGGCCCGCGCATCGAGGCGGGGCAGTTCTCGTCGAGCCACTTGGCGATGTCGGCGCGGAAGCGGTCGAGATTCTCCACGGACGGTCTCCTTCGTGGCGCGTATCGTATGCGGCCCCCGAGGAAGTCGACAAGTCGGGCTCCATCGGCTTCCATACGCCGCGATGAGGGCGCTGCGGCGGCTGATGGGCTTGCGCGACGACGTCGAGGACGAGGCGCGCGACACCGCCACGGTGCGCCGGATCGCCGCCCAGCTGGACGCGCTGCCGGACGCGGAGGCCCGCTTTCTCGCGGCCTTCGCCTACGTGCTTGCGCGCGTGGCGCGCGCCGACCTGGTGATCTCCGAGGAGGAGACCGAGGAGATGCTCAAGCTCGTGCGCGAGTACTCCACGCTGTCGGAGGCGCAGGCGCTGCTGGTGGTGCAGATGGCGAAGACCCAGGCACTCGCGCTCGCCGGCACGGAGAACTACCTGGTCACGCGCCAGTTCCGCGAGATGTCGAACCGGGCGCAGCGCGTGGACCTGCTGCGCTGCCTGTTCGCGGTCGCCGCCGCCGACAACAACATCTCCGTGGTCGAGAACACCGAGATCACGCTGATCGGCGAGGAGCTCGGCTTCACGCCGCAGGAGATCGCCGGGGTGCGCGCGGCCTACCGCGACCAGCTGTCGGTGCTGAAGGACCTGCCGCATTGAGCCCGCGTGCGGTGCTGTTCGACTTCGGCGGGACGCTCTACGACTACCGCTGCTTCGCCCGCGCCGAGGCCGAGAGTCTAGGCGAGCTGGTGCACTGGGCGGGCATTCGCGCAGCAGACGACGCCGTGGCGCGCGCGCACCGCGACGCGATGAAGCGGGTGTTCGAGAGCTACCGCGACCGCGCCTTCTACTTCCACCGCGATCTCTTCGCCGACGCCGCACGGGCAATGCTTGCGAGCTTCGGCGCGGCGGCCGACGACGCGCTGCTCGAGCGCTACCGGCGGCTGCAGTGGCAGGGGCACGCGCGCGACTTCGCGCTCCGCCCGGGGGTGCGCGAGACCCTGGCGGCGCTGCGCGCGCGCGGCCTCCACCTGGGCATGGTGTCGAACATCGACGACGACCAGCTCGAGCACCTGCTCGAGATCGCCGGCGTTCGAGGCGACTTCGACGCCGTGCTCTCGAGCGAGCGTGCGCGCTCTTGCAAGCCCGCGCCGGCGATCTTCGAGCAGGCGCTCGCGAGTGCGGGCTGCGCCGCTGGCGACGCGATTTTCGTGGGGGATTCGCTGTTCCACGACGTAGGAGGGGCGAAAGAGCTGGGCATGCGCTCGGTGCTGATCTGGCACCGCGACGACCGCGACCCGCCCGACGGCGGACCGAAGCCCGACTACGTGATCCGCCGCTTCCCGGAGCTGCTCGAGATCGCGCGTTGAGCGAGCCCCGCAGCCCTACACCGATCGACGTCGGGGCGATCGGCGAAGACGTTCCCTTGTTCGAGGCGATCCGCACCGCGCGTGCGATCCGGCGGCTACGGCCCGACCCGGTGCCCCGCGAGCTCGTGCGCAAGGTCTGCGAGGCGGGAACCTTCGCGCCCAGTGGAGGCAACCGGCAGCCATGGAAGTTCATCGCGGTGACGGAGCCGGAGCGCCGCGTTTGGGTCGCCGAGCGCTACCGCAGCGCGTTCCGCGCCTACATCGCCCCCGCCCTCGAGGCCGCCAGGAGCCCGGACTACGGAGACGCAGCCCGGCGAAACATGCGTGCCGCGATCGATCTGGCGGAGAACCTGCACAATGTTCCTGTCCATCTTTTCGTCGCGGGTTACACACGCAGGGGGGAGCCGCAGCTGCAGGCGCTCTTTCCCTGCATCCAGAACGTGCTGCTGGCGTGCCGCGCAGTGGGTCTGGGCGCCTCGTTGACCACCATGCACCGCTCCTTCGGCCGCGAATGCGACGCCTGGCTCGGGCTGCCCGAGAACTGCCCGAGTGCCGCGTTGATTCCGCTCGGCTGGCCGCTTGGAAAGCACGGGCGCCCGCCACGCCGCTCGGTGGACGACTGCCTGTTCTGGGAGGCTTTCTCGACTCCCCACTGACGCGCGGCACGGTTTATGCTGAACCCAGTCAGGACCGGGAGGTGTCAGATGACACGCGACTGGAACGGTTCGGCGATCTCCGGCGTGACTGCAGGCGTCACTGGAATGGAGCGGCGCGCAGCCCGCAGGATCCTCGAGACACGCGGCGACCTGCGGATGCGCGCGGTGCTGTGGAACGGCGAAGAGGTGCGCATCTCGGACGAGCCGGCGCTTGCGCGGGTGGTGTTCCGCGATCGGGGCGTGATTCCCTACCTCGCGCTCCATCCCGAGGTCGGCCTCGGCGATGCGTACGCCTCTGGTCGGCTCGAGATCGAGGGCGACCTGGTGACGGCGCTGAAGCTCTTCTTCGGGCATCCCGAGCAGCGCGGCCTGCTCCGCCGCGCGCGCGATGCCTGGCGGCTGTGGGACCGGCGCAGTCATTCGCTGCGGCGCGCGCGCTACAACATCCATCGCCACTACGACCTGGGCAACGAGTTCTACGCGCTCTGGCTGGACGAGCGCATGGCCTACACCTGCGCGTACTTCCCCACTCCGTCCTCCTCGCTCGAAGAAGCGCAGCTCGCGAAGATGGAGCACGTCTCGCGCAAGGTCTGGCTGCGCCCCGGCGACCGCGTAGTCGAGGCCGGCTGCGGCTGGGGCGCGCTCGCGTTGCACATGGCGCGACACCACGGCGTGACGGTCACCGCGTACAACATCTCGTCGGAGCAGGTCCGCTACGCGCGCGAGCTGGCGCGGCGCGAGGGGCTCGCGGACCGCGTCGAGTTCCGCGAGGACGACTACCGCAACGTCCGCGGGCGCTACGACGCGTTCGTGTCGGTGGGCATGCTGGAGCACGTCGGCGACGAGAACTACGCGGAGCTCGGGCGGGTGATCGACCGCTCGCTCGAGCCGCACGGCCGCGGTTTGATCCACTCGATCGGGCGCATCCAGCGGCGGCCGATGGATCCGTGGATCGACAAGCACATCTTCCCCGGCTCGTACTCACCGAAGCTCGAAGAGATGGTCGGGATCCTCTCGCCGCACGATCTCGCGGTGATCGACGTCGAGAACCTGCGGATGCACTACGAGAAGACGCTGACCCACTGGCTCGAGCGCTTCGAGAAGAACGCGGCGGCGATCGAACGGCGCTTCGACGCCCGCTTCGTGCGCATCTTCCGGCTCTATCTCGCGGGCGCGATCGCCTCCTTCCACGTCGGCAACCTGCAGCTGTGGCAGGTCGTGTTCCAGCGCACCCGCTCGAACGACCTGCCCTGGAACCGGGCGCGTCTGTACGTGCCGAAAGGGTGAGCTTGGAGAGCTTCGACGCACTGGTGGTCGGGGGAGGACCGGCGGGCTCCAGCTGCGCGCGCGAGCTCGAGCGCGCGGGCCTGCACGCCGCGGTGCTCGACGCGCGGCAGTTCCCGCGCGACAAGGTGTGTGCGGGCTGGATCACTCCGCAGATCCTCGACGAGCTCGAGATCGACCCGACTCACTACGCCGCGGGCCGCGTGATGCAGCCGATCCTCGGCTTCGAGGTGAGTCTCGTCGGCGGCAAGAGCGCGCGCATCCGCTATCCCGAGCCGGTGAGCTACGGCATCCGCCGCTGCGAGTTCGACGCGTACCTGCTCGCGCGCTCGCAGGCGAAGCTCTTCCTCGGCGAGCCGCTGCGCGAGCTGGTGCGTGAGAGCGACGGCTGGCTCGCGAACGGCCGGCTGCGCGCGCGGGTGCTGGTCGGCGCGGGCGGACACTTCTGCCCGGTCGCGCGCCAGCTCGCCCCGGACGCCCGCAGCCGCGAGCCGGTGGTGGCGGCCCAGGAGATCGAGTTCGAGCTCGACCCCGAGCAGTCCGCGCGCTGTCCTGTCTCGGGCGAGATCCCGGAGCTGTTCTTCGAACGCGACCTGCGCGGCTACGCCTGGCTGGTGCGCAAGGGGCCGGTGCTGAACGTCGGGATCGGCCGCCAGGACACGCACGATCTCTCGGGCCATGCGCAGAAGTTCCTCGCCTTCTGCGAGTCGCGCGGAAAGCTACCGCCGCGCACGCCGCCCAAGCGCCACGGCCACGCCTACCTGCTGTACGGCCAGACGCCGCGCCCGCTCGCCGGCGACGGCTTCGTGCTGATCGGCGACAGCGCGGGGCTCGCGTGGCCGCAGAGCGGCGAAGGGATCCGGCCCGCGGTCGAGTCCGGGATGCTCGCGGCGCGCGCCATCGCGGCCAAGGACCTGCCGGGCTACGCGCACGCGATGCAGGAGCGCTTCGGGCCGCGCAGCGGAAAGAGCCGGCCCGGCCTCTCCGATCTCGTGCCGCGGCGCATCCGCCCCTGGGTGGCGGAGAGGCTGCTCGCGCAGCCCGGATTCGCGCGGCGCGTAGTGGTCGACGGCTGGTTCCTGCACCGCGACCAGGCGCCGCTCAGGCCGTCGAGCGCAGCGTGATCTCGGTGATCTCCGCCGGCGCGAACAGGCGCATCGGCGGACCCCAGAAGCCGGTCCCCCGGCTCACGTAGAGCTCGGCGTCGCCGCGGCGGTAACGCCCCGCGACGAACGGCATGGCCAGCCGTACCAGGTAGCGGAACGGCCAGATCTGCCCGCCGTGCGTGTGTCCGGAGAGCTGCAGGTCGACGCCGCTCTGCGACGCGCGCTTGAACGTGCTCGGGTCGTGCGCCATCAGCACCACCGGCAGCGCCGGATCGCGCCCCGCGAGCGCTCGGCCGAGGTCCTCGCGCTGGCCGTCGCCGAAACCGGCGCGGTGATCGTCCACACCCGCGAGCGTGAACGCCGCATCCGCGTCGCGGATCTCGACGGAGCGATTGCGCAGCGCGACCAGCCCGAGGCGCTCCACCACCTTCACCCAGTCGTTCGCGCCGGAGTAGTGGTCGTGGTTGCCGGTGACGAAGAACACACCGTGACGGCCGCGCAGCGCGCCGAACGGCGCCACCTCGTCGGCGAGCAGCCGCGCGCTGCCGTCGACCAGATCGCCGGTGACGCAGACCAGGTCGGCGCCGAGCGCGTTCACGCGCTCGGTGATCCGGCGGGCGAAGCGGCCGTCGAGGAGAGGTCCGATGTGGATGTCGCTGATCTGCGCGATGCGGAACCCGTCGAGCGCGCGGGGCCAGCGGTCGAGCGGGATCTCCACCCGCACCAGCCGCGGCGGCCGGAGCCCCGAGACCAGCGCGGCGGCGGCGGCCAGACCGACCAGCGCGGCGGTGAGCGCCGCCTGCACGCGGACCGTGCTCTCGAACGGCAAGAGGTCGTTCCCGGCCGCGTAGGCGACACCGCCCGCGGTCCAGCGCAGCGCGTCGCCCGCGAGCAAGGCAACGAGACACAGAAATGCGACACCCATCCAGATCGAGGCGGGCCAGGCGAGCCAGCGGTTCCAGCGCGGGGGCACGAGCCGCTCGCCGAGCGGAACCGCGACGATGCACAAGAAGCCGAAGCCGATCGCGCCCAGCGCCAGGGCGCGCGCCGCGCCGTGCAGCTCGGGGTCCAGCACCAGCCGCAGCGCGATGTACGCGTGCCCGCCCACCACGACGGTGAGCGCGAGCCCCACGAACAGCAGTCCCGCCAGCAGCCTCGTCCAGGAGCTCATCGCTGCGAGGCTACCGAACCCGCCGCACGCCGTCGCGTCGCGAAGAGGAGAGCCGCCCACGCCGCGAGCGCGAGCCCCGAGAACGCGAGCGCGGCGCGCCGCGCGAACGGCGGCTCGAGCCGCGCGTCGACGCGCGCGTCACCCGCAGGCACGTCGATCTGCAGCGCACCGCGCGGGCTCGCCGTCGCCTGGACCGGCTTGCCGTCGAGCTCGACGTGCCAGCCCGGGAAGGCGAAGCGCGCCAGCCACAGCCGCGCCGGGCCGTCCGCGTGCGTGGCGAGCTCGACGTGCGAGCCGCGGTCGACGAGCGTGTCCCAGCGCACGGCGCCGCTCGCCACGGCCGCGACCGGCCCGTCGATCGGGCGCTCGCGCTTCCACAGCTCCGGTTCGGCCGCGCGCGGCAAGTACTCGTCGCCGACGGTGACCGACGCGCCCGACTGCCGCACGACCTCGGGCGCGAACGAGCTCTGGAGCCGGGCCGACTCTTCGGGCGTCAGCGCCTGGACCTGAAGCAGTCGCGGCAGCGCGTTCAGGAGCAAGAGGCCCGCAACGCCGGCTTCCGCGAACGCGCGCAGCGCGCGCGACCTTCCGGCCAGTGCCGACGCGGCGACCAGAGTCACGAGCGCACTGGCTGCGAGCGCGAGCGGGCCCATCATGCGCCACGGAAACTGGAACAGCGGGAGACCGGGCACGGCCGCCCAGATCGCCTCGCTCGCGCCGGTCTCCAGGAACGCCAGCCACAGCGAGAGGACCAAGAGCGACGCCACCAGGGCTCGGCGGCCGGGGAGGCGGATCGCCGCGAGTGCGCCGGCCGCGAGCACGGCGGGCGTGGCCCAGCCCACCGCGAAGAAGCGCGCGTAGCCGAACAGCGAGTCGAGCGCCTGGAACTGACGCCGGTAGTCGAACTTCCCCCGCACCAGCTCCTCCGTGCGCACTTCGGGCGTCAGCACCAGCGCCGGCAGCCAGAAGAAGGCGGAGAGCGCGAGCCCGGCGGCGACGCCGGACAACGTCGCGGTCCAGGCCGAGCGCGGCCCGCGTGCGTACAGCACCATGGCGAGTCCCAGCGCGAGCGCGACCACCACCAGAGCCGTCAGGTTGTGCGCGAGCACGACCAACGCGACTCCTCCCGAGACCAGCGCGAAGCTCGTCCGCGGCTCGCGCGCGGCGCGGGCCACGCCCGCGAGCGCGATCGGCGCGAGACAGAGGGCGAGATACTCCGCATCGGCGTTGCGCACCAGCTTGTCGGTGAGCAGATAGGGGTCGAGCAGCCAGAACACCGTGCCCAGCCGCGCCGCCGCGGGATCTCGCAGCCCCGCGCTCGCCAGCAGCTCCCCGAGGAACACACGGATGAAGGGCAGCGACGCGAACGTGATCACGGCGAGCAGGAGCGCCGAGCCGGTCGGGATCGACCCGCAGAGCGCGCTCGCGAGCGACGCCGCGGCCGAGAACAGCGGTGCGTAGAACAGGAACACCGGCGAGCCGTAGCCGCCGTAGAGGTTCTCGGCCCACCAGGGCGGAAGCTGGCCCGCGGCGAGCGCGGAGCGGTACTCGGCGACGCGCAGCAGCTCGAAGCTGAAGTCGTGCCCGCGCGGAAAGCCGGAGAGCACCAGCGGCGCGGCCGCGACCGCCGCAGCGAGCCAGGGCAGCGCGCGCAGCGCGAGCTCGGTCGAATCCGGCGGCGCGCTCGCCGCGCCCGCAGTTGCCGCCCGCTTGCGCATCGCGCGCGAGATCTTAGCCGCCCGCCGCGAAGTGATACGCTGCAGGAGAGGAGTCTCGCGTGCCGCTGGTCGTCGACACCCGCGCCGGTTCCGTCCGCGGTCGGCTCGACCGCGGCGTGACCGCATTCCGCGGCCTTCCCTACGCGCGAGCGCCGATCGGACCGCAGCGCTTCCGCCCACCGCTCCCGTGCGAGCCCTGGCCGGGCGTGCGCGAATGCGTCGAGCCCGGGCCGGCGGCGCCCCAGGCACCCTCGCGCTTCGCAGTCGTGCTGGGCGAACGGGCGCCGCGCCAGAGCGAGGACTGCCTCTCGCTCGACCTGTGGACCGCCGGATTCGAGGGCGTGCCCCGACCGGTCCTGGTGTACGTGCACGGCGGGCACTTCGCCGAGGGATCCGCCGCCGAGCTCACGGTGCGGGGCCGCCGGCTCGCGCGCGGCGGAGACCTCGTGTTCGTCTCGCTGCAGTACCGGCTGGGGGCGCTCGGCTTCTTCGAGGCGAACCTCGGCCTGCGCGACCTCGTCGCCGGTCTCGAGTGGTTGCGCGACGAGATCGACGCCTTCGGCGGAGACGCCCGCCAGCTGACGCTGTTCGGCCACGGCGCCGGCGCCACCGCGGTCGCGTGCCTGGCGTGCATGCCCGCCGCTGCGGGCCTGTTCCAGCGCGCGATCCTCGCGAGCGGGGCCTTCGAGGTCGACTCGCGGGAGCGCGCGGCCGAGCGGCGCGCTGCATTCCTGCGCGCGCTGGAGCTCGACTCGCGCGACGGCGCGAAGCTCGGCGGTGTCGCGCTCCAGGACCTGCTGCACGCGCAGGCGGGAGTCGGCTTCCGCCCGGTCGCGGACGGCTCGCTTCTGCCACTGGCGCCGCTCGAGGCCATCGCGCGCGGCGAGGCGGCGGGCACCCCGCTGGTGATCGGAACGGCGCGCGACGAGACGCGGATCCTCGACCTGGTCGAGCCATCGCTGCGAGAGCTCCCGCGCGCCGGCGTCGTCGCGCGGCTCGAAGCCGAGGGGATCTCCCGGCCCACCGCCCGCGAGGCGTTCGAGCTCGCGAGCGCGCATGACGGGACGGCGAGCGGACACGCGCTCTTCCACCAGATCGCGACGGACATCCGCTACACCGAGCCGGCGCGGCGACTCGCAGAGGTCCACGCGGCGCAGGGCGCGCCCGTCTACCGCTATCGCTTCGAGCTCGCGGGCGCCTCGGCCGCGGGGGACTGCGGCGCCTTCCACGGCCTCGAGCTGCCGCTGGTGTTCGGCACGCGGCGCATCTCGCCGATCGGGCGCTTCTTCGAGGACGTGCCCGAGGCGAAGCCGGTCGGCCGGCGCATGCGCGACGCGCTCGCGGCGTTCGTGCGCAGCGGCGACCCGCGCTCGCCGCTCGGCGGCGCCTGGTCGCGCGAGGGAGTGTTCCGCTTCAGCGCTTCCGGATGACGCGCGTTCCCGAGAGCGAGTCGTGCCATGCCACGCCGTCGCGGCGCAGGAAGACCGAGAGCGGCTCCCCAGGGATGGCGCGCGCCAGTGTGCGCCCCGTGATCTGGCGAAGCGACAGCGGAGAGCCGTCTGCCGAGACGACTCGCGTCCCGGATACGAGCTTCCCCGGCGTCGCACCGAACGCCCACTCGGGCACGACGTAGTCGCCGCACAGCACGACGAGAACGAGCAGCGGAAAGGCAGGACCCGCTGCCCTGAACACGTCGCCCGCGAAGTACTCCGCTGCCCACAGCGAACAGATCAGGAACGGCCAGTCCAGGTAGAGGGTCGCAAAGCGCTGGCCGCGCGTCGCCAGCACGGGACCGCTCGGCGCGGCCTCGAGCCGGCTCGTTGGCGGTGCGTAGGGCGAGTCCAGGGGCTCGCTCAACCGCTCGCCCCCGAGCGCGCCCACCACAGCAGCGACGCCCAGCCGGCGATGAGCAGCAGCCCGCCGAGCGGAGTCACCGGTCCCAGCACGCGCAGCTCGAACAGCACCAGGCCGAAGATCGAGCCCGAGAAGAGCACCACGCCCACCGTCCAGAGCGCCGCAGGGAGAGTGACGCTGCGCCCGCTCGCGGCGCCGTAGAGCGCGAGTGCGAGGAGGGCCGCGCTGTGGACGAGCGCGTAGTGCGCCGCCGTCTGCCATGCGGAGAGCCGCTCGGGCGAGACCGACTCGCGCAGGCCGTGCGCGCCGAACGCGCCGGCCACGACCGAGAGCGTGCCCAGCACCCCGGCGACGCTGATCCAGCTCAAAGCTCCCGGTCCGTCACCGCACCGAAGGTGGCACTCGACACCAGCGCGGCGTACTTCGCGAGCACGCCACTGGTGTAGCGCGGTGCGGGGGCCTTCCACGCTGCGCGGCGCCGCGCGATCTCGGCCTCGGGCAGGTTCAGCTCCAGCACGCGCTTCTTCGCGTCGATCGTGATCGAGTCGCCCTCGCGGACGAGGGCGATCGGACCGCCGACCGCCGCCTCGGGCGAGACGTGGCCGACCACCAGGCCGTAGGTCCCACCCGAGAAGCGGCCGTCGGTGAGCAGGCCGACCGAGCCGCCCAGGCCCTTCCCGATCAGGGCCGAGGTCGGCGACAGCATCTCGCGCATGCCCGGCCCGCCCTTCGGCCCCTCGTAGCGGATCACGAGCACGTCCCCGGGCCGGATCGCGTCGGCCATGATCGCGCTCATGCACGCCTCTTCCGAATCGAACACGCGCGCAGGCCCGGTGATCTCCTTCACCGCGATGCCGCTGATCTTCGCGACGGCGCCGTCGGGCGCGAGGTTGCCGCGCAGGATCGCGAGGTGGCCCTCGTCGTAGACCGGCTTCAACCAGGGCCGCACCACGTCCTGCCCGGCGGGCGGCTCGCCGGGCATACGCGCCAGGTTCTCGGCGATGGTCTTCCCGGTCACGGTGAGACAGTCGCCGTGGATCAGCCCGTGCTCGAGCAGCATCTTCATCACCAGCGGGATGCCCCCGACACGGTGCAGGTCGGTGGCGACGTACTTCCCGCTCGGCTTCATGTCGGCCAGCACCGGAACGCGCGCGCGGATACGCTCGAAGTCGTCGAGCTCGAGCGGCACCTCGGCGGAGTGCGCGATCGCGAGCAGATGCAGCACGGCGTTGGTGGATCCGCCGACCGCCATCACCACCGCGATCGCGTTCTCGAACGCGCGCCGCGTCATGATCCTGCGCGCCGTGAGGTTCCTCTCGACGAGCCCGACCAGCGCGGCGCCGCTGTCGGCAGCGCTCCGGCGCTTGTCTTCGGAGTCGGCAGCCATGGTCGAGCTGCCGGGAAGCGACATGCCCAAGGCCTCGATCGCGCTCGACATCGTATTCGCGGTGTACATGCCGCCGCACGAGCCCGCGCCCGGACAGGCGCGGCGCTCGATCTCGACGAAGTCGGTATCGTCCATCTTGCCGGCCCCGTGCGCGCCGACGGCCTCGAACACCGACACGATCGTGAGGTCGCTCCCCTTGTAGTGACCGGGCCGGATCGTGCCGCCGTAGACGAAGATCGAAGGCACGTCGAGGCGCGCGAGCGCGATCAGCGCGCCCGGCATGTTCTTGTCGCAGCCGCCCACGGTGAGCACGCCGTCGTGGAACTGCCCGCGGGTCACCGTCTCGATCGAGTCGGCGATCACCTCGCGCGAGACCAGCGAGCACTTCATCCCTTCGGTGCCCATCGAGATCGCGTCCGAGATGGTGATCGTGCCGTAGGTCTGCGGCATGCCGCCTGCGCGGCGCACGCCCTCGGCCGCGGCGACCGCCAGCGGCCCGAGCCCGGCGTTGCAGGGCGTGATGTCGCTCGCTGCGTTGGAGATGCCGACGATCGGCTTGCCGAAGTCGGCGTCCGAGAAGCCGACCGCGCGCAGCATCGCGCGGTTCGGCGCGCGGTCGTGACCTTCGGTGGTGATGGCGCTGCGGGGGTTGCGTTTCGACGTCACGGCGGCCTCCTGTGCGGACCGCGATTGTAACGCGCGCCGGAGCTACACTGGCGCGGTACAGGAGGCGAAATGGAACGCGCGCTCTCCGTGGCCGCCACTCCGAGCTCGCTGGACGACCCGAAGGTGAAGAGCGTGATCGACCGCCTGCACGAGGCTGCGCGCGGCGACCTGTTCCGCATGCTGGGACGCGCGCCCACGTTCATCCGCAGCGTGCTCGGCCGCAGCCTCGATCCGGCCGAGATGAGCCGCCGCTTCAAGGACGTGTACATCCCCCTGTCGCGCCCGCAGGGAAAGCTGCTCTATCTGGTCGCGCGCTCGCTCGACGCCAAGCGCATCGTCGAGTTCGGCAGCTCCTTCGGGATCTCGACGCTGTACGCGGCCGCGGCCGCGCGCGACAACGGGACGGGCCGCGTGATCGGCTCCGAGCTCGAGCCCGGCAAGCGCGCCAAGGCGGTGGAGCACCTCTCCGAGGCGGGCCTGGGCGGCTGCGCCGAGGTGAAGCTGGGCAACGCGCTGCAGACGCTGCGCGACGTGCCGCCGCCGATCGACCTGGTGCTGCTGGACGGCTGGAAGGACCTCTATCTGCCGATGCTCGAGCTCCTGGCACCGAAGCTGCGCTCCGGCGCGGTGGTGCTCGCCGACAACGTGCGCACGTTCAAGCGCGCGCTCGCGCCGTATCTCGACTACGTGCAGTCGGGCCGGAACGGCTTCCAGTCGGTCACTCTGCCCTTCCCGTCCGGCTTCGAGTACTCGGTCCGGACCTAGCAAGCCGCTCGGCGACCGCGAGCACCCCGGTCGCCGCCGACTCGAGGTGAGCGGCGAGGTCGAGTGACTCGTCGAGCTCGCGCGCGATGAAGAGCCCGTCCGCGGCCGCCATCGTGAGCGTCGCCAGCATGCGCACCTGGCGCCCGTCGAGCCTTCCCGCGAACAGCGCCGAGAACGAAGCCAGCATCCGCTCGAAGGTGCGCGCGCGCACCGCCAGGAACAGCTTGCGCGCACTCGCCTCCTCGGGTCGCCGCTCGAGCGCGAGCATGAGCCCCAGGCGCAGGAAGTCCGGCGAGTCGAGCAGTGCCTTGGCGGTGAGCCGCAGGCCCTGCTCCAGGTGCTCGAGCGGCGATGCCGCGGTGTGCGGCTCCAGCCAGCCGCGCATGCCGTCGAGCCAGCGCTCGAAGCTGCGCTCGATCACCGCGGCGATCAGCGCGTCCTTGTCCTCGAAGTGCCAGTAGATCGAGCTCGCGGGCAGCCCCGAGCGCTCGCTCACTCCCGCGATGCTGGTGCCGTCGTAGCCGCGCTCGCCCGCGATCTCGGCCGCGGCGTCGAGGATGCGCTGGCGCGACTCCTCGCCGTCCGGCCGCGGCTTCCGGGCCTTCCGCCTCTTTCCGCTTGACCGATCCACGCCGCGCAGTCTACTGTAGTGATCACTACAGAACAAGGAGGTGCCGGATGAGCCGCCTGGTCGAGGAAGCGAAGCGCATCGCGCCGGAGCTCGCCGCCGCCGCACCGGGCGACGACGCCCTGCGCCGGCTGTCCGACTCCACCTGGAAGAGCCTCGCAGAGTCGGGTGTCCTGCGCGCGCTGCAGCCAGCGCGCTGGGGTGGCGGCGAAGTGCCGTTCCCCGAGTTCGTCGATGCCGCGCTCGAGCTCTCGCGCGCGTCGGCGTCGGCGGGATGGGTCGCGGGCGTGATCGGGGTCCATCCCTGGCAGATGGCCCTCTTCCCCGAAGAGGCCCAGCAGGAGCTGTGGGGGAGCGATCCGACCGCGCTGCCGTCGTCTTCGTACAACCCGACGGGCAAAGCGGCGAAGGTCGCCGGCGGCTGGGAGCTGTCGGGCCGCTGGTCGTTCTCTTCGGGCTGCGACCACGCTCGCGCCGTCGTGCTGGGCGCGGTCGCCGGTGCGCGCGAGCTCCCGGGCGGCGGCAGTGCGCCCGAGATGCGCTCCTTCCTGCTGCTCGCCGGCCAGTACGAGATCGACGACAACTGGCACGTTTCGGGCCTGCGCGGCACGGGCAGCAAGGACATCGTGGTCCAAGGCGCGTTCGTGCCCGAGCACCGCACGCAGTCACACCTCGACTACGCGCTGGGACTGCCGCTCCCCGGGCAGGAGAAGAATGACGGGCCGCTCTATCGCCTGCCGTTCTCGGTGGTGTTCAACACGGCGCTGGCCTGCGCGACGCTCGGGTCCGCGCGCGGCTTCTTCGAGCACTGGGTCGAGCACTCCAAGCCCCGCTTCTCGATGGTCTCGGGACGCGTGGCCGACGATCCGTTCATGCAGCGCCGGGTCGCCGATGCGAGCTGGGATCTCGACGCTGCGATCTGTCTGCTGCGCTCCGACGCGCGCGAACTCTGGGAGCGGGCGCTGGCGCGCGAGGCTGCGCCACCCGAGCTGCGCGCGAAGCTGCGCTGGAACATGAACCGCGGCTGCGAGATCGTCGCGCGCTCGGCGTCGGAGCTGTTCCACTCGGCGAGCGGCCGTTCGATCTTCCTGAAGGAGCCGCTGCAGCGACGCTTCCAGGACGTGCACGCGGCTCTCGGCCACGCATTTCTGACGCCGGATGCCGTCGCGAAGGCCGCGGGCGGCGCGCTGCTCGGAACTTCCAAGCCAGAGGTGGTGATGTGATCCAGTCACTCAGCTATGTGGGGTTCGTGTCTCCGAATGCGGATGCCTGGCTCGAGTTCGGGCCCGAAGTGCTCGGCCTCCAGGTCGCCGACCGAGGCAGCGACGGCGCGGTGCGACTGCGCGTCGACGACGCCGCTGCGCGCATCGCGGTCCATCCGGGAGAGCGCAACGACCTGGCCTACCTGGGCTGGGAGGTGGCAGGGCCCGCCGCGCTCGAGGCCGCGGTCGAGTCGCTGGAGAAGAATGCGCTGGTCGTGAGGCGCGGCGACGCCGAGCTCGCGCGAGCGCGCTCGGTGTCGGAGCTGGCCTGGTTCGTCGACCCGTTCGGGTTCCGCCACGAGCTCTCTTACGGCCTGTTGACGCGCCCGTCGACGTTCCGCCCCGGCCGCGCGATGTCCGGATTCGTGACGGGCGAGGCCGGCCTCGGCCACGTCGTGCTGATCCTGCCGGACCTCGCCGCAGCCGAGCGCTTCTACCTGGACGTCCTCGGCTTCCGTCTCTCGGACCGCATCGACAAGGGGCTCTCGATTCGCTTCCTGCACTGCAACGAGCGCCATCACACGCTCGCCTTCGCGTCGGTGCCGGGCATGGTCGGGATGCACCACCTGATGCTCGAGGTCGCGTCGCTCGACGACGTGGGCACGGCGCTCGACCTGTGCAACGCGCGCAAGCTGCCGCTCGCGATGGGGCTCGGCCGGCACACGAACGACTTCATGACCTCGTTCTACGTGCGTTCGCCGTCGGGCTTCGAGATCGAGTACGGCTGGGGCGGCCGCGTCGTCGACGACGCGACCTGGGAGGTGCGCTCCTACGACGCGCAGAGCATCTGGGGGCACCAGCCTCCTGCGAGCCCGCTACCGCCGGGCGTGCTGCGCCCGTTCCAGCGGAGCGCGCAGTGAACGCGGGCAGGATCGACTCGCACCACCACCTCGTGCCGCCGAGCTACGTCGACTGGCTCGCCAGGCTCGGAGTCGACGCCGGCGCCGGCGTGCCGTTCCCGCGCTGGTCGCGCGAGGACACGCTCGCGATGATGGACCGCCGCGGCATCCAGACCGCGATCGTCTCGCTGTCGACGCCCGGGGTGCACTTCGGCGACGCCGCCGAGGCGCGCAAGCGCGCGAGAGAGATCAACGAGCTCTCGGCGGAGCTCGTGCGCAGCGCCCCGGGGCGATTCGGCTTCTTCGCGATCCTGCCGCTGCCCGACGTCGACGGTGCGCTCGAAGAGCTCGACTACGCGCTCGACTCGCTCGGCGCCGACGGCGTGGTGATGCTCGCGAACGCCCGGGGCACGTACCTCGGCGACCCGGCGTTCGACGCCGTCTTCGACGCGCTCGAGCGCCGGCGCGCAGTGGTGTTCGTCCACCCCTCGATCCCTCCGGGCCTCGCCCCGGTCGAAGGGGTGCCGGGCTACGCCGCCGACTTCCTGCTCGACACCACGCGCGCGGCGGTGCGACTGGCCGGCTCTGGCACGCTCGAGCGCTGTCCGAACGTCAAGATCATCCTGTCGCACGCCGGCGGCTTCGTCCCCTACGCGGCGTACCGCATGGCGCTCGCCGCGTCGCCGAAGCGCGATCTCGCCGACGGGGTCGCGCAGCTGCGCAAGTTCTGGTTCGACACGGCGCTGTCCGGCTCGCCCAGCGCCCTGCCGAGCCTGCTCGCGTTCGCAGCGCCGGGACACGTGCTCTACGGCAGCGACTGGCCCTTCGCGCCCGAGCCGATCATCGCCGGGTTCAACGGGATGTACGAAGCGTTCCCGCTCGACGCAGCGACGCGCGCTTCGATCGACCGCGGCGCTGCCGCGCGTCTGTTTCCGAGGATCGCCTAGGCCCGGGACTCAACCGTTCGTCTGCGGGCCCTGCATCGCGCCGGCATTCGCGCCCGAGTCGCACTCGCCCGCGTGCGGCGGCTGCATGTCGAAGAGCACGAGCAGCCGGTCTTGTGAGGCCCAGCGCTTCTCCGACCGCGAATGCGACTCGAGTTGAAGCATCACCCGGGCAAAGTCGTCGCCGGGAGGCGGCGGAAACCGGCTCGCGGTCTCCGTGTAGAACCAGACGCGCCGATAGCTGCACACGCGCGCGTAGAGCTCGCTCCGCTGGACCTGCGGGACCCACATCGGCTGGAAGAGCTTCTCGGGCAGGTCACCGTAGGCGATCCCCACGGCATTCTCGCGATAGCCCTTCACATCGACGCGCAGCTCGGGGTCGAACTGGATCGGGGCGACGACCAGCACGTCGCGTCCGGGCTGGAGCCCGCTCAGCCGAGGCGCCAGGGCCTCGAACCCCATGGTCTCCCGCTCCGCCGGGAAGCTCGAGCTCAGGCCGTATGCCTGCAGGAGCACGAACGCGGCCGCCATCGAGGCAAACGCTGGACCAGGCAGACGTACGAGCGCGGCGGCCACGACGATCGGGAACAGCAGAGTCGACCAGATCAGCGGCCGGCAATAGAGCAGCGGTCGCAGGTAGCTCGCGAACCACATCGCGAGCGGCTCACCGAGCCAGAAGACGACGAGAAAGGTCAGCAGCAAGCGCTCCCTGCGCAGCGACCATACCGCCCACAGAGCCAGCAGGACGAAGACCGGCTTCAAGAGGCGAGGATAGGGATAGGCGCCCAGGAGCTGTGACTTCACCCAATCGACGCTCGGGTCGGGGATCCAGAAGTGAGCGAGCGTGTGACTCAGGTGGTGAAACGTGAGCCAAAGCCAAGGCGCTGCGAGAGCGCCGACCAACACGTTCGCCCCAATCCATCGTGCGACGAATGGACTGTTCACCCGGCCGGCGGACCAGAACACCAGCACTGCACCGCTCGCCAACGCGGGCAGGAAGAGCGCCGTATTGTGGGTATAGAAGGCGCCGACGGCTCCGACCACATAGGCCAGCCAGGCGGCGCGCCGGTCGAGCTCGCTGGATCCGATCTCCGCTTCGTCGCGAACCGGCAAGAGATGGGAGAAGCCCAGGATCGCGAGCAGTGCGAAGAAGGCGAGCAAACTGTACTGGCGAATCTCTCGACTCGCGATCAGGTGGAGGGGAGCGATCGCGACCATGAAAGCGCTCACCACGCCTGCACGGTCGTCGACGAGCCGGCGGCCGAGGAGAAAGACGAGGGGGATGCACGCAGCGCCGAGCGCAGCGGAGAGGGAACGCATCGCGAACCGCGATTCTCCGAAGGCGAGCCACGCGTGCTGCAGCACATAGTAGAACGGAGGGTGCACGTCGACGAGCGCAAGGTCGCCGAACAGCCGCGACCAGGGCTCGTGCGCGTACTCCCGCGTCATGAGCTCGTCCCCCCAGTAGCCGGGGTTCTCGAGGCGGAAGAGCCGGAGCCAGAGCGCGAAGAGGGTGGCGAGTCCTGCCAGGATCGGCGCGGTCCGCGCCCGCGCGAGAGACTGCCATGGTGACGACCGAGACGGACCCGAGTGCAGGGGGTCCGGGAGCGTGACGACGCGCACGGGCTGTCGGCCGGTCACGGAGCGCACGCGAGTGATCGTATCGGACGTGCGGAAGGCCCGAGTGTGTCTCAGCGCACGCTTCTAACTCACCTTCATGCTGAGAGGTTCACCGCGGTTTCGCAGTCGCCAGGCTTTCGCGGGAGAAAGCACTCCGTCGTCAAGTCTTCAATTTACAAGTGAGTCACTCCGGTTGCAAAGTTCCCATGGAACCCGAACGGGATGCGCTGCGGCACGTGCACCACCGCGAGCGGCGCGGCCTCGATGTCCGCAGCGTCGAGCACGAGCACGTCGCTGCGGTCCTCGGCCCAGCGGTAGACCGGCGCGAGCAGGAAGCCGTCGCCTTCGGGCGAGGACTCGTGACGCGGGACGAACACCGCCTCGCTCGCGGAGCTCGCGTCGGGCAGCGCGTGCGCACGGCGCACGCCGCGCGCGAGGTCGTAGTGC